>QQTW01000687.1_pt1 | contig 21817 bp, 21 predicted proteins | sample 1904831 | NCBI WGS metagenome assembly QQTW01 (sample SAMN09435610, study PRJNA476489) | Subsurface metagenome, whole genome shotgun sequencing project. | reverse complement strand
GCCTCAGTACATCTTCACCAACGACATCCGCCATCCCGTCCGGCCCAAACCTCCCCGCCAAGGCGAGATATTCTACACCCGCTTCATCCCGAGCCTGGGCCAGTACCTCTCCTTCCGCGTCGCCTCGCACTCGTCCCGCTTCCAGCCCCACCGCGGCCCGACCTCCACCCTCCCCAGCCAACGCCTCTCCCAAGTCAGCATGTCCGACTCCGTCCTTCCCACGATGACCGCCCTCGCGTCGGGACCCTCAGACCCGGAGCTGCTGCACCGATGGATGAACAACCCCCGCGTGGCGCACTTCTGGGGCGAGCAGGGCCCGCTGTCCCACCAGGAAGAGTTCCTCAAGTGCGGCCTCTCCAGCAGACACAGCGTTCCCGTCATCGGCTGCTGGGACGGCAAGCCGTTCGGCTACTTCGAGATCTACTGGGTCAAGGAAGATACTCTGGGCAAGCATCTCGGCGGCGACGTCGGCAATTGGGATAGAGGCTTGCACTGTCTTGTCGGCGAGGACGAGTTCCGCGGGCCGGACCGTGTGCGTGCCTGGCTCAGCGCGCTGGTGCATTACTGCTGGATCGCGGATAATCGGACCGAGGTCGTTATGCTGGAGCCTCGTGTCGACAATGTCAAGTGAGTCTGCGTGCTTCTCAGTGTTTTATGCTGGTGATAGGGGTATGCTGACATCCGTTTAGGTTGATGCATTATCTGCAGGACGTGGGCTTCTACAAGGAGCGAGAAATCGCGTTCCCCCATAAGCAGTCGAACCTGATGAAGATCAAGCGGGATGCCTGGGAGTTTCCCGTGCTTTGATTTATATCGAAGTACAGTCACGATTATACGTTAGTAATGTTGATCTTTTCGCAAGGTGCTCACTCGATACCAATTATACTGCGACCTTATACTTGATAGCTTATATGTAATGATACCTCTTAACTCCGAGAACTTTTCATCATGCGCCATCACTTGTGTATCAACTCGTTCCCCCTGGACCGGCATACTTTAATCACCCTCGGTATGGAGAGGTTTCGACGACACGGCACTGCTGGCGAGCGAACAGACGCTCTTCACCGGGCTGATCAAAACAGGCATCTATTGATTCGTTCGGCTCCTGAATAATTGCTTTCAATTCTTTCGTCAACTCTCTACACCCCACAGTCATCTCTGAGTACACGTGTAGAGCTTGATTTCGTACAAGATGAAGCACTTTCCTCGCATCGAAGAGACCCAGGATGAAGCGATGTGCTGTGGAAGCGCAAGTCGTCTCCTTCCTCACATGTCAGTCAGGTCCGCAGAAACCTATCAGCCACTCTTCAGGCAGCAAGACCTCGAAGAGTTCGTACAGAGCATTCCACCAGCAGTGTAGCGCACTGCCTTGCTAGGCAATGAACTGCAGATGCCCATCAGCCACATTAACATATACGCAGTATGGAACGAAATCGGACGACGCTCCACCACGCAAGATAATGATATTCATGCGATCCTGGCTGGGTTGACAGACTTCAGTCCCACTCGGATGATGAGTTTCATCAGTCAGGTGGAGCGTACGAAGATGATGCTTTTACCGCACGGGCCGAATTCCGATCAACAACATGCTCAACGACACCCCTCGACCGCGTGCAGGAGAAGATCGTCCGGATCGTTGGATTCCTTCTGTGCCAGGACCCGAATCACTCGAGGACGGGCTGGAAGTTTACACTGTCACGGGTCTGGTCATCGAGTAAGAAGCGTCGTCACCTGGAGATATCTTTGTCCGCTCCTACTGTCCGGCGAAGGTGAAGCTCGTGCACAACGACCCGTTCCAGCTCCAAAGTGGCTCAGCCCAATTTATATTCGTGACGAAGCTACCCCCGCTTTCAAGACTCGTCATCGAACATGAGCATGAGCTGAATGATACTCGGACCATCGTGAGGCAGAGTGAAAGCCCTTCGCGGCTGCTTGGCAAGTCACATTGGTGCAGTAGTTATGACGAGCAGCGACGGTGCTATCTGGCGTTATCGTGTTCGCTGGGTACGCTGCCGGCTTTGGTTTCTATCACGGATTTCACCAGCCAAAGGAAGAACAAACACCGCTGGAGAGGCCAGAGCTCTGGTTGATATGCATGCTGGTGCTTGTAGCGCTTATTGCGAAGTTTGGTTCGTCGCTTTTCAGTGCTCCCTCGGGCATTTCGGTTCAGGACGTGGAAAGCGAACTTCGTCCACCAGGCCTGGCAACGAACCGGCACTGTTCACGGTCGTACACTTCTCTCAACCACCCAACCTCTCTCCTCCTCCCAAATCCAGCACCTTTCCCGGCCTCTTCCTTCTACTTGCCGGCTCATCGACGTCTATTTCCTTCCAAGGCCTCATCAGCCCGAAAGAAATACTTCGTCGCTTCTGCACCTGAATTTTCGGCTTATCCGGACTGGGCGCTTGCTTACCACGGCTCAGGAACCTCTCTTAGAGCATTCGCTTTCGAGGAAATCCGGCCATTGTCCTTGTGTCGCTCAAGGAATTCTTTTGATCCCTGTCTGCGTTTAGTAACTTACATAGGTCGAGCGGAGATGAAGTCGAGCAGGTCAATCCGTCAATTCGATTCTAGCGGGTCAGGCTTTTTGAGGGCTTCTCAGGATCAGCGGCCTCCAACCCCACCGGTGGCACACCTTTGGCACTTGGAGTATGTTATCCTATGCCTATACGACACTTTATTGACTCTACACGCAGTTCCGATGCTAGAAAGAAAATACTTCGATAGGCTCTCCGTGATTGTACGCTCTGCAGTCGTCTTACGTCCCATATACAAATGCGCTTCTGTGATGCACGAATGCTTGACATATCGATCTGCAACTCTCTCCAGACATTATGCCATGTGGTGGTGTCAGATCATTGATAGCTCAGCAACCTCCCACCATCGCGCCTTGATAAAAGGCTTCCAAGGGGAGCATATCGCATCCTCAAGCCTAAATAACGCCGTCATAGCATTTCACATAGTATGTTTCGCAATCCGTTTCGCAAGCCCTCTAACATGAGCCAATCGCTCCGATAACAGCTTCACAATCGCTTCCTGTCCGTGTCTTGTAGCTAGCGAAAGCGCTGTTTCTGGATCGAGATCTTCCACGTCCGCTCTAGCACCACACTCTAGGAGCAGCTTCACCACTTCTTCGCAGCCACCAATGACAGCATAGTGAAGCGGTGTCCGACCACACTCATCCTGAACGTTAACAGCAGCACCTCCCTGTAACAGCAGCTTCACAATCACCTCCTGTCCATATCTTGCAGCTAGCGAAAGCGGTGTCGCCGGCACGAGATCCGTCAAGTCTGCTCTGGCACGCAGCAGCGCCACCGCTTTACCCCCAGTCTTGGAAGCCTCCAAAAGCGGCCACCGGCGCGGCTCCAATCTGCAGTCTGGATGAGCACCATGGTCTAGTAGCAGCTTCACAACTGCCTGGTGCCCATGAACAGCAGCCAGCATGAGCGGCGCCCAACCGAACATGTTCCTGCACTCGACTTCAACATTCTTACGGCCCAGCAAGAGCCTCACAACTGCGTCATGTCCGAGCGCAGCAGCCAATGACAGCGGTGTCCAGCCATCTTTGTCTTTCGGGTCAGTCTCGACGTCCTTGCAATCCAACAGTAATTTCACGATCGCTTCCCGCCCGCCCACAGCGGCGTTTGTAAGTGGCGTCCAACCGTTCTCATCTCTTGGGTCAGCTTCAGCCCCATGTTCCAGCAAGATCTTCACCATTGCTTTGTTTCCATTCCTGGCAGCGCGTGCAAGCGGCGTTCGACCGCGCTCATCTGTCGAGTTCACCTTGGCCCCATGTACGAGCAGCAGCTCGACTATATCTTCGTCATCTCCCTCAGAAGCCCGTGAAAGCGGCGTCGCACCGTATTCGTCTCGTGAATTGACGTCGGGCCTGTAAATGTACAACAGTAGTCTAACTACGCCGTTCCGTTCGGCGCGAGCGGCTCGTGAGAGAGGCGTTCGACCATAGTCATCTCTGGCGTCGATGTTTGCTCCATGTTCTAGCAGTATGTGTCCTACTAGACGGTGACCATTTTCGGCAGCCCACGCTAGTGGCGTCTGCCCGTATTTGTCCCTCGAATCGATTTCCACATCATCTTGTTCCAGAAGCATCTTCACCGTTGCTTCGTCTCCCTCCATTGCCGCCAACGACAGCGGCGTTTGAGGGCAGTAGCTGTTCTCGAGGCACTGATTGACGCATTTACCACTTTCCCAGGACCACCGTGCCACGTAATCAAACGTCCCACTCACGGCAAAATCAAACTGCTGCGACTTGACATTTTCCTGGTGGCTTTGAACTCCGCGGTCCGCCAGTAGCAGCTCGAATGCAGCCTCGTAGTGAGCTTTTTCTGCTTCAAAATGCAACAACCGAAGCGGTGTGTATGTCAAGCTTGATCCGATCGTTGTGCGATCCACAAGCCACGTCTTCACCCTACAGGCTGAGTTTTGCCGCAACTTCGATAGTGAGCTGATTCGTACGCCACTTATGGCATGGCTCCCCTTTGGTGTCCAGTCGCCCCCAAAGCGGTTCTTCAGATCGTCCACTACTTCGAAGAAAGGAACGATGTAGGCAAGTTGTCCTCCGGGCGTACCTGATACGATATGTCCATATACCTCGCCTTCCAGGCGGCTCAATACCCAAGATCCGCAAATGCCATCTTGGAGCGAGCCTTGAAGCATTACGGTCCACAATTGCTGAGATCCTGCGTTAGATGACTGCATGAATGATGGAGTTGCCAAAAGACGACCATGAACAATGCCAGAGGAGGTGCACACGATTATATCCGAGGATCGTGGCTTCCGTGGGACTGGCCGCGTACCGGGCGTAAAAGTGGGAGGGCCGTTACTGATACGATCCCCTAGGATTGGCGATAACTCATTCGGCAGCTCAAAAAGGCAATAATCCAGTGCAGGTTTGGTCCCGCCGGCCGAGGACACAGTCGGACCGTACAACAAGAACAGAGAGACGATCCTTTTGACCGTCAAATCATGCCTTGAGCCTTCTCGTCGGTTATATTCCATCTCCGGCCCAGTGATGTCAGTTATGGCCAAACGCTCGCGTTCTGTCTCCATTTTCATGTAACGCAACATGCGTCTCCCGATGCGACTGTGCCGTTTGCCGTGATCACGTTTCCTGGGCTCCGTTCCTGAGATTTTCGGCTCAGCCTGGTGTATATCTGCCCTGATTTCTTCAAAGCGGTCTTTTAAGTCATCACTCATATCTCCAAGCTGCCAATCAATCTCATATTTATACTGATCCCATTTGAGATTTTCGACGTGGCCTCGAGAGTCAGCTTGCCCATCCGTTGTCTTAAGTCCAGTCTCAACGTTACGTTCGTCTGTCCCAACGTATCCAGTGCGTTGCTTGAAAGATCGTCTCTGAACGAGGGCGGCTCTACCCAGAGGCAGTGAGAAACGTGGGCTACCAGCCGATTGACCATATTTCTTTGTATACCGACGGCAGTAGATTGAATTGATGGACCCAACGTTCTCATCTTCTATGGCGCTAATCGAAGCTTGGGAAGATGTCGTGCCACTGCCTTCTTCGCTCGCAGGATGCATCAACGCTTCGTCCGAATCGTCCGAGTCGTCGAAGTCATCAATGTCAAAGGTATATTCGGACTCCATAGCCGTGCTCACGAATGTGCTGTTCCAAGACTTCTCGAAAGCGTGGGCCACCGACATCAGGAAGAGCTTTCCTTGTGAGGAAATGACGCCACCGCAGGTTGCTACCGGATTGCGATCTCGATTAGGGAGGCATAACGCAGCACCCATAAGCCCACACGGCGAGGTCTGTACCATGACCTGGAGACGTCTAGCGGACTCTGAACTTGATTCATTTGACGGGCTGCCATCAAAGCCACCTTGGAGCCCGATAACGCCGCCTGTGCAACCGGGGGGTCGATCCACATCCATGGTGAGAAACCCAGGATAAGTTTCAAGCAAACCGCTCAGTTTGAGCAGCCTTCTCAGACTCTTCCTTGAACAAGCATCATCTGAGATAAATGTCACGGTAGGCCTAGCAGTCTGCCGGCTTCCGCCAACCATATAAAGTGACCAAACTACCGGTCGAGGTAACGACTCGCTCGTTTGATCAATGTAGTCTGCGATCTGTTCTTGTAGGGTGGTGAATACTGTTCTAGCTGGTCCCACAGCTTCCCAGCACGTCCTCTTCTTGCCTAAAGTCGCGAGCTCCATTCCAGTTGAATCTTGAGGATTTGGCCAACCGTCATTTTTGCTGAGAGTGGACTTCACCAGTTCTTCTAGGAGAGTTTTCATGACGAATTGTGACGCTGGAAAATGAGTAGGAGACAAGTTGTACATGCTTTACTCATCGCAGAGTGCTGAAGCTTTATAAGCCTGATTGAAAGAGACAGGACGCTAGAGTGCTGAAAGCATACCTATTGGAGCGAATGTTGCTATGTGACGCTGAGCCACGAATGCATATATGAGAAGAGCGCGTAGTATGAGTCGTCTGCGTGCAGCAACAATGTCTGATTCTAAGCGTATTTGGGCTTGTTGAGCTTGGATTCTGTGGTCGTTCTAGAAATACCAAGAAAGCATGTCGCTGTATCTTCTGTTCACGTCCTCTAGGGATCGCACCACGGCCAATACATTGAAGAATAGGTAGATGTTAACAGCGAAAGCAGCACGCACTCTTATCTCGTCGGGCATCCCCAATCTCCCTGGCGGCCGCCCAGCCTGTGATGTCGACTATTGATTATTGCGACAGGCCTCGGGCAAGCGACGCTGTGGGGCATAGGTGTCTAAAGTGAGAATTGACTCCTATTTATCATTCAGCGTGCCACCTTTGCTGTGTACATACCCAGTTACGACGATACTTCGACATCTGGGCATGTTTATGTCTGCTGCGCCTCACTATGGCTTCTGATTGTTGATTCGACGCGAAGACAGCCTTGGAGGGCGATCTGCATTGGTGCCTAAGCGGCTCCAGGCGGTGTTATTTGATGTTGGCGCCGAACCTTCTTCGATAACGTCTGACCACAAATCTTCTATCTAATATTGTGGTATCGATCGTGAAATCACGCCCGCTCCGCAGTTCGTCGTTCTTCTGAAAGTATGATTGCGTTACTGTCCGCTCCATTCGTCCATCGTTCGCTTAGCTACCGAAAGGAGGGCTTTATTGAACGGAGCTCTCGTCTGGACGAGTTGATACAAAGGACGCCTGATGATGATCTCCAACGCGGAATCGCCTCGAAGATGTGGGAGTTCAAGCTGGAAGATGTTCCAAGATGTTATAGCCCGGTCAATCTCGAAGCGTATTTTCGATACTACACCCATCAAGCGGATTTCTTTTTGCACGATGCTGGGCGACATGTCGTGGTCAGGACCCATGACCATATTTTGCGATTAGCGGAGATGTTGAGACAAGATTTTGACCTGGTCGAAGCACAAGACATCACGCGCACCCAGATCTTCCCCGGTGAGGGAATCGACCAGTACGAGGCGCTGAACGCGTCCATGCACCTCGCCATCAGGTTGCTCCTCATGATAGAGATTGGAACGACCCCAAACGGCTTCTCCCATACCGATCCTAAGCATTGGAAGTCAGGCAAGATAAGTCAGGTTCTCTCGGACCAGTTCGCACCTCCAGCGTCAATTTCGGATAGAGTGCGGCTTGAGAGAATGTTTACAGCGAGAAATCTCGAAAGGATTGCCGGTATGAGGATCAAATGGACCAGCAACCTAGCGGACCATCTTTGGGTAGTCGACGCCGAAAACGAAGACAGATTAGTAGTGCATATCTTTCACCACGCGTCCTTCCTCGTCTTGCAGAAGAAGAAGTAAGCTTGTTCAATTATCCAAAACGCTACATCCAAGATTGATTTTGTTAGCAATCTCTTCCCGGAAGGCTTTATCGATGAGACTATACGCACTCTTGCTTTGCTGATACCGCGATCTGATAAACCCACGAAGTCCTGGTACCAAAAGATTGTCGCCAAATCAAAACTTGATCCAGTTGCTTCACGATGTCCTCAGCTGAGGATCGAAGATCGAAATATAGACAAATTCAATTTCTGGCGAGAGCGGCTTGTGCTGCTGAAGCAAGCGTTTGATGAAGCCGAACCGAACAGCTGGAGTCAGTGGTGGCATGACAAGAGAAAAGGAGTGTATCGCTATCCCTTGCTTCTCGCAGCAGTGGCGCTATTGTTAACATTCATCGTTGGCGTAATTCAGTGCATTGAAGGAGGCTTGCAGGTGTACAAAGCCTTCAAAAACATAAACAAAAAATGAGACCTTGACTGATAAATTTCGTGGGTTCTTAATGGACCTTGGATCTACCGCTTCTCGTCCTCTTCATCATTGTAGGAAGTTAACTTGCTTCCGGAAAGGCCTCACGCTTCCTTATTAATTTCCTTGGATCTCTCCAAGCCACTCTATGGATTTTATTGGTGGTGACCGTCCCTCCATGGCCTAGAAGGAGAGGAGAAGATTATTCTAAGAAAACGATAGAGAAGAGAGAAAGCGGCCAGATAAACAAGATCCATATGTTGATCGCTGTTAGTGTTCAGAATGATGTAAGCTTTTTGCAGGTGAAATGCCAGGAGGTAAAGTATTGAACGCGCCATTGTCAATAGACTAGATGTCTTACTCTAAGGCAGGTAGATGCTGAGGCCGCACTTTGGAAAGAGGAGACCCAGGTATCGTGTAGCCGTTGACGGATAGCTGTGCCTGCTATCACCATAGGATATTCCTGCCAGAGATGGGCAACGTTGATTAGGCTGAAACGTGCTGGTTGCATTGCTGCATTTCATGCTCATTTACGGTAGCACTGGAGAAACACGGGCAATCAGCCAACTCATCATAGCTCTTGGTATACCGAGGACACTACACTTCGGGAAAACAAAGGCTTTCCCTTTCCTCAATGCGTGGACTTCGGGCGGGGACGCTTGAGAGGGAAAGTCGCTCCTGGAACCTCGGAGAAATCTTCTCTGCGTGGATCATATAGACCCGTCAAGGCCCAACACCGATGGACTCAAAATGCAAAGCTTCCTCTGTTTTTCGATGGCTCTCCATTGCAGATGTGTACATGCTATTGAACCATATAGAAGAGGCGCGAGTCATCCTCCAGGGTTCCCTCAGGCTGTTAAGAGTCAGCTAGTGCCGCCATAATAGCATCGATAAGTGACACTTGTGAGCGAGAAGCGGCAGAAACGTACGCAGTCGGGTAAGTATCCCTCGTAGCATTTGAATGCTTCTTTGACACAGGACACATGTCCAACGTTCAGGCGCAACTTGCAACCATCCGGGTCCTTGAGTCGCCCGGTCAAAGTCGCGTCCGTGCCAGTCACGTCCATGCAGTGGAATAGCACAGGGGCGATACCCATGGCGGTGCATGCCTCCTGCCAGCCGTCGACGAACCGCAGCTTCAAGTCCACATAGTGCCTGTCCACTCCATCATCGTCGGGTATCACTTCGTAGAGGCATTCTGATTTGTCCAGTCTGCGCGGGCGGAGAACAGGTCTGACTTCTCCGCTCTTCCGTAGGGCGCCGCACAGTAGAGGTTTAGTGAGTAAAATGACGAGAGCGACGACTGCGAGGGCCAGGTTCCGTGTCATGGTCTGAGAGCCAAGGTATGTTCGATGATGGATATCCGACACGCGAGAAGAAAAACGGTATGACAAGCTATAACAGAGAGAGGTAGGCGTGCTCCCTTAGATTATATGCTCAAGTCATGCGAGTTAATGACAATTTCGAACCCGTGAAGGACTTCATTAGGGGCTGAGATATCGTGAATTACACGAAAGGGGCAGGAAGATGTCAACCGTGCTGAATGCCGCGCACCCAATGGCGGTGCTTCTTCGATCGAAACGGTAGGTAGCAACGTTTCAAAGACATGGAGCTTGTATACATAGTCACGGTTTGTGGGTCGACATTGAATGTTGCTGGAAGAAATCAAATGAAATGTGTTTAGACCGAGACGATGAGTTTAGTGCCGCGGTGCCTCGTAAACGTGAAACGGACTACGTACTGCAAAGTACTCCGTACGAAGGACTTGCTTTACTACCTATGTACATAGGTATCATCGGATCGCTGATACGGGCTATAGCGCTAGTACATATCCACATCTCTTCCGTGAATGCATATCCAACACCCGGCATCATGTCAAACGAGCAGCTCTCAGATCTTGTGCGATATTCTGCTTGCGATGTAGGACATCCCGCAACAGCACGTGAAAGCCATCAAGCAAAGCAATGGCTTACAAATCCAGATCTCTGATGCTCTCCTTAAGCTCAATGTGCCCGGCGCAGGTTTTCTGGCAGACATAAGTAGGTTCGCCCTGCCTTCAACCCCAAAAAACACGTAGGGGGTACATATACCATCAATGCATCGTATTTGAATGACTCGATCATATAGAGCCCAGAGCAATCCCAAATCACTCTACATCCCCATCCTCTTCTGCGAAGCACAGGGTCGCTGCTCCAGCATCGACTGTGCTCTTTGCGTCAAAATCGTTGACCGCATCCCAGCCCTCATTCCCATCGAACGTGCCATCCGGAGCCGCATACGCCGACCTTGTAAATCCTAATACAATCGTTGTCCTCAGTCAACCTGAGGGCCAGCACTGCGCCGTACTGGGCGGTATCATGGCTGCTCGCTTGCGAGTGCTTCAAGTGATCAGCGCGGTAGTGGATGGACGAGTGCGAGATCTGGAAAACTTGGCTGAGGAGGCGCGCGAAGGGTTCCAGGTTTGTGGGGTGCTTCAGGGCCGACTCTTTTTTCACAATTCCGGGAAACAGCCACAAAGACTGACTTGTCTGCTTGACAACAGGTCTGGTCTAAGGGAACTTCTTCCGTTGGCGCTGCCAGTGAAGCTGTCGCTTATGGATTGAACGTGGCTGTCCGAGTCAGTGGTGTCACAGTAGAGCCGGTGAGTTGAATGGGGAAGACTTCTTGTAACCCAAGCTGCTTACTGTCTGTTACAATCAAGTGAAGTTGGCTGAACACAAACTTTCAGGGAGACATCATCTTCCTGGACGCCGCTGAAGAAAGCGTCGTGGCTGTCCCACATGCGCGGCTTGGAGAAGTGCTTGCACTGCTGCCAAAGCTAACAGCAGCGGACGAAATGGTGCTCAGGGCTGTCAGGGATGGCTCTACTGTAAAAGAGGCCTTTCAGAAGTTCAGACACTAGGAGAGACAATGGTTGTCATGATGCAGAAAACAGGATCCTTGGTAAAGAGGGTATCATTCGTACAGTCTAACAGACAGGGGTATCTTAATTACCTAGGAACCGATGTGTGAATCTCAACAGAGCGCCACCATGATAACTCCTCCCATGCTTGGTCATCAAAAGAGCCGGACATCGTACACATCATGACACCACACCACAGCTCAATGGAGACCTGAAGACCCATCTCGGTAAGGAAAAGCAACGTCTGACGCGCATCAGCCCGAGAGGAAACGAAACGATACTCCAAGAGCGAGAATCAACCATGCGAACGAAGGAGCTGCCATTGCGCCCATATTCCGTCGTATAGGAGACGCAGTCGCTACGTAAACGCCTGTTACAGCTACGGTCGTAGAGGCATCTTCATCGTTGGAAAACTGAGCAGACGAGGTGGGCAAAGAACCAGGCACACCAGCATCGATAGAGGTATCCGGCGGTTCGTAGTCGTCCTCTTCTTCGTAGAAGACGCCACCAATGACTGTTCCCTTGCCGACAAGCATGAGAGCTTTCTGCTCGTCTGTGCAAGAGCGTGCAATCGCTCGGATCCAACAAGTAGGTTCTGCGGAAGGCGGCATCTCGTTCATGTATGCGGCATCAGCGGGACCGGTAGTGTTGAACTCCGTAAGGTTGACTGATTCTCCGGTTGATATGTCGGTGCCTTGGATGATGCGAGTGAAGACGGTAAATGCCGTTTCCGGCTGGTAAGCCGGCACGAGATGGCCAGCGTCGTATATGCGAGAAAAAGACAGGTTTCCAAACTGCCGAACAGTCCCGCCCACATAGGTATCGTTGATGATGATATCGGCATAGCCGGCGTTGGGAAACCGAGAGTAAGATGGTAGCTGAGAGGCTATCTCCAAGGAGACGGCTTCACCGCCCAGCCAGTTGCAGATATAGTCGGCGTCACCGTAAATCAAGGCGACTCGTATTTCGGACGAAAGGAGTCCGGCGAGGGAGGAGATCTGTGTGCCGCGTAAAATATCGCCAGCTTCAGAGTGCAATTAGCGAGAGTATATGAGCGAGCACCGAGCGTGACGGTGATGCGACGACCCTCTGCCAGAAGAGGTGCTCCTCACGAGATACATGGTGTCAAAGCGAATGTAAAGACGGTGGGAAAATGCCGTCTGGGCAGAGAGTCTGACTCACTTTCGTAAAAAGCCTCATAAACGGCTTCGTTGCTCTCGGTATAATTCACGCGCGCACCAATGGCCGACTGCAAGCTCGCACTGTTGAGATATTCCAAGTATGCCCCGTCGGGAAACGGCGATGGATCGTTCTGTCTGATGTCGTAGAAACTCCTTCCGGATTCGCCGTAAACGTTGCCGACTTCGCGACACTTACGCTCCGCATCACGGCAAAGCGTATTGACGGCAATGACATCGCCCTCACCCAACGGATCCAACCCTTGCATGCCCATGCGGCATTGAGTGAGGACCTCTCGGCATCCACCGGGAGATTTGAACGCAGACAGACTGTTCACCAAATCAGTCTGCGTAATTGCCTCCACGCCGTAGGTGTTGTTGTAGGCAAAGCTGGGATAGAAGGGCGTCTGAACAAGTCTATCGATCATCCCGTTGACAATCCCAAGTGACGTAAGCTGGATTTCAAGGGAGTTGGTTGAGGGAATGGTTCCATTTGCGCGAGCGGCATTCTTTTCTTGGCAAAGCGCTGCAAAAGCCGGTCCGTAGATTCCTCCGTAGCTTTCCACGAAAATATTGACACCTGTAGGCCGAACCGTCGTGTCATTCGGCCTTGTACCAGGATTGTATTCCGGAAACGCCGCGAGGAAGCCCTGCAGAAAATGCCAGAGCGCATGCACTGCGATCGACGTCGTGTTGGCGGTGCTATCGACGTTCCTGCTGCTGAAGGTACCATTCAGAAAACTATATGCCGGCTGATGGAGTGTAGGACCTGTCGGTTTGGAATATGTGTCGCGCAGCAAGTCGTGTGAAAAATTGGTTGGCACGTCATACGAGAACCCCACCTGTGCCGGTTGATCGACGAACAGTAGATTCGAGCTTCGATCCCATCCCCATAGTCTGGCCCTGGTTCCAAAATTCCCATCCGTCATGTGGACGACTTCGCAAGGACCGCACTCTTGAAAGAGCCCGACCATGCTGCTGCTCCCCGGTCCGCCATTGAGCCAGATAGTAAGCGGTGACGTCTCCGGATTCTTCCGTGCCTCGATAAACCAAAAGAAAGTGTTGATGGAGTAATTTTGCTGGATAGGAGCGAGGGTGTATGCCGGAAGGCTGATGTAGCCGGTATATTGCTTCTGGGATTCAAAGACGGTGGTGCAGGTGCCCGGAGGTGGCGAGTTGTAGGAAATCGAGATGGCTGGATTCAGAGGCGATTTTATCACTGTCGAATATGAGACGGGCGGAGGATATTGGCCGGCGCTGAGGCCGACAAGCCCGACAGACAAGACAAGAAGCGGAAAAAGCTGCGAGACCTCGAGTGAGCAAACTCTTCGAGCTTCGATTATGGCTCTTGAGGAGCGCAATGCGTTACGTATACGCGCTGCATATACACAAGCATGTCAGGACTCACCATAGCGACAGACGCCTGCGCGACAATATTGAAGATCGCGAACAGGTCGACTTTATCATCACATTGCAGAAGAATATGATGAATTCCACGGTTCACTGACGCGGCCTTTCCACTTACGGTACCTGACGCTAGACATCTGGACCTCGGGACATCTGGAGCTACTTCACGCCGCTAACCATGTCTAGTTAGCGCTAATGTGAGTTATTATATATCAGTCTCAACCTTGGGACGTCCCACCATCATTCTAGAGGCTTCCATCCTTCATACCCTTCTTCAGTCCATCTGTTGCTCTCTACGAAATCATCACGGAAGATCAGCCGTCCTTGGGAGAACCTGGTCAACACCCATACGATTCGCACCTCTTACTTCCCGCACACCTTATTGTTGTTTTCAAGGTGAGTTTATTCGATATTTCATAAACTTAAAACCGGTTTCGTATAGTGATGATAGCTCAGCTGGCACCAGGCCTAGTGTACTCATTTTTGTGCGGATTAGCTTACAGGAGTCTTACTCCGTTTCTGAATACATACATTTCAGTCTGATTCTCATTTCATCGTTCAGTGCATCAGCAAGCTGACACAAGAGGAAACTCATCTAGTGTATTTCCGCCGACTTGCTCGTAACGCTCCCTCGGAGACTACCGCAAAGACAGCATGGTTCTTCACAATCCGAACAATTGGCATTGGGTCAACAAGGATGTGTCTCCGTGGGCACAGGATTATCTCGAAAAGGAGTTGGTCGGTATCAGGGCGGAGGACAAGGATGTCTCAGCTGAGGTCACGAAAGTCCTCAGCATGACCGGCGATGTGGATGTGAGTCAACGGAAAGGCAAAGTCATCACTCTATTTGATGTGCGGCTGCAACTCGAGTTCTCAGGTGTGTGACCCTTCGCTCTGATAGAGGTGCCGCGTACCAACCTGATCTAGGCAAAATCAAAGATGGCGAAGAAGCGACTGGTACAATTACCATACCCGAGGTCGCCCACGATACGGCAGAAGATGAGTACGTCGTACGTTCCCTTTCGCACTCCAAGCTCTCTGTGTGTCGCAGTGTACTGATGGTTGTTTCTGTTCCGCAGTTTGAGATAGAAGCATATTCCGAGTCCACCACAAAACAGCCTATTAAAGACCTGGTACGCGCTAAGATCACTCCTCAACTCCGCAAGCACCTGCAAAAGTTGGGACCTGCCGTCATCGCCGAGCACGGCAAGGACATTCAGCACGCTCCGGATTCCAATCCTTCGAGCGGTGTTTCCACGCCAAAACACCCTGCCAATACGTCAACTCCGAAGCAGTCGGATGCACCTACAGGGTCATCTACCTCTACTGCTCACAACGCAAAAGGCCGTGCGGTCAATGTCACCAAAGTAACTGATCAGGCAGAGTTCCGTACCTCCGCCGAACAGCTGTACCAAACCTTTACCGATCCCCAGCGCATTGCCGCATTCACACGGTCACCGCCGAAACTATTCGAGGGGGCTAAGAAAGGTTCCCGCTTCGAGCTGTTCGGTGGTAATGTCTCTGGCGAGTATACTGAGCTGGAGCCACCCACGAAGATTGTTCAGAAATGGCGTCTTTCACAGTGGCCCGAGGGACATTATTCGACGCTGTCAATCAAGTTCGACCAGAACGATGTGGACGGTGTAACGGTGATGCGCGTTGACTGGAACGGGGTTCCAGTGGGGCAAGAGGAAGTCACGAAGCGGAACTGGGGAGAGTATTACGTTCGTAGCATCAAGACCGCGTTCGGGTTTGGCACCATCTTGTAACTTACCTGCATTCGGCAAGGCCATGACCAGGTCACTGCATAGGAATGGTCGAACGAATTTATGAATGTTGGGCTCGCAGTGCAGAGAAGTTGAAACACATGCAAAGAATACGGGGCAATAGATCAGAAAAAGCACGAGGATAGGTTCCCACGTATCTAATTATCTGGCTGAGTGTCTGGAGGCAAGTCACCTCGCGTAGCCATGGAAGTTTCTGAAGGCCGTCCTTTGCCAACAAATCCCGTACGAGGTCCTACGAACTGAGTTACCCAGTTTCTCACCTTCTCAATTCTGTCAGCCAGAACCTTTCGATGCGGCTGGAGTTCCACTTCTGTCTCGCCAAGAATATGAATAAAAGTCTCGCTCCGACCTGCCCTTCGCCGCAGATTCTGCCCGTAAACCTTCTGTCGCCATGCAGCAAGTCCTACATTACGCACAAGTAGCACGTCTCCGTTCCGTACCTTCTCGGTTGCACAGCGAAGGTCGTGCCCGGGGTTTCCATTCGTCTCCTTTGTGGAAGTAGTTCTTTGCGCCTCTTCCTTGGGAGATACTGGCGCTAGCCAGATACTGAGCGTGAAGCCTGCGCGAGTATCATCGCCGACTATGAGCTCCACAAGCTCAACGTTATGACCTGTACGGCGAATGACGACTTGGCGTGGAAGGGCAACAGAGATGACGCCAACAACAAGGTTGACGGTCGGAGCTTGCGGGTAGAGAGCATGGAGATGAGTAGCTTTTGGAAGACTTGACAATGGTATCAAGCTGCCTAGTTGTGAGAAAGGCCCGACGAGGCCGCTTTGCGCAGCATCCTGAGAATGAATACTGGCTTGACTGGAGAACGAATCTCTTTGGCTGAAGCTTGTTACGGTACTCGTAAACGACATCAGGGTTGTTTCGAGTGCTGCATCTGTGCAGTCCGAATCATCCGGCGGTGACGACGGCGGCCCTTCATGGACATGGAAAGATCGCTCCAAGAACTCATGTTGCTCCCATTCCTCCTGCGTAACAGAACCATCGAAACTTGGGATAGTAGAGCCAAAGGACGTCAATGCTGCTGCTGCTGGAAGGACCGCGGCGGCGTCCTTTGCGTTTGAGGCGACATATTCGTCATCCGGTTGGCCATGGCTGGTTCTTAATGGCAGAGAGCGCCAGTTCGGCAACACTGTGGCCTCCTTGGGCTTTCCGCTGTTTGTTGATATCTTCGCCTTCAGGCTCTCAAGTCCAAGGTAACGACGTACAGCAGGAAGAAAGTCTGAAAGCAAGTTTTTCTCCGTCCAGTCAAGCTCAGTCGCCAATGGAGTTCCGGTGAGAAACTTTATGCGTGGACTTTTCTGTGCCATGTAGAGAGAAGGAAAACCCGCAGCGTCATAGATCACTATCCTTGCTCTTGCTACGATAAAGTACTTTGCCCTCTGCCATTCGCATTCAGTGTTTGGGAATGATTAGGAAGCTCTGGCATTTTCATGCTGGCCCCAGGCTCAGGGCAAGAAGATTCTCTAGCCGAAATGTACTTTCTTTTAACTCCTGTTTTGACTCCCATGTAGGCTCCATACAGAAGTGGCGCATATGAGCCAGTTGATCTGTGGAGCTTGAAGCACTGGTTCTTGAGCCGCGGATCCCTGTCGGCCCTCGGCTTGCAGACGTTCTCACATCACCACCTTGGCACGAACTCTCACGCTCAAGTAAACAAACCAATCCATCCGACTCTTATACCCAAGCAATGGCTCGACCGCAATCAGTAGCATTCTGGCTATGTCGCAATTGTAGAGCACGAAACGCATCGTCGCACATATTCAAGGCGAGCCGCCGACAATTGCAGATTAGCTCCACGCCTGCCACTACGCCTGGCTCGCTTCAGGAGATATCCCCGAGCATAGAGAATCAATCCTCAAGCTCTGCAGGTCTGTGGCAGGCTCTCAAAGTGCACAGCGAGCTTACTGACACTCTTAGATGCTCGATTCGAGGTCCTCGGCTCTCCGTTCTCCCTCCTCTCCGTCTCACTGTCTGCTTCTCAAAGCCTCTACACCCGAAGAGGAACCTTAATCGGTATCAGTGGGAAAGCGGAGAATGTCAGTTCCAGCCAGTGGTGATTTAGGCAATGATATAGGTCGCTAAATCAAGACCAGGCAGTCTCAACATTGTCGTTGCTGGAGCCTTTTCGTCGACTGCTCTTTGGTATACCATTCCTCTACCAGCGGGTAAGGACCCCTAGGCGAAGAACGTCCGCCATTTACTTATCCAAGTCAGATACACTCTACGACTTCTCTCACAGCCCTCATATCCGCAAAGTCTTTTATGACGTCCTTTTCTGTGGTCCACCTGGACGGTACAATGGACTGGATGGTGGCTCAGCGTAACGCTCTGCTAGCGTGGACTGGCTATACCCTGAACGTGAGACCGGCCGTCAACATCAAAATGGTGAGCAGGGGCAAATGCTGCAACAAACATATACTGACTATTGAAGAGCTTGGCGCATTGGGGTAATACCAAAATTACCGGAAGAGGTTTGATAGCTCTTGTGGGTAGAGGTCAAATATATCAAGTCGCGCTCAAGGAGGGGGAAGAATATGTTATTCATCCTAGGTCAGCTTCAGAGGTGGTCGTTGCCTTGCTTTTACTGAGTTCGGGACAGTAATATCTTAGCATATACGGTCACCTCGAACCCGCCGTTACCTTACCGACTCAAGTCGACATCGCTCCGCCTTCAAGTGCCGAATGTCATGACTCTGCTACCAGATACGAGATTCTTCAGAGTGATGAGAGATACCCAGACATTCAAAACGATGGCGCAAATTCTTTTCCACATCCGAACTTGGGCAAGAAGGTCAATCCTCGGAGATAGGGTACGAGCGTACGCCACAGCTTCCAGTTTGTCACTAACGTATGCAGCTCTTCATGCGCTTCTACGGGCCATCGACGATACTCGTTCAGTCGCGGGGTTCCCGCCTGACCGATGTCCTCACATCTCGGGACGTGAACGAGATTGCGGATACCCCAGCTGGCGCAGTTCAATCTGCAGTCACTCTGATATCGAAGAAAAAAGACTCTGCGGATCCACCCCCAGAATCATCGCAGGAATCGACACCGAAACCATCCGCGTCTCCCGCAACTCGCATGATGTATGCTAGTGTGGATGGAGAAGGTAGAGTCAAGTTTCAAAAGTCTTGAGGATTGTGCACATGGCGCACTGTACTAGTACTTCGAACGTTCTCGGCGCTTGAACATAGCCTTCTTGTGGTCATTTTTTCCATGAAACCTACCTATTATGATCACGTAGCTAAAGAACAAGCCATTGTTTTGCAATGGTTGGAGCATCTCATTGTAAGATACAGTCGTACCCCTGAGCAACACGCTCCACTCTTGAATTCTTAACAAGGCTGGAGTTGGCGGGCCGTAGTCTGCCAGTGGGAGTACATCCTCTCAAGACCTTGGAAGATCCATTACCACTACATATGTAGCACCTGAGGACCCTTGACTCGAGAATTTAGGGTGGCGTGACCTTATACGAAGTTCGAATCATCTTGTCGCTTCTACCATGAATTGCAATGCCAAGTTTCTTTTTGTAGTAACCACAAGCTCCTCTCGGAGGAAAAGCAACACCATTGAGGAATTCGGATTGTAGTCAAGAAACCAGTGCGATCATTAAAGAAGACTCAGATCTTGACCGCATTCTCCAAAGCCTTACGCTTCTTTTCCTGCCGGGCATTCGCCTTCGCTCCCATGATGCCACCGCCCCAGTGACGCCTGTGCTCCTCATATTTGTCAAGATAACCCTCCTTGACAGTCTGCACAATCTTGGAGAGCTCTGATTTGTCCTCTGAGCGTACTTCCGTGAGAGCAAGGACAGCGGCGGTCTACGATGATGACTTAGCAGATAATCAGAATTGATGACATTATGAGCATACCTTCTTGTGCACAACGGTACCGAGTCTTGCCTTCCCCTTAATTATGGCGTACGGAACTTGCATCTTACGGCAAAGCGCCGGGATGAAGATGACAAGCTCGATGGGATCCACATCGTTCGCAATGAGGACCAGGGACGGCTTCTTGTTCTCGATCAAGGCCACAACGTGGTTCAAGCCATACTTGACCATGTACGGCTTCTTGCTGACCTCTTCCTTCTTCCTGCCCTCGGCTATGGCCGAAGCCTCGATCTTGAGCCTCTCCTTCTTATCCGCCTTGGTTTCCGGGCGGTACTTGTTCAGCAGCTTCAAGACCTGGGCCGCGGTGTTGCGATCGAGGGTGTTTTGAAACTGGGCGATGGCGGGGGGGACTTTGAGGCGCATCAACAAGATCTTCTTCTGGCGCTGTAGGCGAACATATTCGGGCCATCGCACCATGCGCGAGAGGTTGCGCCTCGGTTGGATGTCCTGGCCGATTCCGAAATTGCGGGGACGTCGCTCGATCAAAGGGTTCTGGCACCGTGTCAGATTATCGCCAGCAGGGAAAGGAAAGGATGTGTGCGATCAGATAGCTACCTTGGTCTTCTTCTTGTCTCCGCCGGCCTTGCCCTGCGGGAAGGGCGCGGCAGCCGTCTTCTTTCCAGTTTTGGGAGGCTGTCATTGAGAAAAGACCAACATCAGCGAATCATGTTCACCATGCGTTCTTAATCTCTAAAGAGCGTCGAAAATGCATTTCTGCACTTCGGCTCAAGCCAAAAGTTCTAACAGCTGCAATGGCTGCAGCTGAGAATGCTCAAGGTCTGTTGACCAAAGAGCATACAGAACGTCCCTCTCAAGGACCGATCGACGGTGAGGTAGCTTACCATGTTGGCGTTGTCCCTCTGTGTTGGGTGATTGAGAGGAGGTTAAACTGTCGAACAGTCTTTGTGCGGTTCGATGATTTGTGAAGTTTACCGAACCGCACGCACCATGGAAAACAGTTTCTCCGAGGCTATCAATTGAGCTGGTCCCAATAAGGTTAGTCGACATCCCTTGCGCATTGTTGAATCAACTCGCACACAGTTCTCTATCGCGTGAAATCAGTCTCGTTTCACCACAGTAAAAACCGAGCAAGCGCGAATTGGATCCAGTAAAGGACACTAGTACCCTAGCATTCCATGCGCCATACAGAGTAATGGGGCCAGTCTACATTCCTGATGTCTAAGCTTACACAAAGTGCCTGGTCAAAGCCTCTCGCACAGAAGGTCTTCATCCGGATCATGCCATCACCCAAAATCCCACCGACCCGTATACAAGTGCATCAAGGCCGATTGTAGAGTTACAGCAGAGACCAGTTAAGCAAAATAGCTCTTCCACAAAACGCCTTCCAATTCCTCTAGTTGCTCCGGTTCGAAAGCCTGCAAACACCGTATCAGCATTGATTTGCATTAAGATGCAGGGTTAACTCGGACTCACTTTTACATCCACGTGCCAAGTATCCTGCCTCGTCTTCTTGAAGTCGGCCAAGATCGATTTCGCGCTCTTGCCGACCGTCCCCGAATCTCCAGAAGCTTTGAGAGCCAGCGTGGTGAGGACCTCCGGTAGCCAGCTCGGCGGCGGTGAAGTGTACGGGAAGGCTTGAACGAGCGCCCCGAGACCCATCACTGCGGCATGCCGAGTCAAGGTGAGCTTATTGTGTTCGGGCGTAGGCGTTCCTGGGATTCTCTTCTTGGGAAGAGGGTTCTTGCGGAGCATTTCCGTGAACTCAAGCTTGAGCCTTTCGACAATGCTATTCCGAAGCTCAACAGGGGAGCACCGTATCATGCCGGAGATGGTGTGGGCGGCACCCATCCGCACTTCAAGCTGTGCGTCAGCAAGCATGGCAGACACGCAGTCGAACAAGGCCTGTTGCTGACTTCTAGACATAAGGAACAGACGCCGGAAGTAGAGTGTCTGCATGTTGACAAGAACGCGAAGACGCTGGTGCCAAGAGGTCGAATTCCGTCCGATGCGGGTCAACGCTGCTATGAAGCCCTCATCTTCACCCTTCCGATGTGGTATGTTCGGAAGATGCCTGAAGACATGGTAGGCAAGAGATTGCAGCTCAGGGTCTTCCTTGATATCCATCATATACAGAAGTTGCTCTGCAAAGACCTCAGGAAAGTATTCGACCAGCTGCGTACATTCGTAGGAGCTCAAGGTTGCGTCGAGCCACAGCATCACCGTCTTGCTACCAGAAGTGTACGAAGATGGAGTTTGCTGCCCCGGTGTGCGCTCTTTTCTCCACACTTCGAGCTTCTCGAATACACCTTTGACGGTTGCAGTAAACTCGTCGGGGGGTTTGTAGGGCCGAATTCCAATGGAAGACGCCTCCCGCTGCGCTTTGATCAAGGTGTCGATATCGGCGTAGGACTCATGGTATCTTGTCCTGTA
>QQTW01000686.1_pt1 | contig 21860 bp, 28 predicted proteins | sample 1904831 | NCBI WGS metagenome assembly QQTW01 (sample SAMN09435610, study PRJNA476489) | Subsurface metagenome, whole genome shotgun sequencing project. | reverse complement strand
CCGGCGTCGGGCACGGCGTCCAGAACGGGACTCGAGAGGGTGAAGCTTGCACGGGCAAAGGGGCGGATGCCGGAAGCAGGTAGCTGCTGGGAGTCGATGGCTGGAGAGGGCAGGGTGGACAGCGGAGCGGAGGATGCGTAGGCGGTGTAGTTGCGCGGCTGAGAGAGGTGGTACGGGGAAGGGCCGAGGGCGGGGGAGATGGTCGTCGATGGGACGGTCGCTGCTGTGAGGGGCGAGAGGGAGTTGATGGATGTGATGGAGTGTCGGTGGCCTAGTGGGAAGGTGGTGAGAGTACTGGAGGGTACGTTGGTAACTGGCTCTGTCTCTTGTGATATCGGGACTGCGTCGATCATCTCCTCGTCTGAAGAACTCGACGCATGGTCATCTTCCGCTTCATCGAGTTCGTCCTGTACCGCCGGTGCGCATTGCGGTGGACTTATCGTTGGAAGATCAGGAGAGGATGAATGATGTGACGCCGATACTGAAGATGGCCGGTGCGATTGCTTGCTCGCCTTGAGTTCGGACACGCATCGCTCAAGGTAGCGCATGTACTCGATGCTGGCCTGTGCAGATGATCGGTCATTAGCCAAATGCATTGCATTTATCATCCACCCATAGATAAGTAGCTTCGCGCCACTCAAGAAGTGTGAAGAAGAATAGGCCTACTATACCTGTAGGATAGCGAGCTTGTGCATCTCCTGGCCGGCACACGCGGGTATCATGTCTTTGAGAACACCAAACTCTTCGTTCATCTTGGATCGCCGTCTCCGCTCAATCAGACTGTGAGCCGTCTTCCGTGCAATTTTTCGTCCAGCTGCCGTAGTACCGTTAGCTTGCTTCCTTTTCCCTCCTGTTGCTGCTGTCGCTCCAGTGGATCCTCCAACCGTCCCCGAGACTGAACCTTTGACCTGCGCTTGCGCAGCGCTAGCAGTTTCCACGGACGTGAAGAGGCCAGAGGGAACGCTCTTTGCAACAGTATTTTGGATGCTCTGTGTCTCCTGCGTACGAGGCTTCATCTGGATGATCTTGCGTGACCTTGTAGGCGGTGGAGGCAACGTATAGTCTTGCTTTAGCATCCCTGCCATGTCGGCCGTGGATTGTTGACCATTGGTTCGACGACGAGAGGCAGATGATGGGGCAGCCAGAGACTGTTTGGCCGGTGTCGTTGCCGTCGTTGCCGGTCCGGAAGCCGGTGAAGTTGGCGAAGGCGGTCGATAAGTGGAGCCGGCGGAGCTGCTAGTGCTGCTTCGATGAGCGTCTAGAGCTGCGGGAGGCAGAGTAAAGGCCGAGTCGAGTTGATTCAGATATCGGCCATCCTTCTTGCCGGCGAGGTCGGTCGAGGATGCGGGAGTAGGCGGGAACGCGGGTCGAGGCATGATGGTATATATGAGTAAGAAAGATGGAACGACGAATACGAAAGATTATCGACCGGTATGACAGGCGGATACACGAAGCCGTGATCTCTTGTAAATTAGGTAGATGCCGAAAGATAGCGATCAAGTGACGACGACAAGGCCGTCTGATATCGGTGGCTTGTTCTGATAACGAACTGCTCGCTAGTCTTCCCGGAGTGATACCTCTCTCGAGCATCAACGCACGATGCGAAGAGATACGCGAGAGTCCCAAGCGAAGAGGAGGCAACGGACAAGAAGAGTGAGAAGGTGAGGGAGATGAAGATGAAGACGAAGATGAAGAGGAGGATGCAATTGTCAGAGATGGACGGGCGGGAGCGACAGTCGTAAAGTGCACCAGCGTGTGAAGAGAGCGAAGGGCGGGTGTCGCGGACTCGCGAGTGTCGCGTGCTCGTGCTTGCGAGGTCCGTCCGGATTGGCTGGGGCCGCTCCCTCGGAAAAGTGGGGGAATCTCGGCTTACATAAGGCGCAGACCACGAGATCGCGTGTCCATCTTGCCCGCAAAGAGTTTGGACCGCCTGGGCAGATTCGGTCAGTGACATGTTCTTTCAAATATGAGTATTCAGGGTCTTACACACCGGCATAACCAACCCAGTACTGAGGGAGTCACTCGAGAAGGGGTAGTAACGATGTTCGCATTTAGTCGAATTGAACTTTATCAGCTTCACGTAAGCATCCTTGATGCGGTGGTATTAAGCAATATATAGTTCTAAAGGTTGCGGTTTTGCTCTTCACACGAGCTTCCTCTATATACGAATTGAACTGTGCACAAACTCTACCGGGCAACATCGACACGGCTCAAGTGAACAAACAACCGGTCTGGTTGGTCTTGTCGACGGTGCTCAGATCCGCTCCAAGGCGTTCTGCTCGTTTCAACAATTCCTGCGACAGAGAACCCAACATTAGCCCTCGTTCAGAAGCGAGATAGTCTCGCACACCCTGTCCGTCAACTTACGTCAATCTTAGCATCGGGAACATTCTGCTCCCGGCTCAGGATGAAGACACCCGAGAAATTCGGTCCCTGGACGATGGCGAAGTCCTTTTCGTAATCTAAGGAGTGCATGATGGTTAGCTATACTCTCTACTGATCTGGAAAATGGGGATGAGGCACTTGCCTTGGACGACGTAGTTTGGTCCCGGACAGTCGCTGGCGGGCGGTGCGCTCGGGAATTCGACTTTGAAAGCGCCATCGCGTCCGTATGCCTTATCCACCGGCGTCGCCGTGCCTCGGATCTCGACGGGCTGGTCTCCTACCTGGCAGCTGTTGAATACGTCGACGGTTCCGGCGTCCTGCCATTCGGTCGAGAGGAGTCAGCTCACCGCTGGCCTGATTTTGCTTGTAGAAGTGGGGCAGACGCACATTGAGGGAGTACTGGGCGAAGGTGCAAGCACAGCCTCCGCTGAAAGGCTGCCGCGACGCCGCTAGCTGGTACCATCTTCCCAGGTAGTTCTTGAGCTTGAAGTCCTTGCAGTCGGGCTTGGGGTAGAAGCATTGCCTGCAACGAGAAAGATTCAGCACTGGCCTCCTACCGGGCGCGGTGAAGTCCCTACCCATCGTACAAGGTTTCCACTACGTTTGGTGTGGTCCGGGGAGACAAAAATGGGGAGGCAGAGGCAGCCAATACAGACGACAGCAAAAGGATTGTTTTGAGCATTTTCTCTGAAGTGAAATGCAAAGGACCGCGGATTGGCGCAAGAAAAGTACTTCTGAAAGAAAGTTTGGAATTTAGAGGAATGGAACTCGACTTTCTCGACTTATTATTTGAAGGCGTGGATGCACCAGAATGTCCCTCAACGGCATCCCTCGGTCCTTATATATCCATGAGTTACGCCTTCCGCGCTCGAGGTTCTTTTTCTACAGCGCTTTTGTATGGCGATCGCCGTTGTGCAAAAAGTATGACGCGCACAATGGAGGACAAGACACGGGTTCCCCTGCCTACATCGGAATTCGAGATCGTTTGCATGCTAGCCGGCTGTCGTTCCGTGGCTTAGCGGTTGCCCATGTACGGACGGCTTGCCGAAAAGGAAATTAAAGGTCCAAAATTCGAGCGGAGGGTTTTCATCTCGCCAAAGGCGCATCTCGACAGCTGCGAGTGTCAACACCGCGCAACTTCTTGGGGTTAGCCTTCACCTCATTGAAGACGATGTTCTCCGGCTTTCATCGATCACCACAATGTCTGGTGCTCAAAGAAATCTTCAGTCCGATCTCACGATAACCGTTGATGCCAACATCGTCTAGACCGCAAAGAGATCAGCAGCCCTAGCCCTGACCTCAGCAGTTGCTTTCTCGGAAGAACAAAACTTCCTCATCGAGGGCGAGCGCCGTGATAGGTCAGAGCGCGCTGCTAAGGGCCGAGCCGAGCTCCCAAGGTTCGTTCGACGTTTCTCCAGTCCCCACAGCTCGTGCTTTTCCGACCATTGCACGATTACGTATCCCTCTGGCCTTGGCTCTTTGCCTTCATCTCCTCGCTTCAGTGTTGTGATACGATCGATATGTCCAGTCAACATCAGTCGTCCAAGTCTATCAAACACTCAGAAGGCTTTCGAGGCTGTGTCTGGACTCCGCCCAGCATTCGATGTTCGCTTGCGCTTCACCACTTGGGTGGCTCAAGGCTCTCCCATAGACTGGAACGGGAACGGGAGATGGCCCCGAGGGACATGTGATTGGCACAAGGGTGTCGTCGATGATCGTTTGAGCACCACGCAGCCCACCACGTGGGTCGCACATCGAATTCGAAAAACTTGAGATTTATGAAGTGCTCGGTTAGAGCTCACGACTGGCTTCGACATTTGTCGAATCATGGTCCACTTCATGGTGTCCGATGATTGCGTACTCACGTCTGCCCCTCAAATGCGGTCTTCTGGAAATAAACTCAACGGGAGGACAGGTGGGCAACCACTTTCTAAAGCTCATATACTCGTGTATATATATTACAGCTACGGTCAAGACGAGGCAGGCAAGCGGCAAGGGAATCAAAGTATATACACAATCTGCTCCGCCTGACAGTCGAAGCAACACTACTCGGACTGTCTGCTCTTCTATCGATCGTCATATCACTCGGACCTGTTCATATGGTTTCTTCGCGCCCAGCGTACCCTATCCCGCTATTTGACTCTGGCCTCCATTGGTTGACGAGGAGAAAAGTCGTGATAGCTTGTTTTTGAAGGCCAGCAATTTTAATCCAGCCATGAGGGCCTGTTCCCAACCGCAATCTCTCAACAACTGTCACATGCAATAAAGCCGGCATTGGTCGGCATCCTTACGCAAAGTCCGCCGAGTACGAGAAGCCTCGGAACTCTTCTTGCGCAGCTTGCGATAAAACTAAAACATGCATTCTGTGTCAACGACGTCCTTCCAATCTAGGTGAATCATAAGGACACCAAGTCCCATGAATATCTTACCGGACTGAACAGGCGTCAGCACAGGCGTCACACTCGTGAACTCCTGATCGAAGTTGCTCGTATCCGTCGGGTTGGAAATCTGCGGCATGAACGGCGCGGGGATGCGTTTGTAGTACACATCGTCCCAGTTGATGTTCCTGAAGAACGCGTGGCTCATGATCTCCTGCGCGTCGGTGGGCCCGGAGCCGAGCCGCATGTCGGGCTCGCGCGTGAGCAGCTTCTGCAGGATCGAGACCGAGTCGCGCGGCATGTGGATCGGGTAGAGCGGCTCGTCCGCGAGGATGGCGTCGTAGATCTCGTCCTCGTCCTCGCCGCGGAACGGCGACTGCTGCAGCAGCATCTGGTAGATGAGCACGCCAAAGGCCCACCAGTCGACGGCCCGGCCGTAGCGCTTGTCGAGCAGGATCTGGCCTTGTCAGCAGCTTGATTATACCATATCGCTGAAGTCTGGAGAGAGTTCACCTCTGGCGCCATAAACTCCGGTGTGCCGCAAAAGGTACTCGTCGTCGAGCCGTACCACATATCCTCTTTGCAGAGACCGTAGTCGGCGATCTTGATATGGCCATCCAACGTGAGTAGGATGTTGTCGAGCTTGAGATCACGGTATATCACGCCGTTCTCGTGGAAGTATTTCAGAGCCAGGCAGACTTCTGCCGCATAGAATCTGGGAAACGTCAAATGTCTGTCCATCTATGCAGACTGTTCTACTCACTGAGCTCTTTTCGTGCCAAATTGTCCTCTCTGAATGTGCAACATCAGATCACCTCCGCTAATGTACTCCATCACGAAGTAGATTCTCGTCTCGGTCTGGAAGCAAGCATGCAAGTTTAGCAGGAACGGGTGACGCTCCTTGTTGGCAATCAAAAACACTCTCTTCTCGGATCTCGTGCTCTCGACCTCATCGTTGTCGATGATAAACTCCTTCTTCAACACTTTGATGGCATAGAGTTGCTTGGTCGACTTCGTCTCCGCGAGCATGACTTTGCCAAAGTTGCCCTTGCCCAAGACTGCCAAGAAATTGAAGTGATCGAGCCCGATTCTGGTCTTTCCTTGCTGCGGGGACGGAGCGCCGCTTTGCTTGCGCTCCACAATTTGCTGCTGCGCGGGAGACTGGGGGTAATCGCTCGGCGGAGGAGGCTGCTGCATTATAGCTGGAGGGGGAGGACCGCCGTACCCCGGCTTTTGCATAGGAGGGGGTTGCGCTGCCTGTTGATATGGTGCTGGCGACATGCCGCTGACCGCTGCATATGCTGCTGGAACATAGGTGTGCTGTTGAGGGCCAGGAGCCTGAGGCGGACGACCTTGACTGTCCATCTGCGGCGGATAGCCGGCTGACGTCCGTGTGGCAGAGCCCGGTCCATACTCTGTGGATGCCCTCTGCCCGGCACCTGGACCTTTCTGAGAGGCTGCAGTCTTCCCGGAGAGAGCGGCGGCTGCAGCAAGAGCGGCAGACTGTGATTGCGACGACTGTGTGCGGGGTGTCGGTGCCGGTCGTTGCTGAGACGCCCCAGGCGGTCCTGCAAAGGATAGCTTGGCTGCTTCGAGTGCTCCGGAAGGGCCGCCGTACGATTGAGTTCTCGGAGGATGTTCGTACAGCTGCTCCTTGTTGTACGAGTACCGTTGGTCCGGACCGGCGTGTTCCTGTGCAGGGGGAGGTCCATGGCTGCCTTGGGAAGCTGGTGGAGTTGGCCGGCCTGAAGTTGGCCTCAATGTCCGAGAACTCATCGACGACGTGGTCATCGAAGACGTTTGTCGTCTCTTGGTGTTCCTGATCTCTCCCAATATCTGATTCGCAACTTCCATTGACATTCCGCAGAAGTCCGGTACAAAATGCACACATTGTGCATGACAAGTCAATCCGCACTCTGATCACAGTTAGCTTCTATGCTATCCGAGGTCACAGGGATGCTCACCATTGCACTTTCTACATTGCTTCCGACCCAGCGGAAGTATGTAGCCGCAGTGACAGCACCAGTTTGCACCAAGGTTAGAAAATGTTTCGAACCGGTGAGGTATCTTGTGGTTGAGTCTTTCTTCGTCCGGATCTGTTTCTGCGTTGGATTTGCTGATGCACTTGGTGACGACCTTATGATAGCATTTCTTATGGCATGTGTACTTGCAATCCGCACACTGCATGCCAGCCGCGTACTTGAGGAAATCTCCGCACAAGGCGCATCGCATGATATTGTAGAACTGCTGCTGAACGAACTTGTGTCCATACTGCTCGTGCACTTCTTCCTTTCTCTGGCGAATGGCACCCTTGCGATTGAGACCGATGTCAAATGGTCGTCGATCTTTGGTTTGTTTCACTGGGACTTATTAGCAGCAACAGGAAAGTTGATCTCAGTTAAGCTCACCAAAAGTCATGGCCAACTGTATGCGGCCAATAGGTTCGAGCGAGAACCAGGAGTCGATATAGATTGGACCCATTTGTGGATTAGGTGCGTTGTTGAGTGGAGCGCCAGCGGCGGGTCCAGGAGGTGTCGGGAAGTTCTGACCAGGAGGAGGATTGAACTGAAGACTTGAAGGACTCGTTGCATTATTGTGCATTTGGTCGGCAGAAACCCAGCCGGAGTTATTAAACTCCGTTTCTATCCTCTTACGCCTCACTTCTTCTGCAATGTCCGATATCCTGATCCACAGCATGCCAATGGGCAAAGCATGATCTCCTGTCTTGTCGTAAACCGTAAGCTCAATCTCATTGGCTTTGTCAATGTCCAGCTCATGGTATTCGTCCGTCCACTTATCCGTTCGTGTAGCCTTGGTGCGAGCCTTTGGCACGTCTTCTACCTTGATGATAACAAAGGTCTCCGGTCCCCGGGCAAAACGGCCAGTGGAAGCGTGGTCGACATCCGCTACGGCATGGATTCGCAAGGACAAGTGACCTGATAGAGGCTTCCGGACGCTCGGAACGTTCAAGCTATCGTCTGTTCAAATCAGTATAGCTGAAGATCAACAGTATCGTGTCGCATACCATCTGGAGCGTCCGTGGTCTCAATATCAACATGGAGATCCTCATAACGCTTCAAAGCCTGTTTGAGCAACTGAATCTTCTGTTTGCTCTCGACCCGTCTGGCCTCCGCGTCTAGTTTACTCTTACGATCGCCTTCCATCTGGTACAAACGGACCATCTTATCAATGCCATCTTCGTACTGTTTCTCTACACTCAGCTTGAACTCAAGTTGCGACAACATAAGCTGTATCCGAGGGCCCAGATGCGGCGTATCATATTTAATAAGGTCTATTTGCAACGGTTAGCGTCTTGCACGAATTTATTATAGCTTACAGTTAGTCAGGACGGTCCTACCTAGCTTGCTGTAGTTTGACTTTGCTTTAGGTGCCCCGCCGCCAGGTCCCGGAGGGGCATATGGCGCTCGTGGAGGCATGAAACCGTGACCTCCGCTAAGCTGACTATATCCTCCAGGCGGAGGGTCGCCGTAGTCACCGTCCTGGCCACCATACCCGCCTCGTTCGTCCTTGGGTGGGAGTGGCAAGGGGTTGTGTCTTCCGCCGGACTGCCTGGACCCATCATGTGCCGAAGCATGTAGTGGGCCCCCATTACTACCACCCATCGACATGTTCCCCATGTCTTGGTTCATTTTCCGCATTTGCAGCTCCCTCAGCCGGCCTTCCAAGTAGTCGATGTTTCGCCGGCCATCCCGATGTTGAGCCTCCAAGCGAGATATGACGGCAGGATTGTTCGTGGATTGGCGCATGGTGTTTGCGGCGTTGAGAAGCGCCTTCTCGCGCTCAATCTTCCGGAGTACATCGCGGATGACTTCATCGTCGTTCATGGCTGCTGTATCTCAGGCGCAGGACCGCGGAGGGCTCGAAAAAGACCTTCTGCACCTCGCGGCAGGAACCAGCGTGACGTGAAGAGTGCCTCCGTGATGTGTTGGAACGCCCGCAACAGCGATATTCGCAAGGCTCACGCACTCCAACGAGGTGTGCGACACGCGCAAAGAGCGTCACTCGACCGCCGAAACTGAAACAGTCGCTGTGTAACGTCCAGCAGGAAAGGTTGGCGACGGATGAGGTATATCAGATGAGCCGCCAGAGAGCAAGTCGTTTTACCGCATTGGCGTGATGACACAACCTTGGAACAAGATTCCGGCAAGGGCTGATGCGGGCCTGCCTGTTCAGACCAGGGTGGTAATACCGAGAAACTCTCAGGTCAAGCTTTCCAACCGAGTCTCTATGAAGACGAGCACTGGCGGTTCTATCTCTTGACAAAGTAAACACATATATGCGCCCAAATGGCAACACGGAACCGCGTCAGACAAGGCTTGATTTCTGGGCTGGTGGAGAATGACCTGTGAAGGTGGGGGTTCAGCTAGCGAGCGCAGGCACGACGGCACGACATATCGGAGTTTAGGTCTGCACCGTGCAAACGGCATGTGTTGTTAGCAAGTCTCTATCGTTATCTCTATCTCCAGAGCACAACTCCCGTTGCAACTCCTTGCTTTGCTTGCAAACCCAAATTAATAGACATCATTTCCGTTCTCTGTACGGTATTGCGATGCCTGGCCAAGTCCCCCTTCCAGGTCTTTGATCCTTGATCTGTTGCGGAGGCGGGATGACGTGACTCCAACGGCTATCAAGGTCGGGTAACGCTAGGCAAGAAAAACAACATCCGAGTTTAGACTGCGATCTGTTGATCCAACCTTGAAGCATCTTCCAAATGGCCTCCAAGGCCGGCTCTCCTCGGTCTCTGTATAGACAAATGCGTAGGGAGCAGCTCCCCTAGCACCATCCATACTTCTCATTGGCAATCCACTGGACCTGATCCAAGCCATCAGAAGCTGGGGACTCGGACGCCTCTCCATACCACATCAGACTCGGGATGCTTTCCCTGTCTCTCTCGATCAATAGCGACTGTGGGGATATCCGCTTCGCTGCCGATAACACTGTTTTTGATGGCTCCCAGCTCTCGATGGCGCCCATATTCCATTCCTTCGCTTCCGTTTGCGCTGCCAGAAACAAAGCGGCCATCTTCCGCGACAGTGACGGATTGACCGCGTCGACCTCCGGATTCGCGCTCGCGCGGGTTTCCCAGTTAATCGAGGTCTCGTCCTCGCACGTGATCCGAAGGATGTGAAATATGTTGCCCTTGGCCTCATTTGCATTTTGCCATGTCCTTGTCCAGTAGCACCAGACACGATTACCTTTTTCTCCTGTGATGGCACCCTTCACTTTCGGTACTCTGCCGTACAGGTGCTTCCCGACGAATTCTTCTCGAGCGTGGTGCCACTGTAAAGTCTCCAGGTTAGGTACTTGAGCCACGAGAACCTTTCCTTTTGCATCTTGATGAGCCATGCTCTGACGCATCAGAGCTTCATCGCGGTTGCAGAGCTCGGCGAGGTCTGATGCAAGCAGTGGTCGTGACATTGGAATTTTCTCTCTTTCGCTGGCATTCATGGTTGATATGACATTCATATGGACATGATTGGAACAGAAAGGCCTCCATCCAAGGGACGAGTAAAATGTCTGTTGAGTCTTAGCTTCTCTGGAACATGATTTTTCGTTTCTCTTTGGACAATCATCGATTCTTCCGTATGTACTTGCATATAATCGATTGTACTGGATCGTATGCGACGAATGAAACAGCTTACCTTCCCAATATCAGAGTACAATACCGAGAAGAGACAAGGATACTGATCCGTTTGCCAGGTGCGCAACTTCACTCCCAGGTCTCGCAGCATCCGCGCAGCGTATCCTCTGCGTCTCATCTCCGATGCACAGAACACACTGCCTATCCCGTGAGCGACGGCTTGTTCTACTCTCCCGTTACGTGCCACCAACGCCTTCTTCTTGAACGACTCGCAGCCGGCAAGTACCCGGCGAGGCTCGCAAGAAGAGTCCACCAAGACCCAGAATGACAGTCCTCCGTCCCTGGTGAGTCGCTGCTTGGCCAGGTGATCTTCCCGGCGAAGGTAGGCCTCATCCGAAAGCACGCCTTTCCACGAAACGCCGTTCTTCCGCCATTGAGCGAGCTTTTCTTCTTCTGTCGCCTGCGCAAGGACGACTGTGGGCGAGTCGGCAGACGGTAAATCTGTAGCAAAGATGTGCATTGCTGTAGGCTCAAGCGAAAATCGCTTTTGGGAGTTGGTAGCAGAAGGCGAGAGTGTTAGAAATGGATCGAAGGATCGATGAGCAAGGCATCAAGGGTGATTCTTGAAGTCTAGCGATCTGGTCATCGAGTCGGGGATTATATTTAAGGGAAAGACCTCTTGTACTTATGACCAAGTCGCCTTTGTTTGACATAATGGATTGATATGGGCTGGATCGTTGACCGACGCATTCCGCCTGAAAGCGCTTCTTCCGTTCGACCACCGTAACTGAAAAATCCTGTGGAACAAGCTTGCAATAATCATGAAATAGACTTGCGGTAATATACGTAACTATGGCCTCGGTCTGTAGATTCGGGTATAAGAATAGAGTTTCGAAGAAATCAGCAAATGCGAAGGAGAGCATTGTAATGGAAGCAGGAAGCTAGTTGGGAGTATATAAAGCCGTCCCGTCCCGTCTCCCAACAATGGAACTTGGGCAAAGAATCGCAGAGACATGTCACTCTTCAGGACACCATGTTCATGTGGCCTGGGAGGAACTGGAAAGATCCATTTCCTTTGTCTGTACTCCTACAGGTAGCCGTATGGAAAAAAAATTTGGACATTAGGACAATATCTGGATTGATGAAAGACCTCAATAGTAATGCTGTTCGAGCCCTGGGCAGGGTTGTGCTGCGGTTTGGCGAGTGAGTGCGGAGACGTAATGTGGGGTAAGGATCATAATTGGCGAAGACGCTAATAGCGACGCCACGCTAGCCGTAACTGATAGCGCTAGCGGACCCTTAGGATATTCTTTCTTTAGAATTGAGACCGCTCTCTTCATCCTTAAGACTCCAGTGTATATACCATGTAGTAAGAATCTCCGTTCGTTGTCGTTAAATCTCAATGTTTATCGCGATTGTGAGGATACAGAATGAATTGGATCATTGGCAGAATTTCTAGATACTAGCCACCCCGTCTTACAGTCTATCCAATTCTTGCAAGGCTAACGTTGTCATTACCAATGCCCAAATTTCGGCGGCCACTCCCCAGCCGCGCGAGTGGCAGCCGCCTTCTTATGGACACGACCCTTCACGGTTCTAATTTGCTCTTTTTATTTCACAAGTTCGCCGTCGACTTCTAGCGCTCTTTCTTCCTCGTTACTCAAACTTCATCTCCCCAATTCGCTCATATAGCTTCACGGTGACCGCACATTCACGCACGTGAGAGCCTTGCTGCTGTGGTTCAAGCTCAGCATAGCTCACGGTAGGATACGGAGATGTTTGAAATGTCAAACCGAGAGATCATCGTGATATCTGATGATGACGATGAGGGACCCGCGTTCATCCCTGCTGCTAAGCCCACGGTTGTCACAGGCGCTCAACCAAAGAACGGAAATGGCTCGCTGCAACGACTTGCTGCCATCCCTCCTGCTAAACCTTCAGTTTCGAGAGGTGCTGAACCACAGAATGGGGTTGGCTCACCGCAACGACTTGCTGTACAACAGCAGCCGGACGCTTTAGACCAGCAGACTGCTCCATTGAGAACCAACGGCGACGCGGACCACACAGCGCTCGTGTCGGATGCAGAAGATGCCCCTTTTACCGAAGCCCAGTTCATGGCAAAGCTTCTCGAAATCTTTCCCGACATTTCTCGTGATCACGTATCGCGACTGTTCAAAGACGGCCTCGCTCAAGGGATGCCAGCAGAATTTTGGTGTGATCAAACCATAATGCAGATCCTCGACGCTGGGCAGTACCCGACAGAAAGGGAGCAGAGACTGAAACGCAAGCGAGCTCAAAGCAATTCTACTCACGACTTTCTGAGCACGGAGAGGCCCAACCCAGGTGACACCGAATACCGCCAGTATGCGTAAGTCTCCCTGCTTTTGTCTTTCGTCTTGACTTCGTCTGCACTGGGCCAAGTTGCTGCCAGCAAGCGAGTATGAACACATTGAGACATTCACAGTGTCCAGCACGCTGTCGCAAGAAGCCAAGTTTGCTCCTTTGGGGCCCTGCACGATTAGTCAAGGATTTCGCATCTTCGTCTTGTGCATCCTTGTCTTCTGCCACGCTCTCTTGTGTTGTGTGTGCAATTGCACATCTCGCCACGTCAATAGCTTCGTGGCATCGCAATTCTGTGACAGACGATGCTGACCGGCATTGAATATAAAGGCAGTCCATGCTTGCTTCTGAATTTCCCGAAGTGCCGGTCAGTTATATCAAAGAGACGCTAGAGGTCCGCAAATACTTCTATGAATCGTTCCTGTCCATCGATCGCTCGGAGAGACATTATACGACTACCGAAAGGCCGCCGTATCAGAAGACCAAACGATCCGTCAAGAAGCCGCGGTCAGGCGAGTACTACGACGCGTTACGGCCTGGTGCCATGAAGGACGCTCTGCTCCGAGAGCTCGAAGCTGCAAAGCGCAAGCGACAGGCGGACGACGGTGAGTGTCCTGCTGCCCCGGAATTCCTGGCGAGGCTGACGCAGCGCACCTGTAGCCCGCAGACAACGTAAAGCAGAAGAAGCGCTGTTCAGTGCACAGTTAACAAGAGAGAATAGCCTGACGGCCGAGTGGTGCGTACCGTTATAGTAAAGCAGGAGCATGCTTCACGTGCTAACGGTGCCAGTGGTTGTTGTTTCGACACCTTTCCAATGGGAAAGATGGCGCGCTGCAATGGTGAAACAATACATCATTTCTGTGCAGACTGCGCAAGAAAGTTTATAGAGAGTGAAATGGGGCAGAGCCGGTGTCAGCCAAGGTGCATGGAGTTTCGCAGCTGTGAAGGGCAGTTTGTTCCTCGCCAGCTCAAGCGATTCCTCGACACCGCAACCATCAACCGGCTCGAACACATGCAACAACAAGAGGCCATCCGCGCTGCCGGACTTGAAGACCTTGTCGAATGCCCGTTCTGCGACTACAAGGCTATATATCCTCCCATAGAGGAGAACCGGCTTTTCGAGTGCCAGAACCCGGAGTGCGAGATCACCAGCTGCCGGGCCTGCAGGGCAAAGTCGCACGTCCCTTTGTCATGCCAGGAGGCTGCTAAGGACCACAAGGTGGACGTGCGACACGCCCTGGAGGAGGCCATGACCGAAGCGCTGGTCAGATCTTGCAAGTAAGGATCTCAATCGCTCCGTTCAATGCAACATTGAAACTGACTCCAAGAAGCAAGTGCAAGAAAAAGTTCATCAAAGTTGACGGGTGCAACAAGATGAATTGTCCGAGCTGCCTCAACAAGCAATGGTTTGGCCCCATCGCCCGTAGGTCGAGGTCCATGCTAACTCTGTGAAGCTACGTCTGTAGCATGCAGGTCACCGGCTACGAGCACTTCAGCGACAAGGCCGGTGGTTGTCCGCTCTACGACAACACCGAGGCACGACACCATGACGACGTGAAGAAGGCGGAAAAGGCGGCCCTGGAAAAGATCCGGGCCGAACACCCGGAGCTGACGGAGGACGAGTTGAAGATTTCAGTGTCCGATGAGGTAAACCGCGCGGAACAGAAGCGCCTGGACACGGCCAAGGGGCGACAGATACCCGCGGCCCCTCGACGGCGAAACCCAAACCCTTTGATCCCTCCACAGGCTATCGTCCCGCCCAATTTCCGCGGTGCAGTTCTCCGGCCGCCTCACGTCGACAACATGTTTGGGAACCAACCCTTTCCGGCTGCATTTCCACTCGGCCAGGCACGCGGACACGCCCCGCACCCGCCGGGACTGCCGCACGAAAACTTTCCACTCGGCCAGGCACGCGGGTACGTCCCGCATCCGCTTGGACTGCCTCACGATGACCCCTTCTTGTTACCTCATGACGTCGGCCTTGAGCATGCGAGACTTGGGTTGCAACTGCCTGTCTTTCACCCATTTCAGCAACCACTCAATGCACCTCCATGGCAACCGCATACCCGGGTGCAACCACCTAACCCACCAGAGACGCAGCCGCGGAGACCGATCATGCAGCCGTTGCCTGGAGCCGCAGCACCACGTAACGATCGACCTGGTGATCGAGTCGATCCCGATGCCGTCTTTGAGGAATTCTTTGCCAATCTCGGAAGACCACCACCACGTCGTATGCCTCCAAATATCCCTCGAGATCCGAGAAACCCTTTCGGTTAGGTTTTGCGGAGCATTAGGAGCATCTATGACAGAATCGAGAGCCAGGAGTTTTGGAGTATTGCAAACTCCTCTTGGGGCTTCACGCTGATTGCGAAACGTTGTTTGTCCCGTTCATGGTCTTCGAAATGGCCGAAGAAGGACTCTGGCTCTCACATTGCTGCATACGTCTGCTTCACTTCCCGTTGTTCTACAACATGTAACTTAAAGATTAGACCCCAAAGAGGATGCTTGCAACATCCGACAGTCTTTTTGCGACGGATCAGCATGGGGAACAAGTTTCTCCTTTTTTGACCGACTGACTCGGCCGAACAGATCGTATCAGCTAGCTGCGCTGCTTTCGTCCTCTCCTTGCCTACGGCCCTCTTCGATCCACATCTCAAAGGCTAGCTCGGCAGCTTCGACGCTCCTTACTGGCGTGACTTTTGCACCCCCAAGATCTGCTCCTTTCCTGTCCTTGGGGTCATCGTGATCCTGATGAGACTTCCTGACCTGCAGAGAGGGCTGGACAGGGATCCATGGTTGAGGATGGCCCATGGGTGGATCCACTTTATCTTTCAATTCAATTGCGACTGTGAAGGAACACCCTGTGGGGATTGGCTTCAGAAGCCCGCCGCACACGCTCAGCTTACTCATTACCGCACGGAACTGCTCTTCCATATCCACGTTCAGGGCTTTGCCAGAATTTTGCCTGGTCGGTGTACGCTCGAACGGTGTGCTCGCTTCCGTAAGTGGAATCTCCGGAAACTTGGACAGATCGAACATGAAGCGTTCCAGAGGCTGCTGCAAGGGGGAGTATATGACTATCGCAACGCGCGCGACCGTGCATTTTAACATCTCCGACTCTGCGGCTGCCACGGCATCTTGTATCCATTGACACACTTTCGGATGCCGGCTTTGTCTGACTGGAAAGTTGTATTTGCGAGCTGTCAGAAAGGATGACTGTGGGTATATGGAGCGTTCATAGAGTATGGTATGGATGGCGACTGTCAGAAAGTCTGTGAATGACGAGACAAGAGACGAGAAATTAGAGAAGCTACCATCTTCCATAGCTCTTGATATTGAATTTCTGAAGAATTCTCATGGAGACTTCTGAACATTTATTGAAGTTGAGGTCATAGCCGGACCAGTTTGAGCCGAGGGGTATCGTTATCGATAAGCTATCCATCTATAAACTTTGTAAGGTCTCCTATTCTATTCCTTCCTACAGACCTCACTGCATAAAGATTGTGCTAGTGTCTATCCGCGCTCTGCCCGCGCATGATTTCATCTATTGAGATAAGCTTCTATGTGCTATCTGTGCTTCGACTGGCAAAGCCGCTGCCGGAGTTAAACCCCCAAACTTGACAAGTTCTATGGATCACAATCACGCCTTCGCTTTCTGACTTTGTTCTTGAAAATATCTCCGACGTAAAAACCGACTAGCGTCCCATAACGGTTCAGTACCACAACACCCAAGGTTGTCCGTCGAGGCTACGTGCAGATCACCATGGAAGAACAAATAGTGCGCCTGCTTGCAGACACACAGCTGAGCGACGAAGGACCACGGAAACAGGCCGAAGCTCAATTACAGCAGCTCTACAGCAACGAGGCTTTTCCTACAGCGTTGGCGTCCGTGGCTTCTCACTCCTCAGTTCCGTTAAATATCCGCCAAGCCGCCCTCCTCTCCTTGAGAATATTTGTTCAATCAGCGTGGTCGCCACAGTTCGAAGAGTTCAAGGGTCAAGTGCTCATCAACAATGAGAACAAGAGCCGACTACGTGGCCTGGTGCTCGAGCTCGCAACAGCTAGCGAGGGTGAGAAGAAGGTCAAAAGCGCAGCTAGTTATGTTGTGAGCAAAATTGCCAGTGCGGACTTCCCGGACGAGTGGCCCGATCTACTACCTACTCTGCTTCATTTGATTCCGGCGGGCACTGACGGACAAGTTCATGGCGCTCTGAAGGTGCTAAATGAGCTCGTGGACGATTGCTTCAATGATAAGCAGTTCTTTGTGGTTGCGAGAGACCTCGTCAAAATCATATATGATGTAGCCGTTAACCAGTCACGGAAACCCGTCCTGCGGGCCTTGGCCGTTAGTGTGTTCAGGTCATGCTTCGACATCCTAGAGATGGTGCTGGAGGATCACAAGGCTGCCGTGAAAGCCTTCGCGGACGAGACGCTCAGTGCTTGGACACCGTTCTTCATTGACGTACTGAAGAGCAAGCTTCCATTGGCTCCTTCTGAGAATGAAGAGAGGCAAGAGGCTGATACTGCGGAGTTGTACAGGGGTTTGGTTGCCTTGAAACTGCAGGTTGTGAAGGTGGGTAGTGATACAACACCACTTATATCGTCACTTATGTCGCTAGGTCTTGATGCGAATCCGATCAGTCTTCCCATCCATGCTATCTCCACAAAGCCCGGTTTTGTTTTCCGCAACTTGGGAAGAACTCTCGTCATTGCAGGCGTCCTATCATGAGATGTACATTCAGAGCGAGCAACAGAGTCGCCTGGAGGATGCGGACGGCTTGCCCTACACTTTGGACTTTCTCGTTCTGGAAGAACTGGATTTCATGCAGGCATGCTTGCGGGCGGCGCCAGTACGCAAGGAGCTCGAGCAACAGTTGCGCGCCCAGCTCGGATCCGAGAGCAATTGGATCACGGAGGTCATGAAACTGGCCGTTGCCTATGCTCAGATCACGACGGAAGAGGAGGCCTTGTGGGACATTGACGTCAACATTTTCCTGTCCGAAGAGACTGGCATTACGGCAAACTATACGCCTCGAACAGCCTGCGGTGATCTCGTCATCAAGCTAGGGGAGTGGCAGAACGTCGCAACAGTTGATGCGCTTCTGTCGCATACACGATCGCTCTACTCAACCGACCATGGCTGGAAAGCCAAGGAAGCGGTGCTGTACATCTTCAATCAGCTTTTATGTGATTATCAGGATGTCGATCGTCAGATCCGTCCCGAGGCCGCCAATGGCTTCGTCGATTTCATACGCTACGCCATGCACCAGGAGAATCCTTTCCTGCGAGCACGCGGTTATCTTGTGGCAGGAAGCCTTACCAGAACCTCCGGCGATGCTTTCCAGCAAGTGGCTGCTTCATTTCTGGGACCTTCGCTACACGCTATCAGCAACGACGTGTCTGAGGTCGTCAAAGTCTCATGTATAAAAGCGTTTCAGTATTACCTTTCCGCCGTGCCACCGGACGTGATGATACCAATGCAATCCTCCGTCATATCCGCCTTGTCCGACTATCTTTCAACGCAAGATCTGGCCGAACTCACAGAGAGCGACGACCTCATGGTTACGTTGGTCGAGACCCTCAGAGATGCCATCTTGCTCGACACACGAGTCTGCTTGAATGGTACCGGCCTTGATCTGCTATTCACCATTGTCAGCCGAGGAGCGAACAACTTCCAACTGACGATGCTTGTCAACGAAACATTCGAGGAGGTTTGCAAGTCGATTGCATCCATGGGCAATGCGGCGTACGTGAGTCTCTGCGAGAGAGTACTGCCTACACTTACTGGAGCTTTCGATGTTGGGACACTGACCGAGGAGAATTCGTTGACAATCGTAAGTCCTCATCCTGTTACATATCTAGCGTTCTTTGCCTGAGATCTTCAAGCTTGCGGCGGAGCTACTCGCTGCCCTCGCCGAACACGGTTCGGAGCCTCTTCCTCAAGGGTTCGTGTCGGCAGTCATGCCGAAGCTCAATCGTATACTGCTGGGTGCAACCGAGGAACAACTACTCAAGTCGGCAACCACTGCGGTCAAGAACATATTGATGCATGATCACAAACAGCTCTTCGAATGGCGGGACAACAGCGGAAAGGGTGGGCTCGAGGTGGTCCTCGTCATTATCGATCGCCTGTTGGGTCCTAGTGTGGACGACAACGCCGCAGCCGAGGTCGGCGGTCTGGCAGCGGAGATCGTGGAGAAGGCGGGCTTCGAGAGACTGGGCCCATATCTGATGCAGCTTCTCAGAGCTGTCGCGATCCGCGTTGCAAGCGCGGCCCAAGTGCAATTCATCCAGAGTCTGACACTGGTCTTCGCCAGATTATCGCTCTTGAGCGCACGAGAAGTGGTAGACTTTCTTGCGCAGGTTCAGGTGGGCCAGGAGAGCGGTCTGCAAGTGGTGATGAGCAAGTGGCTCGAGAATTCGGTGAACTTTGCCGGCTACGATGCGATACGGCAGAAGTGAGTATTGAAGTCAATGTTCTTTGTGCTGTCAACTGACGAGTATAGCGTAATCGCCCTCTCAAAGTTATACAATCTCGGTGATCCTCGCCTCGACTCCATCATGGTCAAGGGCGATCTGATCATTCCAAAGAGCGACCGTATAATGACCCGGTCACGGGCTCGCCAAAGTAAGCCGAAATCAGGCAATTCAACTATTGATATGCAGAGCTCTAATTTTCCTAGACCCCGATCAGTTCACCATCGTCCCCGCGCCTCTCAAAATCATCAAGGTGCTGGTAGGGGAGCTCCTTTCGGCCAGCGGGAACATGAAGGCACTCGAGGCGGCGGCATCGGGGGAGTTGGCCGAAGAAGGCAGCGATGACGATGACTGGGAAGACGAGCCGAACATGTTTGACTTGGGACTGGGGACGACCAAGCAAGGTAAATAAGCCCCAAGTATACCTCGGAGCTACGACCGAATGACGAGCAATGACTGACTCCACGGCACCACAGAGCTCATGGCATTCGCCGAGGACACCCCTCTCGCGAACCGCCAGCGCGACGACGAGACCCAAGCATACCTTCTCGAATTCTTCAGGGAGGCAGCCACAAAACCTGGCTTCCATGAACACTTCAACGCGTTGACGGCAGATGAGCAGGAGAAGCTGCGAGCGATCAGCTCGTGAGGTGGATGACTGTACAGGATCTGAATGAGAAATGCGCATGCGATGGGGAAGAAAGTGTTAGATAATACTTGGCGTGGCCTCGCAGGCCGATGTGCTTGTGGTTAAGATCAGTAATCGCAATGAATAATTGAAAAAGTCGTTTGATAAAGCGATAGTTCAGGAACTGATCCACTCAAATGGGTACCGACAGCTCAAGAGTGCGAGGCAATGCGGCAAGTTGATACAGCCGAGACAATTACTCGACGCAGCGGGTCGCCGGAAGCCTTTCCTGGCTCACGTTGGTGAAGCAGCGCTGTCTTGGGATATAGGGCATAAGAGTGACAAAGGGAAAAGACATTGATACATGAAATACCTGCCTTTGGATGTAATTCGTGAGTCTCTATCCGACAGACCGGTCGTGAGCTGGTAGTTGTATCTTACAACGGGCACGTCCAAAAGTACCTATAACCTTGAAGCAGAGCGTCATCAGAGCGAGCAGGAAACAGTTGATCTTGGCAGTTGGACGGGCTATCGTGTACTTGCTTCGAGAACATTCGTCGACGGTACATCAATGAACTCCTAAGAAAGTTTGTCCCACCCTAACAAACGAACCCCTTACTAACATTCTCATGGTCACGGTGGAGAAGGGGGAGAGGATGACAGCGCAAGACGGAGACGACATTGAGGGATTTCGATTGAAATCCTCCCAATGTATATCAAACCAACAGGCTCCAACGCACGCGGCATACAGGATTTAGGTGTGATTCGCCTTGCGCAGCGAGTTGCTGAGCCATTCCAACCCTTCGTAAAGACCATCTCCCGAGGTGGCGCAGGTGGATTGGATATACTAGTCCCGGGTCAGTCAGAACGGGTACCTCTCGTCGAGAGAACGACTTACCCAAGCCCGCTGCCTCAAGCTGTGCAGGCCAAGCTTATCGGTGATCTCGGCCGCATTCATGGCATTCTGCGAAAGATGTTAACCACAAATCCATACCAAACACCTTAAAGGTCGGAGAGCCAAACCGGAAGATCCTGCTTGTTAGCGAAAACCAAGAGAAGCGCATCCCGCAGCTCGTCCTCGTTCAACATGCGCTGCAGCTCCTCCCGAGCCTCGACCACACGATCACGATCGTTGCTGTCGACAACGAAAATGATGCCCTGGGTGTTCTGGAAGTAATGTCGCCACAGCGGCCGGATCTTGTCCTGGCCACCGACATCCCACACGGTGAACTGGATGTTCTTGTACTCGACAGTCTCGACATTGAAGCCTGTAAAACAAAAGGAGACGTAAGCGGCTGTTCGCCAAGCCATGGCGCAATTGGGTCCGTCATACCGATGGTGGGAATTGTGGTCACGATCTCGCCGAGCTTCAGCTTGTACAAAATGGTCGTCTTGCCCGCAGCGTCTAGGCCGACCATGAGGATTCTCATCTCCTTCTTTCCCCATAGTTTATCGAACAGCTTCGAAAATGTAAGACCCATGGCTGTGACGTTGAAGAGGTTGGATTCAGAGGCCTAGGTGATGTTGGGCCGGATGAAAACTAGGCAATCTTCTATCAGTGTCTTTCTAGCACAAAGCGCTTGGGTAAAGGGCATGTCTGGTTCAAAGTGGCAACCACTGTTGCACTCGGGTTCAACCGAAAATGTATCAAAGAATGATGTGGTGTGAGTACAGGAAAGAGCGTACGCAGAAAGAATAACACAGAAAAGTTCGAGCGGTATGACTTACCCAGGCTATGGTATTCGCGACGTGATGAGTGAACCTTGAGTCTCAAAGAGATGTGCGGGTGCAAATCGACAGACGATTTACTTGTTGATCCTGAGGAAACTTGTCGGTTGCCGCAAAAGGCGAGCACGTGATGTCGAGAGTGTGTGAAAGCCGAATTCTTCCGCGCCGAAAGTCTTTCACAGATGGGTTGCAGGACCGGTTTGATATTTCAGACTTGATAGAACGCGGGCTCCGACAGCTCTTTTCTAAGTTCCTAGAACTTAAAGGACACGGTTACTGATCCACTTCATCACGCAGGCTTGCTCTAAGTTGGTGCTCAGCG
>QQTW01000685.1_pt1 | contig 21869 bp, 15 predicted proteins | sample 1904831 | NCBI WGS metagenome assembly QQTW01 (sample SAMN09435610, study PRJNA476489) | Subsurface metagenome, whole genome shotgun sequencing project. | reverse complement strand
TTGAAATTATCATTTTCCTAATAATTTAACTGCGCCAATACCGCCAAAATACAAAACCAAAACGGCTCCTGCTAATAAACTTTGCGTTAGGGGATCTGTAGAAGGCGTTAAAACTGCTCCTAAAACAACTGCTCCCATAATTACTGCTCGCCATCCCGAAAGCATTTGTGCGGAAGAAACAATTCCCAAAGCACCAAGTAACATTTGAACGATGGGAATTTGGAATGCGACACCTGTTAAAAATAACAGCGATAAAACGAATTCAAAATACTTTTCAATCGACCATGATTGCTCGACTACATCTGCACCGTAGTTAATAAAGAAATTTAATGCAGCCGGAATCAAAAGCAAATAAGCGAATACTAACCCACCTGCAAATAGAATACTTGAGCCAAATACAACAGGTGCAAGTAAACGACGTTCTTTGCGAGTCAATCCAGGGAGGACAAATTGAATAATTTGGTACAAGATGAAAGGAGCAGAAATTACCAAACCCGTGTATCCGGCAACCTTAAAGGAAACAAAGAAAAATTCACCCGGTGCAAGTTGCAGGAATTTGATTCCCTGTGCGGGAACTTCGAGTAGCCTAACTAGTGGTTTGACAGCGAGGAAGCAGCCAAACGCTGATATTACTACTGCGATTAATGAGTAAAAAATCCGCCGTCGCAATTCTTCGAGGTGGTCGAATAGTGACATTTCGACTTCATCCGGTAATTCGTTAAGCGGGTCTTCGGAGTTCTCGTATTTTTCGAGGTCGATATTGGGGTTAGTGATGTCCGTATCTCGTGAAGTTGTCATAGGTTAAGGAAGAGGGAGTAGGGAGTAGAGGGTATAGGTAGGGAAATCTGGGGTAGTGAGACACTACGATAAAAGGGCTTCCCCGCATTAGAATCAAGTAGACGACAAGCCAGCATTGCTACACTTAGCTAAATTTAGCTTTAAGTACGTTTGCCCTTGGCGTTCCGGGGTAATTTATTTCAGCGCTTTATAAGTCGCATTTACCCCTACAGCCTTTGATTACAACTTGTTACACCTATTTTATCTGTGGTGGTTGCTGGCGCGAACATTTTTTGTCTATCTATCTGTTTTTATCCGGTTTTTCTGGGATTTAACCTGCATAAGTAAGTAGAAAGCCGAATTATTGGCCATTTGCTTTCCTAAAAAAGGCTGGAACTGACAGTTTGTAGAAGCCAATCGTTAAACAGACAATGCTTAGTTATAAAAATAATATCTAAAAGTGTCGCATCTGCTGTTGTATTATGACAATTTTTACTGGGGTTTGTTATGACTAAAATAATGTATCTAGGATTGTTTGTTTTGCCTGTTTTTCTCTGGCATGTCAGCAAAAATGTTGCGATTAGCACCGTACCTATACTAAGTCTGAATACTCAAATGGCACTTTTAGAAAAATCTGAAATTAAAAAAACGCAGCTTACACCGTTTTTGATTTCAGCACGCGATGACAAAATTCAAGACTGTTTGCGTTTTGGAAATTGCAAAGATTGATACGTAATTATTTTTTAATGTAGCTTATTATAGCTGAAATTTCTCAGCTTTCATTTGGATTTTTATATTTATACAAATAATCTCACTTAGATATTTTTACTAATTTTTTAATATTTTTTAAAAATACTTAAGTTTAAAGGGTTTTTTTTAGCATTTGTATCAAGTTTTAAATAAGTTTTTTTAACTATTGCGGACAGTGGTTATTATCGGATAAGACTTGCATCCCCTTATGCGATCGCTAATTTTTGTTTTGTATAAGAGCTAATGAAAGCAATATCTAGCGGTGCATTTCATTCCCAAAGTGATGGTCTCGGTTCGTAGTTATTGTGGACTCTCTCAATATTTCCGCAAGGGGAGCGCTACTACGTACCTATTAAAATTGGAACAGACCATTTGTCTTAAAAGTCGCAGTCACGATAATTCTCATAGACGTTTTGAATTTGAAGACTTAAAATATCTTAATAAGAAGGTGCATTCAGACAATTGAATAGTTTTGTAACTTTCGTAACGATTTTGTAGGCAACTTTAAATTGCAACTTGCCTATATTTGTTTTGCCTTTTAGTTTTGCTTTTTGCGAGTATGAAACTTGATTGCATTTCTACCTAATAACCAATAAACCAAAACCGAGTTAATTTGTAAAGAGTTTAGAGAAAAAATCTGCAAAGCGGTATTTTGGATTTGTGGTTTGGAGAAATGTTGCTAGTTATTAGTTGCTAGTTGTTAGTTGTTAGTAGTCGAAAGTAAACTGCGTGCGGGATCTAGTAGTTCATTTGTTCTATTGAAAATGATTGAAGTCGCTAGTTTAGGTATAAATTGTTGGTTATTTAAAGACTCGCATATTTTTTGTAGAATAGGCAAGATGCCTAGTCAAACGGCAGAATATATCGGAATTTACTTAATTTACCAGTAATTGTTAATCAATAACTATTAACCATTAACTATCAACATTTTTGTAATTTCCCCCTCTTCTAATTAGATTGGTTATGCTCTTAGATTTAGAAAGATTTTATCAAGCGTGTAATCCGAGCAGACCGCTAGTGATGGGAAATGCTGTAGACCGTCAATACTATATCGATTTTGCTTCAGTGCGAGGTGGAAAAATTATTGAAGCGTTGCAGCGCACCATCACACGAATTTCGCCGGATACACCCACATGTCAGCTATTTACAGGACATATCGGATGTGGTAAATCGACCGAGTTGTTGCGACTTCAAGCCGAGTTGGAACAAGTAGGTTTCCATGTCGTCTATTTTGAATCTACCCATGTTTTGGATGTGGTAGATTTAGATGTAACGGATATTTTGCTTGCGATCGCAGGACAAGTAAGCGAAAGTCTCGAAGCAATCAAAATCGGACTGAAGCCGCGCTATTTTACCAAATTGTTTGGCGAAATTACTGATTTTCTGCAAACACCGTTAGATTTGGAATTAGAAGGCGAGTTATCAGTCGGAATTGGCAAAATTACAGCGAAAACGAAGGAAAGCCCGAATTTACGCCGACGGTTGCGCGATTACCTCGAACCGCGTACTGGCAATATTTTGCAGTCAATCAACCAGGAATTATTAGAACGTGCGAATAAGGAGTTAAAAGCTAGAGGTAAAAAAGGACTCGTTGTTATCGTCGATAACCTCGACAGAGTTGATATTCGTCAATTACCGTCCGGACGTTCGTTACCCGAACACCTATTTATCGACCGAGGCGAACAATTACGCAAGCTCAACTGTCATATTGTTTATACTATTCCTTTAGCGCTGACTTTTTCTAACGATAGCGTGCAACTTCAGCAACGTTTAGGTGGGGGAACTGCACCGAAAGTATTGCCAATGATACCAGTGCGTCGTCGCAATGGGGAAATTTCGCCTTCGGGATTAGCGTTAATGCGTCAGATGGTGTTAGCGCGTGCTTTTCCAGACGTTTATCCAGTTGATAGAATAGAGTTGATTACGGAAATTTTTGACTCGCAGTCAACTTTAGATCGGTTGTGTTTGATTAGTGGCGGTCACGTGCGCGATTTACTCTCGTTGCTGTTCGACTGCTTGCGCGAACAAGACCCACCCTTTGACCGCGACCTTGTAGAACTGGTAATTCAACGACACAAAGATTTCCGGGCAAATCCAATTGATGCCTCGGAGTGGGAATTGATATTTCAGGTAATGCAAGAACAAAAAGTTAAGGGTGATATTGAATACCACACCTTGTTACGCAGCTTATTTGTATTTGAATATCGAGATGAAAACGGTGCTTGGTTTGCAGTCAATCCAGTTTTAGCCGAAACGCAGAAGTTTAAATCATGGTTGGAAAACACCCGTCAGCAGAAAGTATCATAGCAGCGAACGAGCGGGCATTAAAAAGCCTGCGCCGTGCGATCGCATTTTCGCAAGGTCAGTTTTCGCTAGTTTTGGCTTGTTGCAACTACGGTGTCTTGCGCTCTAAAGTCCTGCAACAACTCGAAGATTTTTCTGTATCGGGCAATAAAGTTCATCAGGTAGTTTTGTCGAATCGGATTATTAGCTTGTATTCGACAATCCATACCGAATTTGAGAACCAACAACCTGCGGGTTTGATGATTTTGGGTTTAGAGTCGGTGGATTCACTCGACGACTTATTGCGAACTATCAATCACGTGCGCGATGAGTTTCGCAAACGCCACCATTTTCCAATGGTATTTTGGGTAAATGACGGGTTACTGCAAAAATTGCGACGATTCGCACCCGATTTTACCAATTGGGCAGCAACTCCGATTCGATTTGAAATGACGACTGAGGAATTGCGTTCGTTTTTACGCGATAAAACTGACTCGTTATTTGCAGAAATTTTAGATATAAATACTCCAACCGACAGCAAGCACCTCAAGCATTCGCATCGGACTTTAGGGCAAGTTTGGGATTATAGCAGCTACGAATTTCGCTGCGCTATTCAAGAATTACAAAATCGCGGCATCGACTTAGAACCCGAACTTGACGCAAGCTTGGCATTTGTTTCCGGCTTAGACGATTATGCAGCCTCGAACATTGATTCGGCAATCGAACATTTTCAAGAAAGTCTGAAGTTTTGGAGGGAGGAAGAGGGGGAAAGGGTAAAGGGTAAGGGGGAAGGAGGGGGACAAGGGGGAAATATTTCTTCCTTGTCTTCCCCATCTCCCTTGTCTTCCCCTTCCCCCTTTGCCCTTCCCCTTTCCCCCTTCTCTTCCCCCACTCCACGCCAGGTTGCTCAACGGGGGGAACCCCCGCACGCAACTGGCTCCCCATCTCCCCACCTCCTCCGTCAAGGTGCTTTACTTTTCTACATTGGGCTGTGTTATTACCGACTTGCAGAGCGGGCCTATGTCGAACACCGCCAGCGTTGGAGTGAGGCAAAATACTATTTTCAGGAATGTTTAAAGGTCTTTGATGCGGCGCAACGCCAGGATTTGATGGCGCAGTTTATTGGATTGCTGGCGGAAGTATTGCAACATCTTAGAGAATGGGATGAGTTGCAAATAATTGCCGATCAGTCACAAAAGTTACACAATACTTATGGTACGCATTTTCAATTAGCGTGCGATTTTGGATTTTCGGCACAGGTGGCGATCGCGCAGAAAAAATGGGCGCAAGCGGCACAGTTGGCGCGGGTTTCCCTATGGCAACTCTATGAAGCAAAGGAAAGTAACCACTCGCAGCAATATTTGTTTCCCCTGCTACTAGCACAAATCTACCGATTGTTGCTGGTAAAGGCGTTGCGCCATTTGGGCGACCATAAAATTGCTAAAGAACAGTTGGATTTGGCAAGTTATGATCTCGAAGCAGCTTTAGTGAATAGTGATTTTCGCTACAATGTATACTTTTATATTCGCGTACTTCGATGGATGCGATCGCTTTACTTTGAGTCGGGACGATATCTCGAAGCTTTTACAATTCGTCAAAAACGGCGTTCGGTTGAACAGCAGTACGGGTTGCGAGCGTTTATTGGGGCAGGAAGATTACAACCGCAGCGTCACCCCACAACTCCTGTATTGAGTACGCCCGTATCTGGTGGTAGCGTGGCTTTGGAGATAATTGCTTCGGGTAGAGAACGCGATTTACAGTCTTTGATTGCCCGAATTAGCCGTGCTGACCAAAAAATGACCGTAATTCACGGACCTTCGGGAGTTGGAAAAAGTTCGATTGTGACTGCGGGGTTGGTGCCAGCGCTGCAACAGCGTGCGATTGGCGACCAAATAGCGATTCCAGTAGTTTTGCAAATTTATACCGACTGGGTAAGTGAATTTGGTAAAGCTTTGGGGAATGCGATGCTCCCGAGAGGAGTTACAAATGCATCTGTTATACAATCGTTACCCCCACCAACTACCCCTATAACTAAAGCTGGAATTTTTGAACTACTCCAAGAAAATGCTCGTAACAGCATTATTACAGTTTTAATTTTTGACCAAGTAGAAGAGTTTTTCTTTAGTTGTCCTAGTTCCAAGCAACAGCAAGAATTTGATGCGTTTTTGTGCGATTGTTTGAATGTGGCATTTGTCAAAATTATCTTGACATTGCGGGAAGATTACTTACACAAGTTGTTGGAATTCAAACAGCTCCAAGCACTCGAACCAATCAACGATAATATTCTTGATAAAACGATTCGCTACCAACTTAATAACTTTTCCCGCGAAGATGCGAAGACGGTAATTCGCAGTTTGACCGAACGAACTCAATTTAATAAATTAGAACCTGGGTTAATTGATGCCTTAGTCAACGACCTTGCTGCCGAATTGGGAGAAGTTCGCCCGATTGAATTGCAAGTTGTCGGGGCACAACTCCAAGACGAACGCATTTTTACCCTTGCTAAATACGAACAATTTCGTCCCAACAAATTGATTGAGCGGTATATTCGAGAACTGATTAGCGAATGCGGCCCAGAAAACGAACGGGCAGCTTTACTGGTGCTTTATTTATTAACCGATGAAAATAAAAAACGTCCTTTCAAAACTCGTGCTGAATTAGCATCCGAACTTACCGAACTCGAAGACGTTAGTAAATTAGAACTAGTTCTAGAAATCTTAGTTCGTTCTGGGTTGGTCGTACTTTTTCCCGATAGTCCCGAACGCTACCAATTAATCCACGATTATATGGTGGATTTGATTCGCGCTATTCAACAAGCCGAACTTAGCTTACAAGAACAAGTCAAACAACTGCGGCAACAAGTTCAGCAGCGCGAATTGGAAATTGCCCGTCTCAATAGCGAACTTCGCCACAATAACCAATCTAAGTTCCAAGACACCCACCTCCAACCAGGTTCGGATTTATTAAGCGAATTAAAGGAACTGCGAAAACGCGAAGAACTCAGTTTGATTGAACGCGATCGCTTGCTTGTGGAAATCGAGCAACAAAAGCTGCAAGCCGAACTCATCGAGAAGGAAAAACAGCGCAGCAGCGAAGTTAAACTGAATCGCACTCTCAAAAACTTCCTTGCGGTTTCGATGTTGAGTATTTTCGCGCTGACAATTTCCATCGGCATGGCAGCTTATCAATGGCGCAGAGCTATCATTACAGCTAGTGTTGCTGCAAGTGTATCGAGTGAATCGCTATATGCTTTGGGTAAAGATATTGATGCTTTGAAGGAAGGATTGCGGGCAAGTAGGAAACTCGAAAGAGCTTTCTTACCCGACGAAGCAACGCAGCAAATCGTCAGAACAGCACTTTACCAAGCTACATATGGAATGCGCGAACGCGAAATCAACCGTTTAGAAGGACATACAGCAGATGTTAACAGTGTCAGCTATAGCCCCAATAGCTTATTAATCGCCTCGGCAAGTAGCGATTACACGGTAAAGTTATGGCAGGCAGATGGCAAGAAATTGCAAACTTTACGGGGACACGCCAAGCGCGTCAATAGTGTGGCATTTAGTCCCGACAGTCGGACGTTGGTTTCGGGAAGTGGTGACAAAAAAGTGAAGTTGTGGAATATCGACGGCAAACTCCTAGCAACGTTTGCACCCCATAATGGAGTTGTCAATGGTGTTGCCTTTAGTCCTGATGGACAAATTATTGCATCGGCAAGTGCCGATAAAACTCTGCGGTTGTGGAGTCAACAAGGTCAACTATTAACGACTTTGAAGGGACATAAAGAGGCTGTTATCGGTGTCGCATGGTCGCCCGACGGTCAAATTTTGGCTTCGACGAGTAGCGATAAAACCGTGAAATTATGGAATCGTAACGGTCAGCTTTTAGCGACTTTACTGGGACATGGTGATACAGTTTTAGCAGTGGCATGGTCGCCCGATGGTCAAACGATTGCTTCGGCGAGTTGGGATGAAACTATCAAGCTGTGGAGTCGGGACGGTAAATTGCTGCGAACTTTATCGGGATATAAAGGTACAGTTACGAATGTGGCATTTAGCCCCGACGGGCAAACACTTGCCTCATCGAGTACAGATAAAACGGTGAAATTGTGGAGTTTGAACGGGCAAGCAGTAAAACTTCTTAGGGGTCATAATAACTCGGTAAACAGCGTCAGTTTTAGTTCCGACGGGCAAACCTTAGCAAGTGCAAGCAGCGACACAAGTATTAAATTATGGCGTTGGAAATATGTACCGTTGAAAAGCATTCAGGCACATCGCCTTGGGGTGACAAAGTTAAGCTTTGCACCCCAAGGCGACTTGCTGGCTTCGGCGAGTCAAGATGCAACGGTGAAAATATGGAGCAAGGATGGTAAATTACAGCATCAGTTAGAACACGCAGAAGCTGTTTGGGACGTGAATTTTAGCCCCGACGGTCAAACTATAGCTTCAGCAAGTAGCGATAAGACAGTCAAATTGTGGAGTCGGGATGGAAAATTGCTCAAAACTTTGCTTGGACATCAAGATGTCGTGTTGAGCGTCGATTGGTCGCCCGACGGTCAAATGCTCGCTTCGGCAGGTCAAGATAATACCGTGAAATTATGGAGTCGAGATGGTAAACTTTTATTCAATTTATTAGGACATAGTGATGCCGTGAACTGGGTCAGTTTTAGCCCAAGCGGTCAGCTGATCGCATCAGCAAGCGATGATAATACCGCAATTATTTGGGATAAAACTGGACACCCCGTTAAAACTTTACGCGGTCACACCCGTCCCGTATTCGCTGTTGCCTGGTCAAATGATGGTAAAGTTTTAGCTTCAGCGAGTCTCGATAGCACGGTGAAATTTTGGAGTTCAGACGGGGAAAAGTTTAAATCTCTAGATGGGAATGGAGAAAGCTTTATGGGCTTAACTTTCAGCCCCGATAATCAAGCGATCGCTACCCTCGGCGATGATAAAGTCAAGCTGTGGAGCCTCGTCGATAGTAAATTGCAACTTGCTATTAAAGCAGATGGCGGCGATATCTTTAGAAGTATAACTTTTACACCCGATAGTAAAACTCTAGTAACTGGCAGCAACAGTGGCAAGTTGACATACCGGGATTTAGCAGATGCCAATCTCGATAATTTACTGAATCGAGGATGTGGCTTATTAAAAGATTATCTACGTAATAATACGAGAGTAGCTGAGAGCGATCGCGCTTTGTGTGAATAGTTAGGAAGTAGGCTCTACAAGACACGATAAAATACCAAGCACAACAATGCTAACTTCTTTTGAACATCGAGAAACGACATTTCAAGAAGCGAACACCCTTTCTTTAGAGGATTTTCTCCAACATCCTGTGGAGGGTATGGAGTGGGTAGATGGTTTTTTAGTGCAAAAATATCCTTTAGAAGTGGTAAACGGACAACCTATTGACAGCATGACATTACGGCACAGCCAAATTCAACTGAGGCTTGGTTCTTACTGGAGAAATTATAAAATTTCTAGCGGTCAAGGTGGAGAAGTCTACACCGAAGCACTGTGTAGAACCTTGGTGCAAGGTCGTCGTCCAGATGTTTCCTATTTGACTCCAGATTTACTGACGCAATATGCGAATGCAGCTTCTCTGCCGCAAAGTTTCCCGTTAATTGGGGAAATTGCATCTCCTGACGATAGTGGTGAAGAATTATTTGCCAAAGCAAAAGAGTATTTAGAATCAGGTTGCCAAGAAGTATGGCTTGTTTATCCTGTTAACTTTTGGATTATTGTTATCACCAAACAACGGCATTTAATATTTACACGAGGCGAAACTGTTAGTACTCAAATAGTCCTTGAAGGCTTTAGTGTTGCAATTGATGAATTATTAGCATAAACAGATTAAGTAGAAAGGCGCAAACAACAGAACTTGTAACGACAAATAAACTAGCCCAAAAGCCTCTTCCTTTCAGAGTTCTGTCCTCTGCCTCCTACCTAGTCATCACGACAATTTTTAACGCCGACCGACTTAATCCGTAAAGACATAAACTCCATATGAAAGTATTGATTATCAAATTTATATGCCATTTTCTCTATTCCATATATTTGAAAGCCAAATGATAAATAAAGTTGTTTTGCTGAGATATTATTTGTAACAACATCAAGTAATAATATTTCTATCTCGTTAATAGCCTTTGCTCTTTCAATTAAATTATTCAGCAGTAATTTACCTATACCTTTTTCGCGATATTCTTGTTGAACATACATACTACGAATATATGCTTTATGCCTTACTTTTATCCTTGATTCTTGATGAAATGCGACTATTCCAATTAATTTATCCTCATAGGAGCCCAATATAAAGCTATTGTTATCTACTGGTATTCTATCCCTAAAATTATCTATCGTTTTAATTGTCTCTTCATGATACATTGTGCCAAATGAATCTGGATTGTTATATAAAGCTTCTAATCTAATCTTCCTATAATCTTCTGCAATATCCGCTTCAGCATTTGGCGAACCGAAACCATGCCAAAAAATGATTAAAGGGGCAGGGCGATCGCGGTTTTGAGGAGGACGCAACAGCAGAGGGACACCAGCTAATTCCAGCGTTTCGATATCGGACATTAGTATCTCCGGTAGTGCGTTAGTGACAGTGTAACGCACCTACCAGAATTTTCGGTGCGTTAGGACATTTGTCCTAACGCACCCTACTCGCTTTAAGATTACCAAATAATTTTTAAGTTCACGCATCGTAGAGTCGCAGAGGGATAAAACCGGTTTAACCAGCTTTATCCACTTGTGGGTAGGTTTGGATAGACATTATTGAGCGGTTCCAGCTACTCAAGCAAAAAATTTAATGCAACTCGATCCAGATGTGATGGAATGGTTTCAAGCACAGGGTGGGGAATACAAAAGCATTATTAATTCTTTGTTACGTCGTCATATTGAAAGTAGTGGTAACAAGAAAACTGCCTAACTAACCTATAGCCTAGCTTGTTCCTGCACATTTATTACATTCTCCCAGTCCTTTTCTAACAAATACAGTTGGACATTAATATCTCCGGAAGTAAAAATTTGTAGGGTGCGTTAGCTGACTCGCGTAACGCACCCTACTTGTTATTTCTTCTCCTTTGCTGCTGCTTCCTGATGCGGAAGAGTTGGGTGTTCGGCTGAATATTTGGCAACAATCTGCGACATCTCCGGATTGTACAGTCGCAAATAATTCCAATAATTACCAAAAACTTGCCGAACGTAATTCTTGGTTTCGTCGAAGGGGATACTCTCGACAAAATCATCCGGGTCGTCTTTCGGTAAAATCGTCAGCCACTTGGAAACATTACCCGGTCCCGCATTATAAGATGCGATCGCCAGCAATGAATTCTCGTTATATTGGTCGTGGGTATGTCCCAAATACCACGTTCCCAACATAATATTGTTGTCCGGGTCTTCAAGCTTGATGTTCTTGATATCCTGCTTAATTTGCGGTGCGATGAATTTAGCAGTTGCTGGCATTACCTGCATCAACCCGGTTGCACCCGCAGTGGATTTTACATCTTTCTCGAAGCGCGACTCTTGACGCATCACTGCTGTCACCAACAAAGGATTGACCTTGTGTTGTTGCGACCACTTCTCAATTTGTTTGATGTAAGGTAACGGATAACGCGCTTGCCAGTAGGTAATCTGTTGCTTCAAACCTTGATATTGCGTCAATTCTTCGGGTGCATCGCGGTCTTCTAGTTTAGAAACTGTGTCAATACCGCGTAGGTTTTTACCATTCGCTAATTGCATCAACCCTTCCGTAAACTGTTCGGCTACCGTTGGCTGCATCTTATTCTGGAACTCAGCTTGCCATTGCAACCAAGCATCGCGGTCTTGTCCCAGCAGATACAATTCCTTAAATGTCTCCGAACCTGCCGTCGGCACCGGACGCACTAACTCGACAACTTTCGGGTTGATGTTGCGGACATTGTTGAAGTTACCAACGTCTAACCCCAAAACTCCCGCCGAACGCCAAGCATAATACGAATAAGGAAAATTACTTACTGTATACTCGTAAGCCTGCTTTGCCTCGTTGGTTTTACCGAGTTTGCTTGCCCATTTCCCAACCCAGAAACTCGCACGCGGTGCCAAAATGCTGTCGGGGCTATCGGTGGAAATTGGTTCTGCCCATTGCCAAGCTGCTTTGTAATCCTTTGCTTTAGCTTTATCTAGGGCGATTTTCCAGCGATACTCGGCGGCTTCTTCGCTGCTACCAAACTTGTCAATTAACAATTTTAGTGCCGCGTCTGCACCTTTGTTGTCGTTTTGAGCTTTGAGGATTTCGGCTTTTTTAACTAGTGCCGTTCCCGCTTTATCGGGGTATTTATTTAGAACTTGGTTGAGGTAAGGTAGTGCTTCTTGCTTGCTCTTGGTAATTTCAGCTATTCGCAGCAGCCCCGTACCCGTTTCCGGCGCTTCTGGAAACTCCGTTATCAATGCTTGATAGCTAGCTCTAGCTTGTTCGTTTTGTCCGCCAATTTGTAAACCGCGTGCCACACGGTAAAGGCTGCGGGCAGTGCGGGGCGCTTTGCTATATGCTCTCGAAGCTTTGCCAAATTCATTTTTCTCCCAATATGCCGCGCCTAAAATTTCCCAATCTGCGGGTTTTAAGGTGGGGTCGTTAGCAAGTTGGTCAAGTACCTCAACGATGCCGGGTTGGTCGAAGGAATGCTTCGCCAACGCTAGCTGCAATTGCGGTTGGTTGGGATTTTGACCCAGACGCTTTTTGATGATTTCCCACGTTAGCGGGTGCGAAGGAAATTGCGCGATCGCTTTGTCTTGATATTGAGGCGTGCCAATCAAATACAAGGCTTTGGCTGTGGCAGGATGCGTTGGATAATCTTTGACGACCTTTTGCCGTAGGTCGGAAGCTTTGCCATCCTCGCCCAAAAGTTCGTGCGCTTGTGCCTGACGCAGCAAGACATAGGGCGCGAGCAGGGGATAATCATTATCTAGACCATCGAGCCATTTCAGAGCCGTTTTAGCATCCTTTTTATCGATGAAATCGCTTGCCAACAGATACCGAGCGCGGTTGCGGTCTGCGGACTGCGAACCCTTGGCTATAGCTTCGAGTTTTGCTGCCCGGTCTTGCGCGGATTGTACAACCAGCGGTAATACAGCAGATTTGGCTTTAGTTTCTTCAGACAGTAACTCGGTTTTGTTTCTGCCCTTAAATAAATTGCCAAAGCTTTTACCAATTTCCGGAGATGAAACCATTGCTCCAGCTAGGAAGGCGCACAAGGAAGCACCCGCAATCAGAGAAATTTGCTTTTTTTGTAGCTTCTTCAGCATGATACCCGCTGAAAACGACATTAACAATCTTTGAAATAGCATCACTGGAGGTCAGGAACACCAAATTTTAAGTTTAGATTTTAAATTTAAGATTGGTTGCCCAAAATTAACCATCCAAGTGACCTTCTCAATAGTCTACATTCGCATGTGCATTTTGGGGATCGTTCCTTAACTTTGATTTTTATTTTGTATTCAGATAAATTTTGTCATTTCTGTTTGTCATTTTATTAGTCATTTCTAGATTAGCGTATAAAATCAAGGAAGTAGGTAGCCCTTAAGATAAATTTTTATACATTATAACGATTGAAAGACTAAGATTGCCGACTTCGTAAATGTCGTTCTTCTTATTTCTCACAGGAATGTTACATTTTCCAGTTAGTTTATGAGCTTAGTGGAAGCGATCGCAGCAGCCATTCCGGAACGAAATATTCGATAAACGGCTAAAATTTTTAGCTATATATAAAGCCTTTTTTCCTTGCCAATGTCTCCTGTCTTCTGAATCCTGCTGTATTTAAACAAGACTAAAAAGAGACATTGACATTGCTTGTGACGCGCAGTACGGATTCCTGTTGAAATGTTCGCTTATAATTTGCGATCGCTTCTTCGACCATTTGATTTTTTGCTAAACTGTTTTCGTAAATCAAAATCACTAGCTTTGTCTTTTCCTGACTGAGTTTGCCAGACTTATTCATATACTGTCCGTAGGCATCTTTAACAGTTAACCCTTCTCGAAACCGGGGTGTCATTACACCGTTTAAAAATTGCTGCCATTGAGTTTCAGATACGACCCCGGACGGCTTTGATAAACCAAAATACAATTCTTCTTGGACAAAAATTTTTTTATTTGAGTTTAAAGCAGGCGATCGAAATGTATGAGGTTGAGCATTAGCTAGAATATTCGAGCAACCAGGAGTAATAAAAATAATACTGACGAGGAATAGCTTATTTAAGCTTTTTTGCCATTTCGATCTTAGCGATTTATTTTTCTGCATGGAAATAAGGGAATGTTGATACATGATAATAATTGTTGGGTTTAGATGTTACTTCAACTTCCTGTTCTAAAATTCCCAACAACTATAGCAATCCGCGATCAACATTCCTCCCCGACAATTAAACATGCGCGTCGGGGATCTAAATCTTTTACCGATTAGCGTGTATGTAATCGACAAAGTAAAATTTTGGAACTAGCCAAAATTTCAGCCAAGTATAAGCACTTAAACCCAATAATGCTGAAATAATCAAAGGCAAACCTAGTTGAAGTCGCATCCCATCCGGAAAAATAGCAACGAGAGCAACAGTAACTGCAAAATACCCTAAAAGCGCTACCTGCAACCGCTGAATATTTTTCAACGCACCCCGACAACTGCTGCAATGCTGGGTATGTTGTTTGTAGCGATTTAAAACTGCTTCGCGGTTATTGTTAATGGTTGCGTAATTACCCGTGTTAATTGCGACTTCTGGCCAAGGTAATCTTCCGTCAGAATACTTATCGAACCAATTGCGAAACTCAATCACCAATCTGTCGGCAGTCGTCGGCATCTTATAAGCTGTCTTCCAGCTTTTTACACCTTTTTGTTGCAAAAGATACTCTTGCTGCTGGAGAAGAATCATATCTCCATCGATTATCTGATTGCGGTTTTGAATATGATCCCACCACCGAGGTGTAAGTTTCAGGATATTTTTGGCAAAGTTACGGGGAAACAAGCCGATAATCCTCGATTTGCCGGGAGTAGTGGGAATGCAGTAGGTAAGAAGTCCCATTTTTTTACCTTCATTTCCGAATGCGATGTTCCCAGGGGGAACCGCTAGCGCGATCGCATACTCTAATCGACAGGGTGGTTCAAAAGTAATTTTACTCTTGAAACCTTTATCAATTGTCACTTCGATTAAGTTTTGTGTCGATTGCTCAATTTTCATCGGGATAGGTGAAGCTTTTTCGCGGTTTCCTTGGATACCATGATGGGCAAAAGGTACGTGACTGGGGTCTGCAACATTCTCGACTAAGGTTTGCCAATCATATTCTAAATCGCGGACAAAGGTAGACCAAACAAAGCCCTGACTTGCATCGATAAAAGGTGACAGCGGTAAAGGGGTATTTGCTGCTTGTTCTTTGGAATCAGCATCTAACCAAACCCAGAGTAAATCTTGTTCTTGTTTTACTGGTAATGCCGCAACACATAGATTATGCTGATTTTTAGTCACGAGGTCGGGATTGTCAGCTTGGGGAATATGGATGCAAGTTCCTTGAGAGTCAAACTGCCAACCGTGATAGCTGCACATCAAATTGCCTGTTTCATCAATTCTTCCTTCGCTGAGTGGGGCAAGACGGTGCGGACATTGGTCTAAAAATACTTGGTAATCAGATGACTTTGGTTTCCAAACTACTAGACGGATTCCTAAGATAGTTATGGGAGTTGGAATTTTTGAATCGAGGTCTTCTATAGGTGAGATAGGATACCAATGTTGAAAAAAGTTGAATTCAGATTGCATTTTAGTCACGATTGATAAAAATCTAGGTTTCCCTTATTTGATTATCTTTACTCTATTTTTACAGAAGGATGCAATGTGCCAAAAGCAGGTGGTAGAGTCAGACAACTAGCACGCGATCGCAAAAACGAAGCTTTACTACGCTTCTTTGGTGTTTTTATATTAGTATTCGCTCCCTTGCTAATTTTATGGCTGATACCAAAAGCTTTAGGATTGGGAGTGCTGATTTTAGTTGCTAGTTGGGTTGGTGCAGCTTTACTTTGGCAGCAAGGGCAAAAATTATTGATTCGTGCTAAACAAGCAAATCAAGGTGCCCAAGGTGAAGAACAAATCGCAAAGTTGTTAGAAACCCTCGAAAACCAAGGTTGGGAAATTGTATATAACCTGCGGTTGAAGCGTTGGGGAGATGCAGATGCGGTTTTACGTTCCCCTAAAAGCAATTATTTTGTCGTCGATGTTAAGAGTCATAAAGCCGGAGTTTTTTTTGATGGTATTATGCTCAAGCGACGTTACGGCAAGCAGGTTCGTGATTTCGATCGTAACAAAGATTTTTTAAAGGACATGAGGGGACAAGCCAGCACCCTACAAGAGATGAAAGGGGTAACACTAGTGCAACCAATTATTTGTTTTACCCAAGCAAAGCTAGAAAAAATCGATTGGCAAAAGCCGATTAATGGTGTATATGTCGTCAAAGCAACTAATTTATTAAGTTTATTAGATTCTTTAGAGAGTAGGGAGATGTAGAGACGCGAAATTTCGCGTCTCTATAGGAGTTATTTATCAAGTCCCTTCTGCCTTTCTTCTATACCTTTCCCTCCCCTTCCCCCTTACCCCTAAACCTGTCAAGGTAATGCATCAAGAAAGATTCTGACTTTGTGTCCTAGCCTGTGGCTTCCCCGTTGGCGGAGCCGCCCTGAAAGGGCTAGGGGTACGCGTCTATGTGGTTAAAAAAACTTATGCATTGAACCACAAAGGACACAAAGGACACGAAGGGAGGAAAAAGACTAGACATTTTAGACCAGTTTTTACCTACCTTGACAGGGATACGCTTACCCCTTACCCTTTTCCCTCCCTACTCCTTATCGTAATTATCAGAATTATTGAAACGTAATCTGTAAATACTTGTCACAATAAATTAAAGTGCGTATCTTTATATTTTTAAATGTTTTCGCAACAAAAAGCTAGGACGAGCCTTATCTCATCCTCGGATTGGTCAATCGAACAATTACCAGGGTTAAGCGAACAGGATAAATTGCAACTTCACAATTGCGGTATTTCCACTACTAAACAACTAATTCAACAGGGTAAAAACCTACAAGCAAGAGTTGAACTAGCAAATAAATTACAAGTTCATCTTCAGTATGTAAATAAATGGATAGCACTGGCAGACTTAGCACGAGTGCCAAGTATTGGAATCCAATACTGCGGGTTATTACTTCATGCTGGTGTCGGGTCGGTGACGCAATTAGCGGAAACTCCTACGCAGCGTTTGCACAAACAAGTCTTGCGCTTGCAGGTAGCAACGATGCAGCGACGCGATTTGTGTCCTGCGGTAGAAATTGTCCAGCAATGGATTCAACAAGCAAAGCAGATTGGTTAGTTGTCAGTGGTCAGTGGTCAGTTGTTAGTTGTCAGTGGTCATTATTTATTTCTAACTCTTAACTCTTAACTCCTAACTCTTAACTCCTAACTCTTAACTCTTAACTCCTAACTCCTAACTCTTAACTCCCTACTCCCCCTCTTCATACCAATACCCCATTCAGGAAAATATCAGCAAGTCCTTCTGCCATTTCCTGCATTTGTTGGGGTGAAGCGTCGGGTTCCATGATGGTGTTGTCAGAAAAACCTGCAACTGCAAACATTCCTAAGAACACCTTCGATACTAATTTCGCATCCATCTGGCGATAGATTCCTTTATCCATCGCTTCTTGGAAAAAAGCTTCAGCGACATTCGTCATTTTTTCGATGACTTCGGATTGAATGCGATCGCGTAAATCGGGATGAAATTGGGTTTCCATAAAGCAAACCTTCATCATCTCGGCGTTTTTTCGCATATTCCACATGCGTCGTCGCATGACCTGGGCAACTGCTTTGTAGCTGCCCATTTCACTTAATTCGGTAAGTAAATCGGTGAGAATTTCTACCCAACCTTGGGTTGCAACTTCAACCAAAATTGCCTTTTTATTAGGAAAATGACGAAATAACGTTCCTTCTGCCACACTAGCAGCCGCAGCTAAGTCGCGGGTGGTGGTACCATCAAATCCTTGTGCTGCAAATAAGCGTTGTGCCGCATCTAAAATACGGGTACGGGTTTGTGCCTCGGAAGGTGGGGTAGAGTTAAACACGCGCATAACAGTTTCTGTGATATTTTCGGTATTGATTATGTAGCATTGTCTAATAGCAAACACAGTAAGTAGCGAAAGCTTAATACAAGATTAAGGAGTTAATTTGAAATTAGGCACTAGAAATTAGAGATTTGGGATTAAAAAGCCTATTTTTATTTACAATGGTGATTTTGACAACTAGCGAAAAAATACCTTCCTCTCCATTCTTGGCTATTGTGACTATCAACTACAGGCAACTATAGCAACGGATAGGCAGCTTAGGACACTGTTAACTCACACGCGGACGCGGGCGATTCGCGTCCGCGTCCGCGAGCGGGAATCGCGGTTCTTGTCCTAACAGCTTTGGCTACAGCTATAACTACTGACCATTAACCCTTGACCAATGACAACTAACCACTGACCCTTGACCAATAACAACTAACAATTGACCACTAACCAATGACAACTAACTCATTATTTATGAAATTAAGACGAACGATATACAAAAGCATAAATCAACAATTGAAGCAATTGCGTCAGTTTATATTAACTTTTCTAACGGTTGTTTTTCTTTGGTGGGGGCTATTTCCAGCGGTTGCAGTTGCTAGGACTCAAACCTCTACTTCACCCCGTTCAGTTCAACCCTACCTCGACCGCGTAATTAAAAATCTCACTGAATTTCGCCTGGACAATGGCATGAAATTCCTGGTTTTGGAACGTCACCAAGCGCCCGTAGTTTCTTTTCTAACTTATGCTGATGTTGGTGGTGTCGATGAAGTTACTGGAAAAACCGGACTGGCACACTTTCTTGAACATTTAGCATTTAAAGGTACGTCGCGAATTGGTACAAAAGATTACCAAGCTGAAAAACCTTTACTCGACCGCTTAGAACAATTAGATAGTCAAATTCGTGCTGCCAAAGCTGCAAAAAATACTCAAGAAGTTGCCAAACTTCAAGCTGTCTTCAAATCTGTCGAAGCTGAAGCAACTAAAATCGTCAAGCAAAATGAACTAGGGCAAATTGTCGAACAAGCGGGAGGAGAAGGATTAAATGCCAACACCTCCACCGAAGCAACTCGTTATTTTTACAGCTTTCCTGCAAATAAATTAGAACTGTGGATGTCGTTGGAATCCGAACGATTTTTGGAACCCGTACTGAGTCGGGAGTTTTATAAAGAAAAGGATGTCATTTTAGAAGAACGTCGCTTGCGGGTAGAGAATTCGCCCATCGGCTTGATGGTAGAAAAATTTACCGATGCCGCATACAAGGTTCACCCCTATAGACGTCCGGTAATTGGCTATGACGAAGATATTCGCAACCTCACACCGACCGATATCAGGGAGTTTTTTGCAACTTACTACGTACCGAGTAACTTGACCGTTGCAATTGTCGGTGATGTCAATCCTGTGCAAGCAAAGCAACTGGCACAAACTTACTTTGGACGTTACCAATCCAAACCCAAACCAAAGTCACAAGTTGCTGTCGAACCCAAACAAGTCCAAACGCGGGAAGTAACTTTACAATTACCTTCCCAACCTTGGTATTTAGAAGGATATCACCGTCCGGCAGTTACCCATCCCGATGAGCCTGTGTATGACATTATTGGCAGGTTGTTGAGTAATGGGCGGACTTCGCGGCTGTATAAATCGTTAGTTGAGGAGCAGCGGTTAGCTTTGTCGGCACAGGGTTTCAGCGGTTTTCCTGGGGATAAGTACCCGAATCTGATGTTATTTTACGCACTGACTGCTCCCGGTCGTTCGGTTGATGAGGTGGCAGCAGGATTACGGAAGGAAATTGAGCGTTTGAAGGTTGAAGATGTGACTGCAACTGAGTTACAGCGGGTGAAGACGCAAGCGCGGGCTGAGTTGATACAGTCGCTTGATTCTAATATGGGTATGGCGCAGCAGTTGTTGGAGTATGAGGTAAAAACTGGTTCGTGGCGAAATTTGTTTAAGCAGTTGGAACAGTTGGCTGCTGTGCAGGCTGGGGATGTTCGACGGGTAGCAAATGCTGCGTTTGTGCCGGAGAATCGCACGATTGGTAAGTTATTGTCGCAATAAGTGAGGTGTAGGGGCGCTCTTCTCCCCGCCCTGCCTTCACGCCAATCTACAATCCGCAATCATTAACATTAATTGAATTATAAGAGTAACGAACCACAAAGGACACAAAGGGCACGAAGGAAGAGTATGAGAGTGAAGAAGAGTTTTATTTATACGTTAGTTTTGTGTTGTGCGCTGTTGGTTTTGTGTTTCAATTTTTCTGCAATGGCACAGGTACAAGCGAAGCATTATACTGAGTTGCAGTTGACGCCGCTGCCAGAGGTGAAATTACCTAAGTACGAGCGGATGGTCTTGAAGAATGGCATGGTTGTGTATTTGATGGAGGAACATGAGTTACCGTTGGTGAATGGGACTGCGATAATTAGAACCGGGGATAGGTTTGAACCGGGGGATAAGGTTGGGTTGGCACAGATGATGGGTAATGTGATGCGAAGTGGTGGGACTTTGCGGCATTCACCCGACGAACTTAATCAGATGTTGGAACAACGTGCGGCTTCGGTGGAAACTGGTGTTGGCGATACGATGGGAAGCGCTGGTTTTCAATCTTTAACTGAAGATTTGGATACGGTGTTTGGGTTGTATGCGGAGGTGTTGCGCCTTCCTGCGTTTGCACCTGATAAGTTGGAGTTGGCTAAGTCTCAGGAAAGTGGTAATATAGCGCGTCGCAATGATAGTCCGGAAGGTATTGTCCAGCGCGAATTTCAAAAGTTGATTTACGGTAATGCGAGTCCCTACGCACGCACTACGGAGTATGCAACCCTAAGTAAGATTAGCCGCGATGATTTAGTGAAGTTTTATCAGCAGTATTATTACCCGAATAATACGATTATGGGGATTGTCGGGGATTTTAATTCGCAAAAAATGAAATCGCTGATTGAAGCAAAGTTTGGCGATTGGAAACCTAGCCCTACACCGATTAAACCGCAGTTGCCTAAGGTTACGCAAGCGAATGCAGGTGGTGTGTATTTTGTCAATCAGCCGCAGTTAACGCAAAGTAATGTGTTGATTGGTCACATCGGTGGAGAGTTTAATAGTCCCGATTATGCAGCGTTGGATGTATTAAATGGGGTATTGAATGGGTTTGGAGGCAGGTTATTTAATGAAGTGCGATCGCGTCAAGGTTTAGCATATTCGGTATACGGTTATTGGAGTCCAAAGTTCGATTATCCGGGTTTATTTATTGCGGGTGGACAAACTCGTTCGGATGCAACTGTACAATTTATCAAAGCTATCCAAACCGAAATCAAACGTTTGCAAACCGAAGCGGTAACATCGAAGGAATTGGCTTTTGCTAAGGATTCGACTCTAAACTCGTTTGTGTTCAACTTCCAAGACCCATTTCAAACGTTATCGCGGTTAATACGCTACGAATATTATGGCTATCCGTCTGACTTTTTGTTTAGCTATCGTCGTGCAGTCGAAACAACTACTGCTGCTGATGTCCAACGGGTAGCACAAAAATACCTCAAACCGAATAATTTAGTTACGCTTGTAGTCGGAAATCAAACCGCTATCAACCCCCCTTTAAATCAATTGACTGCAAAGGTTACACCTATCGATGTGACAATTCCTAAAATTTAAGAGAGTAGGGAGTGGGGAGTAGGGGAGAAGGGGGGGAAAGGGAGAAGGGGGGAAGGGGGAGGTGGGGAGAAGGGGAGGGGGAAGAGAGACTGGAGGAAGAAAACCTAAGACTGTAAGGGCGGGTTCACGACTAGACTTATTAGATAACGAAAAATCTCCGTAAACCGCCCCCCACACCCCACACTCCCCCTACTCCCTACTCCTACTCCTACTCCCTACTCCCTACTCCCTTAAATTTTAGGAATTGTCACATCGATAGGTGTAACCTTTGCAGTCAATTGATTTAAAGGGGGGTTGATAGCGGTTTGATTTCCGACTA
>QQTW01000684.1_pt1 | contig 21875 bp, 16 predicted proteins | sample 1904831 | NCBI WGS metagenome assembly QQTW01 (sample SAMN09435610, study PRJNA476489) | Subsurface metagenome, whole genome shotgun sequencing project. | reverse complement strand
ACATCAATTATGCCCCCCCCCCGTAGTAAGTGGGTCCGGCAATCTGGCTCAAAGCTCAAAGCAACCAAAGAATATGGGGTGCTGGATGACCGTTGCCGCACGGGGAGCTGGCCCATCCGAACCCTGTTTTAGATCTTTAGCTAGTCGTAATCATGGAATTGGCGCTCTGGCTCTGTGCAGCATACAACGTTCCTTAGAGTTGTTACGATGTGAGGCTCAGCAACGAAACTGTACCAGCAATATCAGAAAGTGTTCTGGCCTGGCAGCATCAGCCTCAATCCTTTACAAATCTTGATCCTTCAGATAATCAGGCTGTTGGTGGTTGAGGGAGACAGATGTCTAGAGATTGTTTACTACCTAGCTAGTCCACTTAGATCAGTAACGAAGACGGGTTGGATACATTTCTTCAAATTCACTTTCCTGCCAAAGCCAAAATTACTACCAAGTCACCAAATGGAGGGGGGTAAAGCGAGGGGCCATTGCCAAGCTAAAGATGACGTTCTATGATGCACGCAGCAAGAAGTGATCTAGACAGAAAAACAACAATCACTACATAGCATCACAGTCCTACCATACATGGAGGCGTCCGCTATCCGTGGTCCCTCTCCTAGCCACACTTATGACCCTCTTTCGATGGATGAAGTGGGCATCAATTGATTTTCATCCCGAATTTCTGCTCCACAAATCTCTATTGCATCCTTGCAGCAATACAACAGCAATACAGTAACACGTATTATGAGGGGATGCGGCTGATGGGCTGCTGATATACGTGGTCGTGAGGCACGGGCGGTGCGCATGCACGAGTAATTCTTGGATCAATCAACCGACAATTTTTGCCGACGAGATAAAACACCTCGAAGCCTGGCCCTCTCCAGGGCCTGGATCCTTCCCGTTTCCATACCTGGTTTCCATATCTTCTGCGCCTTGATCGACGTCGATCTAGAGATCACCTGCCAATGGCGTCGCTCGACAGCCCCCTAACTTGTTCTGTCTGGTAGAAAAGAAGGAGCTGCTGTACTAATCCCGCATAAGTCGGGCAGCAGAAAACTAGTGTAGGTAGATCTTGCTAAGGCGCCGGTCATATTGAATTTGTACTTGAATTTTTATTTAGTGCTCGAAGTTTGGCAGCCCTGCATTTTTTCATGATCCGCACAAGTTTTCAACCTGTTCATGCCTCTAAGGATCAGGCCGGATTTGTGTAACTCTCTCTTCTCAAAAATCTTACGCAACAATTAGAATTCGCAGGATCAGTAGATGAGTAGGCTGATGAATTCAGCGATTCTGGCACATGGTAAATAGTATCGAATCAATGAATTATCATGATTATTCCCGCATCCTTACTAGTACTTCCTCAAACTCATCAAATCCTCTCCCGATCATCAACCCGGACCCCGTCCATCCGCCACGTAAGTATGGACTCATCTCAGCCTCTACCCATCGATGGATGGATCATTCAATCATCGCTGCACTTTCGCATCCCTGATACATCTATTGACCACAGCTCCTTCACTCTTCATTCGTGTAAGTAACTACTCGTCAACCCTTTCTATATCCAGCTTTCAACCTTCCCCAGCCATGGTACACCACCTCCTTCAGCAAGTACAGCATAAACGTCAGTTATTGCCACACAGAACACAAGTCAGTATATCATTCCCGTCTGGATTAATTAATGCATCCGATAGGCATAGAAACATCGTTGGTGTTTAGCAGCGTCACCTCCTAGTGTCGGCCGAGAGCATAGACGGGGCGATATGAAGATCTGCAAGGCTTAGGGCTTGCGCAATGAGAAGCCTCGCATCCTCGATAAGTGCGCTCAACCTCCCATTGTCGGGGCAGTGTCTGCTGTGATAGCATCAGCTACCCTTGATCTTCCTCTTCCTATTCCCTTCCCTCCAGTCCATGTAAGCCGTAACCGGATAACCCACAATGGCGCCAAGCAAAGACAGAAACGTGTTCCAATACTGCAAAAACAATACTATCTTATGCCACACGCCGCCACCAGGCAGGAACTTCACAAACTCGGAAGGCTGATAGAAATCCTCCTGCTTGGTGATGCGGTACACCGTCGGGTGAGCATGTTGCGAATCCTTGATCGGAAGCAAGATTTCTGAACTAGGAGACGATGGTTCTGTATCCGAGAATGGTGTATCAGTGGTCAGGTGAAGGACGGTTGTGAGTGCTACGTGAGCACGATGAAATGGGATGACAGCTAGGCTGAAAGTCTGGTGCATGGACACGTATAGGATGAGGTTTTGATGGTCGAAAGCTATAGTGGAGGAATTCAGCCTCCATACTCGCGCATTTTGCGACTATAAGTCAGAGGAGTGACGGACCAACACTATGGATTTCCACTTCTATATTTGGGGACAGGATCTTGTACCATCGATAGATGGCAAGGATGAGGAGTCTCGAGTATGTACTTCTTGCCATGCGACAAAAAGGGTGAATAAATGCAGCATCAGGCGTAAAGTACTCCTCCACAGCCCTCTGCTGGTCCGAGGGCGGACCTTGAGTAAGCTTGCGGATGACGGCAGGTATTTCGGCTTCTTCGGTCAATAATTAGATCGGTGCATACGGCCGGTCGGTCGTGTCAGACGTACCCGGGTCTTGCATAATGCCTACTCGATACCTGAGAAACAGATAGCTTAGGAGAATGATAGGAGACTAGTCTTCAAAAGGTAGATGTCTAGAACCTCAGACGAACTGGGATACACGCATAAGCGTTACCTGCTAAGATTACATAGTACAACCCTGCAAAGAGGCTCTGCAAAGTGACGTGATCGGCTCTGCAGCTAGAGCTCCTCCGGTCACTTCTCCTAGAAGCTTAACTTTGAATGATAGTACTTTGCCAAAAAGAAAAATTGATCCCGATATGGTCAAAATATGCATCTCTTATCGACTTAATATAGTCCTCATTTGACAGAATAGTTGCCATTCCACTAACGCCATTCGGTCCATGTTCTTCATTACCTTCTCCTGGCAAGTACTGAGACACGTTAACCGTCTACAAAGATTAATGTTAACCTGACTCTAGCAGCCTACGAGCCGCATCTCTTTGTCGTTAGACGAACGTACTCTTTCATGTTAACCAAGACATCAATAACACAAGCAACGCAAAAAGCAACATTACAGTCCTTACTGACTACTGCGAAAATAATACATGACCCTCCAGAGACGCCACGCTCAATCAATCACACGAATAAGCTCATTGCTGTGGACTGCTCCTCAGCCTTCTTCCAATCCCAGATCCTGGTCCAATGCTTTGACTCAGGACGCTGTTCTCTCTACCTTTCCGTGGTAATCTGCTTTCTGCGGTAGCGTGCCTCTTGAGCGGTGGAGGCTGCTGCTGTGCATTGTTTAGGGACTTGGCGAAAGATGTCAAGGGGTGCCCGTGCACATCATCTGCCGACGAAGCTTGCGCCAGTACGTTCATGTCCACTTCCTTCAGTTTTCCTTTGATTTCCTCGGTAGGTTCATTCGCCTTCCCAGCGTGAGGCGCAACCTGAACAGCAGTGGCTGCTGAATCATCGTGGAAGATTTTTGTCTTGGACGGACTCGGCAGCTTACTGGGTGAGGAGAACCCCTTCCTAGGTGAGGTCAGTTTCCTTGGTGAAGCAAATTTCCTTCCTGATCGAGCCACAACAGGCTTCGAATCTGTCAAGCCTTTGATCTGAGCAAGGAGTGTGTCATGGCTCTCCGTGCGAGGGAGATTTGTAGGATATTTCCAATCCTTCTTCTGCGGTGTTTCACCGGTTGACACATAGTCGATCAGAGGATTTGAATCAAGACTGCCCTGGAGCTCCACCAATGGACTTTGAATGCTTTTAGAAAGTGGTAAGATACTATCTTGAAGAGTGTCAATATTGATCTTGCAAGCTGCATTATGATTATGCATGCGTGCAGAAGTCGCCTGGAGAGTATCGTCCATGTTTGCGAAGGTCTGCCGAACGTTGGTTGACAGATCTTTGAGGCTTTCATGCTGCAAATGGTGGTGTCGGCCATTTTTTTCTCGAGCACGAGTCACGAATTCATCTAATGCTGCCATCTGAATGGCCATGTCACTGATTTGATCATCAACGATTCGAACCGTTTCATTGTGAACGGCTTTTGTGGTGTTCTGAATATCTGTGTTGCGATTGTTGATATCCTAGAATGGCTTTGTCAGTACTGGTGTCTTCCTTATGTTTTGAATAGCCTACCGTCCAGTCCTTTTTCATCTTGTTCTTCAGAGAATCCTTCGATTGCACGACCTCGCTTAAGAAGCATCTCTCCTTCTCAGACCACTGGCTCATGCCCTGAGCATAGACTTTGCTCGCTCGCTCGAACTCGCTTCGTGATGAGACCAGCTGGGATCGAGTGGTGTCGACATTCGAAGATAAACGTAGCTCCTGTTTCTTTGCCGACTCCTCCATCAAAGCTTTAACCTGAAAGAGTAGCTGGTCGCGATCATGCTGTGATGCTTGGCGCTCATCGCTAAGACATTTTTCCAGAGAGGAAGACGCTGCTGCATTTGATGCGATAATCTTCTGGTTAGCCTCTTGCAATTGTTTTCGGAGCTCATCAACCTCCTCACGCTGGCTGTTAGCATGTTTGACAACATCATCAAACATTGACTTGAAGTCGCGGCCAAGGGCGCTGTATGAAAGGTGGAGCTGAGTATGGAAGTTTTCCAATTCAGAAATCACTTCTGCGGATATGCGGGCAGCAGCAGCAGAGAGTCCATTCAAACCTTCACCCACTTTACTCTTAACTTCCTCACGAAGCACTTTGATCTCTTCTAGCACCTGATTCATATCGTCATGCGCTCCGGAAGTCTGCTGCTTAAGCTGAGTTTCTGCCCTTTCGTGGTCAGCATTCCGAGCGCTGAGAAATGCTTGTTTAGAGGCCATTTCCCCTATCTCGGCAGTCAGAAAACGCTCCATTCTCGTGGAAAATTCTGCAAGCAGGTTTGATTGCTCCATTCGAAAGTGCTCCAGTTCCTTATCAACGGTCTTTGTAACTTCACCTGCTCGAGCAGTAGCTGATTCCCAGGTCTGGCGGTTCAGCAGATGCAGATCTGATCTTCGTCGAAGCTTTGAGTGTAAGTTACCAAGGTCCTGTACTGATTCGTCCAGCTTCGTTATCAAACCCGTCCCAAGACCATGTAACTCTTCCTCGGTGGCCTGATGTGCCGTCCGCAATTTAGTCTCCTCCTTCAGCAGCTGCTCGGTATCGCGCAAGACGATTTCTGTCTTCAGCAGAACATCTTTCGTGTTTTCGAGGGCTAATCTGGTCGTTTCGTTGTCGCGCTTAAGGCCATTAAAGTTGTTCGTTAGGGAAAACAGATCCTGGACTTTGTTACGAAGACTGGTCTCCAGGGTTTCGATTCTTGCACTTTGCTCTTCGCTAAGTATCCTTCTCGATTCGCTCTCCACTGTGATCTCTTCAAATTGTTCGTTCGATAGATAGACACCATTTCTCTGTCTCGTCGCAATTAGTTCGCTCTTAAGCTTCTCTATTTCAGTAGTAAACTCTCTCAGCAAAGTCTTTTTCGAGATCATAGAGTTGATCTGTGGCTTGTTTCGAATGTTCTTGGCTCGAAAGGCATAATCTAGTGTAGAAATGGTCTCTTCAAGATTGCTTTTTGCTGGGGAAACAGTTGCGATAATGCAAGTCTTCGTACGCCCACCCAGAGAGTCTTGCAGCAAGCGAGTGAGCTTAGATTCTCGATATGGGATATGCGAGCTCTTATCGACAAGGGCGTTGATGACACGTCCAAGCGTGAGCAAGCTTTTGTTGATCAAGCCTGCTTCCGCTGCGCGTTTGTTCTCCGCCCCGCTTCGTTGGATATTTTCGCTCCCAGCTAAGTCGACTAAGTTGAGTTTGCCAGCACATATGAAGTCCTCTCCAGCCTCAACCGGCTTCTTGATATATGTGGTGATGGTGAATACAGTATGGCTTCTCGAGCTCAGATCGTTGCATTTAGTGGCTGCCACTTGGCGTTTGTGGCTTCCTGCTTGTAGCAGCCTGATGCCTGCACTGGCAGACTTGATATGAGACTCCTCCATGCCCTGAACAAGCGTTGCGCTGTGACCCTTTTTGTTGTTATCATCGTAGATTTTCAGCTTGGTACCGTCGTCCGCAGACAGGAGGTCGCGCAGTTCTTCATTGTAAAGCTCGATGAAAGAGCATTTTACGGAACATTCAACCTCATCAGTTTCAAGCTTCTGAAAGAGTGTGTAGAGGACTCGCGGTATGATGCCGGCTGCGTCCGACAGGAGACCCAATGTATCCGTCATATCTCCAGACATGGTATAGGTCTTGCCTGTCCCTGTCTGCCCGTACGCGAATATTGTACAGTTATACCCACTGAGCATTTCGCCAAGTACGGGTTTAACAACGTCGTCAAATATGATGGCCTGATCAGCCGCTGGAGAAAAGACTTTGTCGAAATGGTAGGTCTTATTGCTCAAGGCGCTCGGTCCCATTGAGAGCTCGACACTTCTGCCTTTGAGGCCATTGACTGATACCACAACGCCACTGTTTTCCTTGACTTCTCTATCGCTTCTGCCCCGACACCTGACCACCACGTTGATGTTTGTCTCCTCGCTTTCATGTTGGTCAAAATCACGCTCCTTTCTTTTCAGTCCTGTAGTGGGTGGAACGCTGTTAGATCGGGCTTGTGTTGTACTTCCAGAAGACATGGAATCTGCTGGCGATTCCGATCGTCCGATGGCCGATGTTGAGGCATTCGGTCTCGCCGGTGGGCGCATTGAGCCATGCTTTGCGGGCTGTGGTCGAGAAGGGATCACCATGGCGAGTGATAAATCCTCGCTTATGACAAGCTCTCTAATCCAGTTTCTGCAGTAGAGTAAGAGTCTTTAGCGCATTTGAAGTAAGGATGGAAAATAGCGAAGGCAGAGTTCCTGCAGCCAAGAGAATGACCTATCCGGGTTAGAAGTAAACAATGTCATTGAGCTCAATAAGGTTTAGTCTCAGCCGCTGGGCAAATGACGACCAGTCTGCCTGGGGGACTGAGCACGAGTCCTTTACCTCACAGAACACATGATACCTATCTAATGCTCTTCTGAGGTCCATGATGTGCAAGTCCTAAGCATATCGTCTCTACTACTCACAAAGTGCTCTGAAGATCGGAGATTGTTATGGCCAGCCAACATGCGCCTACACAGATATATCCTGGGAGAGGCCAGGGCTTCTTGAGCAAGTCCTTCTACTTTCTGCTCAGAATCAAGTGTTAATTTCTTGCAGCATTAGGAGCGTCTCTCCACAATGTTTTGAACCGTCTCAAATCTCAGCCGCAAACGTACCCTTCCATTGACCTATCCTATTCCTCGAGCGAACCTGTCCTGCATCCTGTCATCCTAGACCTTGCTAGCAGTGGAATCCGTCTCCGGTTCGATGGCCCAGATCAGCGACTACGGCTGGTTGAGGTGCTCGACTTCTCCAAGGCGTCATTGACATACAAAGGCGCTGAGCTGCTTCGACGATCTAAAAACACAAGTGATGGACTCAACGAGCAAGATCTAAAGCAAAAAGGGCCAGCTTTCAGGCATGTCTACAACCGACTCTTCGGTCCTTCCTACCCTGGCGAATATATTCCTCCGACTTCTGGGGTCTCGGATCGCGGTACATATGTGCTGTCATATCCTGGGGTAGCCTTCTGCTTCCCCTTGCTCCATAGCTCATGGTCGGAGCGCGCTGACTTTGTCTCGCTTCTGTCCTCTACCGCGGCCTCACCGGCGACATCCATGGCTGTCTTCCAAGGTTCTTCTTGGCCCGAAGCAAGAGCAACTCTCTTCACAAAACAACCGCAGTTCCCAAGGTCGATAGCTCTAACTGGCAGAGAAAAGGATCTGGCTCCGGACGAGTTAGAAGAGGCTCGAATATATGGACAGGGGCAGATTGAGTTTGTACGACGATCCGTGCCTTCATTTTGGGTACATTTGAGCGAGACAACTCCTCAAGATTTGATTGCCGAATTCGGACCCCCTGATGCGATTTATCGGAAGAACGATAACCGTATCTCAATACACGGAAATGATGTCGAACATCGCATCCTTGGGCTTGAGAGCACATCCCCGGTGGGTCGAGCCACATCTGTGGATACCAATCGTTCATCGGCTCGGAGCTACAGCGAGGGATCTGATCTTGAACAACCTTCGAACTCCACAGACAGAAATCTAGTCAATCCGGAGTGCTTTTTCAACTACTTTCATCATGGCTTTGACGCCTTCGTATCGTTTCCAACCCCAAGGTCGCCTCCTTTTCCAGGAACAGAGGCAAAACATGGGATACCTCTCCTGGGATCAGAATTGAGAGTAACTAAGATCTTGCTCCATGCAAATGTGCCAGGTTCCTATCCATTCAATCGACATCGAAGAAGCAGGTGGTCAATACAGACTGGCCCTGCTGGGATTGGAGTGGAATCGCTGACGTCAGAGATGATCTTTGAGGATGTCTCGGATGTGCTTAAGCGTATGTGGCATGGCTCGTATCGTACTGAAGATGAGGAAAAGTCTATGCAACGAGGTATGGTCCTGAATCGGGGCTGGGGTGAGAGCCCTGAGTCTTCTGTGGAGTTGTTGGGTGGATGGGAAGACAATGCTCCGCCACCTGGCATAGGCGGATTGAAATCCTCGGATGGAGTTCAAGGCCTTGGAAACACGGAGTTGTTCGGTTTCCCAGGCCTTTTGTTCGAGGTGGTCAAAAATGGCACTGTGAGCTGTTTGACTGTCTACTGACGACCGTGTATCATATATCTGCTATTTGCTGCATTTAGCAAGCGTGACAAGGAGCATTGGGAATGCTCCAATTGAACCATTTTTAGCACTGCGAGTCAAATATAATATAATCCGATCAACCATATCCACAACAATACGATAAGACCCTTGGTATACCGTTTCCAAAGCACGCTCAATATAATAATAAAATGGTATCACTGTCAAGGTCAATTGGGAGGCACGTCGGCTACACATTGGAACTTTGAACCGTAGAATCCACAAAGATTGGCTCATTTCCCTCGAAATTCATTCTCCAATCGTGCCCAGCAGCTACGCAGACAGAAGTATGCTCCACTTGTAGCATGACTACAGCTGCCAAACAAGCTATCAAGTCATGGTCGTCTACACTTCTGCTACCAAAATCCTCATTCCCGGCACGACCTTCTGCCGAAGACACAGCGCGATATATCCAACGATGTGCCGATGACCTGTATTCGTGGCAGCGCCGAGAAAGGTCTGCCAACAGTACCTTTACGCTCCACGACGGACCTCCGTACGCGAACGGCAATCTGCATATTGGGCATGCGCTGAACAAGATTCTAAAGGACATTGTGTGCAGAATCAAGCTTGCACAGGGCAACCGAGTAAGCTACGTTCCGGGATGGGATTGTCACGGTCTTCCAATCGAGCTCAAAGCTCTCGAACACCATGACTGGAAAAAGGGGGGAGACCATGATCCCCTTGCTGTGCGGAAGGCTGCCAGGGCTTTTGCAGAAGCAGCAGTCCAGGAACAGATGAGTGGCTTCAAGTCGTGGGGAGTAATGGGTGATTGGGCAGGGCACTGGAAAACAATGGACAAAGACTTTGAGCTTCGACAGCTCTCTGTATTTAAGGAGCTGGCAAGAAAAGGGTTGATATATCGCCGGCATAAGCCCGTATACTGGTCTCCCTCGTCTGGGACTGCACTCGCCGAGGCAGAGCTAGAGTATAAGGACGATCATGTATCTACAGCCGCTCTTGTCAAGTTCCCGCTTGTTCGACATCCATTCAGTCATGATGGACAACTCGTTAGTGCCGTCATCTGGACTACGACACCATGGACCATCCCTGCTAATCAAGCAATTGCGGTCCGCAAGGATTTGGAATACGTCGTGGTCCGCTCGAAAGCTCATGGCAATCTTCTACTCGCGAAATCGCGTCTAGATTTTGTTAGCATGCTCATCAATGAAGGTCTTCGAGATGTACAACAGGCAGTTTCTGGGTCTGGGCTCCTGGATGCTCAAACAAAATATAGATCACTATTCAATATCCACGATTCTGATCGGCCGTTGTTCCATGCAGACTTCGTAAAGTCAGATGCTGGTACTGGTCTGGTTCACTGTGCTCCTGGTCATGGGATGGACGACTATCACGCATTATGGCCGCTCATTCAAGCGAAGGAAATTGCCATCCTTGCCCCTGTTGATTCTAAAGGGTGCTTTACTGGTGATGCAGTGCCAAATGATGGGTCTCTGCTGCAAGGTCAAAATGTCTTGACCGATGGCAACAAGGCTGTCCTCAATCTGCTAAAGGAACAAGAAAGTCTGATGGTCTCCTACAAGTACGTGCACACGAGCCCATATGATTGGCGAACGAAGGAGCCTGTTATTGTTCGGGCTACTGCTCAATGGTTTGCCGATGTAAGTAGTGTCCGAAACGAGACGATTGCATCTCTTGAGAATGTGAACTTCTTTCCCGCTGGCGGTAAAGTGCGGTTGACGAGCTTCGTGCAGAATAGAAGCGAGTGGTGCATATCACGTCAAAGAGCCTGGGGCGTACCCATTCCAGCCCTGTATAAGGTCGATAATGATGAGGCAGTGCTTACAGCGGAAAGCATTGAGCACATCATCAGTGTCATTGAAGAGAGAGGCGTTGATGCATGGTGGTCTGATGCTGCCAATGAGCCTTCATGGATTTCACCCCATATTCTCCAGCATGGGAGAGTCGAGGATTTTCGTCGCGGAACAGACACAATGGATGTATGGTTCGACAGTGGTACAAGTTGGACGCAGTTGCCTGGAGGCATTCCAAGCAACGGAAAACCACTGGCAGACGTTTACTTGGAAGGCACTGATCAGCATCGGGGCTGGTTCCAGTCCAGTGTGCTAACAAGAGTCGCCTACCAGCAGTCAACACAGAATTTTGTTGTTCCCACGGCACCTTTCGGGCACCTCATCACCCATGGCTTCACTCTGGACGAGAAGGGCAAAAAAATGAGTAAATCTGAAGGCAATGTGATTGCGCCAGATGAGATCATCCGTGGTGCAACATATCCTCCCAATTCACTAAAGAAAGACCGAAGAAAGGGCAAAGCTGGATCTTTCCCGGCTTCTCTGGGCCCTGACGCGTTGCGCTTGTGGGTTGCTAGTAGCGACTTCACAAAGGACATCATTGTCAGCGATACGGTGATCAAGAGTGTGCACTCAGCTTTGCACAAGTATAGAGTGACAATCAAGCTTCTGCTTGGTGCGCTAAAAGGCTTCGATCCCACCAACCTTATGCCCTACCATGAACTTGGACAGATGGATCAGATCGCATTGTATCAGCTATCTCATGTCACGCAGGTGGTAAGGACCGCCTACGAAAACAACGAGTTCTACAAAGCAATCAGTGCCGTCAACAGATGGATTAACACTGATGTTTCGGGTCTTTACGTCGAGGCCATAAAGGACTCTCTCTACTGTGACAATTCCCGAAGCCGGACACGGAGAGCAACACAGACAACCCTCCACCATATTTTGACTGAATTGCAGGCAATGCTTGCACCAGTGACGCCTTTGCTGATCGAAGAATCATGGGAGCATGCCCCTGATAGCATTAAGGCATCAGATGTGCACCCACTACGCAGATTATGGAAGCCAACGCCAGAACAATGGAACAATGTCGAGATCGACGTCATGCTTCCTGTACTTCTAGCCACCAACGCGGCGGTGAAAAGTGCGCTAGAAAGAGCGAGATCGGCCAAACTGATGGGCTCTTCGCTGGAGTCGTTTGTCACCTTGATGGCGCCAAACAAGCCATCAGGCAAGCAAGCTCTCAATGTCTGGCGGGGTTCTGCAATGCAGCAGATGCTTGTGGTTTCGGACCTGTGCACGAGTTTGGACGGCGAGAAAGGAATATCCGAACTGGACCATGACATGTCTGCCCGCGCCGAGATACAGGTGTGGATGTACAAGGAGTCGATTGAACTTCCTGATGGTTCAAAGGGTTGGGCACTTGTGCAAAAGCCCAAGTCATCCAAGTGTGCTAGGTGTTGGCGCTATAGGGCCGACGGAAAGGCTTACAATGATGATCTGAAGGTTTCGAAGGCTGGCATCACTGATACGCATATAGCAGTGAAGGATACGAGGGTAGAGCAGCTTTGTGTTCGGTGCAGAAACGTGGTCCTGGACTTGCACAAGGCGGCAGCATGAACAAACGGCCTTCCCATTGGACATTTTAGAAGGTGATTTCGAGGCGGTAAACTTGTTGTGAACTTCCTGTGGGCCAATGGTAAGCACTGGGATACTCCTGTATAAGTAATCTTTTAGATGTATATCTAGTTCCACATTTATACAATTCTTCCGACAATCTCTATGAAGGGGATTGAAGCAATCTTCGTCCTATCCCAGCAGCAGACTTTCTCTCTTGCTCTACATTGCTGACGACGATAGCTTTTCCTACTCCTTCGTTCCCGGTCCTATGATGGCTGGCATGGCAGTGATACTCCGTAAATGAGCCCTGAAGATATGCATGAGCTGTAGCATGTAATGCTGTTCTCTGACATGCTACTGTAAGTTTGCTAGGAACCATAGATGCTTTGATAGCAGAGTTAGATGAATAGTATTTCGCTGACCAATCCTGCAACTGGATAGGATGAGGGCGTCTGGTTGATCGTGTGTCTCGATCGCCAAGTTAATATTAAGAGTAAGCCGAGATCTCAGACCATTGCAGCGCGACACTATCAGCTATTGTTATTGACGGTAGGAGGAGCTCCCCCTGTCGAAAATGGCCCAGCCACTTTGGAACCGTGGTCTTAACAGTTTTAACTAGCTGCGTCAAGCATGCGGGGTAGGTCTTCTAAGGCCATTAATTGTCTCACCACGGTCGTCACCACATGCAGGATGCAACACGCCTTTAATACAGCATTATTGAGATTATCATGAGGATAACACACGGCAATTCAACGACATAGATGCAGTTGGAGCTTCAACGAATACGCCCTGCGCTTGCAGGCAAAAGCTCGCAGCTTTCTTGCTGCCTGTCACTTGACTGGGATGGAAGAAGGAGATAAAGTGGCTAATGGCTTGGCTCGGCTCCAGGCGGCGAAGATATGGAGAGGAGAGGAGACGAGGTAGAAGCTACATCATGACTTTGCGGGTCACAGCATGGAATTAGCGGCAGGAAAAAGTCTCCAGTACAATGATTTGAGGTGCAATGGCCCGAAGCCAGCAAGTGTCGTGATGACCCACATGATACCGCACTTCCAGGCGTAAAACATAATTACCATTGGCTGCAGCGCGCTCTCTCCGAGGACACAGGTGCTACGATCTGGCTCGGGATTGGGTGGCATGACGCCGTTATGTAGATGGTGGTTGGAGAGTTGGTCAACTACGTAGTAATGGGTAATGAGCTGAGGGGGAGGAGCTTGCATGGGCAAAGCTTGCTCGTGCTCCCTGCCCCGCAACCAGAATAAGCTAAGCCGCACTACAGGGCACAGAAGCAGGAAACACCTCCAGCCCACCCCAAGGCTAGCTGCTAGCTAGTCCGTCGAGCTGTCCTCCGTAAACCTGCTGCTGCCTCCACCTCCACCTCCACTTCGACCTATTCTTTTCTTCTCTTCTCTTCCACCCATCCATCTCTACCTCCATCCATCCATCCATTCACTCATCACAATCAATACACATCTCTCTTCTGCCGTATCGTACCAGCTACATCCATCAATCAGTCGAGTACATCTTGTATCTGTTGCATTTTACTGCTAGCCGGCAAGATGATCATCGATCCAACAGCTCTCGTCAAGGCCTCGTCCTCGGTGGCTCCCATTCCTTCTGTGATTCCCAGCCCTGAAATCATCTATCAGAAAGCTGGTGATGTTGGCAATCGTACATTATGGTATGGCTCTGCTACAGCTCCTTGTTCATTTTAATCATCAACTAACTTCAACAGGGTTGTCTGTGTGATCATGGGCTTGTCTTCCCTTGCGTTTTACGCCATGGCTTTCAGGGTCCCAGTTGTAAGTGAAAAGTCTCCGAGAACATCAATCATTAAAAGCTAACTGTTTTCAGCAAAAACGCCTCTTCCATATCCTCACTGCCTTCATCACCACATTCGCCTTCCTCTCATACTTCGCGATGGCAACCGGCGACGGCATCTCTTACAACCACATCAAGGTTGTTGAGCAAAACAAGCATGTGCCAGATGTTGTCCACTACATCTATCGCCAGGTCTACTTTGCCCGCTATGTCGACTGGAGTCTAACTACCCCACTCCTGCTCCTCGATCTTAGTCTCCTGGCTGGTCTTAGTGGCGCCAACATCCTCGTTGCTATCGTTGCTGACGTTATCATGATCATGGCCGGTATGTTTGCTGCTTTCAGCGGCGCCGAAAGCCAGAAGTGGGGCTGGTATGCCTTGAGCTGTATTTCCTACCTCGTTGTTGTCTACCAGCTTGCAGCCAACGGTCGTGCCGCTGCTGCTGGTAAGGATGGCAAGACCAAGGCCTTCTTTGGCGCGATTGCCGGTTTCACCCTTATCCTCTGGACAATCTACCCAATGTAAGTCAGCACCACTCCACCATCTGCTCTGATCACTAATGTGTCACAGCATTTGGGGTGTTGCCGATGGTGCCCGTATTGCTGGCGTTGATGCCGAGATTGTCTCATACGCCGTCCTTGACGTTCTTGCCAAGCCAGTCTTTGGTTTCTGGCTTCTGTTCACCCACGACAGCATGGCTAGCACGTGAGTGTTTAATTTTCTAGACTATTGTCATGTAATTCGTGCTGACTTCAATCAACAGATCCCCGTCTGTCGAGGGCTTCTGGGCTCATGGATTTGGAGGTGAAGGCCAGGGCAGCATCCGAGTTGGTGATGACGATGAAGGTGCCTAGGTGATTGGCTAATCTAGTCTTCCAGGTCGGTGAGGATTAAATCTTAATCAACCGATAGCCTTCCTCCTTCACTTGACAATCATAAACGGGGAACGGCAACGAACAGGGGATGTTGCATAGGTGATGGTGGAAGGAGCATTAATGGTAGGCGAACAGGGCAGACAAAGAATGCCGACATGATTGCGGATCATGCAAAAGCTCTGGTTTACTCGATGGAGTGTATCCTTGGGTCAGCAAATCTCAGTGGTCTGTGCCTCTCTATTCTTTTCTTGCATCCGTCCAAAAGGGTGCTGGCTGGCAATATGCAAATGTACAATACACACAATCCGCCCAGCTTGTCGCCTTAAAACAAAATCTGCGTCAGTATTGAATGCTTGTGTATTCGGCTTCGTTTCATAATTGGTATCTGGACGAATTGGTCGTTCCCAACTTCGTCTAGATGTCTGACATTGCTCTCCTTCAAGTGTGTCATGGTGTATGCAACACGACGACCATCTCAGGCATCCTCTAGTGTTGCGTACAACGTCTTTTGTGTAGAGTTTGATTCAAACAACCGCTGCGCAGTCGAATAAGTCCAGGATAACTCAGGTTCCGCAGTGAAGCTCGTTGGCCCAGTAAACACAGGCCGTGATTTCGAGTTATCATTACACCATACCATTTTCTTGCTATAGGCCGGTCTGCAAGAAATCCTCACCTCTACGTTGTGCAGGCTATGAGTAACTCGCTATCCTCGATTCAGCAGTGAAGAGGTTGTTTGGTCAGCGTCGCTGCTTTCACTCCGGCTCCAATTTTATCCTTCGCTCATCCACCTCCCCAGGCTATTCGTTCTCTACTCGGGCGCTTTTCCTCTTGTCCTCGTACAGGCCCATTCTCTAGTCTGCGACGGACTCCGCATCGTGTTCTTTCGTCGCTTTTGAACCGATGATGCGCGAATATCCCGTTTGGGACACCGGGTCGCCAAAACCACAGACTCACAAGACTATATTCTGAATTGATCTAGCAGCTGTACAAGCACAGGGGCCCATTTGAAGAGACTCGTCTTTATATCGACGATGGAAGCATATGCTCATGTTGCGAAGAGGTCTGCCCCAAAGATTGGGCGCTGTCTTGAACTTGCACATATCCTTCTCTTCACGCAAGCGCTTGGTACAGTCGCAGAGATTCGAGTCCGAACGCACTGTTCCGGATGCGAACTTGGTTCTGAAGGCTTGTGGCCATCCATGTCCTCCTAGCCCATAGCTGGATCAGGAAAGCCACATTGAAATCGATTGAATAAGCATGAGACCCCGTATATGCAAGAAATACCCCAGCCGGCCCACCGTGTGTATTTCCTACCTTCGAATTCTCCCAAGTTTGCATTCCTGGCCGGTCTAACGAAGCTTCTATGGCGCCATGGCATCCTCTGTCAATAGCTACGATCATGTCAAGAGTGGCATAGCCCAGACTGCTGTAACTACGCCAGGCTGGTCAGAATTAAGAACGCCCTCTTACCAAATTCAGAATGCGCTTGATAAACTTCCATCGACGGCGTCTTGTCGCTGCGCCTGCTGCTTGCCATTACATCGCGCTGAGCTACGTCTGGGGTAGTCCCATCGAGAGCGGTCAGACAGTACCTGATACGGCCCCCATAGGTGGTGAGAGAGATATGAAACAGACTACAATAGAGGAGAACCGCGGTGAAGGTGATAAATAAGCAACATGGATCTCGTACCGGATTCGCCGAACGGCAGTGGGAAGCTGAGGATATCAGAGAAAACATCTCAGTCGCCCCTGCTGTACACCGATAGCACAGTTTCCTCCTCAAGTACAACAGACTGACTAACCACCAAATCAAGCAATCACACCTGCCTAGTAAGCCAGTTCCCACCCAATCCCATGAAACAAAAACAACAAAAAAAAGAACCACAGAGCCGATTCCGAAACTGCCTCCTCTCACCGAACCCCATACTTACTCTTTTCCAGATCCCACCGCCCCCTCGCCTTCAATCTTCAGTCTTCAGTCTTCAATCTTCAATCTTCAGTCTTCAATCTTCAATCTTCAGTCTTCAGTCTTCAGTCTTCAGTCTTCAGTCTTCAGTCTTCAATCTTCAATCAGATTCTACAAGAACACCGCCGCCCCCCTCCCCCATGCGTCCAAGTAGACATGTCTTCTTCTTCTCCTCCTCCTTCTTCTTCTTAGCAACAGCAACGGCAACAGCAACGGCGACGGCAACGGTAACGGCCACGGTAACGGTAACGGCCACGGTAACGGTAACGGCCACGGTAACGGTAACGGCCACGGTAACGGTAACGGCAACGGCAACAGCAACAGCAATAGCAACAGCAATGGCAACGGTAACGGTAACGGCAACAGCAACAGCAACGGTAACGGCGACGGCAACAGCAACAGCAACAGCAATAGCAGCAATAAGACCTCTTTCCCCCGGCCGTGACGAGACGGAATGGAGCAGGTAGTGAAAAGGCTCCAGTGCTCGAAGACGGAAGACGTACATGCTTATAAAAGAGAAGAAAAGGCTGTTTCCACCTTTTTGCTTGATGTTCATTGATGCATGCTGGCGGCTCTTCCTTTGAACACTGCCACAGTGAAGTGGTTCGGCTTTGGTTTTAGGTTTTTGTTGCATGGAGTCTGCAGAGGTGGGTAAGAAGTTGTAAGAATTCTTCTCGCGAATGAGTAAGTACTACTACCATTACCACTACGACCACCACCCCCTTTTTCCCGTCTCGAAAATCAGCTCGGACATGTTCAGCACGTCACTCAGCCATACCAGTACTTGCAATACCGTTACAGCTCCAGGTCGAATATCTGCACCCTCCCCCCTCTCCTGTCGAGATATCTGGCAAAACGTCCCTCTTCTCTTGACAAGACATATTCTCTTGTCGGCATCCCCTGTCGCTCGCTCTTCTACCACCACACAGTCGCTCTGCGAATTCTGCGAGTTCTGCAAATCCTAATCATAAAACACTTTGGCTGCGTGGCATGCTGTAACATACGTATGAAGATGTATTTTATTGAGCTGTTTGAGTCGAAGCCCCCCAGCGAGAGAGGTCAAGCAGTGATGCTAATGAGATGCAGACAGAGCCCAACTCAAGACCTAGACTCCGATCGAGGCGGTGATGTGGGCCGTCCATACTCAGTTCTACGTCGCAAGTTATTTAGGCGTACTAACTTCTTCACAGAAGGGGACCAGGAACTCGGCCTGTAGCTGTAGTACAAGCAGAGAAGTAGGCTTGGGGAGGGGAGGTAGATTGGTGGTAGGTACACCGGCATTCACAGAACACATTGCATGATGGCAGATGATGGAAGGTTATGGAAATGATTAACTGCTATACCTGTCTCCGATTGATTCCCATCTACACCGGGAACGCCTAATACATATTAGATCTTGACTTGACTGGGTCATCCATTTTGCCCCGAGATTCTCTATGCAGAAATATGAGAGACCCTTCCCACTTCAGACATGAACAAGTAAGCGGACCCAGGCTTGTTCTAGCTCAAGACGTGAAAGGCAACGAAATATGTAGAACAAATACAACCCAGAGACCAGATACCCCAACATCAATTACCCAATGCAACACCGTCACCCGGTACATTAAAATCCATCACAGAACGAAAGCCAAGACACCACAGAGTCCAGCAACGGCTGAAAGGAGGCCAGCGGCGACAGGTAGTCTCGAAGCAGCACCAGGGAATGCTGCTGGGCTGGAGGATGAGCCAGTACCAGCACCCTTCGACATGGATGGCGAGGTGGTGTTGGTGTTGGCGTACTTGGAGCCCGCAGCAGCTCCTGAGGGTGAAGCAGAGCCTGCACCTGAGGCCATGCCCGGCATCGAAGAAGCTGGAGTACCTGCGCCGGCATCCGATCCACCTGGAGCGGGACTGGAACCGGGCGCAGATGAACCCGTGTCAGACGACCCCGAGCCGCTGCCTGGGGCGGCTGAAGAGCCAGGAGCACTAGCGCCAGCAGGCGAACCGCCTGGGGCAGCAGCTGAGTCGGGACTAGTAGAGCCAGGAGTACCGGCAGCCGGTGCGGAAGAGCTTCCAGAGCCAGTGCCGGGTGCCGCAGTGCCATCAGTAGCCGCAGGGATTGGAGTAGTAAGTGTGGCAGTCACTGGAGTGCCTCCCGTACCGCATGTCTGGCAAACGGCGACGGTAGTAGTCATGCCCGGTCCAACACCCCCAGCCGCAGCCTCGTGACACGGGCAAGTGGCAGTCACTGTGTGTGTGGTCGGTCCAAGACCGCCCGTGCAAGATGGTCCACCAGTACAGAAACCAGGGCAAACAGTAACATAGGTGGTGACATCGCCTTCAGTGCCAGGTCGTGGAGCACCGGTGTAGGTCGAAGTGTGGGGATTGGTGATGGTCGTAATGCTGGCAGTGGAGGAAGGGCAGGTCGAGAAGGTCACGGTGGTGACAGCCGTGTCGGATGGGTTGAGAATGACAGAGCTTGTGCTCATCTGGGCATTAGCACCAGCTGCCAGAAGTGCTGCCCAAGGCAGGGTTTTGTTGATGCGAGGCATATTATGGTAAGAGATTAACGGAAGGACCTGCAGCCGAGACGAACTGATGATGGGTTCGAAAGTAGACGATTCTTGGCTACGTATACCAGGCAGGTTACAGTAGGGGGCGGAAGCACCCAAAAGATCTGCTGGAACCAAGAAGAAAGGGCTTGAGCACACTAAGGAGTGACTGTAACAAATAAAGAGCGAGTGTTCGAGCGAAGCTGAAGGAGGAAGAAAGAAAGCGATGGCCGGGTTGCGGTATGTACTTTAAGTATGGCTGAAAACAGAGCTCAGATCACCTACCCTTCCGCGGAATGCTGAACGTGCGTCGCGCAAACAACAAAACAGTTCTGTATGGATACGGTCAAAGCAACAGAATGCAAGCGGCCAACAGGACATCGTGTACTTGGAATGTTGTTCAAATTTTAACCAATGCAGGGCTCCACTGTGACTGGTGGATGCTCAGTCGAGGCAGATGAAGCTGGCCCGACAACCAAGTGCGAAAGCATCGATAGCCCTTGATACATATCACAATGAAATAAGGTGACAATAGAGTCCTGGCTAGATCACCCAATTCAAGGATGGCCAGGGCCAGCACCATAAATAGGGCTGAGAGCAATTGATACTGTGCAAAGACTTCTGCACTTGTGGCAGCAGATACCATGGTAAACTCCAAGGGAACAGAAAAACTGATAGCTAGCAGCACAGCCAATCATGCCCATCCGTATTTCTCTTGTTTTGTCTCCCATCATCGACATTCCAATCTCATCGCCCTCACCTAAGAGGACCCGCAAGACGAGAGAGAAACTTCCTTCAGGGATATGTTTTGGTCTCCAGAGCCACTAAGCCCGAAATGTCAGGCTCCTGGCAACACATCGCGGTAGAGGAAGATTAAACGATGGTCGTGGCTGGCTCTGTTTACTTTTTGATGGAGAAAAAATAAGATCGAGATCAAATCGATGTGCGATGAAGTTTTTTTGGGGATGGTCAATTCAAGCTAGTCACGTGATCATTTTTGGCTTGGCAGTGCCTCAAACTTCAATTTCGTGCAATCAGTGGCCTCCATACTTTTTTCTGCTTTTCCTACCATCTCTAGAACATCTGGACAGCGCACCTCGGGTCAGGATTTCTCGCCACTAAATCTGGAACTCCGTTGAACATAAAGATGTGCCCTTTGAAGGGCTCTAAATTGTATGAGTGTCTAGTCTAGCAAGGCCCCATGCATTGCGATCTAGGCCATGTCTACAAAGCCGCCAGCCATCACAACAGTAAACTCCAGCAACACATAGGAAAGCACCCGTGTCCTTCATGAATGCTTGACCTTGCCATTGGCCTCAATTCTTGGCCTCCTCGACTTCGCATCAGCAGGTCTAACATATATTCTTCTTTCAAGAAGCTTCAATGCTTCGTCAATGAAAATAACGGGCGCGGACATCAGCAAAACAGCCTGCCACTCAGACCAATTGAGGGCAACTATGCTGAATAGGCCTTGAAGGAATGGCGTGTATAGAATAGCAAAATGCAAAACCATCGACAGCGTTATGGCGTAAATTAGTTTCATGTTCTTCCAAAGCGGCATGGTAAGGAGTGATTCAGAGGACGAAAGAGCATTCATGGCATTGAACATTTCAATGACCACAAGAATGGAGAGCGAAACTGTCGATGCGCTTTGCGATTCGGTACCAGTAAACATCCTGCATCCAATCTCTGGGAATTGCGAAGAACACTTGTGAAAATGACACTGGCGATAGTTAGCAAAGTATTCAAGGGAGAAGATGGTGGTGAAGGATGGACGCACGAGTTGCCAAAATGATATGCGTGGTCCATGCTCGTAGAACATGAACCACCAGGCGTATCCTCCTACAGTGGCGGCTCCAACATATGTCCCAACCACCATGTAGCGGAAGAAAAGCCAACCAGTCACGAGTGCTTCGTCTCGCTTCCGTGGCTGCCGTCTCATCACATCATGATCTGGCGGATTGAAAGAGAGGGCCGTGGCAGGAAGTCCGTCAGTCACCAGATTGACCCACAGCAGCTGTACTGGAATAAGAGCCTCAGGCATACCCAATGCAGCCGTCAGGAAGATTGACACCACCTCTCCGATGTTAGAAGAGATGAGGTATCGGATAAATTGCTGAGTATTGCTGTAGATCGATCTGCCCTCTTCGACAGCAATTTCAATGGTAGCAAAGTTATCATCCGCAAGGACCATGTCCGCTGCCAGCTTGGCAACATCCGTACCTGTACCCATAGCTACACCAATATCGGACTTTTTCAGAGCAGGAGCGTCGTTGACCCCATCGCCCGTCATTGCCACGACCTCTCCAGCAGATTGCAAAAGTTCGACCAGCTTGAGTTTGTGCGTTGGTTCGACTCTCGAAAAGAGACGCGCAGTCTTGGCTACTTGCAGCTGTGCACGCTCGGTCAACGCGTCAAATTCCCTGCCAGTGTAGCTTTTACCTTCGAGCACTTCATGCTGACCGAAGACACCGATCTGACGGCAGATCGTCTCAGCGGTATTCTGGTTG
>QQTW01000683.1_pt1 | contig 21875 bp, 21 predicted proteins | sample 1904831 | NCBI WGS metagenome assembly QQTW01 (sample SAMN09435610, study PRJNA476489) | Subsurface metagenome, whole genome shotgun sequencing project. | reverse complement strand
GGCGCATTAAGTTAGATATAGTCCTTTCCCAAATTTCTGATCTTGCTCCGGGTTGTGTCTCCTCCGCGCTGGAATCGCATGCAGACTGCCACGACAACAGGGAACCAAACATAAACATATAGAAGTTGCTGAGAGCTCGTTGGCTTTCTTCCAGCCTCCAGACGGGCCTCACTGCTAGCTTAAACAGCCAGCTAACCGCCCTTCAAGACTCTTTCATATGAATGAACGAAACAGATGCTGCCTCAGCAGGGACATAATGCTCCTTCGATAAACCCTTGAAAATAAAATGGCAAGAAATGCCGTGAACAGGATTGAGTATGGAAACATCCACGGCCATGAGCATTTAAGATAAAAGAAAAGTGAACGCACTTTCGAAGAAGATCATTTGGCACATCACTCGTCAGAGCCGGCACCAGCTTCGGATTCAAAAGCTGCTGTGTCCTCGACGGTCTTGACTTGTACGGCCTCTCCTGGGGCACTGTTTTACACTCATAGCTATAGTGCCGTGCCTCACCGTAAGCTAGAGGTTCACAGTAAATCGTGACAGCACTCATCTCTATTCAGACACTTCTGACATAGCGTTGAGGCCGTCGCCCTGGACGGACCCGCGCCCCCGGGGCCTCGATAGCGGTTCATGAGGCGCAATAGTGATCAAGCCAACGTCGTACAGACGGGTTAAAGAAAGTTTCCAAGAGATGAAATAAGGCCTATGTTCAGCGCGAAGGTATGAAGTAGGTGATCTGAATAGGGGCTGGGATGATCGAGAAGAGTTGGGATACACTCAAGATTGATTGCCTACGGTCGTAGTAGAAAACGAGGCTGCTGCTGTTACACCCTGAGCCGGTCAAGTCGCGACTACCTGAGCCCAAAGTAGCCACGACGTCGAGAATTACTGTATTCGGCTTAGGCTCACCTGCAGAGCCGCTTCCATATTACGTAATCCACATGTGGTGGGGTACCTGATGCAAGTCACCGCTACCTGCGCCGGCGTCAACATCCGGTCGGTATCTGCCAGCGACAACGTCCTATCCTCAGCTTTGACCACCCGTTCTTTTGTGTGACTGTTGTCGAGGATAGCATCGCTCGTTCAGCGCATTCATCAAGCGATCGTCGCCTTCAAAGTGACGACTTCTTCCTTTTTAGTGTGAAGAATTAGCTTCGACATCACACGCAGCTCAGTCGGACACTCAGTCGACCTCATCACCCTTACTAGTCATCCCGTCAATAAAATCATGCTCGATATTGGTATCTGGCGCAGAGCCATGCAGCTGAGGACATTGACGGAAGTGTGACGAGGGCGATTGGAGCAGCGCGCCATCTCATCAGATCCTCACACGCGGTGCTACCCCACCACTTTCATCGACGATCCGCCTCATTTGCGTCCGTCACAGTTACCCGCGAGGATGGCGGCACCGGCAATGGGCAAAGGCCCGCTCAAGCCAACCTTCGCCAAGGTATGTGCTTTCACTTCGAGCGATGCAAGCTCCAACTGACGATATCGCACTTGACAGGTCGCGGCGATGGCACCAGCTGGTCAGGCGAAGCCTTTGTCGCAGCCTCCACCGGCCAATTCGGGCAGCAGTATTAGCTCCCTGGAAGCGACCGATCAAAGTTCGACGACGAACACCTCACTCTCCTCGGCACCCCATCAGAAGCATTCGATTGTGCCGGCCAGGAAGCCTGGCGTCAAGGCGACGATCGAGAAGCAATCACCGGCGGCGGATGTCGACGCGCTCACCAGAGCCACGGAGAAGCTCCAGGTCGAAGAAGGCCAGTCAGGAGTGGCGCAGGAACGAGGAAGTCGACTATCGGTGACGCAGGGTCATGACGTGCAAGACGCCGAAACCGGAATGCCTGCCATCCAGCCTCCGGCGTCTGAAATTTCCACCAAACCGTCCAGTGTGGATGGCCGGAGTGCCTTTTCCGGCGCGACCTTTGGCTTCGACGAGAAAGAGTCACTGAGGCCCGATGATAGCGCCAGCGTCAAAGCCACCGAGGACGATGAGGTGGATGCGGGCCCAGATGCGGGTGTCGTGGGCTCGCAGCCGGAATCAAGAGCCGATGAAGGACAGCATCCAGTGCATGCATCGCCCGATATGGAGCAAGCCCACGATGAAGGACTCGCGGATCCATTTGGCGTTTCGGTCCAGCAGCTCCCCTCGATGGGGGCCGTGGATCCAACCAGCGACACCGAGGTTGTTCACCCGTCGGCACTCGCCAGCTCGGTCACCTTGAATGGCAGCGTGGTTCCATTCGGGTTCTCCCTTGAACCGGATCCGAAGCTGATCGAAGCGCTGGACGATCCGAGAGACCGAATGTTTCTGCTGCGTCTCGAGCACGATCTGATTGAGTTCATCCAAGAATCCAAGTATGCTCACCGGCAGATGGATGAATGACATCGCTGACGTCGTCGAGTAGGGCACCTTACATCGAGCTGCCCCCTTGCAACTCGTTCTGCCGCCTGCTGACTCATAAGCTGGCCGATTATTACTTTCTCACCCACTTTGTCGACATGGAGATCAATTCCGTTCGGGTCTATCGAACGCCGTTCTGTCGCCTGTAAGTTGATGGTCCATATCTGGGACATATTGATGTTGACCTGATTCGTCTAGCCCACCGCCGTTGACGGGTATTTCCAACCCTCCAACGTCAGCGCACACCCCACCTCCGGCCGGTCCTGCGTTCCGGATCATGCGCAGGGACGCACCAGACGACGGAAAGCCAAAACAATCGTTCGAAGGTTCGGCGGCCGAGTCGGAAGAACCGTCACAAACGGGGTCGATGGTGAGCGGGGGTGATGCGATCAGCAACCGGAACCCGGATGGAAAAGAGCGAGGCAATCTGACGAGAGAGGAACGTGAGGCCAAGTACCGCGAGGCGCGAGAGCGCATCTTCAAAGGCTTCGAGGAGACGGAGGTGGAAGAGCAGCGAGGTGGGCGCAACGAAGCGTCGAAGCATACCTCTCGATCGAGTTCTCAGACGGGGAGGGGTCGCGGTAGTGGCAGGAGGTATCGGAACGCTCACGACGACGATGGTTTCGAAGCGCGGTCGCAATTCGCGCCCTATTATCCTCAAATGCAAACAGGCTTTTCCTCTTACGCCGGAACCAACCATTATGGCGGGCAAGGCATGCCGCCTCCGGGAGGTGCTGCTCACCATCTAAGTGGGAATGCCATTGCTGGCTTTCAAGCATCCAGCCCGGCTGCCGTGTCGCAGCATCTGCGGTCCTACGGTAATGGCACCGTAACGACGCCGCTTCAGATGTATCCGGACGTGGGGAGCTTCGACCACCTGGGCCGCCCTTGTTCACGAACACAAGTCAGTTCGGACATGTCGGCGCATTCCAGCGTATCCGGGTCGGGTTATTCGATCGCCGACTACAGCCTCCCTCCGTTCAACCCAGCTATCACTACCCCAGGGAGCTTTCCGGCCCACCTCCGGCAACCGCCTTATTCTTCCACGCCCATGGGCAACACGCAGCAGTGGCCGGCGGTGACGACGATTCCCCATTCGTACTCGACCTTCGACGGGTCGAATGCGAACACGCATCAGGGCTCTGTGGATCAATACAACACCGCAGTCGTGCCCATGGGAATGCCTTCCGCCTATCCCTTTGGACAGTTCCCGAACCAGGCCCCACCGCATGCCGGGTTTCGAATCAACTATCACCATCCGCTCCCTGGCAGTTTCAATCGACATGCGTTGAACCCTCAGATCCAACCGTTCGTGCCTGGACAGCGAACACACGCCGGTCCACCCGGGCAGTACGGCATCTCAGGAGCACAGTCAGGTAATGGTCGTGGTGGACAAAATCCATATCAGAAGAGTCGATTGCTGTCATCGACGGCATTCGACAATTCCTTCCACCCTGCTCCTTACACCCATCATCGCATGAACCCAAGTATGGGGTCCAACCACTCCTCTTTGCATATCAACCACCGATCCTATTCTCCTGCTCATCATGTGTCTACCGGGCCTATTCCGCCCCACCCTGGATCCAAGCCCGAGAACCGTCCTTTGACGACCGAGGCGTCGCAGCCTCGATGGGCACACGCAGCCAATCTTCCCCCGAAGCCTCCTGTGCCGGCTTTATCGTCGCAGCGGTCAATCAACCAGCCCCGGCACGCGAGCACACACGTCGTCAACGGCTCCCCGCGTACGATGATATCCGGGTCAGGAATGCATGGGTCATCGTCAGCAGCCCGCTAGACGGGATTTTGGAGGTCGTAGCTTTTTCACCTGGAATGGCGCAAAAGTGGGGCATAGCGAGGGACATATGGATCGATGGAAGGTAGGTGTGTATCTACGGGCGTCACTATAGGTGCGTGGCTGGCAGGGATAAGATAAGCGGCACTGCAGGCGAATTGGGCTTAGGAAAAACTTCAAAAAGAAAAGGGCATAGGTGGCGGTAGTGGGTATTACTGTAGCTAGAGCTAGTAACATAGCGAGGCTGCGTACGGTTCATGATGGTTTCTCTCTTCAGAATGAGTTCGCTAGGGGTGGTATCTTCCCATAGATTCAATCAATAGAGTGATTGAGTGATAGTTGTCAGACGACAGCAACTGTAGGCGCTGCATTACCTCTATCACCAATCATAGAAACTCGTAATCTTGATATCTCGCAGCACCATTCAACCACCCATCAAGATACCGTACATCGACGTCCACCAGTGGCCCCCCGAAACCACCCCCCTACCGTAACCGATGCTTACACTCACAGATGGCTCCCTCGACAAGTCGAGTTTTTTTTAAAGAATACAACCCGAATTGGATGATCAATATCATGCAAAACCAAAGACCGACCGAAGACCGATAGCGCACAAGGTAGACTATACTCCAACCCAACTCCACTCCGCCGTAGAAATTCTATACCATCCGTCTAGACAACCAACCCCCATTCACCGACTCCCATTATCATCCCTCCTCCTCGTCGTACTCTCCGTAGCTCTCTCCCAAAGCCTGACCACACCCCCCTCCACTCCCTCAATTACACGCCCCCAATCCACACCCTGCACCCATCTCACCGCTCCCTCGATCTCACTATTCCATCGATCCTTGGCTATCTCTGTGAAACTAGCTCTTCTCCTTCCCTCGGCTTCATCTCTTCCTCTGACATAATGTTGATACGGCGATGTAACGGTTGTTGTTTCCAGTAATGATGAAAAAGGAAGAGGTGGAATTGACGAGGAATGCTGCTGAGAAAGTGAATCGAGTATCAGTGTTTGTTGTTTGAGTAGCACCGCTTGATGGATTCGATTACGTCGGTGGGTGGAGATGGTGAGGTAGAGAAGGGTGGTTGTAAGGGTGATTCCACCAATCTATTTATTGTATTCATGTTAACCAAATCCGTGTAGTTGATAGTTTGATGGATTCATGCAATCTTGACTTTCATTGAATACTCAGATCGGCGGAAGAGGGCTAACTGTCTCAAGTGGACTGGGTAATGATTGGAAGGTGAGGTGGAAATGACTTACGAAGCCTGTTGTAAAGCCCATTGAGCTTCAGCTTTAATGTCAAGCAATTGGAGTTGAAAGCTGTTGTGTTGTTACTTATTGCGAAGCTCCGCGGTTGGTTGTTGTTGTTGGCGTTGTCGTTGCTTTGAGAGGTTGAAATAAGTGTCCAATCGGAGATTTTTCTCCCCGGTTCCAAAGTTAAATATATGTTCATTGATTCCACGAGCGGAATATCAACTTCTCCACCATACCAATACCGCAACGGCCACCACAGCTACCGTAAACATAAGAAGACAGTCGCGAAGTAAAAAGGGTGTATGATCAGATATGGCAGGAAGTAAGCCCAAATACCGCCATCTCAGCCGCACCTCCTCGCACCGTCAAGCACTTCTACGCAACCTCGTCACCAGCCTCATCACGCATGAATCCATCAGCACGACCTGGCCTAAAGCCAAAGAGGCGCAACGAATGGCGGAGAAACTCATCACGTTGGGAAAGAGGAATACGAACGCGGCGAGGAATAGAGCCAAGGGTATTTTCTTTGTATGCACTCTCGTCTCTCCCCTCCCTCCCTCACGCATTATGGTCAAACGATGCTAATCGATACATCTAAAGACTCCTCATGAACTCCTCCCTAAACTCTTCGGTCCCATCCGTGAACGGTACTTGAATCGACCCGGTGGATATACTCGGGTTTTACGAATCGAACCGTTGAAACCGGATCAAGCACCCTCTGCGATTTTGGAGTTGGTGGATGGTCCGAAAGATATGCGTTTCGCGATGACGGCGAGGACGTTGGCCAGACAGCGACGCGTGGATGATGAGAGGGAGAAACGGGGCGAGGAGGCATTGGGATTGAATGAGTTGACGTTGAAAAATGTGAGGAAGGTGACCAGGTTTAGAGAGGGCGGGGAGGATGCGTTGGAGGGGTTGGTGAGGAGGTTTGAGAGTATGGGGGTGGGGAAGGAAGATAGGGTGGTTGAGAAGAGGTGATGTTGTGTATATCATGGACGTGATTTGAGTTTTATAATTGTATATATTGGAGCATTACGGTGGGCATTTTAATGCTTAAACTTCTCTCTACTGTGTCTTGAATGCTATTCCTCTCGTTTGAAGACAAGATAGTGGAAGCAGATTGCTCCCAAGCATACACCAGCGGACAAAACAACAATCCTCCAAAAGAACGCTCCGCTAACACATGGATACATCTCTTCCATTTAGTCTGCGCTGCGCGCGTACTCGTCCCCTCCAATCTTTGACATCTCTGCGCCTGTGGAAAAGCGCTAAATACAAGATGCTCCATCTCACTCGCTACTCAACGCCAACACCCAATGTATTTCCTGATCAAGCTTCCACTTTACCAGAAGGCGATCGAGATCTTGTACCAAAAGAGTCAGCAAAGACCATCCAGTCTTCTATCAGTCCCGTCCCATCCCGCTTATCTATTCCCACGACCTACCATCCATCATATCCACAACTCACGAGAATAAAATAGCCACATTAATAAAAAAAGGAGTACAAAGAAGATGATCGATACCATCTAACCAGCCAACGAAGATGAAAAAAAAGAGAATGAGGATGGGCATACCGCCATAAGCACACAACAGATACTAACATACGGACTCAACCGTTCTCCGATCCGAGCACATTTCCAAAAGATGCCGAGGACTCTAGATTACCACCACCACGATCAGTCAACCATCATTTGAATCATCATAGAGTAGATGAATCTAGCTGCATCAACAGTTCCCATCTCATCTTGTCCATGAACGTCGATCAAAGGTCAAGTCAATACTAACCAAAGGACAGTACAAGCTTCGTAGCAAATGATGTACTTTGGGAAGAAGAAGAAATGTATATATCATATATATAGAGAAAAGATTAGGAATAGGATATAAGGTAGGAGAAAGGTGTTGAATAAGGGACTGACACACCCATCTTTATTCCGATCCATGATCCCCGGAAAGATTCCATGGGCGTAGGTACTCGTACAGATTGTCAATAGGACCACCAGTAAAAGAGATCGGAAGTTGAATAGAGCGGCCTTTTCGTTTATTTATTAATTAGATTAGCCCCCGTGTCGATTCGTTTTTGGTATTGATCGAAGATGTTTTCGGTATTGAAAGGCCTGAAGAAGATTGGTTGGGGAATGTGTGGTAGCTCTACATACCATGTCGAGGAGACGCTCAAATGTGCAGGGAGGCAATGAGAATACTGAGAGCTGTGTTGAATGTGGTTTGTTATGGGGTGAGCCGATGCACGTAGCCCGTATGATACGTGTTGCCTCAGATCGTGAATGTGGACCGTCGAGCTGCCGAGCTTTGATTATCCGTAGGGCTGAAACGATGAAACAAGAGAAGAAGCGCGGGAAGCGAACGATTGCAGAGCCGCACGGGTGTCAACAACGGCGTCACGAGCTTAGTTTGATCAAGCTTCCGTCATTCATTTCCATCGCTCTCCATATCGGGAAACTCAGTCTTTCTTTCCATTCTCCATTCTCCATTCTCCATCTACCCTTCCTCCTCATCTTACACACCTCTCTTGTCAACTCAGCTCAGCTCCCCCCCCAACTTCCACCCTAACACAATCCTACTACAAGCCACCACAGCTCCACTGTCAAAGCACTGAGGGTCCCTCATTATCTTCACTCCTGTCACACTCAAAACCCTCTGAGAGAAGCGTATCAGTGAAGCAAAAAGACAGAAAGAGCCACAGGAAAAACTACAGAGCATAATAGCAAGACCTACCTACTCTCCTCCACAATGGCCGAACCCCGAGCCCGAATCACACATCACAAAGGCCAACCCAACTTCGAGAAAGACCGTACGTTACACGTCCAATAACACCGTCATTCACTCTCCTCATTTACTTATTTTCATTACCTTCATTGAAGGGATGAGATTACATTCATATGGCTAATGTGATGAGATGAGAAATGATACGATAGTGAAATTACTCATGTACGCCTACGGCGACGACATTCAACCTCTCGAAGAGAGCATCAAAGTCATGGATGAGATTGTGACAGAGTATGTATTCACATCCACTCCCTCTTCTTTTCCCCCTTTCCCCCATTCTTACCCCCTCTTCCCACCCCTCCACCTGCGCTTCCCATCTCCCATTCCTCCCTCCATCAGCACAGCCAGTATCAAACCCGGATACTACCCCCTCAGCTCACACACCCACTGCCTTTTTCCCCTCTTCTCTCTCCCTCGCTCTCTCAGGGCGGCCGGGCGGGGGAGCAAACCCACCGACTAACAATCTCTACAATATAAAAGTTTCATCATCGAAATCAGCCACGAAGCAGCGCACTACGCCTCCTACAGCCGCCGCCAAAAGATCAAAGTCGATGATTTCCGATTCGCTCTCCGTCGGGATCCATTGAAACTAGGTCGTGTGCAGGAATTGCTCAATATGGACAAAAATCTCAAGTCGGCCAAGAAGATTTTTAATGAGAATGATGATCGCGTGGATTTGGCGTTGGCGAGATCAAATGGCTTGTTTTTTGATGGCCAAGAGGATACTGGTGCGGGTGCGGGTGCGGGTGCTGGTGCCGGTGGGGGGAGTGGTACTGGGGGGACCAGAAGGGGGAGCGGAGGTAGTGCAAGTGCAAGTGCAAGTGCGAGTGCGAGTGCGAGTGGCAAACGAGGGAGCGGCGGTAGGAAAGCACAGAAACAGGAACAACAGGATGAATATGGATATGGTAACGATTTGATGGATTTCTTGGGGACGGATGCGGATGTGAAAGAGGAGGATCTAGCTCTAGATGGAGATGGTCAGGGAGCACCGAGCCAGGGTCAGATGGGAAGTAGTAATCGAAACGGTGGAGGGGGAAAGAGATGATGAATAAGACGTTACGTCTGCATCGTCTGGTGAGCAGCGTGGACTGCCTGCGTTGCATTTACGAAAGTAAACATTGTTCGTTAAATGATACCAATACGCATACTGTATCCCTATACTTTCGTTGCAATTACAGTATGTAGATTACAATTTGTAATGACTACCCACAATCACTCGCTGTGACCGTTCTTGGATCACTTTCCCTTGCGTATCCGTGACTTCACCCTTTCGATTGATCACTTTGACTCCACCCCGCTTGAGATCACCCATGACGGTCGCTCGCTCTTGAGCCTTTTTCTCCCCTCCTTTCCCACCAACAACACCATCTTTCGCAGCACCGTTTGCTTTACTATCACCACCACCACCACCACCACCACCACCACCATTCGAAGCCAACTTCTTCCGCAACCGCTCTTTATTCCGTCGTCGTCTCCGCACCTTCTCCTCCCGCGTCATCTCCTCGAGCGCCACCGGCACGTGACTCCCCTTCGGCACCACCTCGCCCGTTTGTTTTACGGACTGCTTTCCGGGCATGTAGATTTCCTGCGGAGCCAGCATGGACCTCCTCGCCAGGGTGCCCGTCCCACTACTACCCACGGTGGCAGTCGGTCGGGCATCCTCCATCGCGATCGTCGGCACGTCCGCGACGATGTTGATCGCCGGTTTGGCCGGTTTCGGTCGATAATGCCAATTACTTAACGCGTCCAATTTCCCTGAAACATCCTTCCACAGGGCTTCAATCTCCTCGTGTTCCTTGCGGAGTTTCTCGTTGCGTTGATCGGGATGGCCCTCGGGATCGACCCGTCGGAGATGTTCCTCTTCGTAGATCTGCGCGAGTGATTGCTGCGCTTTGTTGTCGTCGAGCTCGAATCGGCCTCGTCGGATGTTGTCGGACGGATCCAGAATCGCATCCGGACGACGTCGAATCAGCTCGTCGAATTCCTGATTGATGATTCGTCGCTTGATCATCTCTTCGATGCTCTCGCTGACTTCAGCCGTGATCACCGGCACGGGTTTGCCCGTACGTTCGAAGTCGAGGTCTTCTTCCAGGAGGGAATTGAGCGGTCGGTCAGCGGCACGGGCCTCCCCAGATAGAGTCCATTCCTTTTTGGCCACGTTGGCCGCTTCCAGACGACGAATCTCTTCGGCGAGCTTGGCTTGTCGACGCTCATAGGTCGATCGTGGGGCATGGTTGTCCTTGGGACCATCACCGGGTTCAGATTCGTCCTCGTTGGCGGATAGATCGTCCTCGAATAGATCTCGGCGGACGGCGTCGATCGTGCGCTGAACATCGTCTCCGCGAGTGACTTTTGGTGAAGCCGCCCGCTTCGATGAGTTCGTAGTGGCGATCTTTGCATGCTTTGAAGATGGACCGTCTTTGGCTTTTCGAGCAGGTGGTGCAAAGAAGCCCCCATAGCCCAGCTCGTTTGTGTTTTCCAGTCCGCTCATTCCGCCCATGCCTGCAGCACCAGTGTTTGCTAACATGTCACCGTCTTCGTCGTCATCATCCTCCGATGGCCGGTCAGGATCGCCAAAAGTGGGTCCATCATCGTCGTCGTCCTCATCCTCGGTATCAACATCCTTTGCGGCCTTCTTTTTGGAAGCCTTTTTGGAAGAAGCTTTGGTAGAGCGAACTCGAGAATTTTCTGCCATCTTCATGGCATCGGCACTCCAGTCAATCTCGTCTTCATCACTATCATCCTCTTTGTCGTTGGCTTCATCTCGATGTTCCAGAAGTACGGCCTGCTTGTTGAATCCATCGACTGTGAAAAAGCCGTCGTTTAAGCCAAACGCGTCCTCAACTATCGTCCCAGAGCTCGCTTCATCTTCTCCTGCATCGTCGTCGTCTACTTCTGAGGATTCAATATCTTCCACATCTTCCATGTCTTCGTCTTCGCCAGCGATATCTTCTACTTCGTCCAAGCCATCTTCCAGCTCGGAAGGGCTCGCACCATCTTCTACAGAACCATCCTCTTCGTCGCCAATAGATGCGTCCGAGCCGAGATCTTCCTCATTCTCCGAAGTCCCGCTATCAGAATCAATTCTCTCTAGAGACTTTCCATTCTTAGCGTTTGCTCCTCCATTGACAGTCTGCCTCTGCAGCACAATCGTTTTATTTCTCGTCAACTCTTCCCGGGCTGCATCCAAAACGAGCTGTGCCTGGCCCCATACTTGTTCTGCATCCAGACCATTAACGTAGAGCTGGTTCAGCTGCAGCGGACGTTTATTAGTTCCCCCATTATCATCTTCTCCTCGCTTCCGCTTCAGTCGGGCTGTCTGTTGTCGTTGGTATTGTGACCGGCGGATGCTGGAGGCAAGTGGGTCGAGATACTTCTTGGCATATTCGAGTGCCGATGCATGTAAATCCGAGGGTGGTTGTAAGAATGAATGTGGAGAATTAGACAATGCATTTGCAATATCTAACTTCTGATGTCCTGACAGCTCCATCGCCATTTGATACGCTGGGGAGGTCTATGTGTGGGTGAGGTGCCGTGGGTGCTTGGCCACTGAGAAAAGAGCTCTGGCAGCATTCGAGAGGAAGTGGGCTCGGGCGGAGTCAGGATTTATCCGAGCCGAGCCGAGGCTCCTTATGTCCGGCTTATCTCCAGGGCGGGGCCCCTTCCCTAATGTTGCGACTCACACCAGCATTTGCCCTCCCTCTGCATGTCCATCAAATAGAGAAAGGATACCATTGTTTATACAGGATGAGAAAGAGATAGTACAAAAGAAGTTCATGTAATGTCTGTTGGCGTTGTATCTCCACTCTCGCTCCATATCTCGCGACTCTCCCGCTCCACGGCGCGCATGGCACTGGCCACGACTTCCAGCTTGGCCACGACGCCTTGCACGCCGCTGTTGACCCGCTCAAAGAAACGATCGTTCGCCTCTCGTCGTCTTCGTGCCAGTAGGATATCATCCTCGCCGTCTCCACCGCTCTTCTGGTTTTGATCCTGGTCTGGGTGAGGCGCACTTCCAGGCCGCCCTGAACCTCGCCGGCCTGCTTCAGGCCCTCCTTCTTTCTTTCCTTCGCCCTTTGCCGCTCTTGAATCACTGGATGGTTGTATTTCCTCCACTTCGTCCGCCTCACTCTTGGCCCATGCCTGCGCGAGTGCGATCTGCGCCATTCGAAGCTCCTCCAGCGCCTTGGTGTGATCGGGGCCAAAGACATGCGTATCGTTGGTCGCGCTGAGCTCGACATCGTCTAAGGTGTTTTGCATCTCGGCCCAGAGAGCCTCGGCATGGTCGGCGTGTCGTTGACCAGCCGCGGTCTCGCGCTCCTGCTGCTGCTGCTGCTGCTGCTGCTCGCGTACTCGTGTACGATGAATTGGTGATGTGATAGACTGAGGAGCAGTGTTGGTGCTATCAACCCCATCTCTTGATTGCGGTCGACCCGTGAACGCCGAATGTTGACGCAGGGGAGGCCCTCGTTGAGGTGGGACCGCTGGTGCCGCGACGGTCGAAGCCTGCGCGCCCGGTAGCAGCACCGAGGGGAGAGAGATGTGAGATGCGTCACGTGAAGGCGGACCCAAGAACAGTGAAGGACGGGGTTGACGTTGAGGCGTGGAACTGGTTTTAGATAGCGCAGGCATGTTCAGTAATGCATTTGAATGAGTTCACCTCTCATAGTTTAGTTGCCATCGAAGCTGTCAAAGCGCTCCGCGAGCATACATGTTTGGAATCAGTCCTAATCCGGATTAGCGCCAGCCGCGCGGCTGGAGGGGAGAGGTGGCGCTTGCCTCGGCAAAAGATACTTAGGGCTAACCCTCAGACGGACTACCCACATTGATTACCTCAGCATCTCTATTCTGCATCTGTCCAGCTTGATCACTCTCCGCTACTCACTACAGCGACCCTTCACATCCGTTATTTCCTCCTGATTCTCAAGACTCCTCTGCTCGGTATGTAAATCATCATGATGGATGAGGCTTGGCTGCTAATAAATATTCCGTGCAGCAATCATGGGCAAAGGCAAGCCGAGAGGACTCAACGCGGCGCGCAAGCTGCGCAACCATCGCCGCGAAGGGCGTTGGGCCGATCTCCACTACAAGAAACGACTGCTCGGAACTGCCTACAAGTCGTCACCTTTCGGAGGCTCGTCGCACGCCAAGGGAATCGTGCTGGAGAAGGTCGGTGTCGAGGCCAAGCAGCCCAATTCGGCCATTCGAAAATGCGTCCGAGTGCAATTGATCAAGAACGGCAAGAAAGTGACTGCCTTCGGTATGTGATTCTCCTGGCATTTCGATTGAGAGGAAGCTAGTGTGCTGATGGAGATGACAGTCCCGAATGACGGCTGTCTCAACTTTGTGGACGAGAACGATGAAGTGCTCCTGTCGGGTTTCGGTCGGAAGGGCAAGGCCAAGGGTGATATTCCTGGTGTGCGATTCAAGGTGGTCAAGGTGTCGGGAGTGGGTTTGATGGCGCTGTGGAAGGAGAAGAAGGAGAAGCCGAGATCGTAGGAGACGATAGCAATTAAGGGACTTTCTTTGCATGATTCGCATCTTCTGGGGATGTAGGGTTGTTCGTTGATTCACAGAGCAAGATCCAATACAATCTTCTCATAAGCAATGGTGTGCTCAACTGGCCGCTGTCGTTCCGTTGAACCTGAATGTAACAACAGATACATCGTCCTAAGTTCGAAGTAGACCATCGAGAATAACTTTGATCACCCGCCCTGCGAACTTGGCGTTGATGACTAGTTTCGGTTTTGTCAAGTTCCAGTGACAGGCAGCTACGCTCTCGTGATCATCCAATCCATTCTCCATGGCCTCTCCAGCAATTGCATGCATTGGCATCATCGGGAAACAGGTCAGTTTAAATCTCGATGCATTACATTTGTATAGACTAAAGTAACTTGAATCATGTGCAGAACAATCCGCTCCACATAGCTCTCTTCCCCCCCGATAGCCGATCTCAACTCGACTTCTCCCTGCTTTTGACATCGACGCTCGACATCTTCGAAGCTCGTCTCGCCCGAAAGAGCGTCGACCAGGATCTCGGTCTGCTGCAGGCGGTCGACGAGCGATTAGCGTGCTATGGCTGGCTGACGAACACGGGCGTCAAGTTCGTCATCGTGGTCGACATGGCCGGTCGACCGGCGGGTGCAGAAGGTCGAGCAGAGGGTCGAGGGGCAGCGGCGGCCATCGTGGGCTTGCGAGATGCTGATCTGAAGCCGGTACATGCAAGCATAGTCTCATTACGATCTGAACTGAAGATGAACCTGACACAAGCTAACAAGCTCGATGTTCTCAGGCGTTTAAAGCATTACAGACGGCATACGTTCATCTCTTGCAAAATCCATTCTACGATCCAGATGCGCACTCGCCCCTCGCATCCAATGGGGAATATCGGAGCGGAAATACGCAGATCACCAGTCGAAGGTTCATCGATGAGGTGCGCCGCATTGGAGAAGCGTGGGGACCGGGAGTAGGCGCCATCTAGTCTAAATTTGCGAGACAATTTTGCATGAGATAGACGTTTAGATTGCATTGGCGATTCTTGGGGCATCATGATATGCGTATGCCGTTCAATATACGTAAAGATGAAAGTTATGATGCTCCACTTAGTTTTTCTTCGCAGACCATCTCCAAGCAGTGTCTTTCCCGAAGATTGGAAGGCCTTGAAGAAATAAATGCTCCGATATGGATCGAAGGCCCTCTCCGTGACCCTCATCCAAAGCCTACGCTGAGGCAACTTGGGGTCACAAATTCGTCGACCATCTGGCGAGCTCCAACGACTTGCTTCCTAAGGGACACCATAGAGACACAGATGCAGATTCAGTACGGCGTACCTTTGGGATAACTGGCGCTGATTATGTAAATCTGAGAGTGGTCAAAATTGTGTCGAACACCGCTGAGCACCGATTCCGGTCCTGCCGTTTACTGAACTGAGCAAATATACCGCTCGCGTTGGGCATTTAACCGCTAGCCGATTGTGATCAAGCCCCTACACACGGGCATTGCAGCCCTAGAAAAATACCCTAGAGCACCATGATCCTCAATGTCCTCATTAACCCCGCCATACAAATGTGGGGCAGATGCTCTCCTAAAGGTCCAGCCCATGATGCTCTTCCACGGGCTATTGACGAACTGATCGTTTCCATGAGCACATGCTCTCGGAGCTTGGAATGGCCCCCTGACTAAACTATATCCAGCGAGACTGCTCCTTGCAGACAACGTCATGTGGATTTATCCCGTCATAGATATTCCTCAAGACTCAATGAGAACAATCCGACCAGCAGGGTGTCGACGACCAGCCCCATGCAATCCGCTCGCCTCGGCTCCTCCACCGGGCTGACCATCACCAACCCTTTAGTGCTCTATCGCAGTCTGCTGTCGACCAAACGCATCGAGCCCGACCCCGCTCAACATCGTCTGGCGCTACATTTACAAGATCTCTATCACCGGCTCAAAGACTACGAGCCACAGGTTGAATATGCTACCCAGCTTAATGAGATTAGTCGAGCCATTGGAGCTTTGGAACACTCCAAGAAGAGGAATTCGATCTCCCGAGTCGATCAGGATGCTTCCGATGGCATCCTGTCTTCTCTACTCGGTAAAAGGACGGCAGCAGAAACGCGAGCCCTGACACGAGTGTTATCTAGCCATGAGGCGGCCCTCGGACAAGACTCGCCCAAGGGGCTGTTGCTGCATGGGGAAGTCGGAACGGGCAAGAGCATGCTGGTAGACTTGCTGGCTGATTGTCTACCGAATCGAAAGAAGAGACGATGGCACTTTAATACCTTTATGCTCGAGACCTTTGCTCGATTGGAGCAAATCCGAAGAAACCAGAAGATGAACATCTACGCACCGGTCTACGGAAGTCCACACCTGGAAGACTACTCCATCATGCGGATCGTGCGGGACATGATCTCGACATGTCCGATTTTGTTTTTGGATGAGTTTCAGCTACCGGATCGCGCCACGTCGAGGATTTTTTCGAACCTGTTGACGCTGTTCTTTCAGCTGGGTGGGGTCTTGATTGCGACCAGCAATCGAATGCCGGAAGAATTGGCCGATGCGTCGGGGATTGAATTTGCGCCGTCGTCGAGGAGTCGCACGATGGGTGATAGTTTCTTGCGTCAGTTTGGGCTTCGTGATAGACCGGATGCTGAACCGGATCTCGGCAAGAGCGAGTCGTTGAAGTTTTTGGAGTTGTTGAGAGCCCGATGTGAGGTGTGGCAGCTCGAAGGCGACCGAGACTGGCGACGACGGCGGAGTGAAGAGAAGCTCGATGAAAGTGTCAGCATTGCCACTGCAGAGCCAGCGAGCATGAACCTCGGAACAAGTGCATCTGCTGAGAGTGCAATGGACGCAAGTAATGAAAAGACCGCCCTGCCGGAGAACTACCATATTTCCTCTACGTCTCCAGTGGACAGTCCAACATCTCTAGCCAGTGCCTGGAATTCTGCGGTCTGCCAAGCTGTCCAGCTTAAAGAAGCCGCCACCGGCATGCCATCGTCCATTCCATGGCATCCCAGCAGCATGCGTGTTTACGGTCGTACGGTCACCGTTCCGAGGACCTACAATGGTGCCAGCTACTGGACCTTCGCCGAGCTCTGCGGAACCAGTCTTGGACCAGCCGACTACATCAGCCTGGCCTCCCGGTACCACACCATCATTCTGACCGATGTACCTGTCCTTTCATATCTCCAACGCAATGAAGCCCGTCGGCTGATTACATTACTGGATGCTCTTTACGAAGCGCGTTGTCGACTGCTTATCCGTGCCGAAGCAGATCCGGACCATCTTTTCTTTCCTGAGAAGAGAATGAAAACGGGACGTTCAGATACTTCCTCCAGCTCCCATCCAGACTCCTCCTCCGGTTCACATACCAAACAACAGGACTTCGAAAATGATAGCGCCATCTACTCCGAAACCATCTCCGAGATCCATCAAGACCTGACGTCGCCTTTCCGACCCAACATCTCTAGCTACGACTCTGGTTCTTCTTTGGGTAGCCCATCTGAATCTTCATCTCGACCACAGCAGCAGCAAAGACCACCAGTCAACCCGGCCGACGAAGATAGCGATTTCGGTCCGTTATCAGCTTCCACTGCTGCTCCCCCAGACTTTGTTCAGACAACAAGAAGCTTCACCGGCGAAGACGAGCGTTTCGCTTACAAACGCGCCGTGAGTCGATTATGGGAGTTAAGCAGCAAGAGATGGTGGGATCGTCACACCGCAGAAGAATTTGATGGGACTGAAAGAACCGGGCAAGGGGGTTGGTGGAGACCTCTTCCTGTGGATGCTCGGCATTGGGAAAGAGGTCTATCTCAAAATGGTCGTACGTTTGAGGATATGAAAGTTCACACAGCGGCTGGTGAAACTCCAGACACCGAAATGGAAATGAGAACCGAAAATGTGACGGAGAGAGTAGTTCTACGTGGTAACGATCGTCGAGAGCCCGGTCCACCACCGAGATTCAGCTGGGTGCATGCCTGGGGAATGATGCGGTGGGGAAAGAAGGCGGGGAAGTGGGGATTGGGTGTTGATGGGCTCCATTCTCCTTCTTCTTCCTCTTCTCATAAGGCGTCCTCGACATCTTCGACTACTTCGTCGGCTTCTTCACCTTCGACCACTGCACCCCCAGCCTCAAACATCGCTTCAACTTCACCTTCTTCTTCTTCTCTTGTCACAGGAGAAAAAAGAGAACAATAACATCAATGCATCATCGCCTTTGGTACATTGATGCTGCCAAATCCGACAGAATCCCATACTATCACCGATTAGACGCTTCACCTTCGTCATGCTTGCGTGGACAGTCGAGATGAATGAATTGGTGTGATGAGAGCTACCAAAAGCAAAAGTTCAGCTGCTGCCACTGTCATCTCATCAGTCTCATGAAGCAGCTCTCATCATTGTCCTCATGATCATCAATCCCGTGAAGAGAAGCCATTGACGTCGTCCGTTCAGTGAAGGAATTTTTAGCTATTATCAACCTCGTAAGGGAGGTGATTCCATCAGCGCCAGTTGAACAGAGGATGAAAGCAAAAGAGTACACTCCTTCCGCGGCCCCTTCCCGGGGACGGTTGGGTTTGGTCTGTCCAGTCCAGGTTTACGCCAAGCATTCTAGACCGGCTGACCAGCTGCCTCGTGATCTTGACTTCGTCGTTGTCGGATATCATTCTCCTGTCCAAGAAGAAATCCAAAGGTGGGTCTCAATCGGCGGCATCGCGGGGGGATTTACCGTAAGCCCACCGACAATCTGCCAGATAGTCAGCCAGCGTTTCATGGTATTAAGGACGAGCCAGCAACGACCGATTGATTTGTGGGTAAATCAATCAGGGAGTGGGTGGTGTCGACGGGGACGAAGCAACATCCCTCAACTGACTTATTCTAACCCCAACAACGACGTTGTTATTGTCGTTGTCGTGTTTTAATGGAGAGCAAGGAAGTAAGTAACCGCTATGAATTGAACGAGGCCGCGTCTAGTGACATAATTCACTCGCCGGAGGTAAACGGCGGGATGGTTGTTCACGACGGATCTGTTTAGTGTTTCTTAGCACCAGGCGTGTCATGTAATGAATAGAGACGGCAAGGTAATGCGAAGACGTTTGTTCCTGGATCATAATTCCTATCTTCATGTGAATATCATACTCCTAGGATACTGTCTAAGACATCCATGGGGAAACTTGAGAGTGCTAAATACCTTCTGTTGTATCTAGAACTACTCGTTTTGGTTGATGCTCACATTAGAGGAGGGGGAACATGATCCCTCAAGCTCCCATGAAGACAATGATATTCAGCATCGAACACCACGGTTGGAAGGATAATCGAATAGATAGGTAGCCTATATGACGCAGTATTCGCTCAGATATGGCTATGCTCCTCGAAGAAGAATCTCCAGATTCGACTCTATGCACAAGTGATGTCAGTTGAGATCGGTGTTCGTCAAGAGAGATGATGTATGAAAGGAATAACATACTTCCTTTAATTCTGATATACGGTACTCCTTTGCATTGTACTGCACATCTTCATTCAGATTGTTGATGTCGACTAGTTTAATCTTGAAGCGTGGGACTTTCTCCTTTGAACTTTATCGAGGTGAGATGATCGTGGACTCGAATCAGATTGATTATCGATATTATTGACTCGTCTTGGGACGGTTTCCGGTCCAGCAATGTAGGCTAACGATATAACGGAACGGGTGATCGACTCCTCTTGGATGATCCTCCGACTGACTGTCGGCGTATGGGCCTACCAAGCCGGAAGAAGCAGAGAACAACGAGACCCGGGAATGAGAACGATGGGAAACGTCCCTGGATAACAATCACCTAACACGGTCGAGAGCGTATCTCGTTAGAACCCCGAAGAGCCTTCCGTCTGATCTAGCGCTCTCAAGATCCCTTCGATATCTCTCGGATCAGAAATTCCCCAGACACCGCCTCCCTTGATCATTCCTCTTTTTTGTGCCTCCTCTTCATTTCTATCCCCATTCCCGACACCGCCTTTATATTCCCAGTCCCGTTTCGGTCCCCATCCTCGAACGGGCACCTGACCATCACCCGGTTCTCCACTACCATCCAACGACGACGACGACGACGAAGAAGAAGAAGGAGGAGGAGAAGCAGATGCAGAAGAAGATCTCATCCCGACCTCTTTCCCCACCAGATTCCTCCCCACCAATCCCGGTCCGATCCCCAACCAGCGACGCACGTGACATTCCTGGTCCAAGTAGCGGATACTCTCGGACCATAACACCGTCTCGACGCATTGCCGACTGAGTAGATCGATGATATTTTCTCTTGACGAAAAGGGACGGCCGGTGATGGTGCTGATGCAGGTCAATTTACTGGGCCACTTGATGATTTCTTTTTTATTTTCTTGGTGCTTGTTCTTGACATTCTCATTCTTTTTCGATAGCTCTGTAGCATTCAGTGTCTTTCCATTGGCATCTTCGGGAGCTGCAGTTCCAGCTACAGCCGGAGAGTAGCCGTCTTGACTTCGACCTCGAACTCCGTCTAGGTTGGAGGAAGACGACATTGGCAATGAAGAACGTCGACTCAACCACTCCCTCATCATTTCTTCCGCGGGCTTCATCAACGGCGAATGAAAAGCACAGTCGGTATTCAACCGGACCGCTCTCGGATCATGACCGGCGAACTGTCTCAGATGGGTCAAGAGGATCTTGATCCGTTCGATCCTGCCCGACAGCACGATTTGATTCTTGGCATTGACGTTGGCGATGGACACCTGCTCCATGATCTCCGGTGTCGTAGCCTCTTCTTCGGTAGCTGTCACATCCGCTCTCGTCGACGCGGGGCCCAGAAATCCTTCAATTGCCTCGATCAACGGCGGGAGATGTTCGGCTTTTTCGCACACGAGGGCGATCATCCCGTATTCTCCTCTTTCTTCTGATGCATCTCTGGCCGATGATGATGATGATGATAATGGTGAAGAAGAGGAAGAGGTAGCAAGACGGGTAATTGAAGCCATGACCTCGGCTCGTCTTCTTACGATCCGTAGGGCATCATGGAAATCAAGGTGCCCTGCGGCAACGAGGGCCGAGAATTCACCTAGCGAATGACCGAGCGTGAAATGAACCCTCTCGGAAATCTTGAAGTGGAATTCTTGTTCCAAGACACGCAGGATGATTATCGAGGTGGCGAGGATGGCTGGTTGGCTGTTTTCCACGGCCGATAGAGTCGAGCTGGGTCCCTCCCGGATGAGACGAGAGAGGGGGAAGTCGAGCGTGGAATCAACTTCGTCGAGAAGAGGGGCAACGGTACGAGGGAAGGACTCGAGCCAGGGAAGAGTCATCCCGACGCGTTGCACGCCATGGCCTGTAGTATGGTTTGTTGATAATCAGTACATCTGAGATACTTGAAAGAAGTGGAAGATTGCAAGAAGGTGGACAGAGGGTGATGGATGGGACAAGAGTAGAACGTACCAGGGAAGAAGAGCGCCGTGCGGGGAGGGGAGGTGGTGGTGGTGGTAGTGTTCCATCGTCGACGCTGTCGAGAGCATTCTACGCTATGGTGGTTTACCGCTGCTGGACGCCATGATGCTTTGCAGGGTCGTCGAGATGTGTTGGGGATGGACCACCCCACCGAAGCTAGGCGGATAGGAGAGTGGAGACGCTGGAAGGAACCATTGAAGATGCACCTCCTCTTCATGTCAATTGGCTTGAAGGTGGAGATGGTGACGATGCCAGACCTCTCGATGGTCGGTGAAGCATCGTGACTCTACTCTTGACTGGTCGTTGTTCCTGGAGTATCTGGTGGCATGTATTCTTGGTCCTGAGTTGAGAGGGCCTAAGAGGCAGGGGTGTTGGGCGCAGTGGGGGCTGCTGATAGCTCTATCAATTTGAGATACTGCTCATAAGTTGTAACCGAATGAGTACTTCGGAGCTGAACTGTGGCAAGCTAGCATCAAACGTACCGTGTTCCTATTACAGGAACAGAAGTTGTGATTCTTGAAATTTACGAGAGGAAGATAACCAAATGACTCTAGCTTACGGTAGTGAAATAAGCGGCGTTGGAGACGGGCGGACCTTCGAGACACTGAAATTGCTCCACCAGAACCATCGAGTCTGCGCTTTAAGATGCCAATGGAAAGACACTGAATGCTACAGAGCTATCGAA
>QQTW01000682.1_pt1 | contig 21884 bp, 19 predicted proteins | sample 1904831 | NCBI WGS metagenome assembly QQTW01 (sample SAMN09435610, study PRJNA476489) | Subsurface metagenome, whole genome shotgun sequencing project. | reverse complement strand
GTGCAAGTAGCTAAATTAATTCGCTCTGCAATTGAACAACTCAAAATTCCCCATGCTAAATCTCATGTCAGTAATGTCGTAACTGCAAGTTTGGGCATTAGCAGCCAAGTTCCGCAAAGCCAAGGACACGTTGAGGCGCTAATTACGGCTGCCGATCGCGCATTATATGCCGCGAAAAAGCAAGGACGCAATACTTATCGGCTATATGATGCCCTCTCTTTGTGTCCTGAATATTGGTGTTGAGCTTCGCCTGTCAAGCTAAAAGCACGAGCTTCAGTAATTTTGACGGGGACTAATTTACCTCTAAGTTCGTTAATATCTCCTGTAAAGAAAGCTAGACGATTTCCCCGCGTTCTGCCCACTAATTGCGTAGGATCTTTAGGATTTTGGTCTTCAACTAACACTTCTTCAATCCGGTTGAGGTAACGCTGATTGCGCATTTCTGCTTGGATACCGACAAGGTGGTTGAGAATTGCCAAGCGACTACTTTTGACTTCTTCACTCAATTGATTGTCCCACAAAGCTGCTGGGGTTCCTGGACGAGGCGAATATGCAGCAGTATTGAGATGATCGAAGACGATATCTTCTATTAATTTCACAGTATTTTCAAACTGCGCTTCAGTTTCCCCAGGAAAGCCGACAATTGTGTCTGCACTAATCGATGCATCTGGCATATAACGGCGGACTGTATCAATAATTCGGCGATATTTTTCCTGCGTATATCCCCGCGACATCAGTTTCAATATTTCGTTATCCCCTGATTGGAAGGGAATATGGAAGTGTTCGCACACCTTGGGCAATTCAGCACATGCTTTAACTAAGCGTTCGGTAAAATAGCGCGGGTGACTTGTCGCAAAGCGAATCCGCTCAATTCCTGGCACGTCATGCACGTAGTAAAGTAAATCCGTCAAGGTATGCTGGTGACGACCTTCTGGGGTAGTTCCTGGCAAATCTCGACCATAAGCATCAATATTTTGACCGAGTAAAGTAATTTCCTTATAACCCATTCTGCCTAGCTGTTCCATCTCGGCGCGGATAGCTTCAGGCGTGCGAGATTGTTCCACACCGCGTACATTTGGGACTACGCAGTAAGTACAGCGTTCGTTGCAGCCATAAATTACATTTACCCAAGCTGTAACCTTACTATCGCGGCGCGGCTTAGTAATATCTTCAAAAATATGTACTGTTTCTGTCGCTACTACCTGGTTGCCAGCAAATACTTGTTGCAATAAGTCTTCTAGGCGGTTAGCATGTTGAGGTCCCATAACTAAATCTAGTTCGGGAACTCGTCTTAGCAATGCTTCTCCTTCTTGCTGCGCGACACAGCCAGCAACCACCAAAGTTAAATTTGGTTCGTTGTGTTTGCGCTTGGCTTGTCTACCCAGGTAGGAATAAACCTTTTGTTCGGCATTGTCTCGAATCGTACAGGTATTGTAGAGAATTAAATCGGCATTATTTGGATCTTCCGATCGCTCGAAGCCCATATTCTCCAAAATCCCAGCCATGCGTTCGGAGTCGGCTTTATTCATCTGACAGCCGAAAGTAACAATATGGTAGCGGCGGTTGAAAGCGATCGTGTCCATTTACAAACCAAGGAGAATAAAAAAGTTGATGCCAATCTCAATTATAGTTTTTGGCATTGCGTAGAGAGAGTTTTAGTTTACTATGAATAATTTTTTAAAGCTGGATGATACTGCGCGATCGCATTGCCTAATAATATCTACGCCAGGCAGGTAACATGAGTTATACAGATAGCTAGTTACCTACCGTTTATGTCTCCCAATAATCTGACGCTCAACTTGGTTGAAGGTTCAGTATCCTTTACGTTCTCAGCCGAGTCAGCGCGAGATTTGCAAAAGGCGATCGCTCAATTGATGGAACGCATCAAATCCTCCAGTACAAAAACTCCTGGCGTTAAAGCCTCACCTCAGCCACCTTTGGAGTACCGTTATACAGGGGATGTGTTTTTAGAAATCTTCTGTAACCCTAATATTTGGGCTACTCCTTTTGCTACAAAAGTCCTGATTACTCTGCGCGACGCTAATATTCGTTTGACTACTGAAGCCGAACTTACCCGCGTGATTGAAGATCTCAATCAGTATCTAGAACAAGTAGCTTGAGCTTGTTGCCCCTAATAATAGCAAAGCAAGCGAATTTGAAAGATGGCGTAAAACTCGCTTGCCCAACTGCAATTTTTTAAATTGCTAACTTTCGATTATTATTTGTGCTGTCAAGGACAGACTTGATAGAACCAAGTTAACTTGGTTTTTAGATTAAGATTTCCAACACCCTTCAAAAAAAGTTACACAGCAAGAGGGGCTATTTTTGTTCAACTTCAGCAAATGTATTTTTAAATTGTTTTTCTGACAACTTCAAGCTCGTCACTGGACTAAGCTAGTCGTTATCCCATTCTTCCCGACCGATCAAATCGCCAATGCGATCGCGCAACAAATAATCACACTTTTCTAATTCGCACTCTATGCAAACCCATTCACGAGGTGGGATGTACTGACATAGGGTGTAAATTGGCTGCTGCCGACTAATGACTCCTTTTTCTACTAGTTGACGAGCTTCGTCTTGAATTACATCCAAAGAATACCGAATTGATGGCAACGTATTCACACTCATGGTTTTAACCTAAAATCTACCGTTTATATTGTGTTGAACGCTCACCAGGCTAACAATTATTTCAAAAATCAGCCTCAGTAGCAACGTATTTGTAGCTGACGATACTGAATTGATTTCATTGTGGCGCTATAGTCTGCCTCTTTATATTAATATATGTTGCGATTACTAGCAAATCTTGACAAATTATCTCAAAAATTACTTGTGGTGAAAAATCTATCTAAATTAGGTAAAACGGCTGTTTTTGCGAGTTTTCCTGATTAAAGTATAAAGGGAAAATTGTTTTAGCTAGTTCAAAAAGCGGTGAAAAAGCACAAGATACTCCTTAAGATATAGAATTTTCTATACCAAATAAGGATTGCATTACAACCGCTTGTGCATCAGGCATCTGCCCGTAAGAAAAGACACAAGGAATTGACAATTTCTTAGCAGCTACAAATTTTTCTAAAACGTAAGGACTGCCGTAGAGAACTAAAGCTTGTAAGTTTCCAGAGCTTAATAATTTCTTAAACCAACTAATTCCGACATCGGTTAGGCCCGTACTATCTTGAAAGGGATTGCTACGAATAAATAGTTGAAGTACGGTAGGGCGATTTACAGCAAAATCATTACTTAAGGGCGTATAGCGATCGCAAAGCCAAGTAGTATAACCAAGTTGTTTGGGAATAGCGATCGCTGGAGCTTGGGGATACAGAAACTTACTACTAGTAAGCAATTGATCAACCACAACTACATTTAGCCATTTTCCAGCTTGTGGCGGTAGCTGCAAAGGCATTTCACCATAAACTTCATTAGTTGCCTGCAAAAGACTGATAACTGTGTTGCTAGCCGCTGGTTGGGCTAATTGAGAGGCGATCTGATCAGGTGCGATTGCGTAGCTAACTTTAGTTTTAGCGTGCCAAATTCGTTCTACTGAGTCGCGAATCCTTTGCGGGGAGATGCGCCCGCTCTCGACGGCGCTACACACTGCTTGAATAGCTCCTTGGGGATCTAGAGGCATCAACAAAATATCCGCGCCAGCTTCTACAGCTAACACTGGGACTTCGTTTGCACCATAGCGATTGGCGATCGCTCCCATTACCAAAGCATCGGTGACAATTAAACCTGTAAATCCTAAATTGTGCCGCAACTGCCCTGTTAAAATTTCCTTTGATAGCGTTGCTGGGCGATCGGCATCCCAACACTTAATGATGAGATGGGCGCTCATGACTGCATCTACACCGGATGCGATCGCATTTTGAAATGGTGGCAATTCAATTTCTGCTAGGCGCTGAGGAGAGTGCGGCAGTATGGGTAAGTCAAAATGAGAATCAATTGCCGTATCGCCATGCCCTGGAAAATGTTTGGCGGTGGTTAAAGCGGGATAGTTTTTCGCACCTTGAATAAATGCGGTTGCTAATTGACTAACTTCTGCTGGCGTTTCCCCAAAAGCTCTAACGTTGATAACAGGGTTTTTGGGATTGTTGTTGACATCTACAGTAGGTGCGAGTATCCAGTTGATGCCGATAGCTAAAGCTTCTTGAGCGGTAATTGCGCCCATTTGCTGAGCATAATGTTGGGCGAGGCTGGGATTTTGCCTTGCTATTTTACTAAGTGCCATTGGTGGCGGAAACCATGTAGCACCAGAAAACCTTTGTCCTACGCCTTCCTCAATATCCGCAGAGATTAATAAAGGAATTTTTGCCCAATTTTGGACTTGTTGCGCTCTTAGGGCTAGTTCTGCTGCACTCCCACCTAAAAAAATCACACCACCAACGCCCAATTCTATTAAGTGCTGCAACTGTGCTGCTGATGGTTCCCATTCTGGATATTGGATTTGGCGATCAAATAAGTAGCCAGAAGCACGGACTACAACCATCTGGGCTACTTGTTCAGCTAGGGTGAGCGTGTCTAGATTGGGTAGCGCTTCAGTCACAATTTCAACTTAGGAGCGATAGGACTTAGGCATTCTAAACTAGATTTAGCGTCAGCAGTGTTTATTTTTCTTGAGCGTCTAGGTATTCATCTTCAATGTCTTCTACTTCATCTGCTGGGCGGTTTTGATTTAGCTGGTTGAGCAAAGATAAAACTCTTGTACCCCGTTCTATCGAAGTATCTTCCTGAAATATTACTTCTGGAGTTCGGCGCAGGCGCACTCTTTGCCCTAATTCGCTGCGAACATAGCCTGTAGCAGATTTTAAACCTGCCATTGTCTCTTGTTTGGCTTCTTCGCTGCCATAGATACTGACAAAGATTTTGGCGTGTTGGAGGTCGCCTGATAAGTCTACGTCAGTTACACTAACCATGCCTGCACCTACGCGATCGTCTTTGATACCGTGTAGTAGCATTTGACTAACTTCGCGTTTGATTAGTTCAGCAACGCGAGAAATCCGCCGACTTGTAGCCATAGTTTTTGTAATGTTTGATTTACTGGGGGAGGATGTCAATTGTACTTAAACCCAGCATTGCCCGCAGGGTGAAGATAATAAAGAATATTAAGCCGATAAATAGGCTGGTAAGTGCGATCGCGCTAACTGGGCGTTTAAATAGTGGTGCTATTGGAGAGAAGGCGTTTAAGGCTATGCCTAAAACGATTGTAACTAGGTAGCGGGGGTAACGCGAGACGTTTTCCCAAAATCCATCGAACATAATCTATTTTTTAAGTTTGGCTTTTCAAATATTTTATATTGTAGTATGGCTGTCTTGGTTTTCAACGAACTATAGAGGTGCTGAAGACGCAGAGAGGACAATATTTATAAAGATTTTAGTTTATGTTTTTTAGAAGAATTGAGCTAATTGAATGCTATCGGTAAATACTCAGCAAAATTGCTCTCGACCTTTTTTGAAGTGGGCTGGTGGGAAAGGTAGGTTGATCGAGCAGTATATTCCTTATTTTCCTGAAGGGTTTAGTCGCTACTACGAACCTTTTTTGGGTGGTGGTGCTGTGTTTTTTTATTTGGGCGATCGCTTTCCTAATATTCAAAAATATATCTCTGACATTAATGCAGATCTAGTTAATACTTATTTGTGTGTTAAAAATGATGTTGAACTATTAATTGGCTTGCTAGAAAAACATCAATTAAACCATAGTAAAGAATATTACTATCAAGTACGTGCTATTAAACCTGATAATGCTTTCGAGCTTGCCGCCCGCTTAATTTACTTAAACAAAACTTGCTTTAATGGCTTATATCGAGAAAATTCTCAGGGTGCATTTAATGTGCCTATGGGTAAGTATAAAAATCCTAAAATTTGCCATAGCCATTTACTTCGTTCTGCGTCCTTAGCTTTGCAAACTACAGAAATTTTAGTAAGTCATTTTGATGCTGTTTTAAATTATGCTAAAACTGAGCAAGATTTTGTGTATTTCGATCCGCCTTATTATCCTTTAAGTTCTACTAGCAATTTTACAGCTTATAGTAGTAACTCCTTTGGTGAAAGCGAACAAATTAAACTAAGATATACATTCAACTTATTAGCAGAACGTGGTGTAAAAGTTATGTTATCTAATTCTGATTGTGCTTTTGTTCGAGAGCTTTATTGCGATTTTAAAGTTCATGAAATACTAGCATCAAGAGCTATCAACTCTAAAATTGAAAAACGAGGAAGAATTACAGAGCTTTTAATAACTTCTTACTAAATTGCTAATATAAATAACTGAGATGTATTCAATGCCATTAGACTAGAGTAATTTGTTCAAAATGTTCAACTAATGGAAATGGCTCGTAAAAATGATGTAATAAGTCTTTCCACTGTTGGTATTCGACAGAATTTCTAAAACCAATTGTATGAGCTTCTAAGTTTTCCCATCTAACAAGAAATAGATATTTTCCTTGCACTTCTATGCATCTATGCAGTTCATGAGATAAGTATCCGTCCATAGAGGCGATTAGACTAGAAGCTTTTTGAAAAGCAGATTCAAAATCATCTTCTAGATTGGGCTTAATACTAAGCATCACCGCTTCAAGAATCATTATTTTTTATTTAAACTGCTTTCAATTTGATTGTACCCTGGTCAAACGCATTGTTTTTAGTATCTATACCACTAATTTCTATGCGATCGCTATACACGTCATAAGCAGCAAAACTGAGCTTGCTAGCAGAAAGTTCTGTCCACTCGGAACGCTCTACTGGGCGAGTTCCTGCACCTGCACCGCAAATTACATACGTAGTACCGTTGATAGCACGAGTACGCTCATAGTGGTGATCGTGTCCGTTGATATAAAGCTGCACGCCGTATTTTTGAAATAGTGGCGTTAAGGTTTTGATAAATGGTTGGTTTACGCCGTAACTCCCTGATGAATATATTTGGTGATGTCCAAATACTATTTTCCAAGGAGCGTTGCTGCGACTAAGTTCTTTATCTAACCACTTTAGCTGAGTCTTCCAGTCAGCATTATCATTGGTGTCTAAAGCGAAGAACTGGGCTAAATCTCGGCGAAAAGTGTAGTAACGTTGTCCTTGCATATTAAAGCCAGCATAGCGGACTTGCGGTTCGCCGTTGGCGGTGCGAATATCATGATTGCCAAGACAAGCTTGAAATTTGACCTTTTGCTGAAGTAAAGCTTGATAAGGGCGCTCGAATACAGCGTTAATTTTGATTATCTCGCCATCGTTGTAAATATTATCGCCAGCAAGTATTACCAAGTCATATGGCTTTGACTGATGATAGCGAGTCATAGCTTGGGCTACAGCGTACTGTCCTGAGGCTCCTGTGCCAGTATCGGCAACGGAGATAAAGCGAAAAGGAGTTGCTGGCTGGGAAGCGATCGCAGGTTCTATATCGACACGAGAATTCTGCAAGAAACCTTCAGAATTAGATAGCGCATTGATGCTAGAAGCATTTTGTCGCCTGAGCTTACTAACTAAAAAAGCTAAACCAAAAGCACCAAAGCTACTTAAAGCAAGAAAATGACGGCGTTGGAGAGGCATAAGGGGAAACAGGAAGTGATAAATTAGGGCTAAAGAGGCAGCACTCGTAAAAATTTAGCCTATTTGTGCCTCGTTTGTTGGCTTATAGGAAAACTTTAATGTCACAAGATCCGCCATCACAACCGCCATCTTCCCCATCAGGAGCAGAGCGCACAAGTCCCCCCGCCAAAAAAACTCAGTCTGCAATTAAAGTTCAAAGTATCAAACTCTTACGCGGGACAATTCGGCTGTTGGAAGGGGCGATCGCTAAAATTGAAACTGAACCTGTGGAAGGTACACCAAGTTTTTTTGATGGCGTACAACAAGCTTGGCGGGGGATACTCGCAACTATTCGCTCTTTCTTACCAGAAAATTTGTCAACAAAGCTTTCAGATTTGGGTTTGACTGGCATAATTGCGGCAATATTAACAGTTGTGGTGTGGATAAGTTCAACTTTCTTGTCTGACAAGCCTCCAGAAGTAGCGAATCTTCCTACTGAGACACAACCTACACCAACAACAATTACTCCAGTAGAACCAACGATCGCTCCTGAAGAACCAACACCAAAACTTGCTCCCGAAGAACCAATTATCACTCCTTTAGAGCCACAAACACCAGAAATCGCTACTCCACCCGAATTAACAGCACCCGCCGAACCAGAACCAATCACTGTTATTCCGCAACCAGAACCAGTTGTAGAACTAACGCCAGAGCAGAGTTTGATTGCATCGATTCAAGAGCAAGTAGCACAAGTTAGCGATCGCTTTTCTGATGGTTTGATTCAATCGGTTCAAGCCAATTTTGAGGGTGGTAGTCTGAGCATTCAAGTTAAAGATGATTGGTACAATCTTCAGCAAGCCGAGCAAGATAAGTTAGCAAATCGGATGTTCAATGAAGCCGAACAATTAGACTTTACGCGCTTGGAAATTACCGATACTCAAGGAACTTTAGTAGCGCGCAGTCCAGTTGTAGGGAAAAATATGATAATTTTCAAGCGCCAACAAGTTGTTAGTAATCCAATATAAATTAGTAGCCTAGCGGTTGAAACCGCAGCTACACAATCAAAACCTGCGGAGGCAGGTTGAAGAACTCAACTTTTGTATAGAAACTCAAGCATTTTAAGAATTTATTAGTCCGCGGAGGCGGACTTTGTCTGTGTAGACGCGAATTATATTCGCCCTATCCTCTTGTAAGAAGTCTATTTTTGTGGATTTTGTGCTAATAACTTTTTTATAGCTTCTTTATGTGCTTCTTCTGAAGCTTCTGGTTCTACCACAATGGTATTAGGATCGCTCATTACTCGCCGCGACTGCTCTTGTAAAATTTGCTGCTTGAGTAATAATTCTTCGTTGTTTGAACTTGGCTCGAAATTAGATTCCATCATATGTTTTTCCTTTTATTTAGCGATCGCTTTCTGATAAGCCTGTACTTGCAAATCGATTCCAGTAATTGCCGTACCCACAACTACAGCATAAGCGCCTAAATCTAAAGCTTGACGTGCCATTTGCGGCGAAGCAATACCGCCTTCACAAATTGCGGGAATATTTAATTTGACTATTTCAGTTAAAAGTTCAAAGCCTGGGGGTGATAAATCTTGAGTTTGTTTTGTATAGCCGTAAAGAGTAGTTCCGACTATATCTGCACCAGCATTAACAGATGCGATCGCATTTTCAATCGTATCGACATCTGCCATTACTGCTTTACCTAACTCATTATGAATCTGAGTAATTAGGCTAGTTAGCGTTTCGCCTTCAGGACGTTTTCTTGCTGTAGCATCAATGGCGATAATATCCGCACCTGCTTGGGCGATCGCTGTTGCATGATCAAACTGCGGTGTAATGTACACTTCATATCCTGGTATTTGCTGCTTCCACAGTCCAATAATTGGCACTTGAGAGCGCTGGCGTACTGCTTGAATGTGGGCGGGTGTATCGATTCTCAGCCCCAACGCACCCCGATTTACTGCTGCTTGGGCGATCGCTGCAATGACGTTTGGTTCGTATATTGGCGAATCTACAGGTGCTTGACAAGAAACAATTAAGCCTTGGTGCAAGGATGCGATCGCTTTGGTAAAGTCAACTGACATAAGTTAGGGATTTAAATAGCAATAAGACGTTAAAACATAGCATCTTAACGTCCTACAGGTAATTTTATTTTTTTGACGATCAAACGCTTGTAGTAGCTACTTCTCTTGGTGCATTAGCTTCGACAATTGGCTTTCTTGTCGCTAAATCGAATTTGTAGCCATCTGGGAGGATGTGCAGTTTTGCTCCGCAAATTGCGATCGCTTCATCTTTTAATATGTCATTTATATTAGTGTGAATCACGTCGGCAATATCAACTACAGTAACAGCGCCTTCACCAACTACTTCAAACTTATTATCTTGAATTACGACAGCAGTATTCTCGTCAATACCAAATCCTAAAACTGCTGGCTGCTGCGCTAATGCGGAAAGCAAACGCCCCAAACGTCCGCGTTGCAGGAAATGCTGATCTACAACTATTCCTGGCAGAAAGCCCATACCAGGACCCATTTCTACAACATTAACGCGCGGATTGGTTTCTGAGTCGCCTTCTACGATCATCACATCTGGCATCATTGCTGCACCTGCACTCGTACCGCCGATGACAATGCCCTCTTGGTATCGTTGATGAATAGCCGCGTGAAGTTCAGTATCTTTGAGGATGCTGGTGATCCGAGATTGATCTCCGCCAGTAAAAAAAACTCCTGTTGCTTTCTGCACTGCTTCTAAATAAGTAGACGAACTTGCATCTTCTCTTTGCACAGTATCAACTATGCGAACATCTGCTGCTCCCAATCTTTCAAATACTCTGATATAGTTTTCTCCGACTTCTCTAGGCATCTCTGTGGCTACTGTCATGACAACAATATTGGCGTTGACACCTCCAGCACGGCGTACAAATTCACGTAGAACCTTACAGTCGCCTTCTTTGTCTTCCGCACCACCAATAATTACCAGTTGCCCTTGGCTCTGACTCATGACAATATTACCTTTGACTTACAATTGATTCTTTTAATAAAGCATGACAAAAGTAATTTATAAAAGAGCTATTCGGTAGATATTAATACAGAATTTTATTGACTTAGTTAGATTTAATTAATAATTTAAAAGCAGGATTAAAACCCTCTTTTAATTTTGACACAACAGTTTTATCATCCACTTGAAAGTGAATGCTATTTCAATATTATTAGATGTTAATTGCGCTCGATTGATTATAATTGCTGACTTATAGATTGAATTGTATATGTAGTAACTTGACAATTCTAATGCTCTTCTTGATATGATCGCTGAATTAGATCGTTAAGAAAATCACGGGCGCGTGCTAAGGGTAGGTGTCTTGGTTTACCTTCATAGACAATTTGGTACTCATTGCTATCTGGTCCATCGCCATACCCAGCAATTAGCTTGAGGTGAAAAGCTTTTTCAGCAAGTTCTTTAATTTCATCTTTGAGTTCAGCTTCTTCATGGGATATATGCTGCTGGCTCATAAATGTTTTTTCTAAACTGTTATAGACATTATCAAGCAAAATTGTGATGTAAGACACCTTTCAAAAGTTATATCTTCAAGTAATGATATCGAGTCAAAAGGAGATTTTTATGGTTCAAGCTCAAAATACCGATCCAGTCCGCGTCAATGCCAGAAAATCTGATGCGTTCGATATTTTCAATCTCAAGCATTACGAAGGAGCAAACCCATACCTAAATGTAGGAGCGCTAGTATTTAAGTTTGCGCTTACGGGCTATAAAGAACCCTTGCCTATTGAAGAGTATATAGAAATTATTGGCGATCGCTATTCCCAAATCTGCGCAGTAGAAAGCTATGACTCCTACGCTCATCTATTCGCCCATACAGTTTCCCAAGTGGGACAACTAGACATGGATTTGCACCTAGATCGTTGGAATTATAAGCAAAATGACAATGATGCCGAAATAAGCGTGCAATCGCTACACGCCCGCACCAGTAGAGCGGTAGTTTACTTTGTGTGGGACTGGTTTGAAGCTATTACGCAAAACCAAGAAATCGTGTTTGATGAGCAAATTCGCGCCATTCAAGATATATTTAGGCGATCGGTGTACGGCGGCCCTACTGTCTATGCTCTTTTGCGCACAGCGTTGCAAAACGGTATTCCTGCATTCTATCTGTGGGATGAAGGACTCATGCAATACGGCTATGGCAAAAAACAAGTGCGCGGCGTAGCAACAACATTTGACTGCGATAGTCATATAGATTCAGACTTTACCACTCGTAAAGATGACTGCAAGGCATTTTTACATACCCTCGGCTTTCCTGTACCCAACGGTAATATTGTCGTTAGCCGTGAAGAAGCCATATCAGTTGCTAGAGAGATTGGCTATCCGGTAGCAGTTAAGCCAGTAGTAGGTCATAAAGGTATTGGCGTAACAGCAGATGTGCAAAGTGCAGAAGAATTAAAAGCAGCTTTTAACAGAGCAATTAAGGCGATTCCAGAAGAACAGCCAACGCGGGTAATTGTCGAAACAAGTATTTCTGGAGCAGATTTTCGCTTGCTGTGTGTCAATGGGAGATTTGTTGCTGCTACCGAACGCCGCCCCGCTTGGGTGGAGGGTGATGGTAGATTGACTATTGGTGAATTGATTGATCGCGAAAATCGCACCTTAGCTAGAAGAGATACGCCAACTTCAGCTTTAAGTAAAATTCAGTGCGATGATGCAATGGATATGTATTTAGAAGAACAGGGATTAACGCTCGATAGCGTGATTGAAAAAGGACGTACTGTTTACTTGCGGAAAGTTGCTAATTTGTCGGCTGGCGGCGTGAGTATAGATGCAACTAGTACAGTTCATCCAGATAATATTGTGCTGGCGCAAGATATCGCCCAGCATTTTCGCCTTACTTGTTTAGGGATTGATGCGATCGCCCAAAGTTTAGCAGTATCTTGGAAAGATGGCGGGTTTGGCATCCTAGAAATCAATGCCGCGCCAGGAATTTTTATGCATCTCAACCCTGCTACGGGTGAAAGCGTTGATGTACCTTCACACATTCTAGAAACCTTTTTTTCGTCTGCTACCGAGGCAAGAATTCCGTTAATTACTTTTAATAGTGTCTCAGTTGAAGAATTAGCCGAAGTTATCGATTATATTCTTTTGCAACATCCTGACTGGACAGTTGGCGCTGTGTGCAAAGATGGCGTTTTTGTCAATCGCTCCCAAAAACATCTCAACAAAGATTACAACAGCAACGTCCAAAACTTGCTCCGCAATCCTAAACTGGACTTACTAATTGCTGAATACAAGGGAGATACTCTAGAACGCTCAGGAATGTTTTATCAAGGTAGCAATTTAGTATTTTTAGACAATCCCACAGAGACAGAGATGATGTTGGCGCGAGACGTTTTTGATGACTCGATAGTGGTAATCAAAGAAAATAATAGTATTTCTATTCGTCGCCAAGGATTGATCGAACAGTACGAATTAGGAGAGCATGAGCCGTTTTCGCGCGTTTATCTCAAAGAACTTGCTACGATTTTGTAGTTCGTACTTATATAAAATCTCAGACAGAGGCTACAATTGCTAGCCTCTAACTGCCCCAACAATTTATGCATCGCATCAATGCTACTCCTGGAGGCTGGAATCCTCAAGCGGAGGGAGTAATTTTTCTATCGCAATCTCCCGCGCCGATTGTATTTCTGACTGCTGCCGATACTGATATTCAAACTATTGCTGCCGCAGTTACTAAGTTACCGCCCAATTTTCCAGCCTTAAGGGTTGCCAATTTGCTGCATTTACAGCAACAGCTAACCATTGATACCTATGCCGAAGAAGTATTAGAAAAAGCTCAAGTTATTATTCTGCGGCTATTGGGAGGGCGCTCTTATTGGAGTTATGGCTTAGAAGTAGTGCGAGAAACAGTAAGACAAACTGGCGCAGCGCTAATTGTGATGCCAGGAGATGATCGCTTAGATCCAGATTTGATTACTCATTCCACGGTTGCTTTAGCTGCTGTTAATCAGTTGTGGCGATATTTTACAGAAGGTGGGGTGACAAATACTATTCATGCTTTGCAATTTGTAGCGGATAATTACCTGCAAACAGATTTCAATCCGCCACCACCCCAAAGCGTTCCACGAGTAGGGTTGTATCCTTTGCCTTCTGAAAAAAGCCGCTTTCCTCAAGTTGGGATATTGTTCTACCGCGCTCACTATCTAGCTGCAAATACACTCCCAATTGATGCACTTTGTCAAGCTTTGGCGGCAAGAAATTTAGAGCCAGTACCGATATTTGTTTCTTCTTTGCGCGATGCTGAAGTGCAAGCCCAAGTGCTAGAGCATTTGCGATCGCAAGCAGATATTCAAGTATTGCTAAATACTACTAGTTTTTCTCTAGCTCGGTTGGAGGCAGACACGCCTCAGCTAGATTTGTGGGAAAAGCTGGATGTACCAGTATTGCAAGTAATTTTGAGTGGCGGTACTGCTGATAGTTGGGATTCTGGGCTGCAAGGGCTGTCACCGCGCGATATGGCGATGAATGTAGCTTTGCCAGAAGTAGACGGCAGAATTATTAGTCGGGCTATTTCGTTTAAAGCGGTACAGGCGGAAAACCCCGATTTGCAAACGGATGTGGTTGTTTACGAACCAATGAGCGATCGCGCCAGTTTTGTAGCGCAATTAGCAGCACGTTGGGTAAAACTGCGCCTGCGATCACCTCAAGAGCGGCGCATAGCATTAATCTTGGCAAACTATCCTAACCGCGATGGCAGGCTAGCTAATGGTGTAGGTTTGGATACTCCGGCTAGTTGCGTGGAGATTTTGCAAGCTCTAAAGTCCGCTGGCTATGAAGTAACAGATTTACCTGATAGCGGAGATAAATTAATAGAACTATTGGTTAGCGGGGTAACAAACGATCCGCAAGGGCAATTTAGAGAAGTGAGGCAAGTTGTAAGTGGCGAGGAGTACCAGAAGTATTATGCGACTTTGCCAGAAGAGGTAAAAAAAGGAATTAGCGATCGCTGGGGGCGCAATTCTACTCCTAATTTGGCAATTTCTGGGGTGCAGTTGGGTAACATATTTGTAGGCATTCAACCCGCACGGGGTTACGATATTGACCCTAGTTTGAATTACCACGCCCCAGACTTAGAACCTACCCACGATTATCTAGCTTTTTATTATTGGGTGCGAGAAGTATTTGGCGCTGACGCTGTAGTTCATGTCGGTAAGCACGGCAATTTAGAATGGTTGCCAGGAAAAAGCGTAGCTTTATCAAGTAAGTGTTACCCAGAAGTAGCTTTAGGTGCTTTGCCTCACTTTTACCCCTTTATTGTTAACGATCCAGGCGAAGGATCTCAAGCAAAACGCCGCGCTCAAGCGGTGATTTTGGATCATTTAACCCCGCCAATGACTCGCGCTGAACTTTACGGTGCTTTGCAGCAGTTAGAAGGTTTAATTGATGAGTATTATGAGGCTCAGAGTTTAGATCCCTCGCGCGTAAAAGCGATCGCATCTCGAATTACCGAGTTAGTTATTCAAGAAAATATCCATCAAGACTTGGGCATTGATCAAGCAGAAATTTTTACTTATCTTGATGGTTATTTGTGCGAACTCAAAGAAGCCCAAATCCGCGACGGCTTGCATATTTTTGGGCAATGTCCCCAAGGAAGACAGTTAAGAGACTTAATAGTTGCGATCGCCCGTCAGCCCAGCAAAGGACGCATCGGTTTAACTCGCGCCCTTTCTCAAGATTGGGGGCTAGAATTTGACCCGCTTACAGCCGATTTAAGCTTGCAACTATCAGATGAAAATCAGCAGATTTTAACTAGCAAAACTCAAAATACCTGTCGCACTATTGGCGACGGGGTAGAAATCCTAGAGCAATATGCCGCCGATCTAGTATATAACCTTTTATCTCCTACTCCCCCTGCTCCCCCTGCCACCCCTGCTCCCCCCTCTCCTCTATCCTCCGAACTAACCTGGATAAGCGATCACCTCCTCCCTGCTTTGCAAAAAACTAATCTAGAAATTACTAATTTATTAAGCGGTTTAAATGGGCAATATATTCCTAGCGGTCCTTCAGGCGCGCCTACGCGGGGTCGCCCAGAGGTTTTACCGACAGGTCGCAATTTCTATTCTGTAGATATTCGCGGCATTCCTACAGAAACAGCTTGGGATATTGGTAGAAAGGCAGCAGAAGCTTTAATCGAACGCTATACCCAAGAAAACGGTGAATATCCGCAAACTTTGGGCTTATCTGTTTGGGGAACTTCAACAATGCGAACGGGAGGAGACGACTTAGCTGAGGCTTTGGCTTTACTTGGCGTTCAACCTGTGTGGGATGGAGTTTCGCGGCGAGTGGTAGATTTTGAAATTTTGCCACTGTCAATTTTAGGTCGCCCGCGCGTAGATGTAACGCTGAGAATTTCCGGCTTTTTCCGCGATGCTTTCCCTAATTTAATCGATTTATTTGATTCTGCTGTAACCGCAGTCGCAGCTTTGGACGAACCAGCACAACAAAATCCAATAGCTGCACAAGTAAAAAAAGAAACGCAAGCATGGCAAGCATCGGGATTGAGTTTGGAAATGGCACAAGAGCGATCGCAATACCGAATTTTTGGCTCTAAACCTGGCGCTTATGGCGCAGGACTCCAAGGCTTAATGGAGGCGCAAAACTGGAACGACGATGCAGATTTAGCCCGCGCTTATATCAATTGGAGTTGCTACGCTTACTCTGGCACAAAAACAGGACGCTCTGCTCCCGAAGCTTTTGCCCACAGGCTCAAAGAAATGCAAATAGTTCTGCACAATCAAGACAACCGCGAACACGATTTATTAGATTCAGATGATTATTATCAATTTCAGGGCGGGCTAACAGCGGCGGTAAGGTCGCTTACTGGCAAAAATCCGCAAACCTACTTTGGCGACAACTCTATTCCGGCAATTCCCCGCATTCGACAGCTAAAAGAAGAAATAGCACGGGTATATCGATCGCGCGTTATCAATCCCAAATGGATTAGCGGCGTAATGCGTCACGGCTACAAAGGTGCGTTTGAAATGGCGGCGACAGTAGATTACTTATTTGCTTACGATGCTACGGCAAGGTGTGTAGAAGATCACATGTATCAAGGCGTTGCTGCTGCTTACTTATTAGACCCCCAAGTGCAAGATTTTGTGCAAGAAAAGAACCCTTGGGCTTTAAGAGACATGGCAGAACGGTTACTAGAAGCTCATCAACGGGGTTTGTGGGAAAACGTTGATGCAGAAACAGTTGATAGATTAAGGGCGATCGCTCTTGCTGCTGAGGCGATCGTCGAAGCAAAATAATAGATTGGTTGCAAAAGTATGGGGCGAATGGAATTCGCGTCTACACAAACAAAGTCCGCCTGCGCGGACTAAGAGAGTTTTTGAATAAATTAGTTGGATATTTAGGGCTTTGGCAAGAAGTCTATTAGACTTCTTGCGTGAATAACCACTAAGCTTGTTTAAACTCAAGCGTTGCAAAGAGTTTAAACAAAAATTTAAGTTTTCTAACCTGCGTAGGCAGGTTTTGTCTGTGTAGCCGTGGTTTCAACCGCTAGGCTTCCAAGATGCAGGCAAGAAACAAAATGGTAAAAGGAAAAGGATATTCTTTCTTACCCCTTCCCCTTTAACCTGCGCCCTTGGCGCTTATTCCCATTCAATAGTTCCAGGTGGCTTGGAAGTGATATCAAGAACTACCCGATTTACACCTTTTACTTCGTTGACAATCCGGTTAGAAATTGCTTCCAATATGTCGTAAGGAACGCGCGACCAATCAGCCGTCATGCCATCTTCGCTAGATACCAAGCGCAACACAATCGGGTAAGCATAGGTACGCTGATCGCCCATTACGCCCACGCTACGGATGGGTAATAGCACGGCGAAAGCTTGCCAAAAGTCATGATAGATGCCGCGTCGATTGATTTCTTGACGAACAATAAGATCGGCATCCCGTAAGATGTCTAAACGCTCGGCTGTAATTTCTCCAATGATCCGGATCGCTAACCCAGGACCAGGAAAAGGCTGGCGTTGGACGATTTCTTCTGGTAAACCAATCGATCGCCCGACTTTACGGACTTCATCTTTAAATAGTTTACGCAGAGGTTCAACTAGTTTAAAGCGCAGGTCTTTAGGTAAGCCGCCAACGTTATGATGGCTCTTAATTTTGACGGCTACTCGTTCGCCAGTTTTTGGATCGACATTAGTATCTGCCGATTCAATTACATCTGGGTAAAGAGTACCTTGGGCTAAGTAGTCAAACGGTCCAAGGTTTTTGGATGCTTCTTCAAATACTTGGATAAATTCGTGTCCGATGCGACGGCGCTTTTCTTCAGGATCGGTTACGCCAGCAACCAAGGCTAAAAAGCGATCGCGCGCATTTACATACTCAACAGGAATATGAAACTGCTCTTGAAATAGCTTCACTAACCGTTCTGGTTCTAATTTACGCATAAAGCCTTGGTCAATAAAGACGCAAGTTAATTGGTCGCCAATTGCTCTATGCAATAAAAAAGCCAGCGTAGAAGAATCGACTCCGCCAGATAGTGCTAGCAAAACTCGCTTTTCGCCAACTCTTGCCCGAATTTCTCTGATTGCTTCTTCTACAAAAGCATCCGTTGTCCAAGTCGGTTCGCAGTCGCAGATGTGATAAACAAAGTTGCGAATTAAAGCAAGTCCGCCAACTGAATGCACTACTTCTGGGTGAAACTGCACGCCGTAGAGCTTTTTGTCGTAGTTAGCGATCGCCGCACAAGGAGTATTTTCGGTATGTGCTAGCACTTCAAACCCTCCTGGCAACTGGTCGCACGAGTCGCCGTGACTCATCCACATAGTTGTGCCATCTTCTACGTTGGTCAGCAAATCAGTAGGATCGTCTATTAATAACGAAGCTTTGCCGTATTCTCTTTTTTGCGCTGGTAAAACTTTTCCACCTAGCTGTTTGACCATTAACTGCATGCCATAGCAGACACCTAAGACAGGAATTCCCAAATGCCAGATCTGGGGATCGCACTGCGGGGCGCGATCGTCGTACACTGAACTAGGACCACCAGAAAAGATAATTCCTTTGGGGTTGAGTTGTTTTAGCTGTTCGGCAGTAGTGCGATAAGAAAGAACTTCTGAATATACTTGGGTTTCGCGAATCCGCCGAGCAATTAATTCAGAGTATTGAGAACCGAAGTCTAGAATGACAATCATTTGGCGATTCAACTGCGCCAATGCTTCGGTTTGAGGCAGTGTTTCTGTCTGTACCACCGATTTATTCCTAATTTAGTGCAAGTGTAGATCTAGAAATAGAAAAATTGAGGAAGAGCGATCGCTTACCCTCAGATGAATACTTATTTATTAGTATTTAATTATTCTTATTAAGTTAACATAAGTGCGGTAGCAATGTGTTAGCGGTTTGGCTTTGAACGATAATTGTGCGATCGCGGTCAAATAGAATCGAACCAATCTGAATGTGACGATTGCTCAATGAGAATATGTAGTCTTGTGTGCGTTTGTCGATAGTTTCGGCGATCGCGCTATAAAGTTGTTGTACCCAGTTAGTATCAGTTTTTGCATCTAATTGCCGCAGATATTTAAGGGCGGCTTCTGTTGTGGAACTTGCAAGAATATTTTGTAAAACTGGTGTTGGCAAGCCTAATCGTGCTGCGCAAGCGGTAAGAATTTCCAAGCGCCCGTCTGCTAAATGGTGATGAGTATGGAATATTCCGCCAGCAAGTTTGACCAGTTTGCCATGATAACCAAATAATAGAATTGTTTTTATTTCTTGATTTGCTGCTTCTACTAAAACGCTACCTAACCAATTTGCCGTTTTAACCAATAGCTGAGGATTAATGCCCATTTGCTGCGCTAAATCTAAGCCATTTTCGCCGATACAAAATACAGCGCGATCGCATGTTTTTGCTTTTAGCCGCACTTGTTCTAAGCAAGCCTCCAATTGTCCAGGGGCGCTAAGTGGTTGCGAAATCCCAGTTGTACCGAGTAAAGACAGCCCCTCTACCACTCCAAAAGCAGCATTAGATGTACGCTCTGCAAGCGCTCTACCTTCTGGCAAAATAATCGTAACTTTAATATTTTCTGTTGGTTTGAGCAGTCGGGCAAGATTTACTTGGAATAATTCTTGAGCGTAGGTATAAATAGCAGCTTTACCATCAGCATCCTGAATGCGCCCAATACCTTCACCGCCAACAATGGTAATCTGTTCTAGCGACGATTCCTGCCACTCTACTACTGCCCAAATTGGTGTATTGCGAGTAAGATCCAAATTATCGCCAGGATCGCTGTGAGTAATTGCTAACGCCATGTTCTGGTGCAATCCTGCTACTTGGGCGATCGCAATTTCAACTTTTTGCGCAGGTGTAATTAGATCGATTGTTACTGTTGAAGGAGATGAGCGATCGCGCAACCAATATAAAGCCGCAACAGCCGCAGCACAAGCAAAAACGGGCAAAGTATAGCCAGAACCAGACAAAGTAACTGTCATTTGCAGCAATCTATACAGTGGGTTGATACCTAAAATCTTATTTCCTTTCTCCTCCTCCTAGCCGTAAGGACTAACATCTGCTTTAAGCATAATCTTGGCGATTTTTTGTTTGAATAGATTAAGAAACTTCTATTTCTGTTGACTGTTGTATAGCATCATAGTTTTAGCCTATTGTGCGAAACAATGGCTTGAACTCTTTTCTCTGCTAGTTTAAATACCCCTGTTCATAACTCAACACTTATTGGATTTTGTTTTGGTAGACACTATTACTCAGCCAGTTGTAGATATAGTAGAACCGTTTGCCGCGCAAAGAGCGGATATTTTACCCGATATTCAAAATCAACCATATAGTAAAAAAGCGATTCGTACTAGTTTAAAAGCATCTACGATCGACGGTATATTTGCCACACTTTTTACTAGCATTACAGGCGGCGTATTACTAACCAATTTCTTATTGCAGCTAGGAGCAACGCCTGTAGAAATTGGCATGCTCTCATCAATTCCGATGCTGTTGAATTTGCTGCAACCCTTGGGGGCTTATTTTGCCGATCGCACTAATAGCCGTCACAATTATTGTTTGTGGGTATTTGGCACGGCACGGCTGCTGTGGCTGATTTTAATCGTTGGTATTGGCTGGATTAGCTGGTCGGGTAGCAATCCGCATCAGCTAGTAAGTTGGACGCTAGCAATGGTGATAGTTACTCATTTGTTAGAGTCTTTGGGTAGTTCAGCTTGGTTGAGTTGGATGGCGGTATTGGTTCCCCATCGATTGAGAGGTAGGTACTTCGGTTTCCGCAATAGTGCTGCTAGCTTGACTAATCTTATTGGCGTACCGCTACTTGGATTTGCTGTCTCAGCTTGGCCCAGGGGTACTATCGAGGGTTACGCTATCGTGCTGTTTTTGGCTGTTGTCGTCGGGTTAGTTAGTTTGGGATGCCAGTTTTTTATGGTAGATGTTAACCCGCAGTTGAAGGCAAAAGAACAGACACAAGTCAAAAAAGATGATGGTTCACCTGCGGGCTTTCATTTTTCACCTAATTTTCTGATGTTTTTGTTCTACTTCGGTTTATGGACGTTTGCTGTCAACCTAAGTTCGCCCTTTTTTAATCTTTATCTATTGGACAACTTACATTTAGATTTAAATTGGGCAACTCTATACGGGAGTTTGACTGCGGCGGCTAACTTAGTTTTACTGATTTGGTGGGGTAAGCTAGCAGATCGGATCGGCAATCGTCCAATATTATTGATTATCGGCATCTTGGCAGCAGTAACGCCTTTGTTTTGGTTGGGGACGGGAAATGATAGTTTCTCTTTATGGATATGGCTACCTTTAGTTCATCTATTTACAGGCGGAACGTGGGCGGCAATCGAGCTATGTAGTAGTAATATCCAAATGGAAGTTGCGCCAATGGATTGTACTTCAAGCTATTTTGCTGTAGCTGCGGCTGTAGCTGGAGTTTGTGGTGCTTTGGGAACAACAGCAGGAGGATTTTTGAGCGAATTACCTTATGTTGGCGGTTTACCAGGACTATTTGCCCTTTCTGCGGGTGTGCGCCTATTTGCTTTATTACCTTTAGTTTTTGTCCGCGAACCGCGTAGTCAAAGCGTTAGCCAGATTGTCAGTAATTTGTTCGATTTCAAAAAGCGATCGCCCGTACCTCAAACCGTAACTGTGTCAAATACACCAAAATAGAAGTAAGAGGGGTTGGTAGCAAATAACCAACGACAAAAACGGCATGAATACAGTTGATTATCTTCGCATCAGTTTGATTGACCACTGCAATTTTCGCTGTCAATACTGCATGCCAGAAGGAGCCGAGTTAAACTATATTCTGCGTGAGCATTTGCTTACTGATGAAGAACTACTAACTCTCA
>QQTW01000681.1_pt1 | contig 21889 bp, 21 predicted proteins | sample 1904831 | NCBI WGS metagenome assembly QQTW01 (sample SAMN09435610, study PRJNA476489) | Subsurface metagenome, whole genome shotgun sequencing project. | reverse complement strand
TGTGTCCATAATCAGCCTCTGTTGGCCCTTCGTCTCGCAATCTCGGGTCGGGCTCATTTCCACTCTGTACCCAATCCGGTAAAGGCTCGTATCCCTTGAGCCCGCCGAGTATTCCATCGCTGACCACCAGGAGACTCGCCGAGCCAATGGTAAACCGCTCCCGGTTCTCAGACGGACTCGGCGCCTGTGGTACAGGCTTCGGTGCCAGCAGCAGGAGATTGGCTAGCTCTGTGGACGAAGGTACAGCAAGCAGAGCCTTATACACTCGGGCGCGGTCGCGCAAGTCATACGACGTATCGTATCGGGCCAAGAGCAGAACATAGCGCCAGAGGACAGATATGGGATGTTCTCGTTCACTGACGTTCTCACCGATGCCGCTGGATGTGGACATCTCAATGGTGTTCGGATCCTGGTCCATTGATCCATAACTCTCATCACGCGGTGGCTCAGTCGCTTGTTGAGGCAATGAGTTCAGATGATGCACGTATACCTTGGCTGCAAGCAAGACAATCTGTAGCTTTGCCGCTTCAGTCTCGTCAGCAAAGCCTTTTGCAAGAATGCGAAGAACGTCTGCCGCGATGTTATTCTGCGGTTGTATACCAGCGAACTCTCCTACGAGCCAAATGATGCAGGCACGAGCCTGCGGACTGGTCGTCGTATCGAGGCTTTTGGCCAAGCGAATCACAGTCCTCACGTGCTCTTCCGGTGCTTGCTGGATCAGGTGTCGAACGACCTCAAGAGCCTCCGCCACGAGGTGTGGGTCAGGACTGTTCAGCTGCTTTAGCAGAAGCCGCATGCACCGCGGTGCCGTTCGCGCATCACTTTGAGCGCAGCGGCCTATTGCTCGGACACTCTCACGCACCAAGGCAAGGTCGCGGCCGCGACTGAAGTGTTCCAATTCGCTGAGGATCAAGCCTTTGAGGTGGATGTCGGCGTGTGGAAAGATTAATGTGAGCACCTCCAGTTTGAGACTCCATATGTAAGCTGGATCGCTTGCACGGACCAGAAAGTGTGATGCGTATTGAAGAAAAGGTTGAGGGCGCGCCAAGCACACTTGCACGAGGTTGTGCAGGGCAATGTGTCGAACGTTTCGTGGCCCTCGCAGGAGAGCTACGAGTGGCCCGACTGCGCTATCCAGGTAAGTCGTGTTTCCCAGGTAGAGATAGCAAGCGACAACGGCAACAATGACGGCTGGATTCCGACTTTGGAGTAGTGGTTTAGCAGAGCTCAACAAGAGCTCTAAATCTGGATCTAGAATCGTTGTCTCTTCTGTTTCATCGTCTCCGTGTTCATCTTGCCCCGTTGCGCCTTCATCGTCGTAAAACTTTTCGACACTGCTGATGTGGCTCTGCTCGCGTTGTGCCACTTTGGTCCTCTTCACGAGCCTGGTTTTGCGCGGAAAGCATCTCCTTCCATACACAATCATGAGACGCAAAGTGGCCAATTGACTCCACTCGTCCATATCCACCAGTTTACGAACAAGGCCACGATAGTGCTTGTGGATCAGGTCCAGGCGGTCGGGGCACATATCTAGAAACGCCGCCACTGCGGCCCCGGCAACGTAGTACTGCTTGTCACCCAGTAGGATCGTAAGATACTCGAGCAGCTGAGGCAATGCCGCAGGGTCCAATCGATAGCATTTGGGAATGGCAAGCGCAGCTGCTTTGCGAACGTATGGTGACATGTCGCCGACGCCTCGCTTGATACCGAGCTGAACGATCTGACTGATTACCGGTACGCGGATTCCAGACATGACACGGAGGGCTAGAGCGCGAAGCTGCGGATTCGAATCTGACAGCGATTTCTGAATGGTGTTGATGGACAAAAGGGCGGTGTCCGGCTCGGCCTCGGCATGGTGGACGAGGTAGATGTACACGAGCTTCTTGATCTCTATCGAGGGCGACGCGATGTTCTTGATGACGGAGCTGAAGTATGGGAGGCTGTCCTGGCCGCGGTATGTCATCTGCCGAGCCGCCACAGGCTTTCGTCAGGGCGTCGGGAGTTCCATTGTGTGTGGGGACTCATGGAGCGTTCGGAAAGCGTACGGATATCACTTTGCGCAGCCCCTCCAGCACTTCTCGGTCATTGCGGCTGTCGAGCAGCTTCCGTAGCTGCGCTGCGGGCAGCCGGCGTGAGGATGCCGCCGTTTTGCGTGCGGAGCTGACATCTCGCGCTGCTTCGAGCGTTAGGTCTCGTGCTACATAATCGAGGGTTACAATTAGTGGATGGATTCAAGGGGTGGCAGTAGAAGGGTATTTACCAGTCTCGAGTATGCTCGAAATCCGGTTTATCGACTCCATGGGTTATGAGCGTGAGAGGGAATTGATCATTGAAATGAGCACGACTCAGAACTTATTATTGACGATCATCATTATGCTTGACGGCCTTGGCCCGGGGGACTGGTTGTAACTCTTTTGGGTTAGTGGTTAAGGACCCATGGGTGCCATCCATGGATGTGGTCAACCTCAACCTTGGAACCCCCACGATCGGATCTTGATTTCCTGTATGGAGGGCGTTGGACATTTATTCAGGTCGAAATACAACAATCAGATATCAAACCTCTAGCAAAAGCTGTAGCGGATGCTTCAGGCGCCACTAGATCTTGACACTCTGCTGCACCGACCTCATGGGTGCTCCTTTGGACAATTCCATATCACAGTACAAAAGGTCTCCCAATGATGAGAGCAAAATCGGAACATCCGAAGTCTATTGTCTCTTTTGAATAACTGACTTCGACCAAAGTCAATCCGTGGACAGGTCGTTTGTCGAGTGCACTGCTGAATACTACGAGGGAAAGAATGACCGGAAATGAGGGCTCTGTCTCGAACACCGGTGGTCTTGCACCCGATTTCACTACCGGAAATATTCCGTTATATTCTAGAACATAGCACGGCTCCATCCAGGTTCATTGTCTGTTCCAGCCGCGAGCAATTTACATCGCAATTGCAGAGATTGGTAGACCCAGACACCGTTGAAGAAGCAGAAGAGAGGACTGCACCGGATGAAGCAACAACTCGAGAAGATCCTATTTCATTTCTTCATCTCACACTTGACTGTCTGTCACGCTCACGTCATGTCAAGATTTCCTTCTGTCCTTCGATCGAGGCTCTTCATGCGTACTTGTCTGTCTACTCAACCAAGATGGAAACCCCAGGGAGTGCTCCAGAGGAGACTGGCCGCCAACCTATCCTTGTTCTGTTGAACGTCTTGTCATTGCACACGGACAGTATCACGTCCTTCTCAGCACAGGGGTTGAGTCGCCTCTTCGCAGCTGCGGTGGAGGCTGCGGAGCGGAGTATGCAAGAACTTGTGATTGCAGAGTGTCAGCCCCCAATAACCCAATTGGACTTGTCAGAGCAGACACAGACGATTTCTGTTGATGCCCAAGACCATCCCGTTGACGGTGATACACACGGGACGGTCGTCGAAGAAGACACGGGCATGACTGACGAGGAGCTCCTTATACGAGGCGATGCTTCTGTTCATGATCCACGTGAAACGGCAAAAGATCCATGGGCTACGCAAGTGCCGATACTCAGCATGTCAATCAGAAGACTTGGTCTGGGTGAGGGCTCTTTGGGTGGACGAAGTGTTACCGTCCGCAGCGTGGCAGCCCGATGGTGTGACTTCAAAACCATAGCCGAGCACGAAACTGACTTCAGCAATGTCGGATAATCAAAGAATCAATCGTTCATCAAGGCCGCTTCATAGGCTGGAAGTAAGATGAAACGGCTGTCAGATCCTGTGTAGCGATGAATTTCGAGTCATACTTCGGGCAATCGCTGTCTTTCTACTGACCATCAAGGACTCAGTCTCTCTATTCTCCATCCAGCATCTAAGGCTTCATCTTTGCTATACTTGAAGCGGTCGTGCAACCGGCTTTCCTTTCCCTGCCAGAACTCCACCATATCGGGAAGTATTCGCAACCCTCCCCAAAACTCTGGAACCGGGATATTGTCTTGTCCCTCAAATCGTTTCTCAATATCCTGAACCCTCTGCTCGAGCTCCTCTCGACCAGTCAGGACTTGGCTCTGTTGACTTGCCCACGCACCGATCCTACTGCCGCGTATCCGAGTGTCATAGTAGATCTGAGATTCTTGACTTGTCAACCTCTCCACCTTACCTTCGACTCGGACCTGTCTTTCAAGCTCATGCCACCAGAATGTCAGCGCGGCCTGAGGATTGCTTGCCACGTCCGCCGCTTTTCGACTCGTTCCCCAGTTGGAGTATACCACGAAGCCTCGCTTGTCCAGTTCCTTCAGATACACCATTCTTGCGGAAACGCGGCCGGAGGGCAAGTGCGCTGTAGAGAGCGTGACTGTCTCGGGCTGGAAGACATTCGACTCTCGTGCGTGGGAAAACCAATGGTGGAATTGGGTGAAAGGGTTCTCCGTAAGTTGAGCGACGTCTAAGGAGCCTTTGGTGTATTGAGTCGCTTGACCCGAGTCATGAACACCGGCTGGTGCAAATATCAATTTCTTTGCGGATGCATCCGAGGCCATGGTTCTGCTGAGACGTCTGAGACACTGATGCGGAGGCAGTCGCATCGATAAAGTGTTGGTTTGAGAAGTAAAGAATTCAAAGCCAAGAGCGACTCGCACTTTCGGCAGCAGCCGGCTAATAACGCAGATGATGCGGCGGAATGTTTCCGCACCTTTAAGGATTCTGCTCACACCTTCCAGGGCTTTTCCATGTTGACCAGCAACATACTGTTTACAACCTCCACCGCGCCGTCATGTCAGACCCGCAACCCAACATCTCGCGAGACCTGCTGGGGCGCGGCCACTCCCCGGTCTCGGCATCCCGGATCTTCAAGGAAAAGGTGCTCGACAAGCCTCTGTTCCTGCGGCCCACAGAGCCAGAGCCTCTCGATGCGCGCTCTCAGCGACAACGCGAGCGAGCGCATGAACTTGCTCGACGTCGCAAGTCTCAAAAGCCCAAACCACTCACCGCAAGGCAAAAGCGCGCACTGGGCATATATGAAGTCCCACGCGAGCAACAGAAATATGCCATCTACAAGCCTCTGCATGCCATGTGGTGTAGTTACATGCGTGAGATACTGGGCTTGGACAAGGCAGAGGGAGAGAATGGCTCACGGCCAAGTGCAGCATACATCACGCCGCAGGGTGCAGGGCCGAAGATTGCGAGTGCAGACTTTCACGGTGCCGAGATCGAAATAGTGCGGAGTAGATGTGTCAGTAGAGTCGGACTCAGAGGTATAGTAGTTAAGGATACAAAGTTCGTTTTCGAGATCATTACTCCTACAAACCAAATGAAGAGTAAGTTGGAAATTTGTCATAAAGCGGAACTCTCTTGGACACTGAAGCTAATGAACCTCTTTAGTCATCCCAAAAGAACACACGGTGTTTCGGATCGAGATTCCAATATCAGAGATAGAGCCTGATGATGATGCTACGAGCCGACGTAGACTCGCCATCGAACTGTACGGCTCGCAGCTCGAGAATCGTGCAGCTGACAGAGCAAACAAGAAGTTCAAGCTGCACATACCGCCTGACCTATGATCTCAACATAGACAAAACTGTCATAACACGTCTCGCGCATGCGGTTGTCGCAAAAGCATCTGACCAATGAGGCTATTCTGAAGCTGTGGCCCGGGAACAAGGGCTTGCGATACGGCGAAGTACGCTCGCATATGGAGACTGGAGTTGACGGACATCGTACTAACAACAGAATCACAGCTTTCGCAAAAGTTGCGTCAACGCCTTCCGCTGAAGTTGCAATGTGTCTCTCGCATCACCAGCGGTTAAGCGGCATCACAAGATGGATGGAACGCGATATAAGCTCCACAAGACAACTACGTCCACTAAATCTAAGGCCACTAATGCAAAGCTTGTATGATGACATTATCAATCAGCCTAACCGCGATAGCTCCCTCACCAAGACCGCAGTCTTCGCCCGCTGAAGGAGTCTCAAGGGGTAGCATTTTTACTGCACCGCTCAAAATTGCGCCTCTGCCTCCTTCGACCTCCTCTAGCTCCTCTAGCGTCTCGGGTTCAGCCAAAGAAATATAGTCGACTTCGAAGCGCGCCCTTTGTGAAGAAGGAAGCTCTTCCTGCTCTCGAGCGCGGCGCATTATGAGGTCATTGGCGGGCCAGAGAATATCACCACGGGATCGCATCCCTTTTGTGTATTGATCTTCTGCAAGCCTGAGAGCCTGGTATAGTACCGTGGCTACGTTCCGCCTCCTTGGACCAAGATAGACATTTCTAGAGCTCATGGCAAGGCCGTCTGATTCTCGTTGCGTCGGGACCGTTTGGACTTCTGTGTTCACGTGAAAGTCTTGCACCATTCGGCGAATGATGACGCTTTGCTGAATATCTTTCTGACCAAAGTACACTCTGTCTGGTTGGACGATCTGAAATAACTTCATGCAAACGGTGGCAACGCCACGGAAGAAGACCGGCCGGGACGCCCCTTCTAACAAGCCGGCAAGCGGAGTTATGGTGATGAACGAGCCGTGGCCTTGAGGCTCGGACGATGGTGGCAGTGTCGGGTACATGGTCTTCGTCGTGGGCGCGAATATTGCACTGACCCGGCCAAACTCAGGCGTTGACTGTAGCTCACGATCCAGAGCCTGAATCGCGCTAATGTCTGACTCCCATGTCTTAGGGTAGCTCTCCAGATCCTCGTTGACACCGAATTGCGTCGGGTTGACATAGATGCTGACAAAGACATGGTCATTCTCTCGCGCAGCCTGTCGCATCAGAGACATATGGCCTTCATGGAGAGCACCCATAGTGGGCACAAACCCCACCGAGCGTTGAGACAAGAGGAGTTCTCTTCTGTATTTGCGAATGGGGCTCACGTCGCGGAAGATCTTAATGCTTGGGTCTACAGCAACCCCAGACATGGGCTTGACATGCATTTTCGGTCCTATGACTTGCCAGTATCCGTCAGCTTGGACACTGTTGTGAAGGGAAGCTGCGCTTACTAGGGAACAATAGAAGCCTCCTATACATGTCGTGAAGCCGTAAGAGATAGAGATCAGTGGATCAGGGTATAGTCTGGAGGGTAAAGACCTGACTTGAGTTCAGATCTACCCAGGCTTCGACAGACATGGCTGCCTGTAGCCATGATGACTCCAGAAGACCATAACGGAACGTGGTCGTGATTATACGCAGGAGGTTTTATCCTGAGGTGCTCCGTGAGGTCACTAAAAGTTCTTGGTGATTTTCTGCCACCGCCTTGGAAGAAATAATTTATGTTGCCCTCCCACGCATGCCACTGATTCGTTCAACCTAAGAATATATTGCACTCGATCAATCAAACGTTTCTTGATCAATTGGGAGACTGATATCACAGTAGGTTGCGCCATGGGTGATGATGGCATGCTCCTCAACTTCCAAGTCGGCGAAGACCCGCTGCTCATATCCAAACCCGTCTTCAGAGGTGGACGTTGGAAAGATAGGTTGACCGCCAAAAAAGCTGCCCTTCGCCGAGGATCCAAGATTGCACTGCACGCACAGGCTCCGAAGTCGGATGGAAACGATGTGCAAAACATCGAGAGTAACGCTCATATATCTTCGGCGGAGCATGTTCGACCGCTGAAGCGTCAACGCCAGACCCATGAGCGTGAAGAGTCTAAATCCAAGGCACATGAAGCATCGGGAGCACCGACATCCACTCAGATTGCTCCAGGGGTAGCGGACAAGCCAAAGGGACGGCCGCGTCAGATAGTGTCTTCACTGTTCTCTTATAATCCTGCGTCACTTACAAAGGAAAGCGAGATGTCAGCGGAGTCTCTCAAAGAGAACGTGGAGCCTTCGAACGCACCTCTCAAGAGCGAACTGGACACATTCACTTCGCTCGGCTTATCAACAGTACTGGCAAGCCATTTACTGCAGAAACATGAGCTGAAAGCCCCAACGGCAATCCAGAAGATCGCAATTGCTCAGCTTCTACGTGACGACTCCGACGCATTCATCCAGGCAGAGACTGGGTCCGGCAAGACTTTGGCTTACCTGCTGCCAATAGTGCAGCGTATCATGAGTCTGCGTCCGATTGGAGAAGGCGATGACCAGGCAGGCGCCGTCAAAGCCGTGCAGCGGGACTCGGGTTTATTTGCTATAGTCCTTGCACCCACTCGTGAATTGTGCAAGCAGATCTCTACTGTACTGGAGAGTCTCCTGCGATGTGCCCATTGGATTGTTGCAGGTATAGTCACTGGAGGTGAGAAGAAAAAGTCCGAGAAAGCAAGACTCCGCAAAGGGATCAATATCTTGGTCGCCACGCCCGGCCGCCTGGTGGACCATTTGGAACACACAGAGGTCTTGGACATCAGCAAGGTCAGGTGGCTCGTCTTGGACGAAGGTGACAGGCTAATGGAACTTGGCTTCGAGGACCAAATTCAAAGACTCATCGGCAGGCTCAATCTTGAGTTGAAAGCTTGCGATCAAGCGGCGGCAACGGCTTTGGGCCTTCCATCCAAGAGAATGACCATCTTGTGTTCGGCGACTATGAAAATGAACGTCCAACGTCTAGGCGCCATAAGTTTGAAGCGTGCAGCATCTCTATACACCACGAGTGAGGATGGGCCAAAAGCTGAGACAAAGACGGAGGAAGGAGAAGCGTTCATGGCTCCAGCGCAGCTCAAGCAATCATATGCAATTGTTGCCGCAAAATTGCGATTGGTGACTCTCGTCGCTCTGTTGAAGCACACTTTTGCTCGTCGTGGATCTGTCATGAAGGCTATTGTGTTCATGTCTTGTGCTGATTCTGTGGATTTCCATTTTGACGTTCTTACAAGACAGGTAGACTCGCCTGAGACTAGTGATGAAGATGAAGCAGTGCAAAGCACTCGGAGACAGCAGGAAAGAAACAAGAAATCAAAAGTCGACACGAACAGAACGAATGCACCGGCCTACTCGATTTCGGGCAGCGAGAACCAGGTCGAGTTATACAAATTGCACGGCTCACTCCCTCAAGCTACTCGCACGAGCACGCTTCGTTCGTTCACGACCAACAAAGAGCCAGCCATTCTTGTGTGCACCGACGTTGCTTCGCGAGGGTTGGATTTACCCAATGTGGATTTCGTAATCGAATTCGATCCTCCTTACAGCAGGGACGAGCACTTGCACCGCATCGGGCGTACGGCTCGGGCTGGTCGCGATGGACGTGCGCTGATATTCTTGCTTCCCGGTGACGAGGAAGGCTACCTGCAGGTTCTGAAGAAGTGCAACCAGATAAATGCAAACAATCTGACACGCCACGAAGCAGGAGAGCTTCTGAAGAAGGGCTTCTGCAATACAACGCAGGCCAAGAGTGACTGGGAAAGCGAAGCTACTCAATGGCAACTCGATGTCGAACGATGGGCTTTAGAGAGCCCAATGCACCTCGAGAGCGCTCGCCGGGCCTATCAGAGTCACATTCGAGCTTACGCGACACATGTGGCGTCTGAGAGGCATATCTTCAACATAAAGTCGCTGCATTTGGGTCACTTGGCCAAAGCATTCGCACTGAGGGACCAACCGGGAAGTATAAGAGTTCCGGGTCTTCGGCCAGGAAAAGATAGTGCAAAGGTGTCGAAGGTCAACAGAAAGGAAAAGGCAAAATTGGCAAGCAAGGCCAATGACATGACGGAGTCGGGCAGGGCTAAGTCGAACATTCAGCACGTCGTCATGACAGACACACAGGATGGCGCACGAAAAATGAGGGCAAAGCTCAAGGAGCAGATGTCAGGTGTATCAGAATTCAATCTCGGATAAAGCGGCTTTTTCTTGCCGTCTGAACACTGTCGACATCTGAAACCAGCAATGGCCAGGTGGATCGTTCAATATATGTTCCATAAGGATACCTTTCCATCTTTGGAGCCTGCCGCCAGCCAATGCGTCATTCTGACCTTGTCAAGGCGTCTATCTTGCACAGTCTTGAAAGTGTCATCGTAGGCGGAATCCTGGCATTCATTTGTGGTGGCTTGTTCCGGATTTTCCATCTCAGGCAGAAGTTCAGCCAAGACGTCTGCGAATGCTACTGCATAACAACCGTCCTTGTGCCACTTGAGCACTGCGAGCTCCTTCATCGTCTTCGTCGAGTAAACACGTACACGTCCATCCCACCCAGCCGTTGCAAAGATTCGATTGTCCGAACGCACCCGCAGCGACTGCTGACCAGAGTGCTTGGTATTGACAGTCTGCAGCGGCGAGTCGGTAGACGCAGCATCAGCAAATGGCGGCATTGGGTGCCGGGCAATGATGGCGTCTGCAGACGACGTGTAGTAACAACGTAAAGAATTCGCCGAATCAAGAGAAAGAACGGGCTGCGTATGAGCTCGACTCTTGTAAACGACTTCCCATGTGTCGTCTGCTGCTGAATGTTGATGAATACACGTATGACCGCTCTCGTACGATGCCAGCACGATGAGATTAGTCTCTTTCATGATCTTCAATGCCATTACCATTCCTAGGTTGAATCAGATGCTTCTTGAGGCAGAACGTATGAGATTGGCAAAGGACATGTGAATGAGATTAACCTACCAGTCTTGGCATCGGACAACGCTGGTAAAATGTGCTGTCTCTTCTCAGTAGGCAACTCAAAGATATCGATCTGGGCATCCTTGGTACTTGGGACCACGATAATTAGATTATCGTAGCGACGTTTTGTCTTCTCGTCTGATGCCCCTGGCGATGGACCGGACGGAGCACATGTGGCAAATGAGCAGAAGTTCAAAGCATTCACGGAAAGGGAATGCAGCAGCCAAGGGTCCTTCCGACGCGTTGCCGAATCGTCAACAGGCAGTACGGTGGAGAAACTGCTTTCTTCCGTGGGAGAGAGCTCCCACACGTTTAGCCGGTGGTCTCGGCCGTGCCTTGAGACATGGCATAAGTCAAATTTGGTCCACTATGATGTCTCACTACGTCGCAACGAGACTCCTACAGAAGCGTCTTGCTCCGAAACAGCTCGGCGTGATATGAGAGGGCGAGACCCACGTTATTATGCGATTCTGGCCCCAACCTTCCAGGCCCAGAATGGTTCCTTCATGTGCACGCCAGACGGCAGTAGCTCTCTTCGTCGCAAGACTCCAGAGGACAACCCAACCGTCGGCGTCACCGGTCAAGAGACCAGTGTTTTCCCGAAGAAAGCACACGTTGTGGACATGGGCGGCATGTCCCCGGAAAACGTAGGTTGGTTGGGCAGCGGCTTGAGTCAAGTTCTGCGGCCGCGGTTCCTGAGGTGCTGCTGGGGGCAATCCGGACCGAGGAGTGATCGACGACATTTGCAGAGCCGTGGCTGGGCTTGCAGTTGGTGGTTTTGCACATGTGCTGACAGGTTTTGAGCGTTGAGAGCAGATCGATATCGTGTCATAAATGTAGCGTCTTTACGTGCAGCAACACGGAAAAAGCCTGTGAATGCTACTGCTGTTGGTTGAGGAAGAAATTACGACCTTGAAAGTCGCTGGTTCATAACACACCGGATTGAAGAAGGATAGCTAATACACCCCTATGCACAACTTGTTGCACAACTCTTGCATAATCAGTCGTGTCAAATGAGACCAAACTTCTTGATGCACAGATACTCCACGGGATAGATGTCTTGAAGAGAGCCGTTGCCATATGACTTGCAATTGATCTAGAATTGACATTGTTGGTGACCTGAACAACGGGAAGAAGCAACTCCAAGAAAACGCCGCAGTGGCCGCTTACCGCAACCCGCACTCCGGAGAATGACGCTTCCGAGGGCTCAGCCACCACTTGGGCCCCAGCCCTGGGCAGCTGGGTGAAGGGCAACTGTTGGCGATGCGGACATATCACAGTATCGATAAAGGAGTCAATCCATCATGAACATTGCAATCATGAGCGCCAGGAGAAGCTCTTGAACAGCACACAGAGGAGAGACAACAGCATCTGTCGCACGCGTTGCGCCACAGGAGAGGAATCCAGCATTCCGGTCTTCACCTGTTGTGGTGAGTCCTTGCAGCTTCATCCCCGCGCCTGGAACTCATGCTAACGACAGTTCCAAGCATTCGCGCTACAGACCCTCATAATCTCTTTCCCATTCGACCTCTATCCTGCATGGCTCGCAATACCGCCTCACGGTGAACAAAGAGACGACAAACTTCCGTCGGACAAAGGCTCAGGACAATCTCATCTTCGCATCATTCCCGATTCTTTCTGTTGCTTACCCATTCCGATAAGCTGTGCGTGATCCGCGTCGCGCCGGTAACATCGCGAAGGAGCGCTCTTGAATCGACCACGCAATAAAGCCGTCATTTTATTACCACACGCAATTGTTACCTTCCAACAAGCGTTGTTCGGATAGCCAGACGCGTGTTTGACTCTATACTTTGCTTTGGAACCATACGGACAATCATTGGGACAAAGACTATCAAGCGCTATCCATGAGTTTCTGTGCTGTCGGCGATTCCACGCTACAAAGGCTTCCAGTCTTTACGTGACGGAGGCGCGGCGACAATATCGCCCAACAGTGCGCACATCAACATTATCATTAGAAGGGTATATCGGGCTACATTCGCTCACCTCCTTCACAGTGGCGGCCACCGTTGGATCTGCGAGTTTTCAGAAGCCCCCTCTTGACTTCGCCTACCTCTATGATTTCGGCAACAATCCTATACTTTCAGACGCTTCCGGTTCCTTTCCCGATAGCGAAATTGCGCGGAGTTCCAAGCGGGTTCACGCAGCAGAGACCAATCCGACATCAAGCAAGAAGCGGAGAGGTGTTGGTCTTCCAGGCACTGACCACGCTGGCTCTATCCCTCAAGCGTCGCAGCCCGCTTCCATGAGCGAATTTGAACAGTCCGGCAAGATCAACGCAACCAATGGTGCCAGCGCGGTGGGCAAGCCGAAACGGGTCAGGACCGGGTGTCTTACTTGCAGAGAGCGACATCTGAAATGCGACGAGGCGCTCCCACGATGTTTGAACTGCCGCAAATCCAGCCGTGCTTGCAAGCGCGGCGTTCGCCTTAACTTCATCGACACTACAGTCCACGCTCCTCCCACTGTGCCACAAACACTCGATTGGAACGTATCTTTTCTAGACGAGTCGCGAGAGATTGCTTCCGAATATCAGGGTGGACTGTCGAAGTACGCTACCGTGTACCCCGACGCTGCTGCCAGGATTGAGGATGGGCTCATGTTTGAGTATGCGGCGAACGTGCCTCCTGCGCCGTCACTGGTACATCAGTCTTTACCGCCAATACAGGGGATGTTGCCTGAGACATATGCCGAAGAGGCTCAGAACATCATGTTCGAACCCGCACGTGAGGTTACCCACGGAAGTTCGCACATGCGGGCAGGGTCAAGCTTTTCCGCATCGACTATGACCGCACAACCTGCCTCCGGTTATGCCAATTCGGAGCAGACGACGTCACCTCAAGGCGAAGCACGTGATTACTTGAATTCTCAGGAGGAAGTCCTCTTCATGCAAGTCTTTGTGGAGGAAGTTGGCTTATGGATGGACAGTATGGATCCTTCTAAACATGTAAGAACAACGACAGCAAGCTCCTGCAAATTTCCTGCTGATGCATGTATAGTTTTCTCGTCTTCTTCCTTTTCACTCCCTTGGGGAGCCGATGCTACTCAATGCATTTCTAGCATGCGGCGCCCGCCATCTTACGCTCGTCAACTCGAAGTACGGCGAGGACAAGGCGCTGAACTACTACGATACTGCCACCAGGTGGCTGTTGAAGTCTTTGCAGAATCCCAATCGGGATACGGTCATTTGTGCTACCACAGCGGTTATTCTGAATGTTTACGAAATAATGTGTGAGAAAGCCTTGCAGCGGATGAACCATATAGCCGGTGCTCGAGCTTTGATCAAGGAATGCGGATGGAACGCTCGGTCAACTGGTGTGGGAGCTGCGTGCTTCTGGCTTAATGTTGGCATGGAGCTGTTGAGCTGTCTCCACTTCAACTGGCAGGTGGCGTGGGATCCGGATGACTGGGGTCTGGACATGGACCTGTCTCCGGAGACTGAAGTCGGGCGAGAAGAACGTTGGACTTACCGGATCGTCTACATTGTTGCGAAGATTGCAAACTTTCGCGCAACGATCCCGAATATGCAGGAGGCCTCTCCGCGCAACGAGCAGATGCGACTTCAAAATCGGTACGCCGAGTGGAAGAGATTGAAGGATTTGTGTGATGCCTGGCATGAAGGTATACCGAGGACGATGCATCCCATGGCGTATCTTTACCCTTATCAAACGACATCAAAGTCGGCTTTCCCAGAAGTATGGTTGATCAAACGGACAACGATCGTGGCTCGCCTGTTTTATCACACAGCCTTGTGCCTTCTGGCTCAAATCAACCCCGTAATGCCTATTGACGTGGAGGAGATGAAGGAATTGCAGCAACGTCACTCACAGCAGATATGCGGCATCGTTGCTCATGTCAAAGACAGGTTCGTCTTTTTGCCTTATGATAGACATCCTTTGACTCACATATCATCACCAGGGGCGTTGCTAGTGTCGCCATACGCTCTCTTGCTATCGCTGCGGAGTGTCTTACCTCGCGGCGCGAGCAAGAAGAAGTCCTTCAAATCTTCGAAAAGATTCGGCAAGAAACTGGCTGGCGGGTCGGTTTTGTGAACAAAGAGTTGAAAGAGAAATGGGGCTGGCAAGAACAGCCGCAGCAGCAACAGGAGCTTCAACACACTCTGCTGCCGAATCCGCCTCCCATGCAGTCTTTTTCGTATCCGCAACCCCTTCAACCACAGCAAGTGAGCCCACTTCCACCGGCCCCCACCAATCGTCCTCGAATTCCCACTGGTATCCTGAACCCGCTTCTGGCCACTGCAGACTTTTCGATGCCACAGCACCCGTATCAGTCTCACTACGTTGCGCCAAAACCGCCGCAAAATCACAATCACTACTCCTACTAAGGGTTCTTCTCGCTCGATTTCATCTCCTTTTCTTTTCTCAAGACGTTGAGACCCTCCCTTTATTGGATACCGCGGGATAGGGTCTCATGGGTCCCACGGTTTTTCTTGGCGTTGTGGTCTTGCATCAGTGGGAAAAGATAAGCCGGCTGAGACGTGGCGGCGGTTACGATATGACTGATGATATATGGGTGTTCTGCTTCATACTTCTCACCCCTTCTGCTGGTCAGTTCTTGGACCAGTGCGCATCCCCTTGTCTTCAAGAATGCCACAGGGGCTATTTCATGTTGAGAAAGCCGATCTATGTACGATGTGAGATGGGAGCCTCTTAGGGCTGGTATCCGGTCTGGAACAACCGTAGTAGCTAATGTCTTATGACCATAACTCCGAGGTAGTCCTCAACGTGTCGGTGCATGATAAATACTACGAAAGATTTCACTTGTTCCATGAGAACCTTGGAAGCTTGGCTTGGTCTCACGAGCCACGCCTCGACTTCAGTGTAGATTTGGAGCGCCCCTGGCTCAACAAGCAGTGCCATATCCGTGGATAATCCCATACTGTATCCTCCTTGGACTTGAGTTTGCTATCATGAGCAATTCGGCGTTTTGGAAGTAGCGCTTGTACCACTCCCGTGCAAGACGCGTTTGCCTCGGCACCGAATGACGCCTATACTCACCTGACAGCAACTAACAACGCACATCTCACTCCGTTAAAGGGCACGGGCTGGCTCCTTTTCAAACTGCAATTGTGTGGTGGCCAGGAGAATGATGTGCGCCGTGTTCTGCCCACGGGCAACGTCTTCGAATTGCGGTTGCGACTAGAGTCCTGCATGCTGTCGACTGAACCACCATGTCTACCGCAAAGAATCGCATGTCTCCGCGAAACTCGACTCCTTCCCCGCCAGACCTTTCGATCCTGGGAGACCAATTGACTATACATCCCACCGGGTACACGGAGACACCAACTGTCCAAGATGAGGCCGCAGTGGTGGGCAACATGGCCCGATTCCGAGAGTCGCCTTTTGATTTCTTTCGCGAAATCAGTTTGCACGTCAGCGGCACCGGATGGCGAAGTTATGACTCGGTAATAGGCCAGCCCATCTATTACACCGGTTTCTCGGAGAATATGAAGGCGGCGGTGTTGTCGACTCCGATGCTGCAGGAGAAGATAAGGCAATTGGCTGAGCGTCGCGTCTCAGTGGAAGAGAATGAGGGATTTTTCGAGAATGGAGATGGCGACGCAGGGACTCGAAAGTCAAAGAGGAAAATGATCATCGAAAACAGTCTGCATGAGGTTGCGGAAGGAATCACGGATGACATGATCTGTAAAATGGAGAGCAGGACCTTTATACGGGGGGCGTACTATGTGGCAACGCAGCTGCTCACGCGAGCCTATCATCAAGGTCTGCTCCAACAGATAGATGTTAGACTGCACGGCAGGCTCTGACTCCTCGCGGCAGGTATTCATGTTTCGAGCGAGGAGGTCCTTCGACTACGCGCAGTTGCGGAGCAGGCAGCAAGAGATAGACATTCAATCATCTTTCTCCCGTGTCATAGATCCCATGTCGACTACGTCTCGCTGCAAATCATATGCTATCGTCTGGGTCTCGCCCTTCCCACCGTTGTTGCTGGCGACAACTTGAATATACCACTACTGGGCTCTTTTCTACAGCATGCAGGTCCGTATTGCGACTTGGCATATGGCAACGGCAGCCGAACTAAGCTTTGGCAGGCGCCATGTGGATTCGTAGGAGTTTCGGAGACGACCAGCTATACACTACCATTGTGCAAGCCTATATTGACACTTTGCTCAAGCGGGGGTATAACTTTGAGTGTTTCGTTGGTATGTCGATTCTTGCCACCACTCTGGAGCATAATCGCTATACGTTTGAGATTGGGTTCTTTTCAGGCAAAACTGACCCATACAGAGGGAGGCCGATCACGTACCGGGAAGCTCTTGCCTCCCAAATTCGGCATTCTGAGGTTCCTCCTCGACAGCGTCATGTCTGGGCGTGTGAATGACGCTATCATATGCCCAGTGAGCACACAATATGACAAGGTCATCGAAGTAGAGTTCGTTCAAGTCAACCTTTGGCACTGGAGACTTGGCTAACACGATTCTGAAGCTCATACATTAGCGAGCTGCTGGGCCAGCCGAAGCCGAAAGAGAATCTCCGAGACTTTCTTTCTGCGTCGTCGGTTCTGTCTTTGAAACTTGGCCGTGTCGATGTCCGCTTTCACGAGCCTTGGAGTCTTCGAAAATTCATCGATGAGCAGATGAGTCGATATGGAAAGTCGACTGTGCCGACTGGTATCGATGAGCCTGCTAAATCAGAGACGAACATTCGTTTGTTGCGAACGCTAGGTTACAGGGTCCTTTCCGACATAAATGCAGTGTCGGTAGTCATGCCGACAGCGCTGATAGGGACTGTCCTCCTGACTCTCCGTGGCAGAGGTGTCGGTAAGGCCGAGCTCGTCAGGAGGGTGGAGTGGTTGAGCGAGCGTGTGTGTGCTCAGGGAGGCAGAGTGGCGCACTTCGCCGGTGTGCCAACCGACGTTGTGGTTGAGCGCGGGTTGGAAGTACTGGGACCGCAACTCGTCGGCCTCGTTCCTGGTCTTGTGGAGGAGACGTACTACGCGGTTGATAGGTAAGTGAATTCCTAGGCGAGAAGAGGCTTTGCCGAACTGACGTGAGAGCAAAGATTCCAGCTGTCGTTTTACCGAAACATGACTATACATCTCTTTATCCTCCCCGCACTTGTCTCTGCAGGCATGTATATGCGGGTAAAGCAAGGTGGACAGCCAGAGCATCAGCGGATATCGTACCAAGAGCTCCATGACCAAGTTGATTTCCTTTCGCAGGTGAGTCACTTGTTTGGTCGTTCGTCAGCTATTTGGGACTGAAGATATTGCAGCTTTTCCGAGGCGAATTCATCTTTCCTACCGAAGGCCTCACAGCGAATCTTGACCGCACCTTAAAAGGCCTAGAAGCAGACAATGTCATTAATGTCTCTCGGGAGATTGGCAATGACTCTTGCGTTTTATTCATCGATCTCAGTAGTGCCGAACGAGAGTCCGGGAGAGAAAATTTTGACTTTTATTGCTTCTTGATATGGCCCTTCATCGAAGCAAGCTGGCTCGGCGCTGTCTCGCTGATGATGCTAACTCCACCCAGAAACCAACGTGGAGATGTTTGGCATGACATGAAACAAGTGCAGGATCGGGCTCAGCTGGTAAAGTCAACCATGCTCGCGTTTGTTCACAGGACTGACTTTTACTATTTTGCAGCTGGGAAAGACTCTGTATCATCAAGGTGATCTGTCTTACTTTGAGGCGGTGAACAAGGAAACTCTCAAAAATGCCTTCCAGCGCTTCGAAGAAGAAGGTATCATTCTTGTCAGTAAGCGGAAAGACTCCAAAGGCCAGGCCACGGTCAAACTTGCGCCAGAATGGACTCCTGGAAGAGATTCCCAGAGCGGCCAGCTTCTCGCACACGGGAAGCTCTGGGACTTTTCTGAGATGATAAGTCAGTCCAGGCGAGAGGGGTAAGTTGCAACGTCCGATCACAGTTTGACTGTACGTAAGCTGACGGATGATCTTTTTACAGCAAGAATCGCCGTGATGGGAAGACGGTGCAAAATAGGGTGCTGACCCTGATTGACAAGATTGGTTCGGATCTTTTTGAAGCAGCCATAGATTTGGGTGTAGACCTCAAGCCGAAAACGGGGGAGGAAGACTTGCTGTTGTCACCCAAGAAAAGGAGGAGGCGGAGCATCCGCACAAGGTCGTTGTTGTAAGAACGGGCTTGCTGCTATTCCCCGCCAAATTCTATTAAACTCATACATGCTATATGTATGTTGTAAATAGATCTTTCATTGTACGACATTCACTCTGTTGGTCACTTATATGGTGCTAGTTTGAACGCTCCGGTTCAATCGATATATTCACTAGGTACGCGTGACTCTTTTCCCTAGTGAACGGAGAATCTTCATATTCATATTCAATAGACCTGTTGCTCTTCAAGCAGAAACAACTAAATGACTCACTACTGCTTCAAATCTCGAGCCTCAACAGCAGACAGGTGCCGCAACCTCGGATAGACGAAAGCTTATGAACACCAACGAGACTAATCGCCCAATGAACGTCAATAAGTCGCCGTCTGTGGCCGGAGAGGAGAACGCAGTTGAGGTACGATCTTGCTTTCATTCAAACTCACCTGGGATGACTCCAGTCTCTTAGGACTTGAGCTTTATCTCTCAACTTCAATCGAAACATTATCACTGATCTAACAACTTCGACAGCACACCGTTGGCATGACCGGCCTGACCCCCGACCAGCTTGCTCGACTATCACATCTTCTAGACACAATCATCAGAAGCGTCAAGAGTTTGTCTGTGGAGTTCTCTTCCGTGTCGGAAGAGGAATGGGAGAAGATCATCGAAGAGGTTATCGAGAGTGAGCAACTGAACTGGCTCTTAAGACGCATACGCTAACACGTTAAGTCTCAACTCTGAAACTTCCTGAACCTCACATTGAAGCGCAACCTACCGACCCATTAAACGAAATTCAGGAGGCTCCAGGTCCTACAGGCATGAATTCATATGGTCAGCTAATCAAAGACGCTATGCTTGTGACGATGTATGGCGACAACAAGACCAGCTTAAACTCGTCGCAGATTCAGAGTGCAGCTGGTGCTATTGTTCGTACTTGGGGTTGGTCACCACCACTTGGGGTAATGACGGAAGCCAAAAAGGTTTCGCTGAGCTTGAACACGGGCATTGGGATTACTCCCTTCGAGACAACGGCGTGGATAAGTTCTAGACGTCAAGCAAGGCAGAAAGAGCGGAGCACACCGAGTAAACCCATCCAGAAGGCCCCGGTGGGGGTCCGGAAGCGTGCAATCCTAGCGAAAAAGAAATCTTGAGATCGATTTCGTGGAAATCTAAAGTCCTGGTGTCAAGGGAGACACCAAATATACCCCAGTTTGAAAGCGGCGGCGCATGCGGGTAAATCTGGAGCACAATTTGCATATCGGAACCGGCGCCTGACTGAAGTTGAAGAGATTTCGGAAGGTCTCCTTCAGAAACCATCAGGAGATTAAGAACACAATGACCTGGCACCCAATATGGGTCTCTTAGAGCTGGTCCTGAGATTGATTGCTCTTCACTGCTTGGAATAGACGCCCCGGTGGCAGGTTGAGCCAATGCCCTCGTAGATATACGCTTCTACGGTCTGAAATTGTCCGTCCCATTCACCGGATGAATACAGCGTAGATTGGTAGAACAGTGCACCCGGCCTGTAAATCGTGCGCTGGCGATACCTCCTCGGGTGAATCTTGCGAGGGAGCTACAATTTCGTTTGGCCTGTATACGGGGGGACCTTTGCCTTCTCACATTCTGCCACATAGCCGTATGATGCGGGATTGAAGCTCATGGCTGGGAATTGGGAGGGCGAAAAGGGAAGCCTTCTAAGTCCCGAAGTGAAGAATACTGGATGCGTGACAGCAGAGTCGTAGGAATGCATTGCTTCGCTATGGGGCCGCCTCGCTAATGTTGATTCCGGACGCATAGCTTCGAGCTGATTCCTAGATTTTGGCACCTTGACCTCTGGCGTTGTCACTTGGTGATTCGAGCGCTTCTGCTGGAACCCAGGCGCGCTTATGCTGTTAGGATGTTGACTCTGTAGTAAAGACTTAGACGACTGTGTGCTCGCATGGCAAAAACAGACTGGGAGGCTTACTTTAGGACGCGATGGCTGCATGGCCAGGAGCATGATGTCAGGTTGGTGGTATGAATGGAAGAAGATGCTTCTCGGTTACTAGACATCAGATGCAAGGCTTTCCCTGCTGATCATCTCCTCACAAAACAAAGCAACTCGAAACCTACTATTTCATACATCTGAGTTCACAGAAGGATTATAGCAGCCTCTACTATTGTTAAGTAACTTACTAGAGAAATACATACCTCTTGAATTCTCATGAGCCCGTTAGTTGCAAATGACTGATCAACAGCTTCTCTTATTTAGTTCGTGTTAGATCACAAGCTTCTCAAGACAAAAAGGGATAGTCTTTTCATGTCCCATAGTTCGCTTTCCTACCCTCATGCATGGTTCGAGCAAACATGCCCTGCGCTATCGTTCAGTTTTTGGCTTTTCCGACTTCTCAGGCTATAATTTACGCTCAGTTTCGCGTCCGAAGTCACACAGATCTTTGACGCCTGAGCTCCCCATCATTCGAATATGCAATGCTACCTTCTATGATGAACATCCGTCCCCACCGCATGGTTTTGGACAAGAGAATGCGTCAAAGCGGGCTCTGTTTTCAAGATTGAGTTTCGCATTTCCTACGTTATCCTCAGACAGACAGAAATGGGCTGTCATTTCAGAATCATCAATTGTTGTCACCACCTTCCTCCAGGTTCTGCGCGGGCAGTACCTCTGCTTTCCTCCAACAGCTAGATCATATCCCTACCTGGCCACTCAGGAGATACTCACGAAGGACTCCAGATTGAGGTTGCCGGCGAACGCCTTGCAATATGTCGGTTTTGAGGCAGACCGCAAAAGCGTTGGGCCTTACCTCAGTGCGCGTTATGAAAGCAGGAAAGAAGCGACAGACATTTCATTACTTGATTATCTAAAAGGCCACACCGAACTGAGTTCCCGAAACGCAGCGCAAGATATAACGGCGGAAGAAACCCTGCATCGAGTCACTAAAGACCTGCAACTCGACGATCTGATACACATGCCAGCAAACACTCTAAGCAGTGGGCAGAAACGGCGCGCAAGGATTGCTAAACACTTGATGCGGAGGCCGGAGGCGCTTCTGCTCGATAAACCATTCAGTATGTGGCCACGCTGCCTCCTCCGTCCTTGGCTAAGAAGCGATTGACACAAGTGAACCTGGATCCATTGACCGCGCTAAAGCTGGGCGGATATCTTCAGAAATTGAGCGAAGCTGCATCTTTACTACTCTTCCTTGGCCTTGGACCCCAGGACGATGTTCCTGAATGGATCACTCATTTGGTTTATGCCGACAAAGAGTT
>QQTW01000680.1_pt1 | contig 21891 bp, 17 predicted proteins | sample 1904831 | NCBI WGS metagenome assembly QQTW01 (sample SAMN09435610, study PRJNA476489) | Subsurface metagenome, whole genome shotgun sequencing project. | reverse complement strand
CAACAATCCCGGTCCGGCTCTGTACCACGCCGAAATGGGCTTCATCTTGGCGAACAAGGCCGGATCGATCGAGTTGGCGTGCAACGCACACTTCCATCGCGGAATTGCTTTCCTCGGTCTGCTCAAATTTGCCGAGGCCAGCCATTGTTTCTCCCTCGCGGAGGGCACGCCGCTGCACGCGGAGGAGATTACGCTCTGGAAGGCCAGGGCGGAAACTGCTCGATTGCGCTTCCCCGAGGGCCACCCGAAACGGCTCTTGGAAAGAAGCTTTGTTCCTCGGCCGACGAGCTAGAATAAAGAGGTGTTCATTGTCTTCTCGAATCGTCGGTTTGGTATCGACAGAGGGTAGGGGAGGGAATTCATTATCGGATCTGAATATGCTGGTAGTATAATGGTCTCGGATCTATAAAGAATTGAATCAATCAATTAAAACTCGGATCTGTCTTTCATCATTCTTGGTCCCATGAACGTACCGTACTAAGTAGAACTTCAAAGAACGAAATCTGGGTGCTGCTGTTGTCTCTTGAAATGTAAACTCGGCTCATCGTGCTCTTTGTTCGAGAACGGCGCGTTGGTCGACATCCTTTGTCAAGGTTGAGGGAGAAACCACCGAAACTGGTCACTACCGGATGCGGCAGCGATGTGTCCGAAAGCATCGCTTTGTATCTCGAACCAACTTCCATCAATGAAGGCTAGACTTTGGGTCCGCCTCAGTTAGCATCAACTTCATTCCAGCTTTGTCCGAGGTTGGAACATCCTCAAGACAGTTTGGCAGCTGTATGCTGAGGAACGGGAGATCTTAAACGCTCGAGTCTGCCCACCATTGCCAACTTCGTTGAATCGAGTTGTCAACGGTAGTTGGCCTTCAAATTGAACTGTTTCCCCTCTTCAATCTTGCAGGGTAGAGGTGAAGTTTCAACATTGTATATGGAACAACATGAGCTCGTTCATCAATCGTCTGTCCTCGACGTGGCGAGCTCTAGGGAATTGTTGGGAGGAGGAGGACAGCAAAGACAAGGCAGACCGGGCCAAGGATCTTGAGGCGCAAAAGGACAGTTCTGGACAGGAGAATAACAGAAACGAGGATGGCAACCAAACGTTAAGCCCTACCGGGAGCAATTCGAGCGACGAAACGATAAGGGCTAGCGGCAAGAGGAAGGGCGAGGAGAACAAGAATGGGAAGACCGGGGTTGCCAGGTCAAGTAAAGAGGGTCAGAAAGACAGGAGGTCGTCCAAGATCATCAGAATGATGGAGTGGCTGTCGCGGGACCTCCCAAGTGAGGATAGTCCAACTTCCGGGAATCTCAATGATGGCGGCGCAACGGCTTCAGATGATTTGGATCACAGTTCGCTCGATGGTGGCTTTGATGCCCGATTGGACGAAATTCAAGGCGCCATGGACGAGGTATGTAGTGGGAATGAAAGAGCTTGCTGCACCTGGTTCACGACGCTGATCCAAATCCCCCGATTGTAGTTGCCGAGATCGATCCAAGAATATCGAGATGGCCAATCTGAATCCATCAACGGCAAAGACTTTGACGCCTATGTTGCTTGGTCCGAAAAGCAGATGGCCGAGTTGCGTCGTATGGCCCGAGAAGCAGCAGACGCCGAGCACAACACCAGACGCCATGCACAACTTGCCTCCTGGGACTCGAGCCGGCTTCGTGGCCACGACGACGTCGCCATGGAGATCATCTTCTTGCCAGGTTTGCGCTCTGTCCAGCAGCTCCCGCGCCAGAGCGCACTAATTCGCTCGTACAACACACCAGAGCCGCCGCCGCCCCATCTGTCCGACGGGTTTGAGGAGCCACTAGAGGCGAAACCGAAGACAATCGAAGCGACCTGGCATGTGGCTTTCGTCCGACTTAATCTAATGATCGCCAACGTGGCCATCAACAAGGTTCAGTACGATAATGCTCTGAAGAGCATTGACGAAGCCATGACTGAAGCCAGGGCGTCAAAGATGGATCACCTCGTCGCCAAATGTTTCTTTTGGAAGGGAGTCGTGCTGGAGAAGCTGGCGTACTATGAGCAGGCGTTGCGGGCCTTCAAGCGGGCGGAAAAGTGTCGAGGTATGTTTGTTGAAGGCGAATGGCTTGGATTTCATCTTCAGCTGGTGGAAGACAAGCTTGATGTGGCCGCCATGGCGAGAGCAAATTCCGGGTTTTGGTAAAAGGATCTGGCTGGGTTATGTCAAACGGCGTTGAGACTGATGTAATATCTTGGCGGCCGACTTCTTGTCTTTTACTCGCAGACCATGTCGAGGTTGCTCGATTGATGCCTCCCCATCTCTGAGCGAATGAGTAGCTGCAAGTAGTGCGTATCTAGCTTAAGTGCGCCAATCCTTCGACGATGGGAGTTGTTTCAGATCTCTTGTGTAGGTCAATTTTTGCCGTATATGGTTCGCAATGAAGGACTCCAAAGCCAACTGGCTGCAAGGACCGCTCCGACACTCATAATGAGCGCCATTAGGAAGTTGACTGCGTTGTTGTCGAGGATAGCGACTCCACTTTCCAGCTTTCGACTCGCTGCCGATTGACTTGGTGTGTCCGGAACATCGACCTTTTTTTCCGATCGTTGTTGCAGCGCCCCTGCAGCATCTTGTTTCTGTTCGAGATATGTAGTGGAGCCAGAAGAAACAAGTACCTAGATTCATAGCTTGTTAGCATGATATGATATAACGATGAACTTCCGATTAGAAAAGCATAGGTACCTTTCTTCCACCTGGTCCTTCAACGACTTTCCCTGATCGGACATCCACCACGCTGGCCTGCAGCCAGCCACCGAGAAAGCTGTCGAGCAGACTTCCAAGGCCACCCCAGACTGTCATTAGTCCTACCCAAATAGCTAGTTGTTGTGGTCCCATGGAGCCGTGACGGGTATTGCGACAGAAAGGCAGAAATAAGGCTGACGTGAAAGCGACCAGGAAGGAACCCAGAAAACCAGCCAGAGTGCCAAAGAGCGTCACTCCACCATTAGTGCCCGGAGGGACTTCTCGTAAAGTTCGTGAGGTGACGAGTCGAGGACGGCTCTTGGAGAGAATTCCCAATTCGGAGGCAAACGTGTCGGCAGCGACGGCAGCGTAATTGCTGCACCAGTGAAACATGTCAGACTCAACATCTTTTTTGACATTGTTGGGACTGGCTCACGCAATAATGCCGGGCACCAGAACATCCTCATCCCAAGCCCAACAGGAATCTCCAACCCCGTGCTGACCGGCCCGAGACTTGAGATAGACCAGATGAAGAAGCACCAGCATCGAAGCAACACCTGAGGTGGCAAGGACCTGAAGATGGGTTCGCGGTCCCTCACCTCCTGGCGCTCCCGACGCCGACAGGGTCAACCGTGCCTTGACATCGTGTCTGACCTCGACTTATAGGTCAGCTAGGAAGGATGCTGAATTAAATGAATAGACGGGGACCTTAGGACAGGAGCTTACTTTGGTGACCGAGCTCCCTGCCTGGAAGAAGACAACCAGACAGGCAAAGAAGACCGACCACGGGTGCAGAGCATGGATGAGTGCAGTGATACCACCCGCAGCAATCCCAGCCGGTGTCAAGGAGTTGCGGCGCCATGCCCGAAACATGAGCAGCAGCGTCGCTGGCACCGCGATAAGGGGCTTCATGATGGATATTGGACGATGAGTCCTGTCTTTTCTAAGAGCAGTTCGAACTGATTCTGACAAGGTACGGAGTAAAGCCGAAGCTCCTTGTGGGTTGGCGTATCTGGTTAGCTCCTCGAGCTCTAAGAGCACTTGGTGAGGCTTGGAGTGAGCCCGGGTTGAGGCTCCCGAGTCACAACGATCGCACAACAATTGAAACCTCCAAGCCTCAACGTTGAATACAACGGCACTGCCAGCTGGGAAAGAATCGTCCAAGTAATATGACCGGCAAATGAGCTCCTCAGATGTAGCAATTTGGAGCTCGATGTATTGATAGCGATGCCTCTGAAGTCAACTTATAATTCAGTAGGCAGGAAATATGCTCACGTGACTACTCCACGAGGCCTGGTCACGTGACGTTTGATGTCGAGAACCTGATTGAGGTCCAATCCACCTTCCCATACTTCCGTTGCCATTGACTGTTCAGCTACCTTCGTACATCTGTAATCAAAATATATTGACGGTCGTCTGACCTCCCATCGATTGGTGATGATGATGGTGTCCCGACTGTGATCCCTCTCAAAGTGAACCACGGGTGGCATCTGGCGAGGAGCCTCTGACATCACTGGCCAAAAGCAATCGTCTCAACGTCAAACCAACACCATGTATCAGAGCCTTCCCTTGCCTGCTCTTCTCCTCACACAACATTGCTTACAATGGCTCTATCTGCCGAACTTACATCCAACATCTATGCGGTTGCTGTAACGCACAGAAACTGCTAGGCAAGCCCTCGTCGATCCGATCAATGGAGTCCGTGAACTGAAGTGGTCGACGTCACGTCACATCGAACGGCTCCTCACTTCGTATCGTCTTGCAACGGGACTAAGGACATGGACCCCTTGCCGGATACCTTGCCCTGGCGCGCCTAGCCGTCACTTCTGCCTTCTTGCCGTGTACCTACTATTGGTAGTACCCCGCCATGATACTACTCTTGGTAGTACCCCTCCTTCAGAGCTTCTGCCTGGTACCAGTAATGCGCTAATATAATGTTACGCCGGTACTTAGAAGCTCACTTAAAAATGCCGGACCAGCGAGTACCGCCGTAACATTATAATAGCGCATCACTGGTAGTATGACACCGCGTACTAGGCAGACACGGCATGTTTTGAAGCTCGTCTTCGATCATCTCCTTAATAGGTCTCGGCTGGCTCTCATTCCTCTACCGAGCTCTCGTTTCGAGGGGGATGTTCGTCATCCTGACGTATGAAATGTATTTGCCCTCTCGGTTTGAGATCTCTGAGATCTCTCTGCTCCGCGGATGAGCGGGTTGTTGCCTGGCGGGTAGCCGCTTGATGCTGCCGTGGATGCTGCCGTGGAGCATATAAACGCCCTCGAAAGCCCCAATCTTGTTAGTTCGACATCTCACAAGCTCCACGTAACCTACAACTCCTACACCAAGCAAACAAATCTATTCCTCAAACAAAACTTTTTGATATCTATCAAACATGACGGGCAACACCAACCCTGGTAACTTTGCCAACCGGCCCAAGGAGGAAGTGCAGGAGATCGCCAAGAAGGGCGGAGAGTCCAGCCACTCGGGCGGCTTTGCGAGCATGGACCCGGACAAGCAGGTATGACAGCCAGTTGTTCCTGCTCTCATGTGTGCGTGCTGCTGACCTGCTCGTGATCACTTAGCGAGAGATTGCCTCCATGGGCGGCAAGGCCTCAAGCGGATCATTTGAGCCAGGCAGCGAGAAGGCCAAGGAGGCTGGTCGTAAGGGTGGACTTGCAAGCGGTGGTGGGTCCTCGGACGACTAAATTTTGCGAGATTCCTGCTGGCGAAATAGTCAAGAATGGGAGGATAATGATGATGCTTGGGCGGAACTTTCGATTAGGGAGTTATCAGAGTTGGATCAATCTTTGTTTATGAGAAGCTCATAATCAATTTTGAAGACTATTAAGTCCAATCAATTCATCACCTATATCCGTGCTGCCCTGTCGATTCTATTTGACCCATAAACATGAGGAAGTAATGTAGCGTTCGATAAATATTGGGGAATCCGTAACGATGAAAAGCAAGTTCCACCACCATCTACGTACGCCCATCATAATGTTGTTCCTCGCATCAAGATGAGGACAACGAAAGGAATTTAATTACAAATATCTTCATTTCCGATGAAAACAGGACTTTGACGTCGGGAAATCGATGGTCGTGAAGTTATGGTCATCGTAGGTTTGATGAAGCACTTCCCTGGCCGTTATTCGACGAAAGAACGCGCTGCCGTCGTCATCAGTTTGATGTCTGAAAGGAAAATGAGGTTTGCGTTGTCAGTACGGTGGAGGCCCTGCTTCGTCTTCTTCGTCAGTCTAATGGAGCCAAGTCTGGATCTACAATCCTCCCGTCGTGGCTGGCAGATTGCTCATTGAGAAGACACCGCTTGATCATCCTCAGCTGCGAGCAGCTGGAAGGCTTGTAGTCAGTCGCAGAGTTACAGTCTACCCCATCTGTTTCCCATCTTGCCACGGATGTACCGTACTACAGATGCGCTATCGCTGGACCCGGGCTTCTGCGGGACCACAAGCTAAGATCAGACCCAGCAATCCTTCCAGATTGCTGTTGTTGATTTCTCTTGTCAAACCGGATCGTGGCCTAGATTTCCTTGTCAGTTGTCGGATAGAGCTATTTGTTCTCATGACAACTCACTATCTGTCCGCTGTCTCCCGCAGTCTCCCGTAACATGGCTGCGTTCCTAGCAAACTCACTTTGCGGTGCCCATTCTCTTTACTTAAGGCCCTCAGATTCCTCATCTCAGGAAATACTTCCTCACCATCATCAGCATTCACTCCTCATCCAATTCAGCTCAGTCAAGTCGAACAAGGACTTCCATATCCATCTGGAATACCAACATACCGCAAATTCATCCTTCGAAAGCACCCAGAACCTCAATCCCATCATGAGTTCCAATCAGATGAGCAAGGCGGACGCAAGCCGGATCCAATCTTCCCAGGTCTGTTAAATCGTCTTTTTTCATCCACACGGTCCCATCTCTTGAACATAGCCCGGACAATCAGTGCGATCCCCAAGCTCACATACCTTCGCTCCAGGCCACAGGGGGCAAAGATATGTCGTCCGCCGGATTTGCAGCTCGTGCTCAAGCAGCCGGCGATCGGAACGCCAACAGCGGCGGTGGTGGCAACGCCGGAGGCCAAGGAAGTTCTGGTGCTGGTAGCGGAGGTGGAAATGCCGGGTCTGCCAAGAGTTGAAGTCGTCTCGAGATTGATGATGAGAGGGTATCACCTCATTCCGTTTTGGCTCTTTGGACCCAGTTCTCAACAACTGGGCCGACTTCAGTTCCTTCGCCGAACTTTCCAACCCCCTGGGGTTGAAGTGACCTATTCGATTCTTCCACGCTCTTTACGGGCTATTGTTCTCTTGCTGTTGTTGCTGTTCGTATAGATCTCAGTAGAACCTTTTTCGGATAAAATTCCCCCTCTTGCACCACGTGGAGTATGCAATAATCATCTTCAGCCTCCTCCTCTTCCCATATACATTGTGGGTGTACCATTGGAGAGTATGTTCCAGCGATCCCGACATTTCGACGGCCGCTTGGCTTCGGTCCGTTTTTAATCTCCATATATAAACCACTGAGGTAAATTCTTTCATTTTTATGAATCTTTTCTCTTCTGTTAGACATCCTACTGGGGCTGACTGGATATGTTAGTTGGGAGACTGAAACGGATGGGATAGGAAGACCGACGAAGAGACCCAAGACACGGTCTGTGGTGCGGGCGGAGGCATGGACAAGCGTGAGGAGGAAACGGGAAAGGAAGAGGGAAAGGAAGAGAAGGAACCAATACTGACATGCTAAGAGCGTCGTATATACACGTCCTTTGCGCTTCGATCAGCGACCGTCAGCGTAGGGGTAAGTGGGATGGAAGAAGAGATCGTCACTACTTCATACAGCGAATTTAAATGTCAGTGTAGACATGTCCTTCCATCAAGCAGATGATGAAAGTTGAAGGTCTCGTCGTTATACTGTTGTTGAAAGTAGGGGTAAATCTTCGTTGTACCGTTGACGCATAATCGGTGAGAAAATTGCTCCATGTCACCGCGATGCAAGGAGGATTGTGTGTAGTAGACCGGTAGCTGCTCCGGGGGGATGAGGGGAAGTTGGATCCATAAAGTGTCTATTTACATGAAGATAGAGAAATATGAAACAAAAAGGGTTGAAGGATGACATTGACAGATAAAAGATCCACGTGAGGCTCAAAAAGAATAGATTTTGAGATGCATCGCTTTGCTGAAACATGAATGATACAGGACATGAAGATTGAAATGGTATGCTCTCCCACACTGAGTAGGTATCAATAAATTGAATTGTGTACCGCCCGTATAAGGTGCTGGCCTCGATCCGGCAATTCCTGCACGGACAGAAATATATGCTGAAGAGAAGAGGTGATGCTGGAACAAAGACGTAATGTGCAATCGCTCGAATCTTCGAAAACACGACGAGCACTGGAGTATCTCAGACTTAGCAGAAGAAGTATGGGCTCTTCCTTAGTTGATTGACATCGAATGTCCCCTAGTTCATACAAAGTGTTAGCTACTGCATCACGAACCACTCAGGACCATCGCAGGAAACATACCTTTTTGGGGATGGGTGGGAAGCTGATAGGAAGCCAGACATTGACATAGTGCTTTACTGGTTTTCTCTTTTTCGGGCCCGTTCTGTCCTCCTTTGCCTCGACCCCCTCTTTGCTGTCGGTATCAAGATCTTCGTTTTCAGCGTCTGTGTGGGCGTCGAGATCAAATGCATCATCCGCGTCGGCAGCTGAATCTGTAGCGATCTCTTCTCCCTCCTGAAGCCCAACAGCCTCCATACCGTCATCCGCCGTGGTCGCGAGAGTGGTCTGAGTCCCTCGCGCCAGTTCTTCCTCGTAAATGCTCGTCGGAGTTACCATCTGCCGTCCCTCTTCTCGTTCCTCTTCCTTGTCCGACTGCAGCAATCTCTGTCGCTTAGATTCCACCAATAATTCATCCCATTTGCTCGAATAACGCGTCAAGCCGGTCAATGCCGACTTGGTCAACTTTCCGGAAGTCGTTCGTGTTCGCGATTGTGAGTTGACTGAACGGCGCATGCTGATGATTCTCTTGCCAGCTGGGCTCACACCGTCGACCTTAGTAAGATACAAACAGCCTTTATAGCGAATCCTAAATTCCTCAGCCAGCCGACCCATGACGTCGTCTTGATGGACATCGATGAACGCCTCCCGCAAAAAGCTGTTCATCGTGTCGACATCCCCAGCATGCGTCCAATAGGAGTCGTGCACCGCCGCGAAAGTTAAGCCAGCCTCGTGGCATTTCAGGGCCGATAGAAACATGTGCGAGGCGTCCAGCGAGTGGATGAAGTTGGGCGGAAAGGCAGACATCTGCTTGCGTCGATCGACCCGATCCGTGGAGAGCTGGTCCGACAGATGAACCCTCTGAAGACTCGTCACGGCGTATCGCAATGGAGGCATGCGGTATGGCTGGACCACGGGCAACCCCAAAGGCGTCGTCCATACAACGGCAGTCTGAAACCGCGTCTGCTCACGTTTGACTTGCTTCTTGGACCGCTTCTTCGAGTTAACCGCGGCTACCGACTTTGTGCGCTGCTGTTCAGGCCCCTGCTCCAGTTCGAGGATCTGATCGGGTGTGACGGCCGTGCAGATCCGCCCGACGCATTCGGCAAACCAGTCTTGAATCTCGTGCGCGCCGGTAAACATGCTGGACAGCGCTCCGAAGATGCGCTCGCTCACGTACAGGGCCAAGGCTCGATGGCTCAAATCGCACTCAGGCGGCAGCACCGGCATCGCCTCTTTGAGGTGCTTGCTCACCTGCTGCCACGCACCGAATCTAGTGACGCCGTAGACATTGGTCATGACCGTCTGTTTGACGATCTTGCGAGTGATCTTGCCGGAGAGGAACTTGGCCACCGGATGACCATTGGCAGCGTCTTTGGCGGCCTCTTCATCAACCAGCTTCGCCACGGCGCTGTACACATCGGCGGGTCGGTCTCCAGGCATGAGATTGACATGTTTCGCGCCCCAGTTGTCCCCGCCGAGCGCGGCGTAGTGCTGCAAGCCGTTGCACGTCCCATCCTGGTGCACCGGCAGGTGTGACACGAAGCTCGTCGGGTCGGGTGAGTCCAGCGCGTTCTTCAGCTCGATGCAGGTGGCCAGGCATTGCCAAGGGTCCTCCGCCTGAAGCCACCAGCGTCGGCCCTTCAACGGATTGGTCGCCGAGTCATAGACGTCGGCCAGATGTTCCATAGCAAACGACTCCCGCTCCGCGAAGCTGATCTTGTCGTAGCCAAACACGTTGGCCAGATGAACCTTGAGCCAATACAATCCCCTCGACCCGAGAGGTTTTCCACGCTGAAACAGAAGCAGGCCTCGACAGTTGTCCGCGGCCAGATGATTCAGATACGGTGGGATGGGGTAGCTGCGGCCACGAAAGTCCATGTTATGCGGGAAGTAGAACTCCTCGTTCAGATAGGCTCGGGCGACCTCGAGCTGGAAGTTTTGAAAGCAACGTTGCGAATGCAATCCGGCACGCTCGTTGCGAGCCTGTCGACAGGCCAGCATCCACCGACGACGCGTCGGCCCATCAGCGTCTGGTTCAGGCTCTGGCGGCTCTACCACGGGCGGATCTTCGGCCGGCATGTCCGCCAGCGCTTCTCCAGAGTTCCAGGCGGCGGCCGCCACATCGAACACGGCCCGGTTGATCTTCCAAGGAACGTGCGACAGCACCGTCAACGCTTTGAAAACCCGATCCATGTCGCCTCGACGGGCGGCGGCGTCAATGTAGTGTCGGTGCGTGTTGACGCCTTTGCTCCGCATGATGTCGATGGAATAATCGAGATAGCCCCCATCATCGTAACCCTTCCACTCGCGCGGCCGACTGACCATGGGGAGATGCTTGGCCAAGCAATGCCGTAGCGGTTCCTTGGAGAGCCGCCTGACCAGCACGGGATGGGCCTGCAGCACACCCTGAGAGCGGCCGCGGTGCAGGCTTAAGCTGTGGGTGAAGGCTGGGACGATGCGCGTGACTTGCTCCTGCGTGTCTCGATTCGTCCGCGGGACGGAGAGCTTGGCGGTTTGGATCAAAGCGGAGATCAAGAAGGCGCCGACCTGCGACTCGACCTTGCCGCTCCACTCTGCCACCCCGACGCCCTCGGCTTCGACACGGTGCGACAACGACCGGGCCACGGCCGCGGACAGAGCCTCGAGCTCACGACGACGGGTCAGCGGCCGGACCAGGCGTGGTGCTCGACCTGCCTTCCCTCGTGGTCGAGCCGAGTCGATCCCACGCGGCTCATGAGCTGCCTCCATGGCGTATTCTTGATGCACCGAGCGGCCGACCGCCTTAACGATGCTCGTGATCGGCAGACCCATGACCCAATCTCGCCGGCCCAGGTACGACATGGTCTCGAGGATGGTCACCGCCGACAGCTTCTCGGCCGAGAGCAATCGTAAAAACGGGCCGTAGGCGCGGCGATTCCGTTCGACCTCCGACAGCACCGGCGTGTCCTCGACATCATGACATAGCTTCAGCTCCTCCTCAATATGTGCACGCAGCGCCACGTGCCAATCCCAGAGCATGTTGCTCACGGACTGCGTCTGCACCACGCTGTAGATGCCCATCTTCTTTTGCGCCTTGGTGTCCTCCCGCCAGCGCTCAATGGCGGACGTGATGGAATCGAGCTCGATCCGTCGCTGCCGTCGCCGGGCGAACTCCAAGTCCTTGGCCTGTTTGTCTCCTGGCATATCATCCGGATAGGGCACAGCCGATGGGTCGGAGAAGATGGAAATCGATCGCCTGAGCGATTGCAGGCCGCCACCTTTCTGGTTGACCGGCCGTATCTCTTCCGGTGCATCAAATGGCTCGTTGGAAGATGTTTTCGTTGACGCTTCTTCGTCGTTAAATTCCATCTCCTGCACTTCGGCTGGGTAGTAGTCCATTCGGCACATCTGGGATCCTCGTCAGCTTCACGGCCTGTTTATGACAGTCCGGGCCAGCTACTCACGTTGGTGACCCGAAACATTTCCAGCTCGCTTAGGATTGGCGAGTGAAGCAGCTCTACATCGAGCGACGCATCCCGGGCCAGGTTCATATAGCGCCGAATGGTGCGTTCGAGCTTGGCACCTTGCAGAACGTGCAACGACGCCTTCAGCAACAGGGCGTACGTCGTCGCATTTGGTGCCACTCCCAATCCTCGAATCTCCAATTCGAGCCACCTTTGCGCCGTTTGTAGATGTACTTCGCTTCGCGTGCGGACAATATGCCCCACAAGGCCGCGAAGGTATCGATTGTGCGCCCCCAGCAACTCGGGCGACTCGGGACGGAGGATCTTCTGTAGATGGTGCACGAGCGTCGCTGCCCTCTCGAAACGATCCAGTCGGAGACAGGCATCCAGCAGCGCGGACACGTCGACAAAGTCGTCCGCCCACTGGGCAAGAACTTCTCGTCCCTCGGCCCGTCGCTTGAGCTGAGCGGTCAACGGTGATGTGTTGATGATGATGGGAGAATGAGAACTTGTTCGAAAAGGCTCGTGCGATTGCGTTGGTGGCCATCTTGAATTGGTTCCCGGTGTAAAGGACGCTGGCGTAGGAGGCCCGGTCAGGCTGTCTTGATGATCATCGTAGAAGGAAGGCTGCTCCGCCACAGCCGTAGCCATTTGTCTCCTCTGTGGCGCACATGCTTCCTTTGATGTCTGTTTTTCTACCCTCCTTCTCTCTAGCCATGCTTGTGTTGCTATTGGCCTCGACCAAGCCGGCCGAGCGTACTGCGCTGGACATAACCAGGGGCACATGAGCTGATCTGCCCATGGCTGGAGGTGTCGGAAAGGATCCCGTTGTAACTGTCTCGCTGCTGCCCGGGCCTGCATATTAGTATTGAAGCTTCAATGAAGCCAGCTTCAGCTCAAACGACGGTGGTCCTGTTATCCTGTCTTCCTCCCCTTTGCCTCCACTGTTAGAGTGATGATAGCAGTGAAAAGCCTTCTCGCCGCTCGACGTCCAAAAATTTCCTTCAGCGCCGGAAGACGGCAAAACAAAGACCCCGAAAGGCACGTGCTCACGTGACTCTAGTACCGGCACGTGACTCGGATTAACTTAACGCCTACCCTCCGACGTTGCGAAAAAGTTGAAAGTCAACCTCGAGGTCACAACTCCTATCAAGGAAGCAGCATTGGAGAATTCAAGAGCTTCAATGAGACCTAGGATGGCTACTATGGGTGCTTCCTGGTGCAACACCTGTCGACTCCGCTGGCTAAAGAATGTTGGATCGACTCTGGCACCACCAGCTTTTCCTTCAGCTGTCACTCGAATAGGTCGACGTCTAGAATATGTTCGCCCTTTTGGAGCTGCACCGAGTCGGAGATCAGACCCGGTACCGATTCGGGAGGAGAATCACGAACAAGAAAAACCGGCAACTTCAATTGTGAACAAGAACGAGACCATCACCGGACCACCTGTTACCAATGATTCCTTGCCATGGTACCTTCGAACGGCTAGCCAGCTTGACATCACCTCCAAAGCACCAGAACCGACGCTACCAAATCTCCCGGAGCACCCACCACCACTGCTGCATCCCCTGATGCAGCACGTCTCGCTCGATCTCGGCCTGGACGACCTCTCGTTGTTGGACCTTCGAACGCTAGATCCACCTCCAGCTCTGGGAGCCAATGTGATCATGATGGTTGGAACGGCGCGCAGTGAGAAGCATTTGCATGTTTCCGCCGATCGACTATGTCGATGGCTACGGACCGAATACCGCCTGAATCCATACGCTGACGGACTCTTGGGTCGCAACGAAATCAAACTCAAGCGGCGGAGAAATGTCCGGAGAGCACGACTGTTAGGTACCTCGGGCCGAGCCGGCGTGGCTAGTCTTGATGATGGCATCCGGACCGGATGGGTGTGCGTCAATGTAGGCCGCGTGGAGCCATCCGAGAGCCAACGTCGCCAAATCGGACCTCGAGAAAGAATGGTCGGGTTTGGATGCCAACAGGAAAGCGTCAATTTGGTGGTGCAGATGTTTACAGGAGAAAAACGAGCGGAGATGGACTTGGAAGGATTGTGGGAGACTAAACTGGAGCGTTATCGCAAGGAGATCTCTTCTCGCGAGGAGCAGTCGCCCGTGCAGCTCTCAGGTGGAGTCCCTCGCTCAATACTGGCGCCAACGAGCACTCTTCAATCATCAAGTCGTGACCCTGTCCCAATCATCACTGGTCCAAGAGTCCACGTCAGAAATTTCCATACGGAGGTGCGGTACTCAAGAACGAAAGCGCTCAAGAGCGCTGTTGGAGAAACCACGGCGAAGAACAACGGGGAAACATATCAAACTCGTGTGAAGAGGGAAAGACACCGGAAGTTGAAGCAATTAGAAATGAGAAGAGCTAGCCCTATGTCGAGTAATCCAAGAAGAGGGACATCGCAAATGGAACTGGAGCTGAAACGGTCACGGAGGGGCAAAGCGAGGGATGTCCCACCTGATAGCCAGTACGCTACTCTTTGGTTATGACGGCGATGATCCCGCGGGTAACTAACCCATGGAAGCTCAAAACGGTTGCCTTTAATGGTCTATTCGATCCGCGGATGCTCAAAGGACGAAAGGCTCCGATGGCTAGGTGAAGGCTCGAATGATTATACTTCCACCCCGTTCCTCTGCGCCTTCTACCAGGCCTTTCCGCCTTGCCCCACCGATAAGGACTGGGACTGCCGTGTCACACTCACCGTGCTGGCGATTCGCGATGGGCATCCCGGATACAAGAAAGCGGCGCTGGGCGATCTACTGCGGAGCATGCAGCTGTCGGGTGTACAGATTCAGGAACAGACGCTCCGCAAAATGCTCGCCTCGGTCCTGTCTCGTAGACAATACAGGGACAAGGCCGACAAGAGTAAGAGAAAGGATCTGGGCGGGCTGGCTGAACCAGATCTACGGCTGGCCTTAGATATCCTCGAGGACATGGAGCATCGTGGTTATCCCGTCGCAACCCAGTCGATTCTGGTCGACCTGCATGAGGCCATCAGCTCTTGCGCGTCCGTGAGCATTCGTGCGTCTGATTTGTCTCCCGAAGCCGTGTGGGGCTCGCCAACGGCTCTGCCAGTCGATCGACAGCTGCTGCAGCGGATGGAAGAACGACAGGACCGGCTCCACTTTCTCATGGACCATCTCCCCGTACCCATCGACTCCGAGAAGAATCTTAGTCGTCTGATGTCGGTCTATGCGAACCGGGGCTCTTGGAGTCGATTCTGGGACATCTGGGCGATGCAACCCCAACGAATGCGACCCCGAACAGCTCCCATGTATGTTGAGATGTTCAGGCAAATCGCGAAAACCAAGCATCAGGCGGAATGCATCCGTGTGCTCCGTGCTTGGTTGCCCCAAATGGCGATGGAGAACCCGAGCGTCGAACTAAACCCCGTGCTGGCGCGAAGCATTCAGCAGTGCCTCCAATGTGCGCACCCATCCGTGGTTGAGGAAGCGCAGATTGTCCCGCCCGTTGTCGGCGAATGGGTGCGATGGTGGCGCATCTGCGAACAGGCGCAGGTGCAAGCCAAAGATGCTGTCGAAGGCCCGACGCCGGAGCCTTCAAGGGTTGGTGGCTTCGAAGATGAGGTTATAGGAGCAGCATCCTCAGTACCCAGAGCATGAGTTGAAATGGAGACCCGTGCTCTGAGTCTGGCTCATCGGAATGTGAGGCGGGGAAAATAGTTCATTGCCAGAGAAGAGCCTATTGGCAGATGACAGGTCTAGCGCTAAGATTTTCCGGCGCACATTTACAAATCACCTCACTAGGACGGTATAAACTATGGAGATGACGCGAATCTCTACATATAAGACATAAGAGCTAGTAATGTACTGCGTTGGGATACCGGCTCCATGACCTAAACAGAGACCAGAGAGCTGGGAATGTCTCTAGGGAGCGCTTCGTTGTTGATCAACGCCTTCCCAAGGAGCTTGCCCATCTGCTTTGTCTAGACGTCTCGCAGATCCTATATGCCGAATCACAAGCAGTTGCCTCCGCTGGAAGCGTATAGGTCTACTCCATTACCTCCCAACGAGGCACTCGATGCACCCCGTTCCCCCTGGAGGATGTACCACACTTCAGGAGCAGCAAGGACTGGAGTAACACCACTCACGAACACGTCCCTTCGCCTATTCATCATTAACTGTCTCGCTACTCTGCAAACCCTGAACAGAGTCTTTTTCCACCCAAGTACCCTCCCAATTGAACTTGAGCACCTCATCACCCCAAGCCCACCATCCCGCCGTGAGATGCCTGGCAAAGACCTCCAAGGCCCGGTACTGCGTTGCATCAGGCATCAAGCACTCGATGAGTTCCTTGAGACAAGGCTTTCGCGAGTGGAGATCCGGGACACCAGCAATAACCCTTCTCTTGGTTTCTGTCGGCCGTTTTTCCTCTGATGGATGGTGAGAGGAAGACCTCCTCCGCCCCAACAACAAGATTTCGTAAGGCTTCCGCCATGCACTTTCCAGATCCGTTACAGGCTCGCCATGAACGGTCGTTTTGATCCAGATCCACTCCTCCACTAGATCCAACTCCCACTGATCAAACAATCCCATACCACGATTCATCAAGCCATCATCCTCATCCGAAGGCTCCCTTTTAACGCTTTTCCCAAGAACAAGCTTGCGAATCATTTGTTTGTTGGTGATCCAGATTCCCACATACCCTCCAGGTGCGATATGATCTTCAAAACCCACCGATAATAAAAGCTCTTCGGTCTCTTGCGCTGTTCGAAGCCTGTCATACGAACGAGCTCGTTTGGCGGAAGCATTAGGCCAAGGCGGATCCAGCAGAATGAAATCGAATTGCCCGGGTCCTGCAGACGCGGTGGTCGACGAGAGATGTTCCATGGCGGCCATTCTGAAAGTAAAGATCGAGTCCTGAATGCGCGATTGGATGAATTGGGAATGACCAGGTATCAAGAATCTCTGAGAGGAATGATTGTTTGAGCTGGGCAAGGAAAGGTGGATCGTCTCGTTGCTTGTATTTCGAAATGGGCAATTGTATATTCTGCTTGTCTTGTCGAGCACCGTCAAGCTCTGCGTGGTGATGCATGGCTTCGAGAACTCATAGCAGTCCGCTCTGTCTTCTTTGCCCAGATGGTTTTGCGTACTGGTTCTTGAATCCGATGCGTCCTTTTCGGTCAGCTTGTCTACCTCCGTGCCAGCTTTGCATTCTTCCGAGTTACTGGCTTTCGAGGTCTGTTTCCATTGTCGAGGACCACACCAGTCACCGTGATGTGTAGTTTTGATTTCTCTGATTGCGTCTTCGATCAAGCCACGGATATGGTCATGATATGCTCCATCGACAGTATTCCCTTGGATATTCTTGTCCTTGGATGGTTCATTGGTAATTGGATAAGGTGTCTCTAGGGGCTTGAAAGAGAGCGGACAGCGCTCGGCACATGTTGAAGATGGCTCCTGAGCGTGGGCTATCGAAGCTGGGACGTCGATCAAAGTTATAGTCTGTTCGGCATTCTGATAGAGGATGCTGGAAGATGCCATAATGCTTTATATATCTCAAGCCCGTTGACACCGTTGCAATATCGGCCGATTCTCTGTCAGAGTTGGATGCTGTTCAGTCCGTTCGCGCAATATGACTTCGCTGACCTTGGCAGACCTCCTTGAACGCGACCTCCATTGCCAACCTAAGACATGTATATGTGCTCAATTTGCTTGATTTCAAACCGAGGTGACATTTGCCGTCGTTGGATGGCCCAGTCCAATCACATACATCCTTTACCTAAAAGGGCAAGTCCTCATAGGATCAGATCGAGCAAAGAACAAGCTCGACCTAATTTCATCTTTAAAATATTTTTCCGCAATCTTCTTATTGGCCGCTGGCTCAAATGGAAAGCGGTATGCTTACTATCCGAAGCAGCCCGGCTGACTCAGAAATAATGCCGATGCTATGCGGCATGTGACGGAGAAACATGCGGCCGAGGTCATCAGCACATGCCGGACTACAAGGGACTCTTACTCCATCCCACTGACCTTGAATGGCTTCTCACTTCAGTAGTTTATTAAGGGCATTTTGTAGCTAGATGCATATGTGGGAATGCCCGAGTCGGCGCTTGGCAATGCCACGCCAAATGATATCCAAAATCCACCCCATGACCAGATATCGACGTCGACATATGCGGGGTTGAAGCCTCTATCTCCTCAAGCTACGACTCCTGTGACGGATGCAGTCGGAGGATCAACTCGGGCGCCGACAACTCGCCGTAACTTGGACAAGCAAAGTCTGGACTATGCCCTGCGCAGTGGACTTGCCGGAGGGCTTGCTGGGTGTGCGGTATGTCGGTGTCCATAATGTAACTCGTGGCAGATGCTAATATTCTTTCATCAGGCCAAGACCATAGTGGGGCCTTTAGATCGAGTCAAGATCCTATTTCAAGCATCCAATCCGCAGTTTGCCAAATATACTGGGAGCTGGTTTGGGCTGGGTACAGCGTTGAAAGACATATATCATCAAGATGGAGCCCGAGGGCTGTTTCGCGGGCACTCAGCAACCTTACTTCGCATATTTCCCTATGCCGGCATCAAATTTTTAGCCTACGAACAGATACGTGCGGTCATCATACCCGGGAAGGACCAAGAGACGCCATGGCGACGATTGATTAGCGGAAGTTTGGCGGGCGTCACCTCGGTTTTCTTCACATACCCTTTGGAAGTCATCCGTGTGCGGTTGGCGTTCGAGACGAAGAAAGGCGCGCGGTCCTCGTTGGTGAATATCTGCCGGCAGATCTATCACGAACGATCATTTGCGCCTCCTAAATCGACATCTTCTACCTCACCACAAGCTCTATCATTGCCACGCGGTACCGTTCCAGATGTGGCTGCTGCTTCCCCGTTGGAGCGAGTTACTCCTCGTACCGGCTTGGCCAACTTCTATCGAGGCTTCTCTCCTACTGTCTTGGGCATGCTTCCCTACGCCGGCATGTCATTCCTCACGCACGATACCGCGGGCGATTTACTCCGTCATCCTCTCATCGCCAAATACACCACGCTTCCTCGGCCATCGTCCGCCAACTCCGATAAACCACCTCCTTTGAAATACTGGGCCGAGCTCATCTCCGGTGGTCTCGCTGGATTGGTTTCACAAACGGCGTCGTATCCATTCGAAGTGGTTCGACGTCGGATGCAAGTCGGTGGCGCTATCGGTGATGGGCATCGACTCGGGATTCGAGAGACTACTCGTATCATCTGGTTCGAGAAGGGCATTCGAGGGTTCTTTGTCGGGTTGACCATCGGATACCTCAAAGTGGTACCTATGGTTGCTACTAGTTTCCTTGTCTACGAGCGAGCCAAGCTGTGGCTTAGAATATAAATCATTGTTTTCCATATCAATAACGCAGTTGCATCATATCGTATATTATTTTTCATGCAATATGCTTCTAGTGGGTATCATTACAAGCTGAGGGATACAAGAGCCCGACTCAAGATGATCTTCATCGGCGGAGTCTCCATGCTCATACCATGACCCGTCGCAAGCCATCGGTCCCACCGAGGACTCGTCTACCTGTAACCGCGCACCGTCCTTTTCCGCTCTCCCATTTCCCTTCTCGACTCCCTTCCTCCTCCGCCCAGCCTTCTTCGCCTCGGCCCCCCTCCATGAACGCCTTCTGTCGATCATGCGAGCCATCTATCCATCGGAAGATGCAGGTGTAGCAGAACACGTATCCGGTCTGACATGCCGTCGGGGTGACGGTCTGGGTGAGACAAATCGGACAGGAAGAGCTGGAAGTAGAAGATGAGGGTAAGACGGTAAGGATAGGAAGATGAGTGGAGGCTGAAATAGGAGGTTGACGGGGTAATAATAATGGTGATGGTTTGATAGGAGCAGACTCAAGATTAGCGGCCTTCTCAGAGGAAGGAAAGTCGGAACGAGAAGATTCTTGAGCGGGTTTAGAAGGGGAAGATTGACCAGCAACAATTGGTGGAGGTAGATCCAGGCCCTCGCTGGCCTTCTTGGACAACTTCCGCGCAAAGTCCGACGCATGCCACCATTCCAGAAACTTTAGCGCGAAGATCGACGCCGGAAGAAGAAGACGCAGTGAAGAGAGAAGACGGGGATAGACAACGTTGTTGAATATATGAGGAGCAAAAAGCGATGTGGCCTGGCCGGGTCGTGTAGCCGGAGTAGGACGAGGCTTCGTTCGCGCAGCTTCCGCTTCCTCAATGGCCCGGACATCCGCCGCACCTACTCGTCGCATGCGCATCCGAATCAAACACAAGAAGGGAGAATGAAATTTCGACGCATCGAACAGGTACAGCAGCTGGAATGCGAGTAGCGAGAAATAATACGCGGCGTGGACGCTCGGGTACACATGTCTAAGGAACCACTTGTAGTAATGCAAGATTCGTTGTCGGATGGTGGCACGTGGTGGCAAGGAGTCGCGCTGATACCGTCGACCCAGCACCGCCGCCTGGGAGATATGTATGTCGTAGCTCTCGTCCAGCTTGCGTTTCAAGTACGGCAGTCCAACCATGACCGCCAAATTCTTCCAGACATCATGCTCGTGGAGCTTCAACGTCTCGCGTACGATCTTAGATGCTCCTTGTTGTGCCCGAGGGAGCTCCCCGCCGTTAACTCGAAGGACACGTTCCCGCTTTAGGCCATAGAAGTTCTCGGTGAAGCCACCACCGTAGGTGAGCAGGAAATGACGCTCGACGAGCAGGGCCAGACAGGCGTAGACTTCATCAAAGGAGTTAAAGACCGGGAGGAGGTAGCGGGGGTAGCGGCGAGTGGCGGCGGCGAGCACATAGCGTAGGGAAGGCGGGAGGAGGGAGGAGAGCTTCTCCTCTGAGAGTAGTTCTGGAATGTGTTAGCTAGGAGTGGCGAATATGAGGGCGAGACGGGGTATATCTACCAAATAACGAGGGTTTGGATTCATCGACGCTATTTTGCAGATTCGCGATAAACTCCATTGCGACCTATTCGACTCCGTTGATATTGTTCATTTGCTGTCACATTTGAATTGTAGTCGCGCTTTTGGAAATCACCACTTCCGGAAATTTAAGCCGAGGCAGCCGGACTAATCATCCTCCGCTCCGAAGAACGCTATACTATTCGCGGACTAGCGTTCTGTCACTGCTCATTTATCCTCGGACGTGAAGCAACGGGAGTCAACCACATCTCTCTACCAGCCTTCACCTTCACCATGCCTGTAGTCAAAGGAGGCGTCTGGTAGGCCACCCTTGGCAAGCACTTTACTGTGTGTGCTGCAGATGCTGACTAGGATTTCCAGGACCAACATCGAGGATGAGATCCTCAAGGCCTCCGTCTCCAAATATGGCCTCAACCAATGGGCACGCGTATCCTCGCTGCTGGCTCGCAAAACACCCAAGCAGTGCAAAGCTCGCTGGACGGAATGGCTCGACCCTGGTATTCGCAAGATCGAATGGTCCAAGGAAGAAGACGAGAAACTGTTACATCTGGCCAAGTTGATGCCCACTCAATGGCGGACCATCGCTCCAATCGTAGGTCGGACGGCCACCCAGTGCCTGGAGCGTTACCAGAAGCTGCTCGACGAGGCCGAGGCTCGAGAGAGTGATGAGCTGGGTCTGGGTGGTCCAGCGGGCGGCGAGACGTCTGCGCCCTCTGCGGACGATGTCCGCAAGTTGAGGTACGTTGTTCCAGCTTATCTGCTCTTACCCGAAATGGGTGGCTGATAAAACGTAGACCTGGTGAACTCGATCCTGATCCCGAGTCGAAACCTGCACGCCCCGACACCATCGATCTGGATGAAGACGAGAAGGAGATGCTGAGCGAGGCTCGAGCACGTCTGGCCAACACGCAAGGAAAGAAGGCTAAGCGAAAAGCGAGAGAGCGACAGCTGGAAGAGTCACGACGCTTGGCAGTGCTTCAAAAACGGCGAGAGCTCAAGAATGCCGGCATCAATATCAAGATTGTCAATCGCAAGAAGGGACAGATGGACTACAATGCCGACATCCCGTTCGAGAAGAAGGCCGCACCGGGCTTCTTCGACACCAGTGAAGAGGATCTACGAAATGAACGGCAACGAGAAGCATTTGATCCTCGAAAACAGCAGGTGCAGAGCAAGCGAAAGGGAGACGGAGATGATGGGAACGAGCAAAAGCGGCGAAAAGGCGACAAGAATGGCCCTTCGGCAGCGTTCGCCGCCGCGGCGAAAGCTGGCCAGATGCAGCGAATCCGGGAGGCTGAACAGAGCAGCAAAAGACGGGCCTT
>QQTW01000679.1_pt1 | contig 21947 bp, 25 predicted proteins | sample 1904831 | NCBI WGS metagenome assembly QQTW01 (sample SAMN09435610, study PRJNA476489) | Subsurface metagenome, whole genome shotgun sequencing project. | reverse complement strand
CCCTGAACTCAGATAAATTGACATGCTCAAAGGGTCCGATGACGAAGCCGATGTGCTGAGCAGCAACGGGCGTCGTACACATGAACGAAGTGGTTTTCTTTGTTGGATCAACTGGGTCCACGATCTGCTTCATCAGTAAATGTTCTGCGACAAGATCCGGGACAGCATACCTCATCAGTCATGTCACCGGAACAAATGACTACTATATCTAAAGCTTTGTTCTCTGCGCTGAACCCTGATGCTTCATCCCCGTCTATCATCATCATATCACCATCCTGAAGCCCATTCATAGCGCTACCGATGGTCGGCCCATCTATAGTGCTGATACCATTCGAACTGTTGGCTACCTTGTCGTCCTTTCTACTTTCCAAAGCATCTCCCAGAGTACGGTGGGTTCTTATCGAGATCTCCCAAGTACATCGAGAGGATATGTCATCCAAGCATGGAAACAAGCAACACGCAGCGCCAGGTAATGGAGAGTTCGTTGAGTACGCATGAGGATACCGTAGATCTGCGTCTTCCCAGCCGACGAAATGTCAATTTATCTGAGTTCAGGGAAAGCGATGAGGATGATAAGCTAGGACAAAATGCTGTTCCAGTACATGGTTTCTGTGTACCCGGGCGGCTAGAGGAGCTGAGGAACACATGTCTACCGATGGCAAAGGTAGCTCGGCTCAAATTATTAGCAAACTATCGAATAGCTGATTGTATCAGGCTATCGACTTCTTCACCTTGACATACGGATCTTATCCATTCTCCAGCTATAAGCTGTGCTTTGTGGATGACCTTGTTCTGGACACTGTGGACACGGCTTCGCTGTCAATGTGTAGTACCCGCTTACTCTTCCCTGAGGATATCATCGAGCCACTTGACACAGTTACCCGCAAGCTTGTCCATGCCCTGGCTACGCAGTGGATTGGCATCAATATCATTCCCAAAGAGCCAACGGACATGTGGGCAGTCGTAGGCATTGCCTACTTTATTACCGATATGTTCATGAAAAGGTTGTGTGGCAACAACGAGTACCGGTACCGCCAGAAAAGAGCTTCTGACCGGGTTTGTGACCTGGACATTGCGCGGCCGTCGCTCTATGATACTGGCGCATTGTTGTTCCTCAACCATGCCGAGCTAGATTTCATGGCACTGAAGGCACCTTTGGTTTTATTCATCCTCGATCGTCGACTTGCGAAGGCCAGCGGATCGTCTGGACTTTCCCGCATCATCTCCCGGGTCTTCTTGAATGCAAAGGTTGGAGATCTCGCAAACGGAGCAATTACCACCGCATACTTCTTACGAACTTGTGAAAAGCTTGGGCATGCAAAGCTAGATACTTTCTTCAACCAATGGGTGTACGGAGCTGGATGTCCTCGTTTCTACGTCACACAGCGTTTCAATAAGAAGAAGCTTGTCGTCGAGATGTTAATCAGACAGGTCCAGGGTGATCAAAATCCATCGCGAGATCTCGACACTGGCACCTTCATGAGAGATGTAAAGGAGGAAACCCACAACGTCTACGCTGGCGAGGTCCAACTTGCTTTTACTGGACCGATGACCATTCGCATCCACGAAGCCGACGGGACTCCTTATGAGCACATCGTGGAGATCAAGGAAGCTGTTACTAAATTCGATATCCCATACAATACCAAATATAAGCGTCTCAAGCGAAGTAGGCGGCAGAAGGAGCGCGCAGCCGCGGTAACCGGAGTCGACTTTGCCGCGGATGCGCAAGATGACGTTCTACTTTACTGTCTGGGTGACGTCCTGCAGTCAGAAGAGGAGGTAGCGGACTGGCGATTAGTAGATTGGAGTAAGGAGGATGAGGACAGAATGAGCCAGGAGTCCTACGAGTGGATTCGCATGGACGCCGACTTTGAATGGATCTGTAAAATGTCTATCAACATGCCAGGGTACATGTATCTCTCGTAGCTCCAACAGGACCGGGACGTGGTAGCACAGCTTGAGGTCAGCAATATAACCGTCCTCACATGTTCACATTGCTAACGCTGGGTACAGTCGATTCAGTACATGGCCGCGCAAAAGGAGCATGCTCTTGTATCTACAATACTCGTGCGAACACTAATGGATCGACGGTATTTCCATGGCATCCGAACAACGGCCGCCGCCGCTCTTTCCAAGCACGCGAAGGATGAGCTTAACTGGATTGGTCTGCACCATCTTGAGAAAGCTTTCCAGGAATTCTTTTGTTTCCCAAACTCTCCGATGACTCGATCAAACGACTTTTCTGAGCGAACAACCTACTATATCCAGTGCTCTATTCCACAAGCAATTGCAAAGGTGCGGGATAACCTCGGCAAGGCGCCTCTCCGGGTCAAAAGATTCTTGTTCGACAAGCTGAAGTTTAATGACAATTCTAACAACGACGTGAGCGAACCGCGATCTCAGTGGAGAGAATGTAAGCTAACTTAGACAGTTCTCCGATTGCCACTATGTAGCGACTCTTATGAGAGCCCTCGCTGAGTCCCTCATCTCCAGGACTGAGCCACTTGGGTACAATTTCAACTTTGAAGATGAGGAAGAAGACGAGTCGATCTTTCACAAAGCTTGTATTGATGAGATAGAGAGGTACCGACGGATGGACGAGTGGATATCGTCCTACCACAACATCTACTCCACCACCGCTCTAGATTGCAAACGGCAACTGGTTCAAGGAAAGGTTATTCAGCTTGAAGTCACAGACTTCTTGCAGTATACGCGTCACGGTACTTTCGACCCACTTCGTCTGGCAGCATTCTCGAACATGGTCGAGCTTGGACTGCTTAAGAACGATGCCATTCTCGGTTGGTTCTTGTGTGTCCTGGGATCGGACCTATCACCATTTGTTCGAGATCGCATGCTACGACTTTTCGGCAAAGGGCTTGCAATGATTGCTATTGGTGAAAGTACACCGAAGGATGTTGTTCCACAGCAGAATGGCCTAATCATCGAGCAAGAGTCTTCAACCGAAGCTAGACAGGCAGACCTAGCAAGAAAGCAGAGTGTCAATGGCGCATTAAGTGCTCTCAAGCAGGAGCTTGGATCGAATGCGGTGCTTAAGAAAGCTCTGTGGGAAGTCGTGACATCGCCAAGGATCAGTCTTCTCGAGATGCGGGATTTACTTGACATCTGTAGCTTCCTCTATGAACCGATAACATCAATGACGATCGTACTCAAATACCCTCGCTACTGGAAGGTTGAACACCTCGGCCGTGTAAGTGCACCTTGAACCCGCTACAGGGTAGTTGCTGACATTCTGTATGAAGGGCAAACTGAAATTCTCCTGGACCAACAAAATCAGAACCAAGCCGATTCCCAAGCTCCAGTGGCCCACAGCTTCTACTGTGACCATCAAACGCGAGGAGAGCGGCGGCACCGCACCTCCCAGAACTCTTCTGAAACCTCCGAAGAAACCATCGACCGTTCCTCCACCAACAGCAATATCTCCACCTCCTGCGGATGGTAAGCCGAAGCTGACCATCAAACTAAAAATGGGCGGCGGCGCTGCTCGGTCGCCGCCAGTCCCACCTGCTAGACCTTGACTGTACACACTGACCAAGAGCGAGATTGTACCATATGCATCAGCGAGAGAACACGGCGTCGGGGGAAGGGAAGCATTGCCGGCGCGGGTTATTCTTCGGTTTCTCCCTGGCTTGTTCTGTAAACACGTCTGCGCGGCTGCGCAGCGGCTCGGAGAGCTGCTGTACATAAATCCTCAAGATATCTTTCCATATGGCTTGACAGCGTCGTACTCGTAACATATTCCAGACTCCGGCACAGGGAGTGCATCTTCACTCCTCATCAACTCTCCATACCTTTCCGAAGATTGGATTCCGAACCCCTCACATGGTCCAATATCCCTCGCTCAGAACTCCATATGCTGGTAATAAAGAAACCATATCGTGCCACCCCCCCACATAGACCTTCATATGTAACTCCACCTAATTCCCACTCCTCGCCTCCCTCCCCAATCTCCTTATATATCACAGTTCTACGACCCAATCTCCGCACCCATCTCATCACCGCCCCACAACCCCAATCCTCTCATCCCTGCTCATCCCCGTCCTTACGATCCTTGCCTTGTCGCCTGGCAGTGGCTTCAACTCGTCATTCGGATCGATGAAACCTTCTTTTGCGTTCGTGCCAGTGCTCTGAGCGTTGTCATTGTTTGCATTGAGGGCGCGGGCGCGGTGGTCTTCGAATGCGGAGACGTCTTCGGATGTTAGGGTTATGGCGGTGGGTTTGCGGCGGAGCATGATGGCTTTTGATGGGGGTGGATGGACGGGTGGACTTGGAGGTTTTGTTGGAGGAGAGTTGGGAGAATGGATGCGCGAGACTTGGACTCAATGGAGTGAGGGTATGCGAAGAGGCTCGTGATGGCTGGCGGCAACTTCCGCTCCGCCAGCCAAATCTGTATCGACCAGCATCCCATTTATCTTCAAGTTGCACGCTCAAACACACCTGCATCTCCCCGCTGAGCACACCATGTACAAATGGCACGTCAATTCTGCCATTGGCAGAGGCAGACCACTACAGGGCGACCTCAGCAGAGTCGCAGACGGCATAGCCGCATCACTACGACACTTTCACGTCTCCGCGTCAAGGGTGGAGGACAGACCATCGTGTACGTTACTCATCTGAGGAAATCTAGATGTTCGACGACATAGCACACCTGAATAATGCTAACGGAGTTTCATGTGCAGCCTCAACACCTTCCTCTTCCCGCAGCAGACGCCTCGCTGAAACATTCCAGGACCTCCGGAGCGTCCTGAATCAGCAACCCACGTCAGATCCAACGACCGCTTCAAGAAGTGTCGGCCGGACTGTGGTCGATGCTCGCTCTCTAGCCGTCAAACCGGACGGCGCGCCGCTGATCAAATACAATAGTGACATGGGCGGAGGGAGCGAGTTTCGAGGGCGCGGCGATGGCGCCGGACTCCGCGGGGGATCCAGATTTGGTCCGGCTCAACGTGGACGCGGTACTATGATGCGGGGTAGAGGCAGAGGAGGACGAGGAGGCGGAAGAGGAGGGGCGAGGGGTGGGAGAGGGAGGAGCAAGGGGGGTCGAGGAGGGTCGGAATCTTCGAACTCGGCTGAGAAATTCGAGCATACGGACGCGGAGAAAGAGTATCTGAAGATGAAGCGCATCGAGGATGCTGGCTCTCGTGTGCCGTTCGAACCAAGTGAGATCACGGTCGACTCCCTGCGAGTCGAGGGACCATTACCGGCCGTTGCCGTCGGCGAAGTCGGGATGACGGAGGTTGTGGCTGAGACGTTGAGGGTCCTTGCGGATCGGCGGGCTGGTAGCTACGAAAAGATTGCGGACTTGGCACGGAAATTGCACAAGGGCGAATTTGTCCGCTTCGACAGCGACGAGGAAAAAGATGCCGTTCTCCTGAGAGCGCAGAGAAGCAGCGAGGTGGAAGCCGCGCGACTCAGCGAACGCAAGGGCGAAGTCGTGGAGCCGAAAGATGCTAGCTTCGAGACACTCAGTGAAGATGACAGGGCTGCGCTGCTAGGGAAGTTGCTTCAGGGTTACTACAAGGGGCCTGGGGAGGGGCAGCGGGAGGGTGGGGTGCTGGGGGAGATTAAGAGGGCTACGGCGAAGAACGAGACGTATGTGGATAGAAATACGAGTTCTTTTGTGAGCAAGGTGAGTAGGATGTTACCGGCACAGACGGTTCGGGGGGCTGCGCGGGCTGGTGCACCTGCTAGGTAACTGAGTCTTGTATAAACCTGGGTCATGATATTCTAGTCCTCTCCATGACTACTGTAATGCATCTTGCTGGTTATTCGCCGGCGAGCCGAATGGGGACGCCAGCGCTCACCCGGAGGTCTTCAAAGTTGTTGATGCTCGAATCTAGGTTATGGAGAGGGATCTGGACTGTCAGTGTCTGGAGCGCTCCATGACATATCAGTAGAGCGTTGACTTTGATAAAATATTTCCAGTCGGTCTTGATGCCCATATCTCACATGTTTATGGATCTAAGAAGCTATATCACCGAGATGGGAATACACTTACAAGTCCCCAAGAGAAGATCAAGACACGCCCACGCTATGTTCCACCCCCTCGATTTTTGTTTCATGATATCTCACCTATGCAAGCCCACAACACCGCCAACTTCCGTCCTTGTTGGCCCTACCAACCCTAAACCTTCGACAATACCTTCTTCGCCCCCTCAACCACCTTCTTAACCTCCTCAACCGCCCTCTCAACAATCTTCTCCATCGACTCCCCCGCCCTCCTCAAATCATCCGGCCTCACTGTCCTCGCAATCTGCATCGCCCTCAACTTCTTATGGTGCAAGGCCCTTGCATTCCGTAACGCAATAGCAGCCTGTTCGCCCGCCTTAGTGGCCGTGGTTATGGCTTCGAGGCGCGAATCGCGCGTTGGCGGCGGGATGGGAACGAGTATGTGTGTTGGTTCCTTTGGGTCGGCGACCTGGGGCGTCAGGGAGAGGCCGGAGTTGTGGATCGCCGAGATGATGGGTTTGACGTGCTATGTCCGGAAGTGAAAGCGTCAGCCTTTTGTGAATACGAGCTTGTGTCCAAGGCTTCGATGCTCGGGGTAGGGGAAACGGAAGAGTCGTGTGACTTACACCTTCCTCCCCAACCATTACAATCACCGCCCGCCCTCCCTTCGGCACGATCTGGGCCAAATCTGATAGCTTCTCGGTGCCCGGGCTGTTCTTGTTCGGGTGTACTCGGAGCTTTTCTAGTGTTTCGGGGTTAAACCGCCCGCCTGCTCGGAGTTTCGATAGTGCTTCTTTCAGCCTTTCAATTGTCTTCTGGATCCCGTCTTCGAGGTGTGAGGTGTCGAATGGGTCGACGTCGGCGCTCGTAGGGCTGGCGCTGGTGGCGTCTTCGTCATTGCGTTTGTTGTTTTCTTTACCACCTTTCTTGAGGAGGGGGGGTGGTTGTTGTGAGGGTGCGGCGTGTAGGTCGTGGAGTGGCTGGTTGTGGGTGGAAGATGGGACGTGAAAGACATGTTGTCAAGAACGACGGTATAGCTGTAATGTGTGGTTTCGGAGTGAAATATGTTGTCTGCCATAACAGTCTATTTACAAGCTTGCCTTGCGGCATGTTTGAATATCAGATCTTTTTCCCAGTCCCCAAGCTCCCGACGCTCTCGGCCTTTCGGTAGAATAAATGTTCCGACGCATTAAAGGTCCCCTGGATTACCTCAGCAGCTAACATCTTGCCTGTGAATATTATTCTCCTCGATGTAAGTAACAAACAAGTATGTCCTCATTTTACTCATCTTCTGCCATCTAATCTCCCAAATGTCTTATCATAGACATTTGTTCTGCCTGTTTGCCGGCTTCAGCCTGCTTCCTATCTCTGTACAGTCTCTTCTACAATCAAAAGCTCTCTTGCAATATACACATGGCGGCCTGATAGGCCCGCCAAGTTTGAAGATGGCACTCTGGTCTGCAACGCCCATCGTCGCATTGTCTGCGGACAACGCTACGTCAACTACAGCTCTCTGCACGAGGAGCTGAACTCTGATGAAGAGTCTGATGGCTCCATACCTCCACTATGGCAGCATCGTCCTCCAAGAAAGTGACACCAGAAGGACCAGCTGGCCCCACCCTACCTATAATCAAGCGTTTTATCCCACACAACCCGCTCGACAGCCCACAGAGCCTCTTCCTCCCAAATAATCAAGAGCACCAGTCTCCCCGTTTCATTCAAGGCAGCTAAGGAAGCAGCTGCTCTAGAAGATATACCCAAGAATTATGCCTCTATCTACGGGGGTTTAATGTAACTTACAATATGTGGTTGGATGGGGTTTGGTGGCCATCAGCTGCTCTCTCTATTCAGTTCGCTTTCGCTCTAGATCAATTGAATCATATCAGTCACTGTGCTTGAAATCATGCTGAGAAGTTGACACAGTTAAGTATTCAAATTCTCTACTCTTGGTGTATGATAGAGACATGGAGGGATAAACCATGTGGTAACAGCCTACTGTGGAGTTCTCAATAATCGCCTGAATAACCTTACGAGAGCTCCCAGAAGCCAACACCCTCCTTCAAAGCGGCCCACAGAGACTGGAAACCCCCAATGGACGAGGTTTCTTTGCTAACAGTGCCGACTTCTGGTGAGAGTTCCCCCAATCCTTGATCTCTCTCTCCAGGGCGACGAGATCAGGGCATCTCAAGCTCCCACTGGCTTGCACTCTGGCTAGAGCTCGCATCAGCCAGACGCGGCAAGTGGTGCCGGGAATTGTATTCAACAATCCATCCTCTTCAGTAACGAGTGCTTTTGTACGTTCCTCCAGTTCATTGGCCACATTACCAAGAAGAAAAAGACCGACCAGGAAGTTTTCTTTGAGGATGCCTTTTGTAACACCATGCTCGGCTATCCAGCCTGATCCTTGGGTTTTGACGTGATATTTCGTACCGCCAGTATATGAGTTGTGGTGAAGGTAGAGTGCCCAATGAAAGTCATCTGGAGCGTACTCTGGTTGTCTCAGGAATAGCATGACGTACAGACCACCGTCTTGGAGCTCCCCAAGCGACATCTTCACAAGGAGAGCGAACTCGGCAGTCTTTACTGTAGGTACCTGTAGCTGGGGGAGTTCAGTAGGATGGTAGAGCAAGCAAAGTCACAAATTAAAGAGCTAGCCTACCGTAGGAGGATTGTAACAAAGTCCTCGCTAAGGTTGGTGATTTAGCGGAACCTTATTAAAACTTGGCGGATCCAATCAGTCTTCCGACGACTGGAGTCCTCCAGAATCGAGACAGCAACTACCTACCATTTGATTGATCTTTCCATGCGCTGATCATAATTATCATCCGACATAAGAACCATCGGTGAGCTCCATCAGCGCTTTTTCAGACTCGAACTCCTTAAGATATCTCTCGCCCCCTAGATCACTCACGAAATCATACCACCAAATGCCAGGCCGCATAAACCTCCATGCGGTAGTGAACTCCCAATACTCTGGCAACCATCCGGCTGCTTCCCAGTCAAGTATGGCTGACACATGGCCGTTGTGAACGAGGATGTTGTGATGCAAGAGATCACCGTGTGTGAAGACGATTTTGTGCGGGATGGAATGCAGCTCTTTAGCTGTAGCCAGTACTTGCTCATACTCCAGCAGCGGATTGAAGTCAATGCTTGAGGCGACCCCAATGAGGTATTGGTTGAGCGCTTGCTCATTATCGTATGGTCCCATGATATGATTTGGAACGCGGATGCTGCGGATTGCAGCACCAGAGACAGAGCAGATGCGATTCGAACCCCAAGGATTGGGCCAGCTCCGCATCAAGTCGACGTATGTTTTCATCTCAGACAACACTGTGGCTTTCGCCTCTGGTGCTAGGCTCTCGTAGACCTCGCTCAGTTCACGCCCCGGCATCCTGGTCATGAGGATTGAGACGGGTGCGTGAGGGGTATCTGGGTGTTCGCCATAGCAGAGAACTCTCGGCACTGGCAATCCTGCCGCTCTGGCAACTTGCATAGCAAGAACTTCATCGATGGCGGTGCCATCGGAATACTTGATGAGCAGTCCAAATGGTAGAGGAAGGATCTGATTGTCCCACGGTCTTCTTGTCCAGGCGCAGTACTTGAAGGAGAACTGTTTCAATATTTTGTGAACACGTCCCAAAAACAGACGAAGAAAGCGTGGTGTCGGTCTTGGAGTTGGGGGTATCTCCGTTGCGTAGTGCTTGGAAGAGAACCAATTTAGAACCTTTTGAACACGTTCCCACAACAGGGAAGTCCACAAGGGTGTCGTTGTGGCAGGAGAAGGAACATCTGACTGAAGCTTCATCGAACTCAGGCTGTGGATGTTGCACTATAGAGGTAGCAGCTGAAAGGTTCGTCGACTGTATTTACAAAGTGCCAGTGGGAAGCGGAAGTGTACCTAGACACGTTCGCTTGCGCTACCCATCCGCTAGCGGCCATCTCGCCAAGACCCAAGGTACTCTAGTCCTGCAACACGCTAGTGATGATACGCTGTAAAGTATTGATGTAATATTTCGATAAATTACTTCAACTGAAAGCCCGCTATTAAAGAGTTGACCATTGAGCGACTTTGTACCTATACTGCTTCGCTGTAGCCGTGTTAGTAGGGGTGCTAGGCACAAGGTACCTTACCTGCTCGGTATATTTCAGTAATATATTTTAGTGTGTTGCAGGACTTTTTTAAAAACCACAACTTCTTAAAAAATCCACAGCATCGTTCTAGCCAGCAGCGGAACTGATGGAGTCTCCTTCTCACTAACTTCAGCGCCAGCACCGCAAGACATAGCACCGACCAGAATACTAAAAAAACATATAGGAATCACTCACAACTCCGCGCAAAGGAAACCGACCATCTATCCATCCAACCCTCATCTCCAGGTAAGTCACTCTCCTCTCCTCCCTCCCTCTCCCTACTTCCCTTACCCCATGACTCCCCTCCCTTCTCAACTCCAATCTATGAATGATGATCTCCCAAACCCCCTCAAATTCTTTAGGAAGAGCCGGAAAAGGCATGGTGGCATCGACAAATGCTGCCGTCGATGCTTAGAAAGCGGGTCTCTGACATACATCCATTGCTCCAAAACTACTGTTGCTCTACGCGAGGCGGGTTGTTTGATAAATTTGGGGAGAACGGTGGGCTAATTGATACTTTGGGCGAGTAGGGCGGTTGCGTGCCTTGGGCTTGTAGGTGCGGTTGGATGGAGTGTGCCTGGGAGTCGGGGTAATGGTTGTGGGGATTTGGACAGGGTTGGGCTTTGGTGGGGGTGCGTGCGAGGTTTGGAAAAGGGAGGTAGATGAGATTGGAGCGGATCGTTCTATGTTGGAGGGTATACTGGACATGATCATGGATTCGAAAACGGAAAACTCGCCCAGTCGGACAACCTGGCTTGACATTGGAACAATGCCAACCCACCGAGTTTCCCCACCATCAGCGTGCACGCTGCTGTTCCTCATGGCTCGTCGATGGTTGGAGATGAGAATTAATGCTGGTATTAGATTACTACTAATTCTGCCGTCGGCACACCGTGGCCTTATTAAGTGAATCAAATGAAATATAACCCGGACTATCTATACAGAGTAAGAGGTAGAGTGTCAAGTTTTGGACATGATGGTGCCCAACACCTCGTCTCACACATCCAAGCAATTCAGCCATGCCATATGCAACGCTATGAGATTTTGTTGAACGAATGCCATACACAGCCACGTCGAAATCAAGAAAATAACTCCGTTAGATGCAAATAGATGTGTAGAATTACTGGCCCGGACGTCCGTGTTGCCCGGTACCAAAATACGATCCGTACTGTTGCTGTTGGGGATACTGACCCTGTTGCTGCTGATGAGGAGTGGCGGGCGAGGAAGTGCTCCAGTAAAGCTGAGAGGCTGGCGAGACCCATTGCTGGGATTGCCCGAATTGCTGTTGAGGTTGACCCCAGCCTCCATACTGTGTCTGCATCCGGCCTGAAGGTGTCTGAACATACTGACCCGGCGTTTGGGGATATTGACCGGGCATGTTCAGCTGTGGACTTGGGCTGGGAAAGGCATGCTGCGGGTACTGGTTCTCCTGGGCCCGCTGCTGGCGTTGCGCAATCGCCTGTTGCACCATATGTCCGCTCAAGCCTTCTTTCATCTCTCGCTTCTCTCGTTCCCGAGCTTCGATTGCACCAATGAGTCCACCACCTTGTGGTCCTGGGATGTTGGTGTTGTTGCCAGCCATGTGTATCAGGGGTGACCCAGTCACTCTTGCAACATGCTCCTGCTCGCGAGCTGATAGATGTGATGAATAGTCAAGAGGGAGATTGGACTGGTTGCTATTATTTGGGTTCAGCATCGAAGTTGAGCCACGCGACTGGGGACGCGGAGGTAATTCCTTCGATAAAGAGGGATGGTGAGAATGTTGCTGCGCCGACCATTCCCCTGAGCTGTTGCGTGAGACCTGAGGTGGTGTCCCAGATTTGCTACGTTGATGAGCATACACAGGGGTGATTCGGTTGGCTGCTGCGCGCTGCTGCACAAACTGTTCAGCTGTCAAGACCTGCCTTGCACCAGGGCTGCCACCGCCGCCGATGACTGTTCCGGGTTGCCATGCGACACTTCGACGACCATCGTTGTCGGAACCTGCCGGCTCTGGGGTGATCAGGTTGCGACTCGGCGACCTTGAATGCTCCCTAGATTTGGTGCCTTGCACAGGATCCATCCTGGCACCGAACCCATAAGAGTTGCGCTTGACCTGACCAGAACTGCCATTTTGAGGTGTTCGAGGAGCCACCCGCTCTTCAGATCCAGACTTGTTGTGACTCGACTGTGCAGTAGCACCTCCCGTACCGGGTCGGCTGCGGGTTCCAGTCGTATAAGCATAAGTGGGGCCAAAGTCTATATTGGGGAGCTTCGGGTTCGCAGTGGACTGTACGGAGTCAGGCTGATAACGTACGTCGCCTATGACTATTTCTCTTTTGGTTGGTTCGACGGTGCCCACAGTTTTGAGGACACCTGCTCGTGGCTTCTCCACCGACACAGCAGACCTTTTTGTCTCTGTCGATTTTCGTGTGCTGGCATAATCTGGCGAGGCAAGAGAGTCGGTATCGTAGTTGCTCCCTTCGTCGCTGTCTCGCCTAAATCTTCCTTGGTCGCCAGGTTCAGAGAGTCCTGTAGGTGCTTGGGCGATTATCTGATCGAGAGCATCCTGATCTATCGCATGATCACGGAGACTTCCTACGCTGGATTCGCTTGCTGGGCTAGCTGGCTCATATGATTGTCGCTTGTGCGCTTGACTCGATAAGGGCTTTCTGGCAATACTGTGGCTCGTACCTGAACGACTTGGGAAGGCCGGACGGTCAGAGTCGCCCGATATTGGTGGGGCAACAAAACCCGATACAGACACCTCGGACTTTGGATCATTTGGAGCAATGGGTGCCTCGCCATGTAATATTTGCCCTGTTCCAGAGCTATATGGGATTGCGGGGGATGGGCGGCCTGTCGATGAGGCTTGTTGCGAGGACTGTGTCGATAACGTCTGATGATGGGTTGGGACTGGTGGTCTGTTGTTGGGATTGTGGGATGGGCTTCGAACTTCGTCGCTCTCAAATGAATGTGGGGTAGGGGGTAGTTGACGTTGAGGGTCTATGCGCCCGGCACCAGCTAATACCATCCCTTCGGGGGCAGAAGTATGGTCAGCAGATGTCGCAGGTTCGTTGATTTCGTCATTTACCCCTCGTTGAGTCTGGTCCTCCGAATAACCCCCGTCCTTCTGCGGGCCATTGCCATTCCAAGCGGCGGCAGCTCCTGCAGCAGCAAGCGTGTGGACTCCAGCGTTGTTGCTTGACTCAGCTAACTGAGACAATGTAGTCGTGGACATACGGCTGTTCGCTCGTCTGAGCTCTGGTGAGTGGTAAGGCCTTGTTGACGGTTTGGCACCGGGCTCGTGCGCAAACGCCGGTGGTGCCATCACAGGTGCTGGCGGTGGATTTGATGCCAGCTCTTCGCGTATGCCTTGAGCTTCGGGCTCCACGGCGGTTGTGAAATTGTTGTTACTCTCAGAGCTACTGCGCTCATGGAGCCCATTATACTGAACGCTTTGGCTCTGGGTCGACCCGTTGCCGTATGCTTGGTCAACAGGTGTCCTGTGGACAGGGGGTGGAGGTGGTTGAGCCTGGTAAGCTAAAGACGCTGGGGTGGCCTCGTACGACAGTCGAGAAGGGGTATAGCCTTGTGATTCCGTCATAGATCTTTGTTGACGTGATGGGGAGAAGCCCTGCGTTTCGGAAACAGAGCGTTGATGGTAAATCAGGCTATGCGGAGGGTTTGTGGGCCCATTGCCAGTGGACATCGCCGCATTCCCTTGAGGCTGTGGCAAAGCCGCTCCTTCACTCCCAGAATGGATGTGGCGCATGGAAGGCGAGGATCTGATTGATGCTGCGTCATCGAATCTCAAAGTCCCATTGTGGGGTAGGCTGGCTCTACTCCTTCGACTCCCGACCCGGCTGGCTCTTCGACTGGCGCTCGGTTGCAGAGTTGTGATACGCTTTCCAGTTACCTCCTTCAATCTCCTACGCCATTCCTTCTCGTTCCAGGCCTGACTGCCCTCGCTGTGAATCAGTCCAGCCACATCAAGTATCTCTAGATATCCGTAGCGCCTCTCTTGCGGCATGGCAAACATGAGACTGCGGGCGTCGAGCGTATCCGCGATCAGTCTATTAGGGCGGCCGTAAAGGGTGAAAGTATCGTAGACGGGGAAAAGCCACCGCAGCATCATCTCAAACCCTGTCACACCTGGGTGAACCTCGGGCATAACAAAGACGAATCCTTCGGTGCTGGACACGGGATTGGAATGGATGGTGATCGTGCCTTCCAATTTCACCAGGGTCGATTGATCAATCAGAGGCTTTGACTGGGGATATATAGCATAAGCCGAATAAGCATCGGTGATTGTAGCAATTGGCTCTGCTTTCTTGACCTTCCTCGTGTCATAGAACTTGATGTTGCCTTTGGGCACCGCTTGCGGTCTCTCATATGCCGACTTTTTCTTGAGAGACTTCTGTTGTTTTTGAATGTCCTTTTCATCTGGCGGCGTAATCACACACCAGCAGCGTCTCCAAGGCGTTCCGGCACCGAACCGTACCCTCGCCCAGTCTTCAGTTTTGAGTCTCGTTCGTTCCAAGATAACTTTGATATTGTTGAGCTGCTTGCCCTTACCAGCGATCAGAGACCCGGTGTACGCTTCCTGTAGGGTTGCATGCTCGAACATGGCCAAGCGGATGCCGGCCGTCCATTGTGTCAGCGAATGTAGCGAATTGAAATGGAAGAGATATCTGTTCTTGCCGGCAGTCGATACGCTGAGGACGTTCTGTAGAGGCTGAGCGCCTTCGGCCTGTGTAGGTAGTGTTTCAATCTGAAGATATAGATCAGTAGCGTTCAATGAGCAACATCGGTGCGGCAAAATACCATTTTGATTGACGCATCCGCTAAATTGATGAATGTAGGGGCAACTTCGCCATCTTCACCAGCCGCATCTAGAGCTGTAGCATCCCACAGCGACAGAACCGTACCCACAAGCTGGGCAAAGCATTCAGTCCACGTTCTATCGGCGTGTGGTCGCCCTTCTGTAATGTTGTTAGCACGCGTGTAATGGTCGACACACGCTCGGATACAGTTTTGGCCTCACGTGAGTCTAAGTCGTTGAGCTTGAGGAAATACCCCTCTTGGTAGAGCTTGTTGGAGTGACTGTTTAAGAATGTGAAGATCGGTTGCAACTCCGGTAATGTGTCCTGGGCAATCTCCATCAGTGGTGGCTGATATGCTTGAACCACTGACATTGGTCTCGACGAAGGGCGCTCAGTGCGCGGCCTCGTCGGAGTTGGCGAATCCCTCGCCGGTCCAGCAGAGTGCTGTGGAGACGACGAGGTATGTATGTCTCGCCGGTCGAGCTGATCATTCGCAGGTGCTGAAGTGGATGTTGGGGATCGAGGAGCATTTCCAAAGGCCGACATGAACGACAACACTGCATTGTGACGCAAGGAGTCAGTAAGTCTTGTACCAGTACGTGTACAACATCTTTCGATGTGGTATTCACCTCGTGATCGCCCCATTCTAATGCCCTATCAGTACTCGTAATGTAATAAGTGCTTTGAGCGAGAGAGTCCAAGGCAGAGATCCGAATAGAAATGTCAAGTCCGTGGTCAATGCAAGAGCTTATGGGACTGGGGGGTTCGGCGTGTCCAGACTGCTGTGGCCGTCAATTAGATGAACGGAGGCCAAGCGGCAGTAGGGGAAAGAGGGAACTTTCTAAGCAGAAAGGAAAGACGAGGAGGTGAAGTTCAAAGCATGGTAAAGTCGCCCTACATACATGTGGATTGTAAGCGTGGGAGAAATTACCAGGTAAGGTATAACTTTGATGTGACTAAGACTGCAGGTTGCACTCGTGAGACTGAGTATAAGGTACGGTACCTTGAGGTGGTACTGTAAAGTATTACTCGGCGTCGTCATCAAATGGCTGCCGTGAGCAAGATTTGAAATTCATCAGATGCAATCCATGGATACTCGTACTTAAATAACATAATCGTACCTATTGTACAAGGGGAGCTTGGGAGGATGCACGACATCTCAAGGGTTTGCTTGGGGGGATCTAACTACGTACCCTAAAGTACAGTACCTTTAATGTCTATAACGGTAGTTTTCTGGATGAGTGCTTCACTTTTACCTTGAGTTACTAAGGTAGTATACCCAATACCCAATACCCAATACCCAATACCCAATTGATGTGAGCCCGTACAGGACGTTCTGACATACGGTGACTTTTCAATGGAGCTGACGACAACTCTGGGCGCCAGATCTAACGCTAAGTTACTTGACTGGGGCGCGGAACGGGATTTGGAGTGAGGGAGTCCGATTGATTAAAGAAGTTTAATGTATAGTAATTGGCGACGCCTCGTCGTCATCAGCACCTTCAGTGTTACATTGGTAGCACGTTGAAGTTTAGCACATTCATCACGAGAGGTGAGGTGGTGGTCAAGGGATTGGATAATCCTTCAACTTAGGGCTAGGCCTTCTCAAATGGATTTACTCAAGGAGTTTCAAAGTTGTCGGTATTGAGGGCCTGCACAGTTGTGCCGGGGTTGATTTGGTTCTCCGGCTACTTGTCCAGTACAGTAAGGTAAGGTAACTTACCGATACCTAGCGGCCGTGGTATCTGAATCACCCCAAGTCCATCAGACATTGATATTTACCCGCAATGTCAATGTGTCAGAACATTGGCATCATTATTCAAAGAGTCCTTGCACGAGGTACGAGTACTGGTAGAACGACAGAATTAGGCTCCATTGCGAATTTTGATGCTTTGATAGAAAAGAAGAAGATAAGTTATTGATCACTGCACCGGTCAGGAGATTCATGTGGTACTGGCTGGGTACCTTCCCTACCTCCGCCTTTTCTCCTTTGGACCCTTCTCCTCCACTCCGGCCTTGGCGGGCACCATTTCGCGTTGAGAGCTCTACCTATGCCGCGACTTGCAGGTTACACGACCACACCACAGGCAAAGACATCTGACGCGGTCGCAGAGCTGGCATGCACCCCCCAAAGATCGTTCCGTCAACCGCTGGCATCAGACGGTACCAATTGATCTGCAGAAAGCCCCTCTCCGGTGTGCGGTGTGCCTCCTCCGCTGGTCCTTCTCGTGTTGGAACAGCAACGCCGTTGCCAGAAGAAGCGGCCCAGCGCCCAGCAAAATCGCCATTTTACTTTGAGACCGGTTATGCCCTGTTTGCAAAGAGACCTTCACGCCCGTTTCCGCCACCCTTCCTCTCTCCGCCCTCGGGCTCCTTTTCCGATCCGTTGAGTACGCACAACAGGAGCCGTGATAGACGTTCGTTCGTCAATGGCGAGATGATTAGAGGCGTGACGAATGGAGACGATGCTGTGCTGGTGGAGGAAAACTTTGTTGGCGCCAACGATGGAGTTGGTGCATGGGCTACAAGACCGAAAGGTCATGCTGCGTAAGTTGATGCGATCTGGAAGAGCGCCATGGCGCTTATACTGACGTCGATGGTAGATTGTGGTCTAGATTGATATTGCACTTCTGGGCACTCGAGGCGGAACGAGATACGTCTGTAACCTCCAGTACAACCGACACCTCTGAACCAGACCCCGTGGCATACCTCCAACGAGCGTACGAGCAGACTGTAGCTGCAACCTCAGCCCCAAACGAATGGCTTGGAACAACGACGGCTTGTGCGGCCCTTCTGCATCACACCACCGACAAACAAGCTCCGAAGCCGAAGCTGTACGTCACCAACCTTGGAGATTCGCAGATACTTGTGCTTCGACCACGCGACGGTGAGATTATCTTCAAAACTACGGAGCAATGGCACTGGTTCGACTGCCCGCGGCAGTTAGGTACGAACAGTCCGGATACACCTGAAAAGAACGCGGTGATGGACAAGGTAGATATAATGGAGGATGACGTCGTGCTCGCCATGTCTGATGGCGTTGTCGACAATCTGTGGGAGCACGAAGTGGTAACGAATGTCACAGAAAGCATACGCAAGTGGGAGGCTGGAGAAGTTGACACGATCCCAGACAACCGTGAGGGCGGCGCGGGAGGAGGCATGATGTTCGTGGCGCAAGAGCTGGTGAAAGCTGCCAGAGTCATCGCTGAAGATCCCTTTGCGGAAAGCCCATTCATGGAGAGAGCTGTCGACGAGGGTCTAGCCATGGAAGGAGGTAGGATGATCATCTCCGCTCTTTCACCGTTCTGGCCTGACAACTTTTAGGGAAGCTGGACGACATCAGTGTCGTGGCTGCGCTTTGCAAAAAGAGAAAGGGATGATAGGTCTCATTGGCTTATCTAGAAGTGCGAACAATCCTTGACCATCGGGTGCCCAAGCTCCGATGGAATGGCATCGATCACCCTCTTCGCATGATGCAGATTGGCGAAGCGTAGCTGAGAGCTGAGCGGGCCCGCCTCTAAGAGTCAATCTCCGTCACCGAGACACGAACTCATCGACTAGCCACCACGAGCAGTGGTTGCGCTCTATGGAGTCTATCGCCATTCACTCCTGAGTCCTGAACTCTGTAGTCAAGCGTTCCCGGTTGATCGAGTATACAACGACTCAGGGAATCACACCGTCCCGCGCCCGGTCCACCAGGATCGTTTGCCCAATCAAAGAACGCGGGCTGCTCACTTGTTGTTCTGGGATGACGCCCCTCGCACTCACCGAAGCCACGACTTAATACATGTTCTTGGTGTCAATGGAAGTCTCGTCACTGTCCTGGTGAAATAGCTAATCATTAAAGGGGGTCAATGCTCGAATATAGTAATTCGCGCCTTCAGCACCTTGGCGAGGGCATCCGCGGCAGTCCGATCGCCATATCGAAGACGGGCAAGACAAACATTGGGCTGACCAAAGGGGTTCGGTAGCCTTTATACCCCCTCGAACTTCTATATACCTACATCTCTGTCATATGTCCTAACAGGCTCCACCTACGGTCATCCGCGCCCTTGACCCCTAGCATGCTTAGCATATATGGCGCTCCGATTCCTGTTATTACATGGTTGACTAAGTCAACAGGAATACTGTGCATCAATATTGACTGACTGAATGAATCTTCTAGGAGAGTCTTTCATCAGTTGAACTGGCTGGACGTGGGTCATTATTCATCGCATCTGCGGAATACATAGTTACATAAGATCGGTGTGCTTGCGGTGATCTCTTGAATTGCACTCCAACAATACACTTCGACGATACTTAGATGGTGTAGACATCGAGTCCAGTCATATATATCAATGGATATGAATTGAATAAGGTAGTTTAAGGTAACAGAGCGGAGTACTTCAAGACTCCGCCCGCTTCACAGATCGAACGATCTCACATCCTAAACCCTGAAGTGATTGGCGCTATCTCCAGTAGGGCGTGCAGTAGCGGCTGAATCTTCATGCACATACTTTGCCCTTCCGCCTGCGACGTTCGACGATGGTTGAGAAAAACCTCGCTTGGCCTTATGGCGCACAGACCATTAGCGCTTCACGGTAAGCTCCGCCCAAGACCCTGGTAAATTATCAGACGTTGAGGCTCTAGACCGTTTATTGTGATTTCTCAATCCACACTGTCTTTGGCTGTGGCAGGTGCTCTTCAATATGCGGGGGAAACGTTCCAAGCAATACAGGAAGCTCATGCAGCAGTATGGGCTTGCATTTGGCTTTCGTGAACCCTACCAGGTGTTGAGTATGCGGTGCGCAGCCAGTTGGGGCGGAGTGTTCCGCTAACCTGGACATCTCCACAGTCGATGCGCAAATGATACAAGATGCCAGCCGTTTTCAGATGGATCTTGTCGGTGGTTTGGAGAGGACGTTACATGGCAAGGTCAAGCCAAGTAGGTCCAATTTTTGATCTTTACGCTCTATATAGGAGGCTCACTGACTGAAAGACTGTCACAAGTGATTACTCAGTGCTCAATTCGCCATCTCTATACTACCGTTCCCCAGTCTCCCAACCATATCGACCTCGCTAAGACCTTCGAGCGGCGCCGCTGCAACCACCATACCCTGGACCAACCTCTTTCCACTCTCGAATGCATCTCCAGCGTCCTCGATCCCAAGTCTTCTCATACGAACAAGCATCGTTACGTGGTAGCCAGTCAGGATGATAGTGTGAGGAGGCATATGAGGAGCATTCCGGGTGTGCCAATGGTGTATGTGAAGAGAAGTGTTATGGTTATGGAACCAATGGCGGACAGTAGCGAAGGTGTCAGAGAAGGACTGGAGAGAAGCAAATTCAGGTCCGGGCTTAGGAGCAAGCGGGACAGTACGGCTTCGCTGAAGCGTAAAAGAAACGAAGACGAGGAAAGCTCGGGCAGTCAAGATAAGCCTCCGGGTGGCCGTGACCTTAGGGTGAAAGAGGTGATGGGAGAAAAAGGCACCATGGATCAACCTATAAAGAAAAGAAGAGGGAAAGGTCCGAAAGGCCCGAATCCCTTGAGCGTGAAGAAGCCCAAGTCAAAACCGAATGCTCCTGAACATGGTGCAGAAACTGCGAAGGGTGGGGACCGGGCGGGAAGAATTGATGCTGAAACCCTTTCCCAATCAGCTCCTGTGGTGGATATCATCGTGAACGCAACCAATGGTGCTCAGGAGGCTCCATCCAAGAGAAAGCGGAAACGGAAGCACAAGTCTACACTAGTGGAGAATTTACAAACTGATATAGCTCCTGATCATGAGGCGCAGGATAGTACTATCACAAATAATATAACTTTTTAGCAGTATTCATGACCATTACGATCTGCAGTATACTAAGGATGCTGCTTGGTGAAACGCAGTAAACTCCAGCCATGTGTGATCTGTGGACCTATTCATAAATTACAGAAACTGTTAGAAACATGTATTTCACTTTTGAGATCCGAATGCGGATACTCGGATGTTGGTTACGGCAACCGAGATTTCATACCAACTCTGCAAGACATAGCTCATGAGGAGCTTGAATAAGGTATAACAAGGCCTCACGGGCTCTGCTTGGATTGGAAAGCATGAATCGAATGACACCATACTCGCCGGTTTGGAAGATCTAAGTGCAGCAGCGGTAGATGTGTCGTTGTATGAAACAGCCCATAGGCTACCATCGAGCTCTCCATGGGCATTGTTCTGCTGCAGCATGCAAGATAAGCAGTCAGGCGAGCAGGAGGATCTCCCGACAACAGTTACGGATGATGGAAAGGATTCGGCCTCGAATGTTGGGACAGTAAGAGAAAATGTATCAGAGTGCCAGAATAGCCTTCGACAGTCACAAGAACCATTGAGTGGGCAGAGTCAGGGGGGTTCGAGCACAGAGCACGAAAGGGTGCAAGAGCGGCTTAATGGAACTGTTGAGTATGGGACACATGCTGGGGTGGTTCAGACCTCGGTCGATGGCCAGGAGGAGAGTCCGGATATGACTACAACTGCCAAAGTTTCTGTTCAAGATGGTAGCCAACCAGTGGCTGCGGACGGGAAGTCTTCGGAGCACCGCAACGAGGCACACGCTTCTCCTACCACTCGCCTTACCAATGGATCCTACAAAAAGGAAGACTGGACATCACATCAGAAAAGTACTAGCATCTCCACGTCCAAGGGGGGTATCTGAATGGTCACATCAACAGCTTGCACCTCGTAACACGGAGGAAGAGGAGATTGGCGAGGACGCCGAGTGGCAGGAAATGCCAGCGTTCGCACCCTACGATGTATACGATGACAACAATAAGCTCATAGCTCGGGAGGAGCGAGACTCTGATGGCGAGGCAGATGCGTATGGTGGCTTGGGTGGAGCCGGGAAGGGCTATACCCGGGTGCAGATCGACGAAGATGCGCGCTCAGCAACCAGCATGGATGAGAACACCGACTACCTGTTTAAAGAAAAAGGAACCAATGTTGTGGACGAAGATGAAGAGCACAGGGATCCACTCGCCCAAATGCAGGCGACCAAAGATCTTCTCACCGAAGGCCAGCGAATAGCCTATGTAGG
>QQTW01000678.1_pt1 | contig 21947 bp, 28 predicted proteins | sample 1904831 | NCBI WGS metagenome assembly QQTW01 (sample SAMN09435610, study PRJNA476489) | Subsurface metagenome, whole genome shotgun sequencing project. | reverse complement strand
AGGTGGAGGTTGATGGTGGAGGACCTAAGACGTTGGGGATCACGAGACTTTATTCGGATGAGTATTGAGGGATGGAGGGTGCAAGTGTTAGAGAGCTAGTAGGAAATATAAATGAGCAAAAGCTCCTCGAGCGGGAAAATCGCACAATTGACAGCGGTAATGTTGAGCCATGATTCTATGATGCGGAAGAAAAGTGCAAGCAAGGACAAGCGCTGGAGGCGCTCTGGATCCTTTGCGGGACACAATCATATTCTATCGTTACCTAAGAGATGGTAAAGGACTTCAACTCACACGCAATTCAAAAGACGACAGGAGCAATATCCATCCAAGCATGAGAGCACAATGTGCTCTACCGGCAACAGATAACCGATACAGAACACGCTCCCGGACATCAAGAGTCTCTTAGTAGGGGAACGTAGTCGTCCATCTCCTTGCGTACCATCAAACTCTTCCCCTCCACCAAATGCAAGATCATGTAATTCATGACACACTTGATTCCCAGCTCCTCTCCTCTTCTAACGATGTAGCCGTTGATGTATTCAATCTCGGTCCTAGATCCCCTTCGCACATCTACCAGCATCGAGCTGACATTGTCCGCCGTTTTGGCCAGCACGGAGATCACAATAGCCTCGAGACGCGAAGGAGAGAAGCGGTCCTTTACGTTCGGGACACCCTGCAGCTCCGGTAGAGCACACAGGACGAGCGAGATTTCCGCTAGCAGCATCCGCATGACTCGCGACACGGAAAAGTTATACAGCAGCGATCCGTTGCGGCAGTCGAGTTGCACGGTGAGAGGGTTGATGACCGCGTTGACGGCCAGCTTCTCCAGCTGTATCTGAAGCAGCTCGGTGGGGCCGAAACCGACGGCAGCAAGGACAGGAACACGCGTGACGGTGCGCAGAAGATACCTGCTGGTCCCTTCCCACAGCACAGCCTCCAGGTCTTCCTCGTTGTTTGCAATCTCCTGCAGTGGAATCCGCGGGAGCAGGCTCATGGATATAGCGCCATTTCCGGTATGCAAGACCTCCCAGCCATTGTCAGAGGGGGCTACTCCATGCGTTATCACTCCCGACATGATGTTCGGCCGTGTTTTCGGGTCTGGAAAAACACGCTCATACAGCTCTTCCACAATGCCAAAGCCGTTTTGGAGGAGGAGGATTGTAGAGTCGGTCCCGAGGCGGTGACGAACCGACAGCAGAGCCTCGGTTGTAAAAGGAGCCTTGACTGCGACGATGAGATTGTATATGGGACCCTGCGGCGATTTATGGTCCGCAAGGTCGAATGGCAGCTCTGGTTGGTACTTCTTTGCAGCGTCCTGATTAACATATTGAGAGTCTGGATTCAGAGACTCCGGCGTGTCGTCGCCATGAGCCTTGCCAATAAGAGGAACCAGTTCCGCATCAAAGCCCATTCGGGCTTCAGTCCAACCTTTTGTGGTCACGCGCAGTTCTTGGTTGCCTGACTGCCAGGTCTGCCACACTGGGTATCTCCGGAAAATCAGCGTTATTGGAGGGGGGTTCGAAACGCCGCGAAGAGAGTGCGCAACGAATTTTCCAATGCTTCCTATGCCAAGAAAGTGTATCCTTCTGACTTCCTCAGGGAGTACTGCTCCATAGGAGAATGAAGGTATGTCTTGTTTGGCCTTCGGACTGCGCGTGAAATCCTCAGACTGGAAACTGTGCCTTTAGGTTAGCTTTATGATAAAACTCAAGGGTGGCCGAGGGCGCCTGCCTTGCGTCATGGTCCATTTTTACATGATTTCCGGTGCTGAATCTTTTCCGCCTGACACCAGGATAGACGATCGGCGAGAGTGAGGCGACACTGCCAGACCTGATGCTATCTCCACCGCATCTTAGAGAACAGAGCCGTACTCGGGGCCGCAGCCGCCAGAGCACTGTCTCGAGAACGTAATAGGGCAGGTTGAATGCAGCAGCTCCAAGGTTTGGGACGCTGCTGTGGTCATGAACGGCTCAGTTGCGCATCTGTTGTCTTTTTAAAGTGTTGAGACGCAGTAGTTGTGGTGATGTACTCCAGGGTCTGGGCGCCTTTGCATGATGCCTCGTTTATTTATATACGTCAGATCAGCCGGTAGTAGTACAACCATCAACCACCATGAAGCTCTCTCCGGTTGCTTTTCGACATATACCGCGAGGACAGGCACAATATACGGGATGGAACAAAGACTGCACAGCACGGTCGCTCTCCGTTGCCCCTTTGACCACCAAACTTCCTCGCTGTTCCTCCCGACGTTTCCCGCAATGCCAGTCTTCCAGGGTCATCCGGAGATGCGTTCACAATCCAGCAGACAACCCGGAGTTTACGTCGCCTATTGACATGCCGCCACGGATGGTCAGGATAAGACGAAAACATGGTCCAGGACTTCTGGTCCTAGGTGCGCTTTGCCACGTGCACCCTCATATATCGACGACCGACTGACAACCTCCCATAGCGTTGATTCCCCTCACAGCATTCGCCCTGGGCACATGGCAGGTGCAGCGGTTAGGTTGGAAAACAGAGCTTGTCGCAAAAGTAGAGGACCGCCTAGTGCGGCCTCCACTACCGCTGCCTCCAAAGGTTGACCCGGCCGCGGTCGACGAGTTTGACTATCGGCGCGTATACACCACCGGAAGGTATCGCCACGACCAAGAGATGCTTGTGGGGCCACGCATTCATGACGGCACCAATGGATACAATGTGATCACGCCGCTGGAGCGAGAAGGAGATGGTACCACTATCCTGGTATCTCGAGGCTGGATATCGAAGAAGCTGCAGAACCAGGAGGACAGACCTGAAGGATTGCCGAAGAGAGAAGTCACTGTACAGGGACTGCTGAGACGTCCATTCAAAAAGAACATGTTCACACCAGACAACAAGCCTGAGACGGGAGAATTTTACTTCCCAGATATCGTGCAGATGGCCGAGTTGGTAGGCAGTCAGCCAGTATGGATTGAAGAGACTATGAGTGAGCCACTGAGACTCGCCGCGAGGCATCTTTTTAGCTAACACATATCCAGACCCAGAACTTATCTCTATGTACGATAGAGAAGCCAAGGGCATCCCGATAGGTCGCGCTGCTGAGGTTGACCTTCGGAACAATCATGTTCAATACATTGTCACATGGTACGTGGACGTTTGACCTTGCGCTAGGCCTCGTAAAAGCTCAGCCATTCATGCTCATGCGTGCAGGTACTCTCTGGGAATCGCAACGTCAGTCATGTTCTGGATGCTAGTGCGAAAGCAGCCGTCTGACCTTGCACGTCGTGTCCGTCACAACAAGTCGTGGTGACATTCACATAACCAAGCTTATCCTCACTCGATCTCTTCGTCCACTTCGGCAATAGTTGTGAGGACGGGTCTCCTGGAAGCTCGCATCTTGGCTCGTGTTGCCATTCGCACGCCCTGGAGCAACTCCCTTGGCAAGTATTTCTGAGCAAGGGAGAACGCTGTCGTGCTAGCGTTGATCTGCCTCTGCCTATGAAGATGCTAGTGAGCAGGTGTTCCAAAACAACTCAAATGGGTGCGTTCTCTTAGTTACCTTTTCATGAGAGCCACCACGTCCGCCTCGTCGATCCTCTTCCTTCCGGCATGCTCCGCATAGTCGACCAAGTCTTCCGCTACCTGCTCAAAGAAGCTGTCCGATGCTTGCACCAGTGCACCAAGTGCGTCCCTGCTCAGCCTAGAGCTACCAAATGCCGCACCACGAGCGTAGGTAAGGGCAAGGCGCTTCACTACTTTTGATGGTAGTGAAGGATACGTGATGCCGTACTTTGACGTCTTCCTTTCTGCACCGGTCCGCTTTTTGGTTGACTTGGTGATGCTTGATGCATCTCCATCGACGTTTGGGAGCGATTGGTCAGAAGCTTGTTGATCAGGAGGATCTTGCTCAAAAGCAGGTTCCTCATCGATAGGGGTTACTCCTTCACTGTCTGACCCATACGCTACGTCGTCCATGTCCTGATCCGCGTACACTGTGTTTTGTGCAACTCGTTGCGGAACTGTAAAAACAAAAGCTGGTGCAGTGTCCGAAGTAGCCGTGGCGTCGTTCTGTGGAGACCCTCCTTGACTGAGTCTATTGTTGTTACCCTCCATCGTCTGGGTCGCACTATGACGCAATCGAGTCAGTCATCGTAATCATGAGTTCTAAGAAAGACTTACTCTGCCGCATCATCGTAATCTTGAAATGCATAAGTTTGATGGACACCTCCATCTATGTCGTCCACATCCTCCATTTCACCATCTGACACTGTACCACGATCGAGGCTCTGCTCGTCGGTGAAACGTTGACTCAACCGAACGCTTCCAAAACTTCCTCTGGATGATCGTAATCTTCTTTGCTCGTTGAGTGCTCTTCTTGCGGCTTCCAGTGATGTGACCGTATCATTCTCTTCGTCGTCAAAAGCGACTGACAATCGCGGTGGGGCGTCATAGAAGCTATCATCGTCCTCCATGTCATCCAGAGGCATAGACAGTCTCGGCACTCGAAGGTTAGGTTCATCGTCAAGCTCATCAAGCAGCGGATTGCGGGGCAGAGCAAGCTCCGTCGCAAGTGGGGAAGGTTCGCTCGGTTTCGTGTTTCGCGCAAGGACTAGCAGAAGCTGTCAATATCTGATTCACAATATCTGTTCATGACAACATCACTTACTGCGACTCAAGTTCCGCAGAGCATCCCTCGGTGTCTCCCTCTGCATGCGCCCGCTCTTCCGACGCCCTCTCGGCGTGAGAGCCGCAGTTCGTCGCTGTTGCTGCGCGCGGATGGCATGAGGTGTGGTCGGTGGACCTTGCCGCTTCAAGATCCTTTCCGGAAGCTGAACTTCCCTGGGTGTTTGGGATGTTTGTAGTGGTGTCTTCTCCAAGCGTCTGTTCCTGGATGTTGACCGGCCACCAGGATGAAGATCGTCAGTCTCAACCTGCGCCAATGGTGTAGATGGCTTTTGCATTAGCCCGGCAAGATGGCGAAGCTGCGATGCTGTTAGCTTGTGCATATAAGAGCCATATGTTTGTGCGTGACTTGCGTTTGTGTAGGGCGTCTCTTCCTTGCCGTCCAAAGTGGGTGCATCAGAGTTTCGCGGCGTATGCCTCGAAAGCTTATTCTCAGGAAATGCCATGACAGCTGTGCCAGGCATGTAGCAGGGGTTCAGTGCAACTCTTATGACAGGCCTGCTTGGAGATTCGATGACATCGGTTTGCAAATCTGTAACTTCACTGGCACAATCCCACCTTCCAAAGTGTGCAGGTGGGGAGTCTATTCGCGTCGCGACGCGCTCACTTCGGTAGCTAATCTTATCGTTATCGATAACGGAAATTTTCTAGTAGCTTGAACAATACATAGCTCTGCAGTATCTGGCGCAACTCAACCAACGCAGTTCGAACCCCTTGATATATATGCAGTATCTACAGAAAATGTCACAGAGCGAGGAAGACGCGAGTGCCGCGCGAGCAACCTCACTGTCACCTTCTATTTCTCCAGATCCTTCCACTCCGGTCAACAAGAAGAGAAAGAGCCAGTCAGAAAATAAAATCACTGGACCAGTGAAACGAAAGAAAACGAAAAAGCCAAAAGACATCAACGACGACGACTTGGATGTTGAACGAGGTATCAATCGCGCAATAGCGCGAATGGACAATCGACTTACGGCGGACCATGTCGCTCAGAGAACGAAGCGCTTCGAGAGCGATATGAGCTTGGTCGAGCTGGAAGACCTGTATCTGCCTGGTATAGTTCGCATATACGAATCTCGTCAACTGCACTGCTGAGACCAAAGACTTGCCTATAGAGAGAGCTTTCCGTGACACTGTACAATGGACCGAACCGCGAGACTTGGAGCATCTCCCATCGTTCCTTGAGAATATCTCAGACGAAGTACTATCCCACGCGCCCAAATCCAAAGGGAGTCCGCACACTCTTGTAATCACTAGTGCTGGACTTCGTGCAGCGGATGTTACAAGGTAATACGTGAACTCCTCCAAGAGTCTCCGCTAATCCAACCGACTCGGTCAGGGCGCTCCGCAAATTCCAAACCCAAGAGGCTAAGGTTGCTAAGCTTTTTGCGAAGCACATCAAGCTGAAAGAGGCCATCGAATCAGCCAAGCTCACAAGGTATATCTTCTACACACCAGCATGTGTCTGCTGTATAATACTGATCGACTTGATTAGGATGAACATTGGAGTTGGTACATCACAGCGGATAGCCGATTTACTAGATAGCGGTATATGCTTCCATTACGATGTTTTCACGAAGAGTCAGCTAATCTAGAACAGGGGCTTTGTCTTCTCAGCATTTGAGGCGAATTATCATTGACGCTTCTCACATTGATCAAAAGAGACGAGGAATACTTGATATGAGAGAGACCCATGCACAGTTGGTCCGATTGTTGTCCCGCAAAGAGTTCAAAGATCGATACGGATCCTCTTCCCCAGGTTTGGAATGTATTTTCTATTGATAGATTTTCTGATGCGCTGTGCCAAACACACGTAGCAACAGGCACCGGTTGTTCTGAGAAGCAGGGTAAGGAGTTGGGTCAGCATCTACAGTTTCCAATGATATCTAGTAATCATGAATAATAACCCCTTACAAACGAGCAATGGAAATGACGAACAGTTGTGGTTTGCATGACCGCTACTCCTTCCAGATCCACCCGAACCCATCCCAACACTTGTACTTCTGGGTGGTTTCATCCCACACCCAGTCTGATACCTGTTGATGAGCCACTTGAGCCGCTGGCTGCGCCGAAGACGATTGTGACTTTGTGTCGAAGACGATTGTGCTGCTTCAGGGTCGGATATGGGGATATGAATTGGTTTGAATTTTGTCTTGGAAAACACCAGATTTCCACTCTCGAAGTAGAAGTGGGGTGATGTTGCTCTCTTGGATCCCTTCAGGCTCCCCTGGCCCAGCACACCCGAGAGGTGGATTGATTCCCGGGTAATCTGTATATGTATAAGGGTTTTACTCCCAAAGAGAATATAAAGCATTCCGGCATAGGCGCAAGCCTGAAACGGTGGAGGGATTGATAAAATAAAACAAGTTCCCGATGTCGTCCGCGCTTTTGCTGGGATGCGGATCTCCACTTTATATTGAAATTAATTGCTGGCCGCATCAGACTTCGACTTGTTCAGACAGCGTTCGCACGTTTGAGCTTCTTCTTGGAAGAACGCTATCTGATCGCCGTGCAGGCGTAGCGAACGTTTGGATATAGTGCTAAGACACGTTAGCTGCGCCATCGTGGTGGAGAAATGCAGTAACGAACCCTCATCGTGCGATGGTAATGGAGGAAGGTAAAGGTAGTCACTTGATGATGCCTTATACACCCTCTGGGCCAGTTCGGTCCTTGTTGGAGCCTTGTCAATGCCGCAAGTTATATCCTGTGTCGTACCATGGGAGGTGGAAGTGGTTTTCTTTGCCGCCCTCGCGGCGGTTGGGGGGAGCTCTGCAGGAGTATGGAGCATGGGAAGTGCATAGTAAAAGTGGAAAACCGCGGTTCTTACTTCAAGTCTCCAGATGCCCCATAGCACTGCTCAGAAATACTGTGCAGTATGTGAGCTACAAAGGCGTGATAAGAACTACTATGAGGGGATCAAAGAACAAAAGACCAGAGTCTTATATGGCTTGCGGCAACAGAAAGTCAAATTTTTTGGAAATTAATATATCTCTCCATTGTGGGGGTTTTGAGGAAGGGAGACTGAAATATATGGGTCGGAGGGCAATGATGCAGGGTAAGAGACGGTTTCATGTAAATGAAGGCAGCCGCACACTCCCGCATGCACGGCAGCAACCGACCGCCTTTCTAATTTGGCTTCTTACGCCAGCCTTCCGCAGCTGCGTTTTACATCGGTTGTATAATTGGTAGGTAGTGACCGGCATCTCTCTGTTAAATCTAGGCTATGTGATGATTCCGGTGGACAAGCCTGTATTGTATGATCCGAACAGCTTCTATCCAATGAGCCAGTGTGCACTCCAGGATTAACACAGTCTTGACTAGGATATGTCGGCGGTAGCCTAGCCAGTCAACTCACATTTCTGTCTCGCGTTCCTGTAGCCCGGCCACGACTTACCTTTGTCTCAATTTCTGGTTGCCTGTTGCTCTCGGGTTTCAAGCAACGGACTTGAAGCGGGACGATTTTAACGAGGTGCGATATGAAGCTGCAACTGGTTTCCGTTCTCCGGTGACTCGGCAAGATGTGCTGCACAGAGAGGAAATGAGTGAGAGGGGTGAGAAGAGTGATTTTATTTACAATTTGACAACCGCGTCTTAAAGCGAATATTGCGTCCGTATTTCGAGCGACGAGCAATACGTTTTCATCGCAGTTTCGCCGCAAGATCGCCCTTGAGTCCTGGCTAAGGCGATACGGTCTGGCCTCCTGCCTTAGGTCACGTGGAACGCCGTGCGCTGCAATGTGCGGAGCTCTCTTCCTGAGGAAGTGTAGTCATTCGTCCAGTTACAGAACCAGCCACGGATGCTCGAGGAGCTCCTTCGCCATCTTTCTCTTTTCCGGCAGCCATTGAAGCATATGACCCACAAAATCGAGGAAGACTTGTTTGTCTTCCGGTTCGAGGGAAGGGACTGAGTCCGACAGATTGCAATCGCTGGGAACTAGGTCTTCGTACAAGAAAACACCTGGAAGTCCGGGTTAGTACCGTAAATCTTGTGCAGGTAGCGCCGGATTAGCCTTGCCGAGCTCAACAGAGCATACCTTCTGAATTGAAGAAAGGCCCTCCAAAGTATTCGCGAGCGGTCTGACAAAGCTCGCCCTTTTCGTTTGGAACAGCATGGCTCCATTTGACCTCGCTCGACCTTATTTCTCGATCAATGAGCGTTGCCGGTGGCGTACCCAGTAACGCAATCATCTCCGCGAGATGTGTTCGAGAATCATAAGCACCTTGATTTAGATGAATATGTCTGAACAAGTCCCTGTTCTCCAGCAGGTTCCAAATCTGCGTATCCCGCTGGAGTTAGCAGGATTCCTCTGTAGCTGACGAGGAAACCTAGAGCGCACCAATACGCCGAGGTTCCAGATATCAGCACTATATGTCCAGCCGGTGCCCAAAATTACCTCTGGGGCATGGTAAGGCGAAGGCTGTATGGGGTGTCTCAGAGGTTCGGGACCATCTCCTAGCTCTGCTAGACCGAAGTCTGCGATTACCGGCAGTACACGTAGCGATTTTAGTCGTCCGAAATCATTATGCGATAGATAGATTGATCGGCCATCCTTAATCTTTCGAGGCATGGGGTTTTCAACTTGTTTCTCAACGAATTCTTCGACCACAGATGGATGCTCGAATGTCATCATGATATTATCTAGTTCAAGATCTATAGAGTGAGCCTTAGTATAAGTTGACGTCGAGTAAAGCCTTGAACCTACCTGTGTGAATAACGTGACACTCGGAATGGAGATAATCGAGCCCTTGCAAGAGAAATCTTGTGTACACCTTGACAAGGGCCGGTGGAAATTTGCCGTCCGGTAAGCGCCGTTGATATATCCAGAGAGGCTCTCTTAATGCCTCGTAAACCAGACAGAAGTGCGTGTAATCTGGCCCGGTGGCTTCGAAACTGTCGAGCGTAGTTCTCACAAACAGGGAGCCGCTATGCGCCTTGAGGTGTCGATCAATGCTGAGCTCATTCTTTGCCACAACTTGCTTGACGTAACGAGAGGTAAGGACCTTCAGAACGACGTAACGGTTAGGCTGCCACCACCACCTGGAGAGATGTGAGACATGAACGTGACAAGTGGCTCAAGCAGGCGAGCACATACCGTTGGGTATCTCGAGCTAGCCATACGGTAGAGGTAGTGCCCCATCCAACCTTGGCCAACGTCTTATATCGATCGTGGAAGCAGTCGCCTGGATTTACTGGGTAGAAATGCTTGGCGTTGTATCTAGGGATTTGCTCTTCCTCTACTGGAACATCGGACGGGAGGATGACAGGGGCGTAGCTTGCGGGCATGGCAGCGTTTGTTGGAGCCGCCCAGAGTCGTCGAAGGAAATGGGGACCGCGAGACTCAAGGAGTTTGTGTACCCACATCCTGGCGATATTGCGGTTGTGGTGGCATGGGCTCGCCAGTCTCTCATGCGCTGTAATCAGTAGCGTGTGGGAGCAGGTAGGCACAATCAAAGGCTTTTGCGATTGTAACGTCAAGAAATGGAGGTAGAGCTAAATAAGCGGACGGCGAGTGCGATGAAATGTTGGGGAGGGCCTCTTTCGACCTCGAGGGGCGGCATGGTAAGAACGAGGTACGGCGGAGTAGCCATCGCTTTTCTGAGGGCTTTGTTGCTGCTCCTTAGGGCCGCCGGTTCAGGCTTCGTGAAGTTTGAAGTCGAAGAGGCTTTGCTCGAGTCACTCTCGTGGGCATTGGACGGACAGACCAGAGTGCAGACCAGATTTGCTCCTGGCAGGAAGGGAGAAGTGCCGCTGACATCTGAATGCTCCCACGGCGAGCATAAAACAGCATCCTGGATATTAGAAGCCTCCAGATTTGGCGATACCTTTTACCGTCGACCTGCGTTGGGGTGTAAACGCGGGACTGGGGGAAAGGTCAAGAACGAGAAGTCGCACAAGTGCATGGCAGGAAATCAGATGACTCCCTCGTGAGATATGTACTCCGTAGCGCTCGAAGGATCCAGAAGTTGCCCTCCTCTATGGCTTCCTATACATCGATTGATCCTCCGGTTGGCAGGATTCGGGATGATTGGTGTCTGCACAACCCAAATTGTGGGGTTAAACAGCGAGTCAGTCCGTAACAACGTATTTCCTGAGTGACTTGCTCAGGGTCCGAGCATCCGAGGTCGCTGGTTGGGTGAAGCGAATTATGGCAGCTTCAAGTCTGTTTGAGGATCACCACCAACCCCAAACCCCTCGTAGACCGTTCAACCTCTCTTCTCTCATAGTCCGCGACTGCTGTCATCTTTTCTTCTCTTTCCATCCGCACTGCCAGGACTATCGCCCCTGAGATCTGCATCGCCAGTCTCCTCTATCAGCAAAGGTATTGCCGCCCGGTCGTTGCCAGTTTCGAAAACTCCCTATCGTCGCCCCGCGGCCCGGTCCTGCAACCGCTGTGTGATCGCCGGTGCTGACTCCCTTCATAGTCACGCTGTCCTTCTCCTCTGGCAACGGATCGGTAATAACCTCGTCGCCTTTCTCGACAGCTTGACATCTGAGAGTGCTCCTACCGGTAGGTCGTTGCTTCCATCGGAGCTTCCTAGAGCTGTTTGTTGACCAGAAAGATATCTTATCCCACGCGTTCTGAGCCCCATCGGACAAGCCTATTTGCCGTTCTCTCAAGTCGCCCGGACATACACGTGGTTCTTTGCTATGGCTGCTCCGGCGACCCAGTCGCTGAAGGTATTGCCCCCAAGATTTCGTCGTTCAACATGAAGTGACTTTCTGCTTAACGCGATCTGCCCCAGTGCGTCGTTACCGGAGATGGTGCGGTTGGGAAGGTATGATCTCATCTACTATCGGATGACCCTGAGCTAACTCAGCTGCCAGACATGCCTCCTGATTTCATACACCACGAATGCATTCCCTGGGGAATATATTCCCACCGTGTATGTTCATTGACGACATGTGCAAGTGGGAGATCAAGCTAAACACGAGTCAGCTTCGATAATTACTCCGCAAATGTGATGGTGGATGGCAAGCCTATCAGTCTCGGCTTGTGGGATACTGCCGGTCAAGAGGACTACGATAGACTTAGGCCACTGTCGTATCCTCAAACGGATGTGTTCCTTATTTGCTTCTCGATTGTTAGCCCGCCGTCCTTTGATAACGTCAAGGCCAAGGTGAGACGTGACAGCCTACATCTGCACGAAAGCACATATGCTGAACCGCGTCGTGTAGTGGTATCCCGAAATTGAACACCATGCCCCAGGCGTTCCTATTATCCTTGTCGGCACGAAGCTTGATCTCAGGGATGACGAAGCGACACGTGAGAGTCTCCGGCAGAAGAAGATGGCGCCGATTCAGTATGAGCAGGCCGTGATGGTGGCCAAAGAAATCAAGGCGCAGAAGTACCTGGAATGCTCGGCGTTGACCCAACGCAACCTCAAGAGCGTCTTCGACGAGGCAATCAGGTGAGTTTACGAAAACAAGTACGTGAAGCACCTCACCGGCGCAGCTAACACCACAAAAAGGGCAGTACTGAGTCCTCGGGCCGCCCCGGCCAAGAAGACCAAGGGCAAGTGCGTTGTGCTATGAGGGCTAATTGCGCAAGAGGCGGTGCGGCTTACATCTAGCATTCGATTGCTACAAGGTTGCATCTAATTGGGCTTGAATACTCTCCCTCCATACTGCGTACGAACCATTGCTTTCGGCGTTGGTTTCTGGCTTGAGAGATGCTGCCGCGAAGGCGAATTGGCGCTACAATACGTGGAATACAATGGACGTCCCGCGACGTTCGGTTGCCTGGCTGAGCAAGCATCCCCTTCTTATCCCGGCTTTATATGGTTTCGAGCTTCTCCGACCAGAAACTGCTTCTCTTCCTTTACCTATAGCGCTGCTCTCACTCGCTACTTCTGTGTAGATACTCGTGAGCGATCGGTCTAGCGAGCTTTGCTTCTCTCCAATGACCGCGTCCAAGCATTCATGGTGGCCGTTCACGTCTTCATTGCCTGGACGATCTCATATCAGCCAGTACTTCTTGCATCTAGTGCTTCGATCTTTGGAATTAAGCCTTCACTGCGCCCCATAATTGATCTTAGCAAACACGCGTCGCCATGATGCGACACTGGCAGGTAAATGTGCTGCCTTTTCCTCTAATACTTGAATTATTTGACCATCATTACAGCTGCCGTTCCGTTTCTGAGTGGGACTCTTTGTAGTGGATAGACTGTTGTCCCTTCCAATCATAAATGTCAACACCGTAAATGTGGCATTGAAGTGGGCACGTGGTGGGGTAGCTCTGCAAATCTAGAGTGCCACGACCTTTACCAATAACACCTCGTCATCGCAGCAACATTGACCATTCCACCAATTGTACGGAGTGTTCCATGCCAACAACATCATACCTAGTACTCATCACATTACTCAAGATGTTTTACGAAGGCGATCTTCAAAGCGGCATAACGCTTGCTATACAACAAGCAAAACTGGTCGTGTGTTTCGTTCATGGTGCGTGCTCGTCAATCCTACCACATCCAGCTTTCGCGACTGCAGCTAATCCTGCTGTCGAAGCAAGACGAGGGAGAAGAAAGCTCGACGTGGGAGAGCGTATGGCTCACGGCTGATCCGGTGGGTTGCTGACAGCTTGACACCGTAATTTACTTCCAATCTAACGAGAGTACGTCGACGCAGATAGCACGACTCCTCGATGAACGAGCCGTGCTGCTTCGGATCCAATCCGGCTCCCAAGAGGCTGCGTTCCTTTCTGCCTTCTGTCCGATCACGAAGGTGCCCACTATGGCTGTCATCCAGTATGTTCTTTGACTCGTGGCCCACGATGGCGCATTACGCGGACTAAAACCCGCTCTAGTAATGGACTGCTCCGGGCACATATGGCTGCAGGAGTTGAACGTGCCGAGTTCTTGGACCGCTTGAAGAAGATACTAGAGGGTCATACCACTACAGCTATGATCTCAGGGGCCAATAACACAAGTGACAAACAAGGTGCCAATGGCACGGATAATGCTACGGTTTCGGAGGCACTAGGCCCGCAGGAAGCCGAAGCCACCGTTGACCAACCTCCGCACATTACTTCAGACAATTCCAGCCAGCCAAGCGCAAGGAACTTCGTGCCGGAAAGTTATGCTCGAGAGAGCGACGACTCTCGCAGGATCTCCACAAGCGCAAAAGGCAAGCAGAGAGCGGAGGAAAGCCCAGAGCCTCCGAGTGATCCGGCCAAGGAACAAGCACAAAGCTATGCCGCACAGGCGCGACAACGGAAGAAGACTGAGCGGGAGGAACTGCAGCGAGTGCTCAGGCTCGTGGAAGCGGACAAGGCGGAACGGAGAGCTCAAGATGAGCGGCGGAAGGCCGCCTCGGCGCCTGCCGAGAATGTCGAGGAGCGCTCAGGAGCGCAAAAGCTTCCTAAGACCTCTGCGAGTGAACGGCGCAGTTCCGACACTTGTCACCTACAAGTTCGACTGCTTGATGGCAGCACCATCCGCAAACAGTTCCCCGCCAGCGCGACACTCGCCGCAGACGTGAGGCCGTGGATTGCATCCGAAATGGAACAAACCTCAGGCCGATCATCTCGTCGATCCACATACACCTTCAAGCATATCCTGACACCATTGCCAAATCGTGCAATAAGTGCTGACGATGAGAAGGAGTCTGTGACTGCGCTAAATCTTCTTCCTTCTGCGACTCTCGTCCTCGTTCCTGGACACGGCGCAGCAAGTTCCGCTTCCGCTTCCGGGTCCGTCATTAGATCGACAGCTACGAATGTCCTCAGCATACCTTATAAGATTGCTGCACGCATACATGTCTATCTCATTGGGTGGCTACTGAGTATTATCGGATTACTAAAGTCGGTTCCCGGACTTGGAAATCGGTCATCTCACACTTCTGCGGATAACCGTCACGGTGAGACGAGGAGCGCCAGAAGCTCGAAAGTTGCAGATGGCGCGACAGCTTCTGGAACAAGTGCTCAGACAGCAAATCAGGGCACCAGGATCCAGACCCTCAGAGATCGAGGTTGGCAGAGCGAAAGGGACGAGCACGGCGAGCAACAGCTGTACAATGGAAATCAAGTAAGTCGACACTCGCGCCTACACTTAGTTGCTACTCAGGACATCGGTTCTGACAAGGGCTTAGCTGAACTTCGAGCCTCGTAAGGATCCAAATGAGGATCCTGACGGATAGGTACAGTACTAACGCAAAAGTATTCGGCTTCTACCCATTTTACACCAAAACTCATACTTTTCAAACCATAAAAACAATGCCACACCAGTTATATTATTTTATAAGAGACTAGAGAATGGTAATATATATGCTTTTAAGTAAATCTACTCATTCTAAAACTTTGCGACGAAATGTATTGATACGTAAGAAGGAGATTAAAAGGAAGGAATACTTCGGTCTCCTCTTATTATAACTTTGACTTCATGTCCACCATAACCTCGAAATTAAAAATAAAATATTCTCCAATACGATGCTTGAGAAGGTTATTTAGAAGTATATTTGAATTTCTAAGATGATTTAAGTAAGTGGGTGAGGCGTGGTAATGTTATCTTTAATAAGGGTTTAATATTCTATAAATTAAATAGCGCCGAATACTTTTGCGGAGTCACTGTAGACGATTTCATTACATTGCGATAGGGTAATGACTTACGTTTTCTATGAACGTGGTACACAACACTAAGGTTGGAGTTGAGCTTCGATTCGAACGAATCCGAGCTACACGCAACCTTTGGGCGGAATGGTCTTGTACGTCTCGAAAGCGACAATGTATATTCAAGCTTCCGCACAAGCACTCTTGGTCTACTAGAAATACAGGGTAGGAGATGACACCGAGACTATGCAAAGTTGAGTGTTTTGACCGTTCAGCCTCGATAATGACCCCATGAAACCCGGACCAAGGCGGTCATCCAGATCTAATACTGGCTCGCAGCCGCCTGGCATGCTTTCTGCATCACAACAGCCGATCAGCCAGCGTACTCCAAACAACAACCTAAGAGTAAAAGACAAGTCTTGCCAAACTTACCAACTGATCCAAGTACCACCCGCAAATGGTCAGGCTGCCCTGGTTCTCATCCATGCACCGACGGAAGTTCTGCACATCCATCTGGCATGGCGCACTGCCGTACTGCGAGTTGTCCATAGTCGTGCCGGTGCTGTTGGTCTGCTGGGTTTCGGCGGGTGCGGACGAAGAGCCGCCGAACATGCCGCCGATGGCATGACCGATGGAGGAGCCGACGGCGACGCCACTATAGATGATGATTCGCATGTCAGCGTACTGTAGCTTTTGCCAGCACCGGTGATACAACGCCTAAGCCGTCGATGAACCATGTCGGTACCGCCCAAGCATTGTGCCATCCCACACTTCGTCCAAGATGCCAATGCAGCGTTCTGCGAGGAAAATTAATACACTTACGCTGCGGTCGACGCCATCTGTCCGAACAGTCCAGGTCCTTTCTGGCCTTGAGCTTGCTGAGCCTGCGGTGCCTGCGCCGGTGGATGAGCGAGGGTACTGGCTTGCCGGCTTTGCTGCGGAGGCGCGCTGGGACGAGAGGGCGCGGCAACCGGCCGACGAGGAGCAGCGGAACCACGGCTTTGACGAGGCATTTTGACTGTAGAGCTGTAGTAAGTTTTAAGTTGGGAGTAGAAACCGGTGGCGACGATGTGTATGTAGACTGAAGTTGTTGAATGTTTGGGGAAGCAAAGAAGGGTTTGGTAAGAACTGAGGAAGCGAGGGCGGATGCTTCCCGAGGTCGTAATGATTGGCTGAAGGCCGGAGCTGTTGATGCGGAGAACTTCGGGACATTTATTTTTGCCTGACGGCCTGACAATAACGGTCTACTACATATACTACGATTGTACTAGGTATTCAATGTAAACGAAAGATATTAATTTTGGAAGCTTGAGCTTTGCATGATATGAGAGGATCTGACAACTTTCGACTTCTCTATTCCTTGAGAACGTGCGAGCGAATTACATTTAAATATTCTCCATTCTCGTGAGCTCAACCAGACTTGAAGTCGCCGTGCAGTTTGGTCTGAAAAATTATCTTCCCTGATTGAGTTATACGGTTGGCAAAGCTCCAGTCGCTACTTTAATTCCATTCCGGATCCATAAGGAGACGACCTATCGGGATAATGAGACACCGCGCAAGCCCTATTTCGAGAACTTTGCGTGTCCAATCTTGATTATTGCCGCCGAGCAAGCCTGGGCCAGGAGGAGGTGTGTTTCTCATCAACTGCTCAAATCGCCTGATATTTCTGTTGTTGGGTATCACTCCGATGACTTCGTACAACTCCAAGCGATACCATTGTAGACTCAATTCCCTTCTCACGTCCAAGACAAGCTGGTGCTGATGGATGTCGCCCACAACATGCCACAGATCTCCATCCGGTACCCGACTGGCTAGGGAGGAGCTAATGTATATGCCTTGCTGGCGGGCCTGAGGGTGAACGTCGTACTCGTAGAACTGGATGAGCTGGACGATACGAGCGCGCCATGGCTCACAGCTGTCTGGATCCAGGTCAGGACAGCTTCGGTGATCGTCAGCCTGCGGAAGAGTCTTCGTAATGTTCTGAATCATGACCACACATACTTCTCTCGTCGAAGTAGCGAGGATTTTTCGCCCTTGTCCATGACTATATGCATACCATGGCTTGCGATGGGCTCTGCATTGAAACCTTGGACCGCAAACGCTAAGACCAATAACACGTAAGGGAAAGGGAGATGACGAATCATATTGAAGGCATGTTTGTAAGCTACAATCAGAAGATGAATCCGACGACCTCGGCAGCGATTGTAGTCCTTTTGTATAGCGGAGAGAAGGGGAGAAGAGACAGAAAAGAGAGAGACTCGACTTATAGGCGGTACAACAAGGTTCAAAGATTCTTCCCTCGTATGAGCAGATGTGGTGGTAGTAAGGGCCACCATCTGCCGCAAGTCTCTGTGGCTCGTGATTGGAAAACTCTACCTAGGTATTCTCACCTGGCTCCATAGAGCCTTTTCACATCAGTCGCTCATGAATGTGACAATTCACCAAGATGAAATGAAGGAAGTGCCACCAGTGCAGCGTCCTTTGTGACACTAAAACTCTCACAGCTCTGAAGCAATCATGAAAGCTATGGCTCACGAACAAGGCGAGCTGTGCAAAGTACTCGAATAGACAGTTGTGGAATGGCATAGAATTCAGGGTGCAGACGTCCATGTGTCAAACCTGACGACGGACTCCTTTGCCCAGGTGGTCAGACCGCTGCATCGGCCACCAGCTCAACCTACCGTTGCGTGCTCCTCTCCGCATACCTGGGTAACCAACCCTTATCCTATGAAAGTGGCACTCCGATTGATGAGCTGTAGAGACTCCTCATGGTCTTCGCAGCTTGCAGCTACCTAGGTATGTGGCAGCGGTCGCTTTCATGATCATATCGATGATTGAGGGGCCGAAGCGGGCTCAGGCGATGTTTCGTCGTTGTGACCACCTGCATTATTCGGATAAAGAGCCGAAAGTCCTTGCCAAATAAACGTTGAGTGGCTTTGCCTAGACGAGGCTTTCAAGCATCCACTTTCGGCGACCGGCATACGTCCAAAACCCAATCTCCCCACTCCAGGGCTTCTTCAAAGGACATATTAGATGCTCGCGTGATGGAGAATGTATCATCAGAATGATTTTTGCGAGTCCTCGCATTGGAACTATAAGGGACGTAATAAGAAGATCGTCATAAGAACTAGATTTGGCTCAAGGGCTTAAAGGTGTATATACCGAGAGTCGAGAGTTTAGGTGCATATGTAGTCAACTATGTTATGAATCATCATATATGTTCATGCTTGGCTGAACGGCTGTCTCGACCGAAGACGGTACTTCTCCGGAAAATGGCCTCCCACTAACGAAGAACAGTTGATATGGGAGACCTGATTGATAGATTCTTCGCAAAGTATCCGCGACTTGCCGTTCTCAAAAGTATGTATCTTGGAGTACACGGAGTTCCGTTCGTGATGCTCCACCATTGCGATAAGGTGGAGATAACCATAGCGTCCGCTCTCGCAACAGCTTTCAGCTCCCTCAAATAATTTATTAGACGGCAAGAGGATCAGCTGCCGAAGGGACAAGCACATAAACCCTGGTAATGGGTGGCGGCCGATCTGCCGGCTTGTCGCTTGAAGAATGCCTTACTGGAAAAGGCAGGCGTGAGCGCTGTCGTCCCTTTCGCTGGCTATCATCACCCACATTGAACCAAAAGATCAGAACCGATAGCGATCAATGCCATGAACTTGATCTCGTGTCCGGACCACGTCGTGGCTTCGGCAGTCGTGCGCTGCTGGAATGGTGGGGAGAGCTCGGCGATAAAACCAGAACCTCCCCTTGACCAGGGCTTCGACCTCCGGGCTCTATCGTTCAGGCTATGTCTTCTCCTGCACGAGGGTAAGCTCACGCGAGCGAGATCGCCTTTCCAGTCTCTATCGTAATGGATTCCACGGACAAGCCTCAGCGCTCATACTCGCAATCTCCAAGCCTGTACCTGAGTGACGATACGTGAGCGCCCTCCACTGCTTGTTGAGGAGATGCACATCAATAGTCCTAACGAACGCGAACAGACGGACAATCACGGAGGAAAAAGGCGATAGAAGAACCGTCCATGTGGAGGGTGTAGAAGGACACCACTTTGAAAACGAAAATGGCTCGCTCAGAGTCGAGGAAGAAAGTCGTCATGAGAGCTTCATCAAAGACCCATTCAAGCCTTTCGACGGCTTGCCGGATGAGAGGAGTCGAGTCCTCACAGTTAGAGCCGTCGCCATTGGTATCGCCTGTGGTGCTCTTGTCAATGCTTCCAATATATACCTCGGACTGAAGACAGGGTGGGCGTTCAGCGCAAACTTATTCGGCGTATGTTGACTTCGACAATCCGTACCTTCTAGTACTGACGTCTTCAGGCCATCCTGGGATTTGCTGTCATCAAGTTTTTCTCAAATGCCCTTGGTGAGAACTTTCCAATCCTCGGCGGCAGCTTCGGCCCCCGGGAGAACAACATCATCCAAACAGCAGCTACTGCTTCCGGAGGCCTATCCACTGTGTTTGTGTCCGCGTTTCCGGCAATGTATCAACTGGGTCTCCTGGAAAACCCAAGAGCGGATTTCTGGCGGATTCTGTCTTTCACGGTGGTGGGAGGATTCTTTGGCTTCTTCTTCGCAACCCCACGTGAGTTCAACAATTGACCAGAGAAGGAGCTGTTGTTGACCATGACCCACAGTGCGAAAGTTCTTCATTCTCTATGTTGCTCGAGAGTTGAGGCTCATCTTCCCCACCGCCTCGGCAACAGCGATGACAATCCGGAGTATGCATGAAGCCAGCAGCGGAGCGGCAGTTGCGAAATTCAAAATGATCGGTCTCTCCATTGCATTCGGCGTAGCCCTCGTTCTTCGTGTCGCCTCTCAATACTGTCTCGGAATCCTGTGGGACTGGCACATCTTCACTTGGATCTATATCTGGGGCGGCTACAACAACTTCGCAATCAATCCGGAGAACTGGGGTTGGTTCATTGAGTTTACACCTGCTTTCATAGGAGCCGGTATGCTGGTGGGCATTAACGTTGCTTTGTCTTTCTTTGGCGGCAGTGTCCTGGCATGGTAAGCATGATACCTTCACAACGAAGACGATAGTCCCGTTGTCTTTCGGCAGACTGATTTGAAAACGATGTAGGGGGATCATTGGCCCACTCCTTGTTCGTTACAACATTGCCGTTGGGACAAGTGTTGCACCAGATGACGCCAAATGGTCCGAGTATATGTCCTTTGCGTCGCTCAGCCTCAAGGCCTCGAGCAAGACTACTCCAAGCCCCCGATACTGGCTCTTGTGGCCAGGAGTAGCCTGCATGATTGCGGTGTCTTTCACCGGTAAGCTTTGAAGCTATTTGACTCCGCCGAGTGAGTACTGAGATCAGCGAACAGAGTTGGCGCTTCAATGGCGCGTCGTCTTCTTCGCTTTCAAAGCCCTCGCACGAGGAATCATTAGAGGGTTCTATGTCGTAGGTCATGCGGTAGGCGCAGAGCTGCGTTGGCTTAGAGAGCAATCTGAACAAGAGACAAGAGATATGGTTCGAGACTCCGCATCGCCTAACGAACAAGTCAGGATGTGGATGTGGTTCCCTGGCCTGTTGGCGGTGATAGGAGCAGCATGTGTAGTGATGGGTACCTTGTACCATGCCCATGTGGGGATGTCGTTGCTCTCAGTGATCCTTGCATTCTTCTTCTCCTTTTTGGCTGTCCAATGCACCGGGGTCACAGGTGAGTAGATATCTGCCTTTGCGTGCCTGCATGAGCTTATCTGACGAACCTGCAGATATCACACCCCTTACAGCCGCTTCGAAAGCTTCGCAGATGGTCATCGGTGGCGCCACTAATGCACAAGGCTGGGATGTTGCCAGCTCTCAAACGGTCAATCTGCTCGGTGGTGCCATTGCAAACATGGGTGCTAGTCAAGCCACGGATCTCGTCACAGATTTCCGGGTCGGGTTTCTACTTCGAACGCCTCCTCTTCAGCAATGGCTCGCTCAGGGTCTGGGCACAATTGTCGCCGTCTTTCTTGCGCCGGCCATGTTCGTCCTCTTTACCGATGCTTACCCCTGCATAATTGACATCAATGCGGAGAGCTGTGCCTTCGCCGCACCGTCCGTATCTGCGTGGCGTGCCGTCGCCGTCGCCGTTACGGACCCTTCCTTTCCAGTTCCGCCATCATCTGGATACTTTTCTATCGGCTTCTGTGCCTTCGGCTGCTTCATGGTCCTGATTCGTCAATTTGTGTTAAGGGGTCGGCTCGAATGGATGCGCGCGTATCATCCCAATATGATGGCAGTTTCACTTGCGTTTGTTCTGCCGCAGACTCAGTACGGCACTGCAATGGTTATTGGTGCCATCACCGCTTTCTTCTGGGCGAGATTGAAGCCGAAGCATTTTGACATTTATGCGTATGCAGTTGCGGCAGGACTTATCGCAGGTGAAGGCATTGGCGGAGTGGTCAACGCAGTTTTCCAGGTTGCAGGCATCAGCGGAGATGTTCATGGTACAAACATCGGGTGTCCGGCAAATACCTGCTGAGAGATTAACCAAAGGATCGGCCGCACCTTCTATATATGCTTGGGAGCAGGCCATATGTTGATGATGAATCATGGATAATGAAAATCGTACATACTGAGCAGTAATTACCGTCTTGCTGTGCATTATGATTTGAGAAAAAAAGATGGGTCCTAAAAACCTCCATTCACGATAAATAGCAGAACATTATTCAAGCGTTTTATCCAATGCATCCAATGCGGAGGCTTTGGGTGTGGTAAGTGATCTTGTATTGC
>QQTW01000677.1_pt1 | contig 21953 bp, 14 predicted proteins | sample 1904831 | NCBI WGS metagenome assembly QQTW01 (sample SAMN09435610, study PRJNA476489) | Subsurface metagenome, whole genome shotgun sequencing project. | reverse complement strand
GAGGGCAGGCGCAAGAAGCATCGTGAAGGAGAGAATGGAACGACTGGGGTCGGACGAACGGTCTATATATAAAGAAGAAGGTTGTGACACACGAAGACATCTTTAACTCTCGATATATCACAACAGTCGTAGGGTCATCATCAAGACCGACAGAAGTGTCCTGTTTCTTTCATATTACTTTCCTCGTCAATTTTTTTGCTGCACTGCGATCTGGTTCATTGCTCCTCACAGATCATCCTGCGCAGGGTCAGGTCCGGTGCACTCTTGCACATTATCGTTGTCACGCGCTCATTCACGCGCTCATTCACACTCAACAAACATCGAACGCTTCCTTGGTGTCTCAACCACCTCGACAGCTGACCCACTTGGAAAGCAATCTTCAGGCCCCACCGCATTTACCTTTCCGCCAAACTCATCTAGTGTCAGCAACATAGAAATGTGCAGATATTACGCTCACACCCACCCCTGTGGCCACACCAATACCGTCTTTGCAGCATACTGTCCACCTGCCGCCCTCCTCCAGAAGCCTTGTGTCAACGGCGAGATTTGGCAGTCGCTGCGCATCGAGACGGCTTGTGCAGCGTGCCACATTGAGGCAGAGGACGGCAGCCCGACAAGCAGTGGAGGCAGCGGAGCAGGGAGAGGCAAAGCTAAGGCTGCGGGAGGCAAGGCTGGAAGGGGGGCCGCCTAGGTTGAGAAGCGATGGGCTCATGGTTGAGGGTGAAGAATATAACGCGAAGGAGTGACAAGACACGGAGTGGCAGCATGGGAAGGGGGAAACATTCTCAGGCAATCATCTGGAGTTCTACGACCTTCGACAGTTGTGTATGGAATCATGAGCGGTTTGTTTGAGAAATCTCAACGTTTGTGTTAACATACTGATGCAATCATGCAGGTTTGACACTCTTCTTTTGCGAGCTCCACCATCTCAACTTCATCACATGCTTCGTATTGACTTCATAGACACGAGCAGTAGATTTTCCGGCGCTTCGCCGTCTTAATATAAAAGACGATACGGAGTACATTGCCTCATCTCTTAAACCACCTGGGTCTCCATTACATGAAGTATCAGATGTTGTAAGGTGCTGACAGGATGGGGCCGCAGCCATAACCGAGATCATTCTCTCGGGTGGCGCTTATCCCTGCGTCGGTCTGACGGTTCTGTACCCTGATTCCGGCTCGGGCCTCCTTTTGAACCAATAAACGTCCCTGAGCACGAGACCACTTGCACAAAGGAGTAATAATGGCCTTGTTTTGCTTCCCATAGCTCTTCGTCTTCACCTACACCTCGCCCGCAATTAATTGCCTCCCTCTACCTGGTATGCTCTGGCTTGTCACCGGTCTGGTCAATCAATTCCGTCGGCTCCACTAAGCGTACGTCATAATCAAGCGTTCCGCATGTGAAGAATGTAGAACGGCTGACGGCCGCCTCTTGTGCCGGCTCGACCTTCAGCTAACACCCCCGTCAGTGTTTTGCAGCGCCAGGCCGCGCCTGAATGCATGCACATCCCTTCCGCTTCAAGAAGACCTCCCCATGGCGCCGGCGGACGCACCTCCGACACCGCTGCGGCGGATCTCGCTCTCCTACGACAACAACGACTCTCGCGCCTCCGCACTGCGACTGATACTCACATTGAAGCCTGAGTGGGAGCACTCGAGTGCCACGATTGAGTTCGTCCGGTTCACCGACGGCATCACCAACACTGTACGTTGAATTGAGTGTTTATCTCGGCGGCAGAGGAGGGCGCCCTTAAACCATGCGACTCCCGCGACTGATGTCTTGGTTGTTAGCTTCTCAAGGCTGTCAACAACATTCCCGGACTGACACAGAAGCAAATCGACGACGAGGCAATCCTGCTTCGGGCTTACGGCAAGGGGACACAAGTGTTGATTGACAGGGAGCGTGAGTGGTATTATGCTGGTCATGATGGTCTTGGGCAGTCTCTTACCAAAGGCAGGGGAGACAAAGGCACACTCGCTGCTATCCAGCCACGGTCTGGCACCTCCCCTACTCGCTCGCTTCGAAAACGGGTTGCTTTACAAGTATATCGAGGGACGAGTTTGCTCTGCCGCGGACCTGCGCAGGCCGGAGGTCTGGCGAGGCGTTGCTCGAAGGCTGGCAGAATGGCACGCCACGCTGCCAATCTCAAGCATCAGCAATCTGTCTTCAAGTAGTCACATGTTGGATGGACACTCGGGTTTAGCCTCCGCCAATCCCACAACAGCAAAGGAGAATGGCAATGTGACTTCTTCTGTCGTCTCTCCGAACGTCTGGACGGTGATGCAGAAATGGATCGACGCCCTTCCCACTACTAGCGACACCGAAGTGCAGCGTCAAACAAGACTGCAATCCGAACTCGAATGGGTCAGTCACGAACTAGGCGACACGGCCGGCGTCGGCTCGTCCAAGTTCGTCTTCGCGCATTGCGATCTCCTTTCCGGAAACGTCATCATCCTCCCCGAATCTTCCCAGAGCACGCCTTCCAGCCGATCCAGCACCGCATCCAACTCCACAGACACCGAAGACAGCCCCTGCTCCGTAGCCTTCATCGACTATGAGTATGCCACCCCGACGCCCGCCGCGTTCGACATTGCCAACCACTTCGCCGAGTGGGGCGGCTTCGAGTGCGATTTCGGGGTGCTGCCGACCCGAGCGCAGCGCCGCGACTTCCTCACCCACTATCTCCGGTCTTTCAACGAGCACAAGAGCCGGCCGGACGCAGACATCGAGCGGGAGCTCGGTCAGCTGTCGGCCGAGGTGGACGCATTTCGTGGCCTACCAGGCTTCTACTGGGGCATCTGGGCTTTGATCCAGGCAACTATCAGCCAGATCGATTTCGATTACGCCAGCTACGCGGAGGTTCGGCTGGGCGAGTACTGGGACTGGAAGGCGGAAACGAGCGGACAGAGAGAGAAGCTCGGACGACAGACGCCTCTCAGAGAGAAGAGATGGGCGCAAGAGGAATAAAATCCTTTTCGTTGTCGACGAAGCTCTTCTCAGGCATGCCGCACTTATAAAAGAAACGACGCAATATTTTCTATGCATTTCACGAACCTCTCAACAGTCAACGTTTAGATCTCTGACCCGTTTTCCTTGACAGACTAGATTTACAAAGTCGATGGCGGGTTTCAACAACCTCGACTCATCTATTGTTTAAGATCTTAATTTACTATTCATATTCTACCAAAAGGGGTGGCGGCATGATTACGGACAAGCGCGGGGCGGAACGTCTGGTGGCAGCTGTGGAGTTCGCGGAGGCTTTCTGAGCGTAGTGGCGACAGGTACCGTGGTGAGCTGCATGTGGGAGAACCTCTGCAATAACACATATTCTGCGTCTGGGATTCCACTTCCTAATGTCTACTGACGTCAAGTTGGAGATTCTCATCACTATTTACTCACATATGCTGGTTCATTGGCTCTAGCCGACTAAAACACTTACTCGGCCACTTTTTGGATCGGCTGAGCTAACAGGCATCGTTCTCGCAAAACTATTCGATTCACCAATAGATTACATCCGCCAGAATCAAGACTCTCATTCATCAATCAACTGAACATGAAACCAACAGGAATCGCAAGCAGAATCAACCCCAGCAGAAACGGACTCATCGCTTTTCTGACCGCTCCCGCTTCCTCCTCATCCCCACTAACTTGCTCGGTATCTTCTACAACGATCGAGCCGATAACCTTCAAACAGGTAAGCTGCGCCTCTGGCTGAAGCAGTAGCGGAGAGCGAGACGGTTCGAGCGGGAAGAACACGGTCAGTATCGGAGTGATTCCATACGTATTTTCAAAGACCGAGTCGCGAGAGGACGTGCCAGATGTGCTGAAAGCAGCAATTTCCGTGAGATTGTTGGTCTTCGGCAGCGTGGGATGGCAGGTCGATGTCTTGTTCTCGGATTTCGAGATGGGCGTCGCGGCATTGGAGCCGGTCAGCTCTGCTCATGAAGCACAAAGAATCAGCATCTTTTTAGCAAAGACAATTCACAGAAGAGCACATACCTCTAATCTGCAGCCCTTCCCATTGCTCTCCTGTCGCATACTGCGAGCATTCAAAGACCAGACTGTCCCGGATCTTTTCTCCGAACCTCCTACACGCATCGGTCGTCGACGAGTCCGGCAACTGTTGCGCAACGTCTCTTGCCTGCATCAGCAGCGCAGCAACGCACGCTTCGTCCATGGCTTCTTCGCATGTGCCCGTCGATGTCTCGACGTCGTCTTCGTCGTCTTCGTTGTCGAAACTTACCGCAGGGGACACATTGGTAAAGAACAAAGCGCAGCCAGCGAGGCCCGCCTCACGCTCCTGGGCCACCAGGTCGAAGTCCGTGGGAGTCCCAAGGTAGAAGATCTTCTGGAACACGCGATCGACCTCCTCGCCGTCCGCCTCGACATTGTCAAAGATCGACCGCGAGACCCCCTGCGTCCATGTGAAGTCGTCCGCGAGCGAGGTGTCGAGGTGCGCCAGGCCGATGGCGGAGAAGCTCCGGTCGCCAACGCGACAGTCGGTAAGGGATGTGTTGGCGCGGGAAGGGCATTCCACGGCCGAGCATCCGACGACGGGGTCTTCCAGCTCGATACCGACGCAGTGTCGCGCGAGGAGAGCGGCTGTCAGCGTCGCAAGTACTTTGAATGGCATTTTCAGGATTTTGTTCGAGATCATACGTCCGTGGAGAAATGAGTATAGCTTGGCTCTATGGATGGGTTTTTCCAGTCTCAGCAGCTATCGCGAACCTTGAAGGAAAAGAAGCTGATCAGAGCATAAGAATACATCATGATGAAAGGACAAAGATGTCGCAACTCTGATCCAAGTTTTCTTTGTCTCCTGGGTCACGCTACCTTGAAATCTCCTACTAAGCCGAGCGCCTTTCTTTGTTTTCTGTGGTCAGTCACGGCATCGTCGGCTGAAAACGTACTTCGATCACAGAGCCGTCAAGGTCCTATATATTCTATAGTATGCTGTGTTGACGATATCAACAGTTCAATTATTCTTGTGGATATCGCTCCCCTCAAATGTCCTCACACGCGACCACCATACTAAAGTCACGAAATCGATTTCCATATAGGCAGAAATCGCACGTATGCCAAAAGCTACAGCCATCCCTAAGCAGTCCGGCGCATACGTCAACATAGCCGTTTCAGGAAATTGTAAAAGGCTATAATTAAGACATCAAGCCGATGTCCATTTCCCATATATATGTAATATATAGATGCGAAGTTCGCATAGCGCTAGTTAGTTTTCAAGTATAGGCCGTGGCTTCACAAGTCCACCTCATTGAATAAAGCTAATCACACGTAAGACCAGGATGCTTCCTATACGACGTGTTCAATAATTCTCTCCACAGTCGCACTTAACTGGCCACTGAAACTAGTGCCAGGTGGCAGGTCACGGGTCGCGCAAGGCTGCGCAGCTATGCCTAACCTCCGATTTCCTGGGAGCGCTGCAGATATAACATCGCCGGCCAGTCTCTTGACGTTGTTCTCTCCAGGATCGGTGAAAAGATTCTACTTGCAATCCACTGTCATCCCTCGATTACTCCTCGTCAGTGACGTGATTATACCGTCTGGCCGCGATGGCTGATCCGCTATCCGCCACAGGCAGCATCACCGGCATCGTTTCGCTCGGATTGATGGTGTGTCAGGGCTTGATATCATACTACAGCTGCTGGGTTTCTCAAGATGATGAAATCGACCACATTGTCCGCAAGACTCAAGATCTCCAGAACATGTTCGAGGTGCTACAAGGACCGCTACAGAGGCTGACCACCGAACACAACAGCGCTCGCTCACAGGTCGAGAATTCTATACGCTCATGCGAGAGGAGCATAGATCAATTGAGCAAATTTTTAGAGAAATGCAAACCAGTCAAGACGGCCTCAGCTCTCCCAGAGAAGCTCCGTGACTTGAGGAGAAAAGCTCTCTTTCCATTCCGAAAGGACGCTCTCGACCAGCTGAGGAATGCCTTAGACGATCTGCTCGGCAATCTTAGCTTTGCGCTTCAGGTTCTACAGTTGTAAGGACCCCCCGATGCTTCGTTTTGTTTCAGAAGCGGCCCTTTGGAGTCGTCCATGAAAGATTGACGTTCTTAGTGACATGGGCTGCACTCAGCTCGAGACTTTGAGAATGATCGCGGCGAGATTAAGTCTTGTCAACCCCTCTCACGACGCCCTGATGACGTCCCCGGTATGTCTATTGCCTCAAGATTAGTCTCCAGACAAACACAATCTGTTCTTGTGTTTTACATGTCGGAGCTCAATGTCCTAGTATCGCCTTTCCATATGCCGCTCGACTTCTTCGCTTACCAACTCTAGGCCACACAATTCCGAGCTTGGATACAGAAACCTAGCCTACTTCGAGAAGCGTGTGACGGAGCGCAGGAACTTGGTCTGATAGATGGCCAGGGCAGTTCAAGTTCACCTAAAACTTCGGTTTCCAGCAAACCAGCCAGGAGGCGTATATTTCAAACACAATGCACATGCCCCGCCCCAAAGCAGCAGATGGGTCCCTATCAAATTACAAAGAGTATTCTCACACGTATCGACACGTCATATCATGAACAGTGCTGCCCTCGTCGCTGGACTGCCGGGAATACATACACCCTTGACATAAGACTTGCATTCTGCAGCATGCTTCTATCAAAAACCGTGCAGGCAACAATATCATTAACACGAGCAGCTGGAGGTTGTTCGATCAGTCCCAAGCTGACATTCCGTGCCACAGTTCCCTCGGATTCCGGAGCATTCGCCTTGCTCTCATGGAAAGGTCGTTACCTTCCGCAAATTAATGTTGATGACTTATTGTGGGAAGTAAAGAAGTTGTTTTTAGAGGGGAAAGCATCACCTACTGACCTTGATACTGATGGAGGAAATCTGCTTCATGTGAGTTCACTTGGTTTGCATCATCATCACAAAACCGATAGGGAGGGCGAGATTTATTGCGGTCTCAGAATGAACCACTTCTATCCACAACCACAACCATTTCTCTCGCCATTCCCGTATTCCTACTTTCTCCAGTTTCATAAGATCTTACAATATCGCCAAAAAGCTGATGGGTTGCTACGGAGCTGGTTTAATACCGAGAGACTAAGCATTCTACGTGTCTAACTTCTTGAGCATTCATTCCTCCGACTGCAATATGATATATCGCCATCCGCTTCCAGAAGGGCATTTCTGACTTGCATACAGAGAGTCCCATTAAGCGATGTTGTCCTATCTGGGGTTCGCCCTGGTGGCCCGAGTGTCAGCAATCCAATCTGCTTGAAACTATTCATGGGCCTTGTTGCCTTAGGTGTGCCCCCAAACGACCTTAGATCTGGCGAACTGTAAGTGTTATATCGTCTAGAGACCTCTACCTCAAATGGTAATAATATTGTCAGTACCCCTTTAGATCTGATCATGGTGCATAATCGTTGGGTTTTACGGACCGATTCGACATTGACTTCATGTCCGCCCTCCTCGATCTTGGAGCAGAGTTTTTCAACAAGAACCTAAAACTCAGCAACGGGGAGGATCTGAAGTCTTATGTCACGTGCTACCAAGAGGTTGACGAATTTTCTGAAGGTAGGTCAAGAGAGACTCCCGCGTTTTGTTTCTATACTAATGGTAGATAGTTGTCCAACTAGGGCCTCTTAGTACCGCCATACTTCAAAGATCAGAAAGTGAAGTATATAGAGTTGTAACCGATCGTCCATTCAGTATCTTCGAAAAAACCATTGAGGGACACAACCCACTCCATCTTTCAGCAGATTGGCCTGCGGGGACTTCCATACTTCTGCAAAGCGACCATGGCAAGGAACTTGTCAATGTAATGGATCGTAGAGGACGACTTCCAATACATTACGCATGTGACACTAAATGCCTTGCGGTTGTTGAAATGCTTATATCGTCGGATAGCGCACTCATCCAGCCACCGATCATTGGGTCACAAAGTCACCTTGACTCTGTGCTCGAAATTTCTTTGTACACATTAGGGTTCGAAGCCACTTATCGTGTGATCATTCCGGCTTTCAAAGACAGACGAAAGCGGCTCCAGCAACTAGCGATAGCATTGCTACCCGAAGATACATATGAAGGTTTGCAAATAGCAACGGATCGCTTGTTGGATCAACAAGCATTTGCTACCGTTGAAGCCCTAAAAGGAAATGGTGCTGAGGTGCCACATGCGCTAGCCTGTCCGCCGTGGACAGTGTATCATTGCATGAGCCTAACGCCGGAGCTAGCTGACGCTCTTTACGAAGCTGGCTTCCGGGATGTTGATGGCCTGGACTCTAACGGCGAGACGCCCTTACTGTTTGATCTCCGAGGGTCTCCATCAAGAGGATCTGATCTGTTGAATTTGTGTATTTGGTTTTCGAAGAAAAATGCTCGTATTACACAACCAGCACCAAAGAGACATGACAACGAGTCACAGATGATGGCGGCACATTGGTTAGCTTACCGTCTCGGGAACTTCCTCAAAGATTTATTCTTTTTGGAAATATATATGGAACATGAGCACAGCCTAGCTCATCTGTTTTCCATTGCGGCTTCTGAACATATCCATTTGTATTGGGATCTAGTGATCTTCCTCTCTTCGCTGTCCACCTTCGATGATTGTTTATGTTCCTGTTCGAGCAGCAGCGGTTGTTCACCCTTCTCGAAATTCATGCAAGGCTTCATCGACATTATCGAAGGGCCCCCTTCCTGGGTAAGAATACCAAGGCATGTTGGTCATCGCGAGCGCCGCCAACGGATTGCGGAATGGATGCAGGAAGAATTCCTTTTTCAACACCACGATCACGTGTTACTAGTTTCTCGAGACTTCATTCGGTTTGAGACGTTCAACGAACTCGGTCTAACTCACACCTGCTGTTCCTATGACGGTAGTTGGATTTCACAGTATTTCAGAAGACCTTGTGAGACCGAATCTAGGGACACTCGCGAGATAGAACATGTTCAGCTTCAAGAATTGGAGCATTTGGTCGAAGAGTTCGAGGACGAGTTCGAAAAGCTCGGACAATCGCTGCCGGAGTTCCTGGAAGGCTATTGGAAGACCAGAATGGCTGAGGTGCTTGACAAGTCCAAGCCGGTGACTGAGGAACAAGTTCGGCGGGTCGAAGAATTGGGTGTCGTGTTGAGGAAATGAGTTTACGCCAACCATTCGGGATTGGAGCAAACTAGGGGGTATATGGGGAGGGATTTTCTATAACCAGCGAGAGCGCGTCGAGTAACTGGCCGTTGCAGTCGCAGCATTGGCGACCCAAATGTGCTCACAGCAGGTCGAGTTGCCATCCTGTCTAGCTCATTCAACGCGATTCACTAGCCAAGTCTTCGACGAACTGCTTCAGACTCTGACCGAATTTCGCTCGATGAGTGCATATACCAATTCCTGCATATACTCCTCTGCACATCTTCCATGAAATTGGAGTAGGATGAAGACGTTTGCAAGTCTGTCAAGGCTGATCGTGATCTTGTCAGGGGAAGCACAGCCCAGGACTGGCGACCCCGGCGCCATTGATATAGCATTGAGAGTTTGTAAGCGCGGCCTCCCTCGCGATGTCTCTTAGAACAACGTCCGACAACCTCCCACAGTCCAAGATGTCTGCCATCTATGAAGCAGGCAGGTTAAACTCTTGGCTACCTTACTCTTGGTAGTACAGAGAAAGAATCTCGTAGTCGTAGACGAATCCCTTCTAGTACAAACCTGAGACTGTAAGAACCGCTTTTGGCATGTCGCTGGACCCACTTCGGATGTGAAACGCGGGCTGTCTCATGTCACAGCACCAAAGAAGCAGTAAGGATACCACTTTTGTCATCGCTTTCTCTAGCAGTCTTCTTTGAATTCGTATCGGCTCTAGTATGTGTTCCACGAGCGTGGCCTGGAGTCGCGATAATGCTCCCAAACTTGCACCCCGGTCGTGAAGGGCCGGGGTACCCTCTTCTCTTCTAGCCTCCATGTTTGAAGTTGGCAGCACGGATCCGCTGTTGCGGCTGTGTTTACGCATTTCTAGTAGCTTGCGCTTGATGGTATTCGTGCGGAGAAGTCAACGGGTGATGGCTCTTATAGCCGTGGTTGCCACGGTCTTGATAAAGGGGATGTCGTAGCTTCTTCCGACCATTCTCGCACCCTCTGCTGCCTCTGCTGTCCTACGCACTATACATCTCGTCTAGAACTTCAGTGCACACACTCAACCGTCGAGAATGAGAGCGATACTAGTCTGTTCAGCGCTACTTGCCGCTGCTGCGGCCTTTCCATCTGACGGCATCTTGCAGGCCACGACCGGTCTCGAGCTAGCCCTCTGTCTGAAGAAGATTGGAGAGATGAAGAGAGATGTATGACGCCTTTTCGTTATTCGGCTTCTCAGACAATCATTGACGTTGCTACAGTCGTGTCATGAAGCGGAATCGGTGGCAATGCAGTGCGTTGACGCGTATATGAGACTCAGATTCCCTGACCGGGTATGTCTACACTCCACTGAAGGGTCGAAGAGTCTCCATGTTGACTGTATTGGTACTTGCAGTCTTGTGACAATGTGGCCCATCGCTTTGATGGAGACAGAGACTACGACAGAGAGGACCGACGAAGGGAGCGCGACCGCAACGAAGACCATGATGTGGCCGTGGAAGGGGACAACGACGAGCCGTGCAGAGACGATGGCAGAGGCGGCGGTAGGGAGCGATGTCAAACTCAGCGCGGAGGTAGAGACGAGCATGACGAGCAGGGTTGCGATAATCCGCGAGACGAGCGGCACGCGGAAGGGTGTGGCTCTCGACGAGGTGAAAGACACGATCCGGAGTATGGAAAATGAGCAGTGGTCACGGACTCCTTGCAGATTTGGTTATCAATAAAAGGCACTTGGTTGCTGTCGAGCTATCCCAAGCGGAGCAGACACTACGGCGCGATGGATTCTTTATAGACTAGATACCACTACTTCGACTTGATATTGGAAAGGGTATCTCCTTGAAATCTTACATGTGCCAAGCGTTCAATGCTGGCTGTCGTGCACTGTCCACGACATTCAGCCGATACACTCACTTCGACATGGCTGCTTCAGATGCCTTGAGACTCCCGACGACGGAGAAGCACATCAATGGCGATAGGGCGTACGAGATCTGTCTCAATACGTCAGAACACTGTAAAAACACAACGGCTGCACCAAACACGACGTACCGACAGAAACTTCGCGATAGCCAACTTCTGCTGCTGATCCGAGCCATTGACATCTGCCAGCGCCGTCAACTTCAGTGCCGGCGGGCCAGTCGGCATGAGCATGAGCGAGAACCACAGGATGGGATCGTTGCCCAGCCAGGTCGTCTTCGCGGCGAGGAAGTACATGAAACCGATGGATACCGCCGGCCAGACCAGGAAGCGCATGAAGGTGACTATGACGACAGGCAGCCAGGGGACCTCGCCGGAGGGCTCACCCGCCTTGAGCGCGCGCATGCTCGCGCCGAGCTTGACGCCAACCACGATGACCTGCAGGGCCGCGAAGAGGTCGCCGATGTTCTTGATTGATGTGGTAAGCCAGGCGTTGAAGATGCCGCCGGAGAACGAGGACGCGAAGAAGGCGCGGTGCAGAGGAGGGATGAGGCCGATGAAGGCGCCGATGGCCGCGCCGGCGAGCGGCGCGTTCAGGAACTGGTATGCGATGTCGAGAAACTCTTGCGCGGCGGGCGGCAGCTTCTTGAAATGGCCGAGGAAATGCTTGTAGCCTTTCCGGCTTGCGCGCTTGCTCGGTTTGACCACTGAGTCGGGAAGAAGCGACGTCTGCTCGTTGGCCGGCTCCTCCGCGTCCTCGGCGTTCCCAGAGGACCCGCGTTCGACGTCATCAGCTGGCTCTCCGTCGCGGCTACCGTCGTCATCGCTGTCCTCGTCTTCCTCTTTCTGCTCGTCCGGCGCGTCCTCCTCCTGTCCGTTGAGCAGCTTGGGACCCAGCGCGAACGTCAGCGTGTTGCTGACCATGGCGTTCACGAGAAAGTATGATTCGGCGCGCTCCACGGCGGCAGAGGCCGTGTCGTTGGACGACATGAGCAGGGTGCTGAGGATGTTGGTGGCTTTGAGCGACTGGACCAGCAACAGAGGGAGAGACGTCGTGTTGTTGAAGGCGAGAGCGGGCGTGACCCAGTTGGGCAGACCGAAAGTCTTGGTGATGAAGTAGCCAAAGACCATAGAGATTGCGTTGTACACGACAGCCCAAACTAGCAGAAGCATCACGTCAGCTCATCTATCTGCATATCCTCGCGACGAACGGTATCGGCCTTACTGAGCAGAGGGAAGTAACGATAGATCGTGCTCGACTCCAGAGCCGAGCCGATGTTGACAATCAGCAGCGCAGGCAGGAACAAGCGCACGCATGTCTTGGAGATGTCCTTCGCGGAGGACTCGGACAGCAATTGGAACTGAGCAGCGAGGACGCCGTAAAAGATGGTGAGCAGGACTGAGAGCGAAGCCTGCAGGGCTCCCAGGAAGGATGCCGCGAGACCCGAAGACATGATGGGTATCTATCTGATTGCGCGCCTGGAAATGCAATGGCAATGGACCTCCTAACGCAGCATTCACGGCGACTGGGTATCAAAGGATGCAACGCGTACTGTGCCGTGCGAGAGAAAGAACTGTGGTGAGGTACGAAGGGGACGGCGGAGGTTTTAACATCAAGTGGTGGGCACGCGAGCGGCGGGAAGCAAGTGCCACAGTTCCAAGGTTTCCAGGGTTTCTACCAGCCACACTGCGTCATTAACGAACCCGATCCGATCGCTTCATGCAAGGAAGATGCGGCACAAGTCAACATTCAAGAGATCTCCATGATGGAAGGTGAGGCATCGTCAACTCAGGATTTCGAATCGTGATTGATCATGCTAGAGCCCTAGAAATGATACCAGTCTCAGCCATTGTACGAAATGCTCTTCCAATAATACCGTGATGTGCATAGACGCAGCTGGCAGCCAGATTCCCGCCTCCAATGCTTCATCGTGACTTTCGCCGGTTAAAGACCATATTGCTGGCAAGGATTGTCCCCAGCTTCGTAGTTGTTACCCTTATCCCCGCTCCTCAAACACATGAGGATCCCCACGCCAAAATACACTCTTTTCCCCTTGACGCCACGACCATATCGAGTCCAATGTACGGAATAGGCGCCTAATCGCTATGCCCGACACCCAAATCAACCAGAGAAAATGAAGTCTTCCGTCGTCCAGACAATCTCCCAATGTATCGTCTACCGCAAGCATCTGTTCCGCTCCATCACCGTCTGCCCATGTACGTCCCGCCGCCTCGCGTCTGCCCATCAAACTGCCTCGCCGCTGCCGCCGCCGCCTGATCCTCCCACCGCCTCCACTCAGCGAAGAAGAAGCGCGTGTAGTACTCGACGTCCTGGACCACGCCGTCAACACCACGGTTGAAGACCCAGAGGATGCCAAAGATGACGGTGCCCCAGGTGACGGCGCGGATGGCGAGCGCGACCCAGAACATGACGGCGCGACGCAGCATGTCCAGGATCTTGAGCGAGAGGAAGAGGATGATAAGGAGCAGCGCGAGGGTCGCGAGGTCCGGTGCCGTCGTTAGCTTCGACAGTAGTGGTTGCAGGCGTCCGCGCATCGTCGTAGCCATTGATGCGACGGGGTTGGAAGGCAGGAGGTAGCTCAGGACCATGCGGTGGGCCCAGTCTGTGGGGCGGGTGTTAGAGTTATATGCATGGTGAAGAAGGGTTAGTTGAACACGTGTCTTACCTGGAATGAAGTCCATGGCTGTCGCTGGCGTCGAGGTTGTTCGAGCTCGATGAGGTGAATGAGTGGAGTCGACTACGTGTGATGGCGTGGGGAAAAGCGATGACTGAGCAAGCCGAACTTCTGACCTACACTAGAAAGAAGAATTGAGAGTGAAGAGGAGCTGAGACTGGCAGAGAAGTCCTTCGAATGCGCATTGCACTGCGACGCCTCTTATGTGAAGTCCTGCTGATTGTTGGTCTTCTGTTCTGGCTGGGCAATTTTCGGCAGGCGTTGAAAGGCGTGAAAGAGTAGCGAACGAACGGGCCCATGCAGAGTTTCGGCCCAGATTTCAACAGTAATTGAATTCATCTTCACCGTGTCTTACTCCCTAGCTGGAGATTGTATATGTGCCGTCGACAAAAATGATAAACTAAAAAACGGAGTAATCCGTTTCAGTCGAATATGCAGTTTTTCGTGGCTAGTGATTTCAAGTGTTCCATTTGTGTTCTATGTACGGAGTAGGTAAAAGTATATGGTATCAACAGCAATATCAAAGCGCCAAGCTCAAAAGGCTAGATTCCTCCACAGCCTGAGAAAACCCAAGGAAACGACGAGGCCATCGAGACAGTGTCTCAGCTTCCCTCCCGATGTGTCTCTGCCACAAATGAGATTCTCTGTCCAATCTTCAGATCATCAAGCCAGCTCTACATGAAAGCGCCCAATTCCCATAGTAGGACACATAAGAAACCCGAGATGAATCTTCAGATTCATCGCAAAGGAACGTCACGAAATTGACCAGGCGACGACGTGGCGTTCGACCCTTCAAAAGAGAACCGGCTATGTGATGGTTCAAATCCGAAGTTGAAGTGAGACGCTTCCGCCGGAGGAGGGTAGTGGGTGTCGGATCCGGCAGACCTTCGCTTGGGGCTGCGCGGTGGAATATATGGCGTCCCGGGCAGCTCCGCTGCAGGTGTGTGGTAAGAATCATTCGAGTTGCTGCTATCTTCCGAAACCAGAGGAGAGCTCAGCCGGTTACCGGACGAGCGGGTGAGCGAAGAGGTCGAGTCTTTGGGCACCGGCCGACGGTTGATCGGACTTGGCGACGGCGACGGCACACTGTAGGCTGGGGAGGTGAATGGATTCTGGACACCTTGGTAGCCCTGATATCGAGCGGAATAAATGGAGGGCGGCTGCGGAATTTGGCTTTCGGTTGGATGGCTGTAGTAGCCAGAATCCCGGTTGACTGCACCACTGAGGTAGGCAGGCTGTGCGACAGTGGGCGGAGATGCCGTAGATGGCGGAGTGTGCAGATGAGGTGCATAGTACGGGCTCGCAAAATCCTGGGTCTGAATGCCGCCTGTCCTGTGGGCCGGATGGACGATTGTGGCCATTGGCACCGTCCGATTGGTCGAGTTCAATAGTGTCTCGTCGTCTGCGCTGTACCGATTGAACTGAGGAGAAGCTGTCCTCGGTGGTGGAGGGGCAGGTCTGTTTGTGTACTTCTCCGGCCATTCTTTGGTCGAATGCGACGAGGACAGTACTTCACTTCCGGTGTCCGACGGTGATTCGGCACCAGCACGGCGTTTCCTTGATCGACGTCTTCGTAGGAGGCATGCCGCCAGCAGTATGAGCAACAATGCGAGGACACCAAAGACGATACCCAGAATCATTCCGAGGGGGACACCTCCGTCATCCGACGAGTCGTCAGACGAGTCTTCAGACCCGGCCATGGGCGCTACCGTTGGTTCGCTCGTCGAACTGGTCGTGGTGGAAGTGATGAGGGTGGATAATGAACTCGATACACTATAAGTTGAAGAGTCGATGACGACGGTCTCAGGCCACGAGAGTGATGCGATGTCGGTGATGGTGGATGAAGGGAAGATGGAAGTGAGGAGATCACTGGCCAGGTTAAGAAGTGACTCGATTTGGTCGCCGTTGGAATCAGTAGACGGCTCCGCGGCCGGAGCTAAACTGGTGATTGTAGCAGCCTCATCCTGAGCCTGGACGAGCTGGAGGTTGACAAGGGCGAGGAGGGAAAATCCTAAAGCCCGTAGATGTGTCATTGTGGGTGGGGAAGGATATCAGATGGAAGGATGGACGAGAAATAAGGACTTCAATGCCTTCGAGAAGCGTAGTATCATGAACAGAAAGACATAATTGTAGTGTAAAGGATGATATGACTATCACTGGTGAAATTCGATGTATGAAGGAAAGTCTGAAAGATTTGAGAGACTAAGGAGGAGAGGAGCGGCATCAGTGAAATATGATCTCAGACCTGGCGAGATCATCCTCGACCCCTCTGACATAGCACGTCGTTGAACGCAAGATACCGGCTGCACAGCCTGAATGGTGTTCACGTAGAAGGCCATTGGCTACGGCGGGGGCTCCAGCATGCAGTTGGGCCCGGAAGTGGACCCTTAATGGAGGAGAAGCCCACTGATCGAAGCATGTAGAAGGCCGTCATACCAAAGGAGGGAAAGTACTTCCGTAGGGCAAATCGCGCCCAGCGTTCTGTGGATGGACGGGACCCGCAACCGGGACTTCATCAAGTCGATCCCCTTGGCTTCGACAACAAGATTCCCATCTCCGGATGCCCGTGGAAGACACGGGCAGAGACCATCGGCCCGTTTGTCGTCACCTTTGCGCTCGATTGTGTCAGTCGGTGCGGCGGCGGCACTCGCTCATTGGCTTCAGCCACAGACCCTTCTCCACCTCACCGCCACAGATCGACGCTCGTTCGAACGCCACCTCGGTCATTCGTGGCTGAGTCGAAACGACCCGATTCCAGACCCTCATACCGACAAACTTCTCTTCTGTGTTGCTTCATGCTTCCAGTGGCTCCGTATTTGTCCAGTGTCAAGGAAATATCTCAGGCCGCGTACTTTCTCGCTAAGAGTCTTGTTTCGACCGACTTCACGCAGAAATTGACAATGAAACCAGGAAACTGTAACAGAGCAACTTGGAGCCCTGGAAGTATCCTGCCAAGAACAAGCCCGCAACAACTGTAAGGCTGCACAAGCTCCCGGGTCGAGATCGGTTTGGCAGCGTGGTGGCGAGCCGTGCAATAGCCGAGCTCTTAATCGGATTTTGCCAAATAGGCGTCGATATCCCGGCGAGGACGGATAACTCGGTAAGTATTTCGATGCCGTCATTTCGTACCTATTCCGCCGGACCCTTGCACAACTCGGAGGGGTCAGGATCGATGTGGTTTCCGCGACTCTGTCAACACTGTCATATGGCCGCATGTGTTGCTGCTCTGGTAACCCATGATGATTGTTCCTATTGCGTCGCTATGATGTGAGTCACACAGTATTTTGTAAATTATCCTTGTTATGCAAGGTATCAAACCCAGAGGTTTCGCTTGACTTCGCCTGGATTTTATTCCTGCTGATGGAACTTGCTTCGAGTTTTTGTTCAGTGTTCGTAAGGTTTGTATATTTCTTCTTGCAATTGAATTCTGTTTTACTCAAATAGATTTCGATGTGAGACATTCCTAATTCTTCTCTGTAAACGTCTTGATATCAATCAACTTGGAACTCGACGAAACGTAGTGCAAGAGATTTATGAGCTCTCACCCTACGATATTACCGGTGTTAAAAAACAGACCCTCAAGTTTTCGTAGACCTCTAAATGGATTTCCTGAGCGTGGTGGTGTCGTGGTAATCAAGACCGAAGCAGATGGGATTGCGAGCAAGACTCCAGATTCAACCAGACTTGTAGCTTTTCTAGAGAACCCTTCCTTATCAGTAGTCACCATTAGACATTCTCAATCACCAGTGTTTAGTATGCCGATGCGAGATTCGCGGAGCATGATAGGATGGGCAGAACTCAGGACGCCTGTTGCAAAAGCGGAAGAAACGTTATCCAAGTTTGCTCTTCGCCGGCGTCCTTATGCAAAGCCGTGAGATATATCATCAAAGTGAGTCCCCGGAAGTCAAGTTCTTTGTTGAAGATTCGTCAAAGATAGCACAACCAAGATGTGCATGTCTGGGTTGGCGGCCACTCTGTCAAAGTTGATATCGATGGCACTCCTGGTCCGAAGAAATGGTCCTGGCATTACCTCCTTCACACATCAAAAGACGAAGACGAAGATCTTTTTGCTGCTGCTCAGAATAGAGCAAACACTCACTCGTGAGCGCCCTGCGTGCTGTGGAACACGGACCCGAAATCTCCATGTCTAACGAGCTATGTGCATACTGACGGAGAATTCGCGTCGTAGGAGGATTCCGGACGGTCGACGACCGAGAAAGTTTTGGCCGATGTTTCGGGTTGCTCCAACTCTGGACGTCCATCTCGAATGTAGCACGGCCTCATGCGTGCGATTCGAGCTGAAATGATACGGCTCGAAGGAGAGATGCGCAAATCAGAATTGGCCTTGCCCCTGGGGAGTTCGCCTGACTGCGAAGGTTATTTTTACCTTCAAGGGGGCATGCGCCCCGTCGCACTAATCTCCTTTAGTGCTGACATGTCCGCCCGCATGCCCAGGCTCCTCAGGAACATCCAATATAACCGCCCTTGCGAAGCTGGATTAAGTCGAGAAAGTGGAGAATGAGCCTCAAATCCTACGCTTGAGGCCATCTGGATGGCTAATTAACCGCCGAAATCCTTTCGGTCCCAGACTCCGGTCTGAGCCTCACACCTTTCTTGCGGACTATCCATAGTATCTCGCTACTTGAGCCAAGCCCGAAAAGATCTCCAACTTGGAGGATTCTGGTGGAGATGTCATTCACAGTGGGCCAGGACCGACCCCAGCATTAGCTCACGATGCAAATAGCTATTGAGTGGTGAAACCAGGTGGTCTGAGCAACATGACTTCACGGCCTCATCGACTCTCGACATGAGGAAAAGGAAACGAAAGGCTAAACTTAGCAATTGAGTGGCATAGTGGAGAACAACTTGGAAGAAACGACAAAGATGCAAGGTCTGTACTGCGCGAGGATATATAAACCAGGACGATGACCAGGAAAGATTCTCCAGCTCAGACTCAACTCTCAACATCAAGATAACACCACATCATCATCAATAAGCAATCGACAACTCTTTCCAGACTCAAGCCTCCTTCTCTCCATCTCTTGAGACACCAAAAGATCAACACAAAGCCATTTCCTCCTTTGATCTTCTTCAGAGCACTGATATAGCAGCTTCCACTGAATCTTCCTTATCAATCTTCTCTCCGGTCCTCAAACCAGTGCTGAAAAGATGCATTTCACAACACTCATCGCCGCCATCACCACCATCGGTGCCATCGCAGTCACCGCAAACCCCGTCCCGGCGGCTGCTCCCGCGCCTGTTCCTCGCCCGCCCCAGTCGACGTGCATTTGGTGCCAGGAGCAGGTAGATAAATGCAATGCCATCTCGGGCCTGACTATGAAAGGCTCAGGCCCGACGTACGTGGCTTGCATGACTACGCTCTTCAGCACGTGCAAGGGCTGCACTGAACCGGCTCCCAAGAACGAACGTGGCTACGTCCCGGGACAGTGCGGAGTCCACATCACGCAGTACCAGAAGCCCGTTCCGGGGGTGGACCCGTACACGTTCGACGCCGGCATTGACGATTACGCCGCCATTCCCATCGGAGAGATCAAGGGCCTCGCCACGTTCGAGCCATTCCAAGTTACCAGCCTGCTTCCATGGACTCTTGTCATCACCCCTGGTCATCTCGACTCGGACCCAATCAGGTTCTCTTATGCCGACCAGCACTGGGACAGCAACTCGGCCCAATGCAAGTTTGGGGGTTACGAGAACGGTAACAGGGAAGGCGACTGCGGTTTCCAATGCTAGCTGGGATGGTGGCAAGCGGGGTTGGATTTGACAGGAACATGGATCTCTGGCATCATTGTTGCACCTCTTCTATGCTTGTCTTTTGCTTCATTGCGCATTTTCATAAAAACCAGAGCTGTATTTTCACCAGACTTTCCCAATGATATTCCCTAGCAAAATCACCGGGACAATTTTGAACAAGACCCAGTTTAGGCAACCGCACATTGCACGGCAGCTGCTCAGATTATCGAACCGAGTGAACGGTTCAACACTCAGATAAGGCTGAGCTTCACCTTTCTCTTCCCCGTAGACACTTCGAGTTCATCGACAATCCGTATCCTGACCTTCTGGAAGAGCTCCACCTTCGCGCTTCTCGAGCCTGTGATTGTCAGGACGTAATTGTCACTGTCGTATACACTGTCAGGCTCCGGCGTGGCAAGGTCCCTCAGCCGTATCAGACTCTCGATCCCGAACCGCGGCACGAACACGACAAAGCCGTTCGAGAATACTTTCATGACGAATCCATCTTCGTCAATCACTCTTCCCTTCAGAGCTTGTCCGACGTGGTACTCGATGCTGGCTCGACCCGCCATCTGAGCATTGCGGTGGCGAAAGTTCAGGTTCTTGCACACAGCCTCCAGCTTCCCCTTACTCTGCAAGCTGGGATCCAGTGGCTCATACTCTATCGCCGCGGCGAGTTGTCTGTGGGCCTCGAGATCCGAGTAGCGTCGTATGGGACTGGTAAAGTGCGTGTAGATCTCACTTGCGAGTCCGTAATGGCGATACTCGGGGTACGCTTGGGTCCCAGAGCAAAAGTATTCGGCGGACATCATGCAGCGTGTGGCCATTATCCGCACTAATGTGTTGAAGAACGGTTCGTTCGGTTTGATGCACGTATCCAGCGAGTCCGCAAGGGCTTTCGAGCTGTCCGTCCGTATTTCCATTCCGCACCGCACCTTTAGCTGATTCTGGAGTTCCTCGAAGTTCGACTTTGGCGGCGCAGCGTGCCTTCGCAGCAGCGCGGTCTGAGGAAACGCTTCGTAGATTTTGCCAGCCACACTTATGTTGGCAAGCAGCATGAACTCTTCGACCAGCGAGTTCGTTTCGAGTAGCTGTTTTGTCTGCACGTCGACTGGGTCCGAAGTTTCGGATTCGGTTTGGACCTTGACCTCCGGACTCGCCAGGTTCAAAGCTCCAGCGTCCATTCGTTTCTGTTTCAATCGTTTGGACAGTTGCAGCAAGATTCTCATACCTTGCGTGAGATCGTCCGCCTGTGACTTGTCATCAATACGCATCTGCGCCTGTTCGTAGCTGAAAGCCTCCCGAGAGCGAATGACAGACTTCGTGAAGCTTGCGTTGATGATGTCCGCATTCGGCGTAACCTCCCAGATCACTGAGAATGCGAATCGCTCAACATACGGTTTGAGCGAGCAGAGATCCGTACCCAACAAAGTAGGCAGCATGTCTATGCGCTTGTCGACCAAGTATACTGTTGTGCCTCTCAAGCTTGCCTCCTTGTCCATTGCATTGTTTGGTTTGACGAAATGCGACACGTCGGCGATATGCACGCCAACCTCGTAATTCCCGTTGCTCAACTTTCTAGCATGAAGCGCGTCGTCTATGTCCACGCATCCCGGTGGATCGATGCTGCATACCAGCAAGTCTCGGAGGTCGCGGCGACCCTTCCACCCAGGATCGTCGAGACTTGCTGGAACTTTCCAGTCGTGTCCCTCTGCCGGAAGGCAATCCAGAACCGTCTTGGGAAATGGCCGATACTGGACGTCGTATTCGAGCAAAAGTGCCTCGGTCTCGGCCGATTTGGATTCCAGCTCGCCCAAAGATCGCACGAAATGGCCGACAGGATACCGAGATTCCCGATCCCACGAGTCAATGGCGACAAGGACACGTTTGCCCAGTAGTTCAGCTACCTGACGGGTTTTGAAGCGAATCTTGGGCACCCGCTTGTCCATAGGAACCAAGAACACCATCTGCTGTGACCGGTTTTGTTCCGTAAGCGATCGGGCGGAACCCTTGTCAACATGGCCCACGTATTGTCGCCAATTTCTTTTAACAATGCCGACGACCCTTGCAGTGGGCTGAGGTCTGCCCTCAGCACTCTTTCCGTGAATCTTTTTGACCTCCTCCTGTAAAGCTCGACGTTCGCGCTCAGTGACTACAGATTCGCCGTCCTCTATGTCTGGATTATCATTCTTGTTAAGCGTCTCCTCTTCAATCACTTTTGAAGACGGTGCTTTCCACTGGTCCTTGGGCAGAACCTCAACCACAACAACGTCACCTTGCACAGCGCGGTTACCATTCTCTCTTCCCAAAACCAATAGAGAGCGTTCAAACGCTGGAACGTGTACCGAGCCTTCGAGGTAATTGTATGGTGAGACATTGAAGATCCCCTGGTGCATTGTACTGGCTTTGACACCGGTGAGAAGCTTTGCCAGAGAGTAGTGCTGTGTCTGTCAGCATGGCGTTTCAATATCTACGGACTGAGAACCTTACTTCAG
>QQTW01000676.1_pt1 | contig 21954 bp, 18 predicted proteins | sample 1904831 | NCBI WGS metagenome assembly QQTW01 (sample SAMN09435610, study PRJNA476489) | Subsurface metagenome, whole genome shotgun sequencing project. | reverse complement strand
GAATGTCGAGATGCATATCAAGTTCGCGAATCTGTGCCGAAAATCTGGACGCGTTGGGCTAGCTGAGAAGACACTCGATTCACTCCACAGAAGCAACATAGATCCCGGTTCTAAAAGTCTCATCGTTACAGGCGTGCCAGATATTATCTATGCTCAGCTCAAGTATCAATGGTGTTCCAGTCCTCAATCGCATGAGGCAGCTCTTGGTCGTCTCCAAGACTTCACCTCAGAGCTGGCGCATCAACTCTCCGCGCACGAAGAACAAATCAGGCACATGGCAGACTCGCGCCATTCGGGACGGGCCATGATGGAGCAACCGTTGACCGAATTAGGCTCAACCCCCTTGCCGAGGAGAGCCAATGTAGATACAACAGCCATGAGAAAGTTGTTAGCCAAATGCTACCTGAAGGCTGGTGACTGGATGACCGTTCTGAAGAATGGAGATTGGAGCTCTGAGCATGTCCATGATATTATATCCTCCTACGAGAGCGCAACGAGGAACAACAAGACCTGGTACAAAGCCTGGCACGCTTGGGCTCTAGCAAATTCAGAGGTAGTAACAACGCTTACCTCGAGGTCCAATCGCGAGAGTGCTGTCTTACCCCAACATATCATCACCAGTCATGTCGTACCAGCAGTCCAAGGTTTCTTTCGTTCGATTGCGTTATCCTCAAGCAGTGCTCTCCAGGATACGTTGCGGCTGCTCACCCTCTGGTTTGCACATGGTGGGGATCCACTTGTCGGTAAAGCAGTGACGGAAGGATTTCCAACTGTCAGCGTTGACACATGGCTCGAGGTAATCCCGCAGCTGATCGCACGGATCAACCAACCTAACCGACAGGTGCGGGAGTCGATTCACCGCTTGATGAGTGAGGTGGGAAAGGCGCATCCTCAGGCCTTGGTCTACCCCTTAACCGTGGCCATGAAATCCAACGTAACGAAACGCTCCGAGGCGGCCGGGTCGCTCATGGATAGTATGAAGACGCACAGTCCCATTCTAGTTCAGCAGGCCGAAATCATCAGTACGGAGTTGATCCGTGTAGCCGTTCTTTGGCATGAGCTCTGGCACGAAGGTTTGGAGGAAGCCTCCCGATTGTACGGTGTTCCCTGACGAATATCCTAGTACTTCACCCAGCTAATCTAGGTAGGTACTTTGGCGACAACGATGTTGATGGGATGTTTGCAACACTGGAGCCATTGCATGACATGATCGACAAGGCAAGTCTCAGGCGCCGTTGGCCATAGCTATGCTGACAATGGATAGGGGGCCGATACGCTTCGTGAAATCTCCTTCGTCCAAGCATTTGGTCGCGACCTTCACGAGGCCCGCCAATGGTGTATCTCTTACCGCAATACCAACGACATCGGAGAACTCAATCAGGCTTGGGACCTCTATTACTCCGTTTTCCGTCGTATCGCTCGTCAGCTACAACACTTGATACAATTGGAGCTTACATTCGTGTCCCCGAAACTCAAGGAAACAAAGGATCTCGACCTCGCCGTCCCAGGCACATACAAAAGCGGCAAGCCTGTCGTCCGGATTATTGAGTTTGAGCCTGTGTTTACTGTCATCCCCTCCAAGCAGCGACCTCGGAAGATGGCGCTTCTTGGGAGCGATGGTACATCGTATACTTTTGTCCTCAAGGGCCACGAGGATATCCGCCAGGATGAACGGGTCATGCAACTGTTCGGCCTCGTTAATACCTTACTTAACAGCGATAGTGAGAGCTTCAAGCGCCACCTAAACATCCAACAATTCCCAGCGATCCCACTGTCGCAGCAGTCTGGGCTTCTCGGCTGGGTTCCTAATAGCGACACCTTCCACAACCTGATCAAGGAGTACCGCGAAAGCCGCCGGATCCTCCTCAACATCGAGCATCGCATCATGCTACAAATGGCCCCTGACTACGACAACCTAACTTTGATGCAGAAAGTCGAAGTCTTCAGCTACGCCATGGACAATACAACCGGCAAAGATCTTTACCGCGTTCTCTGGCTCAAGTCTCAATCCAGCGAATCCTGGCTCCAGCGCCGAACGAATTACACCCGCTCTCTTGCCGTGATGTCCATGGTGGGCTATATCCTCGGTCTCGGCGACCGTCATCCATCCAATCTGATGCTTGATCGAATCACCGGCAAAGTAATCCACATCGATTTCGGCGATTGTTTTGAAGTTGCCATGCACCGCGAGAAATATCCCGAACGTGTTCCTTTCCGTCTCACTCGTATGTTGACGTTCGCAATGGAAGTTAGCAATATCGACGGTAGTTACAAGCTATCTTCCGAAGCCGTCATGCGCGTCATCCGCGACAACAAAGAAAGCTTGATGGCAGTCCTCGAAGCCTTCATTCACGACCCCCTCCTCAACTGGCGTCTCGGCAACCGCGAGTCGCCACCCGAACCCTCATTCCCCTCCGAGCGTCGCCAATCCATCGTCGGCGAAAGCGAATCCGCCCAGCCGCAGCAACGTTTCAGCGCTGGCGGAGGCTCCTACCGTGCTCGTCGTATCTCGGCTCTGGATCAGGGTATTCTCGACCCCCAGAACGCAAATGAGAATCGTGAGATACAGAACGCACGTGCGGTACAGGTGCTTGCGAGAGTGAAAGAGAAGCTGACGGGCAGGGATTTCAAGAAAGACGAGGAGTTGAATGTGGAAGATCAAGTGCAGAAGTTGATTCGGCAGGCAACAAGTGTGGAGAATCTGTGCCAGCATTATATCGGGTGGTGTAGCTTCTGGTGAGGCTGGTAAGTCGCTATAATGATCGCTTCAGTTGGTAGGTTCCAGTGGGAACGGTGATGACGGTTATACCCTGGGTTCCTTTTCCCTTCTCAGGGGGTGCAGGGGATTCGTGGTCTTGAAGGACGGTGATCTATGACGTGTATGCTTTCTCGGCGTAAAGGCGACACGACATTGAGGAGGCGTTGAACGGCATAACCAATTTGTTTGTTGTACTATCAATGATACCCCTGGCATCAGCATTGGAGAATGGTGATTTCGGACTAGCTAGTTCCCTCTACAGTAGATACGGATCCAATAGAGGTATCTTCATTCGACGGACATCTTTCAAATATATACATATATCCCATTGATTGATGATATGACCGGTGACCCATCTGAACGCCTCAGCGCATGTTCAAAGCGCCGTATATATGCCAACAGCTCAATACATGCATACATTATCTATAATCTGCCAACGTCATCTCCCACCAAACCAACTTCCCCATCCACCCTTCGCTTTCTCCACCACCCCCTCGGCCATCTGATCGAACGGTCCACCAGGCGGCGGCGCACTAGAGGCCTTGATATCTTCCATCGTCTTCTTCCCCTCCTTCTTCTGCTCTTGGATCGCCGCCATGACCCTCCCCGGCCCACCAATCGTCTCCGCAACATCTTTAACTGCCCCCTTCACCCCATCCTGCTGCACCAACCCAACAAGACTTTCCCTCCCCTCCGCCTCCGCATTACCCCAGGTCTTCCCTCCCTCCACCTCTTTCCCTTCCGTGGTATTCTCAGCCCCCATATCCGTCCCTCCGAACAACGCCTTACTAATCCCCCACCCTTGCTTCTTCCGTTCCTCCTTCTCCGCCTCCGCCCGCAACATCATCCTCTCCCTATTCAGCACATTCTGTTCTTCCTCCGTGAGAGATTTCCCAGCGCGTTCGGCCTCTATAGCGGTTTGCAGCGTTTGGTCGTAGATGGCTACTTGGGCGGCATGGTAGGTGGCCCTTTGTTGGCGGTTGTACATTATCATGTCAGTGAGGGAGTAGGCGGTTACGAGGCCGGCGAGGACTGGGAAGGAGGTTGCTGTTAGTGGTGTGCGAGCTTTGTGGTAGAGGGAGGGAAGAGGTGACTGGGGAAGAGAAGGGGACAAGGATAGAAGGGGAGGGAAGGCTGGACGTACCGGTTGCCCCTATCAGCCCACCTACTGTTATCCTATGTGCAATATCCGCATATCTTCTCCCCCTGATGACGGTCTTGTCCCATAAGGTCAACGAATTGAGTTTTTGTGCTGCGCGGAGAGCGCGGATGCGAGCGACTTTTTGCTGAGGGGTTTCTGGTTGCTGGGGCGGTGGCTGATTTTGCGGCGATCGAGGGTTGGGGGTGTGTGCATTGGGTGGTGGACTTGGTTGGGTCTTTGAGGAAGGGGATAAGGTGTTGGCGGCGCTGCGGAGGATAGAGGAGGTTTTGCTGTAGGCATGGGGGGAGGTTGCGGTGAAACGGGTGGCGTCGGCGACGGTGCGCGACATTGTGTAGAGAAACAACTGAGGCTGGTATTGTAGGATTACTAGGGCCGTTGTCGAGCTATTATGTGTTTAGGTACTTCGTAATTGTCGAGGTTGGTGGAGTGGTATCAAAATCTTAGGATCTGCATGATGATGGGGAACTGAAAGCGACGTCGAGGCTGAATTTTGACTTCACCATGATCAAAGTATCAACGACCACCCTTTTCAACGTACCAGCAAGCCCATACAATCATGAATAGCAATATCCTCCACATCAGCAATGACAGCAAGTATCGCCCCCCAAAATGCCTTTCACCAACTTCGAGATAGCCATTGCCCTCCTCGATTTCGACACCCTCGCATATCTCTACTACACCCAAAAAGATTCACGAAGCGCAAGGATCGTCTCCTCCCATATCATTGTCTTACTAAGGAAAACGACCTTGTAATTGATCTACACTGTTCCATCAATAATACACTCGAAACATTACTCGACTTCTACAAGAATGGCTTTTACGCAACCTTACCAAACCCCAGACCTTGCTGCTGTTCTCCAGACGCTCTCCGCGTACGCTCCACCCAAACCTCCTCTTCAGCAACAACAGCAAGCGGCGGAATATGACCTCGAAGAAGGCGAATACGACCCTACCGAATTCTTTCCCGTCATAGCTCCCCCAACTCGCTCTCCGCAACCCGATTCCCATCCCCATACCTCGCATCCTTCTAATAGCTACGATGACCCTCGACCTCAACCTCTTCAATCAGCCTACGCCGCCCCGCAGTCACACACAATAAGTCGACCACCTTCCCTATCAGATCCTTCCAAAATCTCACCTCAACCCCCACAACTATCCACCATCGACAAAGCCTCAACCATAACAAGCTACCCTCACGCCCTCCGTCACACAACCTCCCTCCTCTCCACCTCTACCACCCTCGCGCCCCGCATACGTCATCTAATCCGCACCGCCCACGACCACGAACGCCAATGGTGGACCAGTCGTCAAAATCTCATAACCCAGTTATCTTCCCGCGAAGCCTCTCGCAACAAACTCAACAGCGTCCTCGCCACCGTCGGCGGTCTCGTCAATCCTCAAGAGAAAGACTCACCCGTCGACGTCGAGAGAGAATTAAGAGCATATGATCGCAAGGTATACAAAGCGTACCAGGAAATGGTCAAGGCGACGTACACTGATTTGAAAAAATTGGGGCATACCGTTTTTCTGCATCAAGGAGGAACTAGTTGTGCAGGGGGAAGAAGGGCAGGAAGTGGAGAAGGGGAAGGTTGGGGAGAAAGAGTTGGGGGTGTTGAGGGCGAGGATGGTGGGGTTTTTGGAGGATATGGTTAAAGAGGATGAAAAGGCAGTTATATAATGCTTGATCCAGGGCTTGGTGTTTGGCAGTGCAGCGGGGATCTGAAGAATATGACCAGGAAGCAAGGTGATGAAAAGCATAGTATATGGCGTTCGATTTGATGAGAGGATAAAGATACCCAGGGAGCATTTTTCTTCCATGATTACATTATAGATAGCCAACTACCGTCCTCCACAAGCTTTTTCCGGCTCCCATCCAATCCATCACTAGCCCATATTGCCGAAGTGCTCACCTTCAATCCTCCATTACTCCCCGTACTTGACATGCAACACCTCAAGGATACTGGCGGCACCTGCACATCAGCGGCAAGCATGGCATACTGTCTACCGGATTGACAACGCACCGTCATCACTCAATCCCCTCGGAGCAAAAAAATGAACTAATCAAAACATGTCGATTATACGGAGTATAAGATGTTCATTTATACCGCTGAAGCCATGATAAGGCATATGTTCAGGGATTGGGTGGTTGGTGTATCCAGATACACCAACAACACCCATCCCTTCTTCTTGCCCGTTTTCTTTAACTCCCCTATTCATGGAGCAGACGGATACAAATCAGTCCTCCCACACTTCGTCCGCGGCACATGTATCTTCCTCCTCCTCTGCGTACTGGCCCCCGGCCTCCGGTTCCTCTACGGCGGCCCCGGGTCTTTCTAGCTGGACCTCAGGTTGCTCTGCCTCGGGCTCGGCTTCCTCTGACTCAACCTCATCCGCAGCGCAAGTTTCATCTTCTTCTTCATCTTCTTCCGCTGGACACGCATCGTCTGCCGAAGAAGCATAACCCGAAGCCGAAGCCGAAGCCGAAGCCGAAGACGCAGGCGCTGATGTTGACGATGTTGGTGTGATGACGGGACTGGGGATTGTAGGTTGCTCGTCGCTGAGAGCGGGAGTGTCTTGATTGTCAACTTGAGCAGAGTCGCCAGACGTATTTGGACTATTTGGTCGGTCGCTGAGCGCAGAGGTGGTATTTGTTATCGTCGGTAAGGAGGAACCTTGACCGTAACCTTGGGTAGAGTTGCTATACGTGCTCGGACTGGTTGGAATGCTTTGTGCGGTCATCTGAGGCCCTCCACTCGAGCAATCTTTCCCAGTCGGGATACCCCAGCCTTTGCCGCCAGCAACAGGACACCACTCTGGATCAGGCATACCCCTTTTCCAGTCGATCAGGAGAGGCGCAGTCGCGGGCCCACGGTCCATCCTGTATGCACCGTTCGGATATACTTGCCAACCCTTGGCCTTGTAGGAAATTTTGTTATTGTTGACCTGGTCCGTCTGCGCTTTCTGTGCCCACTTGAGGTTGTTTGGCAAGGGCGGAGTGGTAAACCAGTTGTCAGGGGATTGGTAAGCGGGTTGGGGAAGAGCCTAAAGAGTGATTCGAGTCAGAACATTGGTCCGTAGATATAAAGGAGCATTTGACAGAGTACATACGTCAGCCCAGCATTTCATAAAGAACCACCAGGTTTTGCCAGCGGTGAACTCAGTGCCGTTGAGAGCAGCTTGCTTTTCCATTGGTGGCATGCCGCCGAGATTCAACTTATGCATGATCGAGGCTTTGGCGCGATCGATCTTGATATCGTACGGTGTAAGGCAGGCCGTGGGGTCGTTGGGATCGGTGCTGCAAACGTCGGTGATTTTAAGGATCATGTCTGACTGTTTACCGGGTGCGGTTTCCTCGTTCCAGAAGGAGATGCAAACATCCTGCATGCAATAGCGCTCCAAGGGGGCGAATTTGAGCCAGTAAGGGTGAATGGCGACTTTGCTGATATGGAAGGCACTGTCAGGGATACCACAAGCGCTTTGTTTGGCGGAGTCGTGAACTCCAGGTCCCCATACATCGGTTTTTTCGGTGGGGGTGTTGAGTTGTCCTGCGCCAAAGAACTTCATCTTCCCATGCTGGAGACGGCCGAATGGAAGATCGATTGACCTTGCACCATAGATAGCATCCGGTACCTCGACGGTGTCCGGCGGCATTCCCTTCTGCTCTTTGCCAACATGGAAGGTATTGTCAGGCTGTGCGGTGGCCGGAACATGCTGAAAAGGGGGATCTTCTCGCTTAACCACACGACCAGCAGCAAGGGAGGCAATGCCTAGCAGAAATGCAAGCTTTGAGAGGACCATTTTAACAACTCGAGGATAAAAGAATGAAAGAGCGGAAGTAGCTTGCTGGAAGCTTGAAAGAGAGTTAACAGCAAGCACCAGGCTTCAGACCAAAAGAATGTGATGGTCGGCAAACAAAGTGCTAAGACCGGTTAAAAGATGAAAGGATGCGTAGGAAAGCAATAGGGATGGTCGACAGCTATATGGGCTTCGCGGCAACCAGTGTCGCGGACGCAGAATTAACAAGGCTTGATTAAAGGGGAGAGGTTTATCAAACCTTGCTTGAACAGCAGGCATGGCTGATAAATGCTATTCGCCGCGATTGGCTTAGTCAAATGAGAAATATGGTGAGATGTGTGTTCCCACTCATGAGGAGATTTGATGTATCAGAATTCAGAAGCTCCAATCAGCAAGTCGGAGAGGTAGCTTCCAGGGCGGGAAACATTCGGGATTGGAAGAAAGAGTCCTAGACGCGTGGGGACATGGGCCGAGAAGGATGGTCTGCGAAGGACTTTCGGTAAGCAGCTGGAAACTGCGTTTCAGGGGAACGGGCGGCGGATGTATGTATCAGCTTTCACCCGCACTGAAGGAGCGCTATAGCCGCAAGCAAGCATCCTTGACGAGCTCATTTCAACGCACGGGGATTACTTGACCAGTGCATGTAGATTTCCAAGAATTAGATATAACCAAGAGAGATGCGCACTTGTCTCGCCTGATACTCTACAGTAGTCTCGACAATAGGTAGAAAATGTGGAAGGAACCTGGATAGGAAGGGCGTCGGTTTAGGGATGGATCACTTCTTGGCCGCTTGGCGCCGAGGAAACATCTCTTGGCTTTTAGTAGGCTTGGCACTGGTCCGGGTTGATGTCTGTTGTTACCTGTCGCCTGTAAAAAACCACAGGATGATATTGCCATTATTAGCAGGTCTGGCTACGGACCTACGGGTGAGCTCCCCGTTGGGCTGGATATCTACGTTTCAGTCTTTCACAGCAAAGCCACCCTTTCCAGCACGTCAGTACTGCCAACAAGGAGTCACGCCTACAGAACAAACTTTACATGCTTCGTGACAACCTCGATAGGGCTACTGAGTACTGGTCGCATGAACTTCGGTGGCCTCTCGTTTACGCTGAACATCAAGCGGCGTTGCGAGAGCTCAGAGCCTTTGCTCGGCGGGTACAATTTGCCTCCACCAACAATTGATCCTCCCTGCTAGCCATTCGCATGTGAGTATATATTGCTAGGAAAACGGTTATACGACTGTTTTGCAATTGTTCTTGGAAGGCGGAGCGAAGGAAGACATGACAATGGATTGCCGAAAACAGTTCCAAGCCCTATCTTAGAGGAAGGACCCAATGAGAGGCTGAGTTTTGGAATAATGAATCATGACTTGCATGGAGACCCTGAGATTCATCAACAATGGCAACAAATTCCAGAAGCTCAAACGGTGTTTGGTATCAGGATTGGGATCATCCTTATCGAAATATCGTAGGTGATGGTCACCTCTGCCTCAATGAGTAGATTATCCCACACGTTCTGCTCTAAATTAGATTTCTCCGTAGGCCACTCCCCACGCTGTTCTGAATCTCATCATGTCTCAATCAGAATTGTTTATTCACCGCCCTAAAGACCATTCTCTTATCATATAACCCGGTATTTTCATCAAGCTGCTTTCCTTAGACCTTGATAGTGAGTATACGTTAGTGCTCCATCTTAAGTCATTATAGTGAACTGTGACAGCGCCATCAATGTAAGCATAGTGGCCGGCGTACAAGATAATACGTTGACTACAAGAGTACTCTAAGTTGAATTCACCTGCTCTATGCACCATTGGCCAGTCATACATCATCTACCGTTTCTTCAGCTCAATGCCCACAAGCCGTCATAGCTGATACCATCGACAACTAATCAATCAAGAGGACCATTTTTCTCTGTCTGACAAGTGGTGCAATCAGATCTCAAACCATTTGCGAAGGACGGGCAACCGTGGTATGTCGCCGCTGCATTTCAAGCAATTCCTCGGCAAACACCATCACCCATAACCACCGGCCTTTGCGATTCTGTCGAACAGAAAGCCGCATTTGGGGGCCTGGAAACATTCTGAACGGCCACTTATACCTCTGAACGCTTCTCAACCCAAAAACCACAGCAATAGCCGATGCCGATAAAATCTCACAGATTTTCTGTCTACAAGCCGCAGCCGATGGCGTCAGTACTATCATCGGACCCCAGCCGGCATCAGTACTACAAAGGCAAGTTCGTTTATTCGTGGCCAAAGCATCGTTTCACGATATCCATTCTTGAGTCAATATTCCTCTTGCATTCTATAGACTATAGCGCCAATGGCAAAGGGAAGCGCAACTGCACGAAGCCTGAACAGGTCGTGTGCGAGATAAGGTGTGGTTTGGGGCGCAGAACGCACGGGTCTTTCTGGTACTATGGCCATGAGGCGCCATCAGAACAGATACCTTTGCACCTTGTGAATCAGGAGTTTAGGCCATGGATGTTAATCGATGACTCGATGACTCGATGTAGGGGCTGAGTACCTACCTCTCGATCTCAAGAACATGGAACGATGAGAATGAGCTATCATCATTTGAACGAGCAATTGGTTAAACTCGCACCCGCAATCATTACAGTCCTAGCTTGGAGAGTAGATTAGGAGTACACTTGCGAATATCTTCCTTGACTTTACATCGAATCCTATATCCTAAGGCTAAGAGTGTCTAAGGACGCTAGCTAAAAGCAGCGCTACCAGAAAGGGCTGACCTGTGCGCCCTGTGTTCCGATGTGCCTTGGTAAATACTCAGTCAGCAGCCCTATAAGAATGCTGCTATGCTATCGCTACTCGTTCTCTCATGGGGTAAAACCCTATCAATCCTCAAGCTGCCCGAGCCTCCGCCCTCAACTCCGCCAACATCCCCTCTCTCTTGTTGGCTGGATCATCCCCAAGAACCCATTCATCGTACAACGACCAACCAGCTGAAAGAAGGTAATCGAAGATACGCTGGACGTTCTCTTCGGTGAAAGGTTTGAGCTTCTTCGCGCAGCCGGGCGAGCCTTGGGGATACATCCGTTCCAGAGCTTTGGCTAGATCCGCATTGGACATTGCATTCTGTCTTTTGCCGACACAGAGATGGTCGAGTGCGGATGCGGGAAATCCTTCGTAGTCGTTGAGATCCTCGTCCGTTTTAACGACTTCCAGTTGGGCCAGCTGAGAGGCCCAGATGTCTTGTAGAGCTTCGTAGTCCGCTCTAAATCGCGCCTTGGCATCTTTTTGTCGAGGGGAATTCGGTCCTGCGGCGTTCCAGGCAGCGATATACGGATGCTCGTGTTGTTGTAGGTAATTCATGGCGTCTTGGATGTCGGTAAAGCGCCGCGTGTTGAACTCGTCCGGATAACGGTGTCGTAGACCGCAGAACGCGTTCCGAAGGGTGTAGATCTTGTTGTCACCGGCGCTTAGATTGGCAATTGGGAGCACTGTGAGGATATAGTCCAAATCAGTAGGAGCAAAACTCCAGCGTTGTGGGTCATTTTGTGGTCCAAAGATTATTGGCACTGGTTCCATGAAAGGCATATGGCTGTAGTAACAGTGACGTCTAAGAAAACGACGAATGAGGCTTGTGGAGATAGGCGAAGAGCAGGTGAAAATATCCGCGTTAAGCACAGTATATTCGTAGGAAAGAGCGATGAAGCTGGATAATCGATTAATTATATATGCCATAGTTGGCGTACCAGACTTCATTCTGGCAATATGCTATGCAAAACCATCGGCGTAACCGTAGCAGAGGAGCCGTGCGCCATCATTATCATCCTTGGATTGACCCGAGGAGTATAGTAGGTTGTTTGCTGGTGGCATCGATGCTCAGTCTCAGAACCATATATTTTCATCCCACACCAGAATGTGTCTGGCCCCAGAAAAGGGTGGGGCTGCTTGTTAGCCTCAACAAACTAGAAGAGTCAGTATAATGCTTACAAACCGGTGCTACATTTCGACACTTCGCCATTGTACAAGGCAGAAAATAGGACGACCAGCGAGAGAAAGTGCAAGATCCGACGAGATATCCTTGCTGAACAGAAGTTTTGTGCACCATTACTAAACCGATATCCGGGTCAAACGATCATGGTCTACAGTTGTCATTCGAAGTCTAAGTGGGAAAGCTTACCAATTTGTACTCCCCCACTAACTTCAGACTCCGACTGAGATGTCTGAAGTGCGCTTTATAGACATCGCTAAAAGCGTCCACAATACCCAGTCAAGCCATACACGAGATCTGGATAGCTAATACCATCGGTGCCGAGAGTATGAGGGCGCAGACGTTTCGGTACATATGTGGTTTTCGAAATTAGGATCAACAGAACTTCGAAAACGTCTCACCTGCACGCTGCCTTTTCCCACAAAGAACTGCAAGAGCGTACTAAGAATGGGCCAGATATGCCAGCTTGTACTTGTATAATTCAGCTCGGAGCCAGGGCAGTTATCGTTAGTGCTTGTGACTGGCTATAATGGGCATTGGGTGTTTCCAGCATGCGCTGTTCACAGTCGATCATTCGAGACCGTAACATGCCTACTCCGTGCCACCTGGCAATAGAGGATGAGCCAGAAATTGGCCGCAGCTGAAAATGCTAGCAAGATGATGTGCAATTGCAACCGAAGTAACACGAGCCGTGTAATAAGAGCGAACCGCACGCTTCGTACGAAAAAGTAGCCATGGTAGAGATTTACATTAAGCTATCACCAACCATGGTGGATAGTACACTACATCCAATTAACGAGAAGTATTTGTTGGCACGGTAGTTGGACATGCACTTTCTAGTATTGTTTTGTGTGGCGGAAGAGCAAGAGGAAAAGAAGTTGTTGTCGGGATAAGAATGTTACTAGTGTAACGTAATTGGTACGGAGTAATACGCTTACGTTTCGAAACGCCTCCATTTCTTTGTAAGTAATTTTAGCCAGAATTCGATAGAACGGGAGACACCTACAATCGATAGATCCACCATCACGAACTAACAAGAGTCAATACCAGTAACACAGAACTGGACTTTCCTAAGAAAGACTGAGCTTTGCTTACAAATTCAAGCTGTGAATCTCTCGCATCGTGCATCAATCATAGTTTGTAGCTTATTATGCAGGATGACGCTACCAGAATTACAGATCTTTCCGCAAACCGTTCGCGATGTCTGGTTTAGTCATTAGTAGTGTTATGCTCGACTGACAGCACACGTTACAATGAAGTCCGGAAACCAGCCGCAGAAGCTTGCAAGAAGGTCGAAATACTTCGTATGGCAATCCATGCATTGACAGAAATGTGACCGACACAAGGTAGCACCCATTTGTTCAATCCCATATCCGACACACCACGCTTCAATTATCGGAACAGACAGAAACCTCGATAACGGTTTTTGCAGAACTCGGGCCGACCATGTGACCCTCCCGGCAGTTTTCCTGAAGCTGGCCGACTTGAAAAGAATCGGACTATTACGTCGGTACAACAACAATGAAGAGGGTAAAATCGCAGCCACTACTCCGAAACGGGATGCGAACAAAAGATGACCCAAAGCTCTTGTAAATGAGCTTACAATGGTTAGTATGTATGATCTTCGTATGAAACGCTAAAGCTTTGATCTTGTAAGAATATCCATGCAGGGAATACCGGAGAAGAAATGCATTGATACCGATCATAGAAAAGCTTTCCACTGGAAGCGCTTACCAATCAGTGTCTCCTCGATCCGCTCCCGACTATCACCACCTCAGCAACAGACATATGGCAACGAACCAGAGGATGCTAATAGGGAACAAAGCGCCTTGAATAACCCTTGCTGGAAGGCTTTTTAGTCGATATGACTTGTGTATCCTTGGATCCATCCACTACCATACCCTGAACAACGAATATAACGTACCAAAGCAGGGGATGCGTTGTCCCGGCTTCCGCCTAACCCAATTTTAATGAGAATCGCTTGGTGGATACATACTACGAGATGAAGGGAGAAAGAGACACCAGCTCAGGTCCGGATGATGACAATGAGCTGAGACAGTACATCGGATAGCGTTGACAAGATATGGTACGAAGTGACCAAGCAATTAAGTCGCAGCGTAGAGCGATTTGCCATTCGGATTCCTCCCTATTTTCAAACACACATATTTGCGGTGCCAGCCATGTTCCCCAACTCTGATGAAGGCTCGCTCGTAAGACTGGACGAGCAAGGATGAGTCGAGGCGCTGAACATCGGTGGTTGTGAACTACGATAATTTTCAGTCCCCTGGACATCTGCTGACGAAGCAATTTGGGTTTGGTAGGACGCTGCTTCGATCTCCAACAGCTCCACGATGAGAAAGTGAAAGCTCCACCTACAAAGAAGGTCTAGCCTATTGATTTAGATGATGCTCGCTCACTGTCACTCGCGTAGAGTTGTAGGTAGAATATAGCTCTTCATGCCACGACGAACTAAAACTTAGTAATATTGTACGACAAAGAAGGAACCAGAGTATCTTCTAGTCACCTGTAAGCAAAGGACCAATTGAAAGCTGCGTGTATAGTTGCCTGATTTACAGAGCGAGATTCTTTGTAATATTGTACGACCGTTGTGAAAGCAGCTAACTAAGCAACAACCAGTTCTCTTTGTGAAAGATAAGTGGGAGTGTCTAGTTAACGTTGTGTGGATGTGTTGCTGTTGAGGGGGTTGATGTTTGTCGAAATGCTGATGGTGCCGTTGCATAACGCTCTTTTCTCTTTTGGGGGTTCTGCTCTTAATGCTTTACGAATCATGGATTTATCTAAGCAGTCACGTTTGGTAAATTCACTGACAATCATAAAGCACAATCATGGGCTTGGAGTAGTCCTCTAAATTACTAACAGCTGCTCTTGCCGAGACCTTTAGCCTAGGTGCACATAGCATTACTTAGAGAAAGCCGTTGCAAGTATGAAAACAGATACAAGATAATCAAGGCGCAAGCAAAGCAAATGCCCTACGTCAGTTTGCGACCTCCCATAGATGAAACCTCGTCCAAGCCTTCTGTCATCCTTTGGCCGCGTAGAGTACCATCCCACGACCGAAGTCCTTTAATGTTAAAAAGCTTATATCCACCGAAGTCCCCGGAGTCTGTTTTCCCTTTCTCCCAAGTATCATTTTTTATAACATATCTTGCAACGCACGGCAAGTTCATCAGTCGCTCATTCAACTCGTTCTCCAAAGCATTATCCACTCCAGGGCGATTGGTTAGCCACCAGTACTGGTGGTCCTTGGTAAAGAATGTCTGGTACTGGACAGGACGCCGACCTCCCGTGCTGTGATTTTCTTTCAGAGAAAAAGTTGTTGTCGAAGCCAGAGTGGTGGTAGAGACAGAACAGTGTAATCGCCATATCTCCGAATGACTCGTTCAGCCAAAGATCGCCATGGCAATCGTATCGAAGAGATGCTCAGCAATGGTTTTAAGATCAAAGATCACGTCTGGACCTGTCTTCCTGCCAATTCATCGCACTTTCTCGCAATGACCAGCGAATGACATTTCCATAAATGAGCCAAGAGTCCACCACAACAATGATCACAGCTGTTGATAATATCCTCGTACGTTGTACAATCATGCTGTCGAAGAGCCGCCAGATTCATTCCGGTGGAAAAAAATGCCGTAGCGCTCCCGGTGAATGGAGTCTGTTGCAACAGTGCTTGTGTTATTGTTGTAAATAATCTGCCTCTTGCGCATGAAGCATCCGCCGAGCATTTTGACGTGTACCTTCCTGATAATCTGGCATTCAGGGGCCCGAATATCCTATTGTCGCTGCTAGTATGGATCGTGAAGTACCCTCACTTGACCGTACAGTGTTCATTGCGCCATGTCCAGGATCATGGATCAGGTGGTCATCCACAAAAGGAACCGCGCTGCAAATTTCGGAACCTCCGAAGCCGAATCTGACACCAGGATTAACCATCGAGCATGTCAACAGTCCACAACTGATCCGCATCGCTCAATATCTTTCAAAACATATCATTGACATGATTCAATCCTGAGTCAATATTACTTGTAGATATCCGCCTTGGGGGAAACTCCATATCAGCTTTGGACGCCCCAGGTTTCGTCTAACAATCGGAACCTGTCCGGAGACATCAATTACATGCACAAGATCGGTCGGGCTATCGATACCGCTTTCTGACCAGCAGAGTTGATTCTTTGACTCATAGTTCTTCGCCGTTTACTCTAGTCAATTCCCGTAGCCATATGGAATAATCTGGTGACGAAGCTTGTATCATAATCCCGCACTACCCCAAGCTCCACTAACAGGCCCGAAACCGCAGTAGCCATACCAAGCAGTCCACTTTGATCGAAGCCTGAATATAGAGCCAGGTGCTCGCAAAGGAGCTGTGTCTCTGAAGCGAATTGCGGGGCTAGGCGAGCATGGGGTTTGCAGGTTTGAAGGCACTTGTATTGTATTCTTTGCTAGTGCTGTGTTGCAGTTTTCTGAGATGTACGGGTTCAACTATACGCAGGCTCTCCAATAATGCTTGTTTCAGCGGGCTTGTCCGAAGGGGTCGAAAGAGGGCGAGAAAAAGTCGGAAAATGTCAAGAGTCAAGAGTCAAGAGTCAAAAAGGGGCTATAAATGCGGTTAGCACAGGCGTCGTTGTCGGGGAAAGAGTTAAAGCCAACCTTGAATACCTAGGTACGTTCTTATTGCTAGGCGAGAAGCAGCTCGCCAACCATCGCGATGAGAACGGTGGACACCTGCATGTTGGCGTTGCTTTAGCTGCAGTAGCTTCGTGGCCTAGATCATCAGCGGGGTATCGGGTGTGCAGACTGACATTGCGGCTCTTACAACGTCTATATCTTTCTTCGACGAATAACCCAATGCGATTCGTGACGAGTGAGCATGGTAGCACCAAGACGGTAGTATTAGAATTCTAGACATATTCTTAGCAAATGCTCTCAGCCTAACAGCACCCTGTATCATTTTGAAAGGGCAGCCAGCCTCGGGTTGGACATTATTTCCTTAGGGCATGTGGAGAGACAGTGTGATAAGCGAAAAGCCCGAGCCAATCAGCTGCAGCAAAACCACCAGTCATTCGGGGCCTCCTCCACTATCACCCACATCTCCCCACAAAGTCTCTTCCTTCTCGCATCTGTCGTGCCACCTACCTACTCGGACACCGCTGCGAAGATTCGTCCTTCTTGATATTCTCGAGTCTTGACTTCTCTTCACTTATATCTGCTGAGTGGTCTTGACGAAACACAACTGCTCGTTTGCATCTCTGCCGAGCTCAGTTGTGTCCTGTGAGATTTCTAGTAGTATTGGACGAGAATGCTATTGACACATACGAGTTCATCAAGCAAACCCCGCAATCCAGACAGCTTCCCAACAACCCAGCTCTTCATCCTAGGTATCTTTCCCTTTGCCTGTTCACTGCAACCAAATGCACTACTAAAGACCTTCTGCCAGCGATATGTCGGCTCGCCGAACCTGTCGCCCTCGCATCATGGTACGTTCTCTTGCTTCCGACTTTTCAATCATTAGCAGGTTGCTAACCGGAATTGTAGCTTTCCATATGCCTGGGTCATGGTGAGAGACTTCAACGTCGGCGATAAGAGCAATGCTTCCTTCTACGCCGGTATTTTCATCTCAGCTTTCGCATTTTCCGAAAGCCTCACTGGCATGTTCTGGGGCGGCTTCTCAGACCGCATCGGTCGAAAACCCGTCCTCTTGCTTGGATGCGCTGGTACAATGCTGTCCATGTTGATCGTTGGCTTCTCGACCAACTTCTGGGTTGCATTGGTCGGGAGGGTCGTTGGTGGTCTACTCAGTAAGAATTCCTTGCCCTGGGTGGGCATTTCATTAGGACGTCAATCGAGAATGTCCCGGGCATATTCTGATGTCTGCCCGAAGCCAGTCAGCTAACAATGTCCAGATGGGAACATTGGCGTCATTCAAACCATGGTCGGTGAATTGGTGACCAAACCAGAGCATGAGCGTACGTCTTTGCAAATCACGTTCGTACTTTTGATATGACACTGCTGATAATTCTAGCACGAGCCTATGCGGTAATGCCCTTTGTTTGGTCCATCGGTACAATCATTGGCCCTGCCATTGGCGGCGTGACTGCCAGGCCAGCCGTTTCTATGCCTGAACTTTTTTCTCCCACGGGCCTTTTCGGCAAATTCCCTTTCCTTCTCCCTAACCTTATCTGTTCTGCGCTGCTCCTCATCAGCATCTGCTTGGGATACTTCTTTCTAATCGAAACGCATCCAGACATGCAACCTTGGAGCACGGAAGAAGAGTATAACAACACTACTGCTGAAACTCCTCTCATGGTCACGGCCGGAGCCACGGCCGATGCAGGTGTGGATCTCCGCCAAGAAAGCTACGGCACTTTCAACGCTGTAGCTATCCAAGAAGAGAAGGAATGGAAGGTTAACTCCGATGGCTCACCTCGAGCACCGTCCACCACCTCGAAGACCAGCGATTCCATCTTCACCCGCCGGGTTGTAATGCTTATTATCGCCCTTGGAATTTTCACCTATCACTCAATGACTTACGACCACCTCCTTCCCATATTCTTCCAAGACCAGCGGCGGAGTCACCACTGTGCGGCTTTGTCTGGTCCCTTCGATGTTCCTGGTGGCCTTGGCTTGACTACTCAAGCTGTAGGAATCATCATGTCCATCAACGGCCTGATCGCTCTCTTCATTCAAGCAGTTATATTTCCTCTGTTTGCAGCATGGCTTGGCGTCTGGAGGGTCTTGATTCTTGTTACTTTACTGCACCCGGTTGAATACTTCATCGTTCCATACCTAGCCGACCTTCCTACGCATTACCTCTACACCGGTATCTGGGTTTGCTTGACGATCCGCAATTTCACCTCAATCTTAGCATACCCGGTTCTGCTGATTCTTTTGAAAGAGGCCAGCCCTTCTCCAAACGTGCTTGGTAAGATCAACGGCCTCGCTGCGTCGGCTGGTGCTGCTTGCCGCACGATCGCCCCTCCTATCGCCGGACTGTTATACGGGATCGGTGCCCGTCAAGGCTTCACCGGACTTGCCTGGTGGGGCAGTGGCATTGTCGCCATTGTCGGGGCCGTCCAAGTATTCTGGGTCGATCGAGAGAAGAACAAAACCGCTCACGTTCGATCCGTAGCACCTTGTCTCGCACCAATCCATCCTGAGCATAGGGAGGGTGAAGTTGTTCGGATCTTCGTTTCTGAAGTCGACGAGACCCAGAGACACGATGTTACGGCAGACGTCTAGAATTGATTGACTGATGGTTTGTTTCCGAGCGGCACTTTGCTTTATCGCGTTGCTAGCGCAGGAGTACGGCAAAGGCGTAATTAAACTGTAGGGGAGGTCACATTGCATCTAGATTGGCGTTGCCGTGCGGATTTTACAATGGGATCTATAGTTACTTAATACGTTGACAGGAACATTGTTCTCCTGTGAAACCGCCAGCTAGATAGCTTGATAGGCAAATCCTAGCTATGATGACCACCGCTCGCTCAAGAAAAATTCTTTTAATTACGAGTTAAAGTCACCGCTGTGAATCCGCTTCTTTGTGGAAATTACCTAGTGACGCGGGTTTGTAGCCGAGGCATCTCCTCCCGTCGTGGTTTGGTCATGACAACCTTCGTCGTCAGGATTTGAGCGTACGGAGAGCCTCTGTGATGTCCTTACTATGGCATCAGCGAAGCCGTATCCGTCGCCCCCTCCCAGTCCGGTCCCATCAAGGGTTGATCCGATCCTACGCAACGTGCTTCGCTATACCATCAGCGCCAAGGAATACAGAACACTCCACGACTATCTAATAACGAGGTCTCCACCAGTTGTACGAAAGCGTGCACCTCCGCCAGCACAGGTGGACTCCATCGCCAGGGTCAGCGATGATGCCAATACAGCAGCCATACGAGCTTCTTTACGCGTCTTCGTTGCATCACAGGCGGGGTTGCAGATCTGGGATCTGGTCACTACACGGATATTTGGTAGAGGAAGGCCACAGAAGTATCTGCATCTTGAATAATGACATCGACTTGTGCTGACACCGTGCAGGAACAAACTCACGACATCAATCTTCCGATCTCCCAAGCTTCGCCTCTCGCTCTCCGTCTCCCTCATCCTGTTCCTGCATCGACTTCTCTTCCGCTTTTTGACCCGCCTCCGAAAAAATCTTGCGACCAAAGATGCCGATCCTTTCCGTCAACGTAACCCCCGGGTCGCTAGGGCCCTTACCTCGAGGCTGGCTCCAGCAGCTGGTGCGAGTCTGGCCGGCTTTGCGCTCGGGGTCTATCCCGCAGATCAACTGCGATTGACAATTGCAATATATTTCGCAACAAGAGCAGCAGAGTTCGCATACAATTCTTTCGAGAACGACGGCTGGTTTAGGAACAAACCATGGTGGTGGGGCAGTTGGATGATGATGCCGCTGGCAACAGGACAGTTACTGCACGCATTTGTGTTCGATAGGGATTGTTTTCCAAAGGTATAATTCCCTTCTTGGAAGTCGTGTCCGAAGCCTTGCTTATACTCGTGGCAGGCGTACGGAGATTTCATACTGTCATACACGCCCAATTACCTCCAACGGCGTCCCGCGGCTTACCCACCGTCTCTTCCTTGGCCAGAGCCGAACACAGTAGTCGACAGTCTCGCGACAATGTCACGATTGAATTGGCCGTGAGTGTACCCAGAGAAGCGGGTTTCCAGATTCTCCACCTTACACTGACACCTCTGTAGACCTTTTATATCTCCCATGCTCTTCCCCAATAACCCGAGTCCACTCCCCTCCACACTCACCCCCATATCCCCAATCACTTCCCCAGCGCACCCTTCGATAGCTCATCTGTCGTGCGCCCTTCTTCATCCATCAAACCCTTCTTGTTCCAAGACGTTCCTCACCTACGTCCTTACCGCGTTCCCACCGCTCGCTAAATTCTTCACCCTTGTCTTCGCCTTGTTCTCTCTCCCTCGCTACAAATCTTACCTCTCGTCTCCCTTCAAAGAATTCAACGTGCTGGCAAAACGCGTGTTACGTATGACATTATTCATCACGATGGCGATCGGCACAAGTTGGGGTAGTATATGCTTCTTTGCAAACACTTTCCCTCGCCAGTTTCTCCCTACCCAACGATGGTTCCTAGGTGGGTTACTGGGCGGATTGTGGGGTTTCCTAGAAAGAAAAGGCGGGCGGTCTAATTTTCTATATTCAGCCCGATTGAGTATCGATTCTACGTGGAAGGTTGGGAAGAAAAGAGGCTGGTGGAATGGTATCAAGGGCGGGGATCTGGGCGTTTTTGTGATGGGTTTGATGGTCATCAATATGATTTATGAAAGAGATGCGAGTGCGGTGCAAGGGAGCATAATCAGAAGAGGACTCGGTTTCCTAAGGGATGGTGGTCACACTAACCGGATCACGGGTAGAATGGAAGAGAAATCTGATAAAAGAGACCTGTGAATTAGACTCATAAGGAGAAATCATCAGATTTGTTTTACACACATCTAAGCCCACTGGAACGCACACGATGTCCTTCAAGCTACCTTACCTCCTTACCTAGGTACATTAAGGTACCTTAGTTCGAATGACCTGCGATTTCTAGGCTAATGATAAGATTAAGGAGTCGATTATGACTGGGTGCTGTCACAGTCAGAACGCGGGAGGATAAAACATCGCCCTGCAGATCTATGATGGCGCTAGAACAAAGGCTGTTTGGCGATCTAACCAACGAATCGTCGTCATTTCGCCGTAATTGTCTCAGCTAGGTATGTTTGCTGGTAAACCCTTCCCAACACACCGTACTTGTCAATAGCGAAGCTGGGCGAAAAACAGAGATCCTACCAAACATGGCAAGCTCTTGTGTGCATGTGCGCGTCATAGAAGAGGATGGCGCCATAGCATCGAAGGAAGCATTGGGAAGAATTCCGCCGTGCGCCAGATCCAGGTTGATGTACGCCTGACGGTTTCAAAGCAGTCCCTGTGCGGTACATCGATTACCCAATCCAACACTCACCCCCCCTTCCTGAAATATCCAGACAGCAGGGAGAGGAGCACCAACTGTTGCATATCTGAAATGCCCCTCCGACCTTCTTCGAAAGACTCAACGGTTCTCACAATGTCCCCCTCCTCGTCTTCACCCCTCACTTTGCTGCCACCACTCATCTGCGGTACCGCCACATTTAACAATCAATACAATCCCGATCCCTACGCCCTTTCGACTACCGCCATCGTTCGCTCGCTCGCTCTTCCACCTTCTTTGCCATTTTCTCGATCTTGGCTCCGCACAATCAATATTAAT
>QQTW01000675.1_pt1 | contig 22016 bp, 11 predicted proteins | sample 1904831 | NCBI WGS metagenome assembly QQTW01 (sample SAMN09435610, study PRJNA476489) | Subsurface metagenome, whole genome shotgun sequencing project. | reverse complement strand
AGGGCGAGGAAGAAGACTTGGGAGAAGAGAGGGAGGGCGAATGCGGAGGAGAGGGAGGCTAGAGCCGAGGCAGAGGGCAGTGGGAGCGAGAGTGAAGAGGTGGATGAGGTCGTTCAGATGGAAGGGAAAGGCGATGGCGAGCCTTTGGTTACGGGACGGTTCTACTGATATGCCACTGGGCGCTTTGAGTCTTTGGTTCGGTCTTCTGGAGGTCGGAACAGGGGTGTATACAATGGAGAATGGGTATGGCGGATCTGCTTCGATGCAGGCTGAGACTCTTGCGCTTCACAGAGAATGCGAACCTCCCTGCTCCACGGTTGTATCTTTGACTGAATCTCGGGGAGCTAGGTCATTCGGTTCTGTCCTCACTTCGCAATTCTTCCCTCCGATGAACAGATCATTCTGTGCTTGTCATTGACTAGAGCATGATGCGGTTTTTTCACAGCTGCGGTTCACAAGACCAGACGAACACTTTGTACTCCCTCGGCGAGTTGCCAGAGTATGGTTTCTTTTCTTGTACCAAGATATGCTTTGGAAGCCTATTAGATACGACGGTATTCATAGAAAACTCTGTTGACGGCACCAAGCATCTCCTTGGATGTCATTCACCTTCATGCTCGTCAACGATCGTGGCGTGACCGAAACGATACACTTGGAGCCTCCGGGTGGTCCGATGGAGAAAGTCGAAGCATGCAGGAAAACAGGCCCTTTGCAGATATATCACCACGGTGAGCAACAGCTGCTTCCTAGATGCTTCAGGCTTCAATGAAAATCAATTCCTGTACATCGCTTTTCGCGTTTCATCCCAAGGTTGGAAAATTCCGACAAGAGCACGGAGGTTGGCGTTTAGCAGTCTTGAAGTCTTATCGATAGTGGTTGCTGGGACGATCCGGGCTTTAACCAGATCGGGAAAACTGCGTCGCCGGCTGTGCGACGAGGACTTTGCGGGTCCCGCAGCTGCGGTGGAAAAGCTCACACAAACCTCTGCCGTTGCCACGTCGGATCCCAGCACCGCCAAACTGCATCCATCTCACTCCCCTACGCCTCACATTCCTTGCTCTACCGCACACATCTCCGCTCTCTACATTCCACCGTGACTATAAAGCTTCCTCTACTCTCCGGCGTACCCACTCGAAGCATCTCTATCGTCAACGGACTGCGGGGTCGACTACGAGTACCGGCGTTGGCCGGCTCCAGCATTCGCGGGCAGAGGCCCACGGAGGCTCGATTGCGTCAGCTTGCGACTCTGAGCATTTACGTTCGCTGCTCAGGGGAAGCATTGGAGACGCGGCTACGACTTTCTCTTCTTTGTTTGTATAATTATCTGTTTCGAAACTGCAACGGGTGCGACTCAAGCTTCGACCACGACTTTTCGACTTGGAATTTTTGCACATAGACTCAGACCGATCCGTCGCCCATAATGTCGTCTCCAAACAATCTGGCGCCTGCTGGGAGCAGTACATACTCATCGAGTTCATTGTATGTTGGAGATGGAACGTGGGACTCGGAGAGAAACACTTTCCTTCTGCCTAATCTCATGGGTCTCAACTTCGAGACCATGCGCTACAATGGTGAGCCTACTTGGCAGTATCTGCTGCGTCATTGACTGATTTACTTGCAGGAATGGCGAATCGATTTCGCGACTTGCCTCAATATCACAGCCTCATCCGCGGACATGGTGTCGTGGCGGCCATAACATTTCTTGGGGTCGTTCCGTTGGCGATTTTTATCGCTCGGTTCTACTACGGCAATCCTCGCCTCGCTCTCCGTCTGCACATCTGGCTCCAGATTCTGACTGTGGCGCTGACGACGGTTGTATTCGTCCTGGGCTTTTTCGCCGTGGGACAACCGCGGAGCCTGACGAACCCGCATCACGGCATCGGCGTGGCAATCTATGTCCTGGTGCTGGCGCAGACGATTGGAGGTTGGTGGATACACAAGCGGGAGAAGGGCAAGGACCGAGATAAAATTCCTCTGAAATTGATGGTAATCACGAATTGCCTGATATAAAAATTCTATGCTAACACGAACTCTCAGCTTCATCAATGGCAAGGTCGGGCAATTGCGCTTCTTGGTATCGCACAGGTACCTCTGGGGCTTACCCTGTACGGCTCGCCAAGGACGCTGTTCATTCTCTATGCGCTGTACATGACGTTGCTTGTCGTCTTATATTTCATTTTCACGTACCGACATCAAAGACCTGTGGTTCTGGACGAGGAGGGGAGCTACGTCTCAGGGTCTAGGACGGACGTGACCAGTGACCGGAGAAGTCGGCGGGGCCATCGAGGCGGCTTGGGTGCGCTCGCGGCTGCCGGTGCAGGTGCTGCCGGTCTTGCGGCACTGAGGAGACGGTCACGCAGTCGAAGCAGAAATGCTGATGGGAGTCGGGCTCACGGGAGTCGGTCCCGTCGGAGCTCGCGGCGGAGATCGGACTCCTTCATCGATGAGAAGTACTCCAACGACAACCACCGACGAGGCGGCACGTGGCGTGACAGATTACTAGGCGCAACAGCCGGCATCGGTGCGCTGGCGGCGTTGCGGAGCTTATTTGGTGGAAGAGGCGCTCAGGACGGGGACAGCGACTCCGGTCGTTACACTGCTCCTCTCGACGGCGCGTCGACCATCACGCCGACTGATTTATCTCGGCTCGAAGAAGGCCGGCCACCTGCTTCACCTGAACATCATCGCCATCGGCGTACGGAGGGAGGAGTGGGCGCCCATTTCGGCAGTACACCCCGCCCTCGCAGAAGCGGCGACTCTGTCGAGTCTTTCGGGAGTCGGGACAGTTTCAGCCCTTCCAGAGACAATCGCCGCGGTGCCGGGCTCCGAGATGGCGTTGCCGCGCTCGGCGTCGCCGGCTTCCTGCGGCACAAGTTCAAGCAGAGAAGAGACCGGAAGGAGGACCGGCGAGTGGAGGAGATTCGCCGGCGGGAGATGGAGACTGAGCGACTCAACCGGATGGACAGTCGACGGTACACCGGAGACGGGCAACCCCCGCGCCGCGGTGGAAGAAGGCCGTCCCTCTCAGAGAGCTTGCCCGTGACCGGAAGCAATCCGGAGCTTGCGCGCAACGGGATACCGCCCATCCCTCCCAGCGCAGTTACCGGTGCCGGACGGACAGACGTCGACGGTCGTGTCACTTACGCAGGCCCTTCGACGCCCCGAAATCCTCGCAGGTTGACAGAAGGAGAGTCGTCAGGATCAGAGGACATTGCCTCTCCCAGCGGAGGGCGCCGTCGCAGGGTCCGCGATCAGCACAATCAGGCAGGCCCTTCGACGAGACGACCTGAGGCAAGCCAACTGGAGAGCAGCAACGGCGAGAGCGTGACCTCGCCTCCGGTATCGGTCAAGGTGAAGATGCACGGAGATGGCCGGCACGTCACGCTGCGACGGCTGAACGAGGCAGAAGCTGCCGCGGAGAGGGAGGCCCGAAGGGACCGGAGCCGACGTCGGCGCGGCGGCAGCGTCAGCTCGCTGAGCGGAGTTGGCGATGACCGTTGGAGGAGAGTAGAGGCCAGGGAGGCGGCCCAAGCGCGGCAGATGCAACAGCAGCAGAGTAGCGCGGCAGCTGTCGCACCGCCTGCACCCCCCGCCCACCGTGCGGATCCATCTGAGCTTCACCTCCCACCTCCACCGCCGATACCAGCCGCGGCCGGTGCGCCTGCAAGTGGCCTGGGCAGTCCCGGCACCGTCACCGGCCACTACGAAACCGGGACGGACGTCAGCAACTACGACTCCAACCGCCGACGGAGGAGGGCCGAAAGGGCGCAGGCGAAGCTGGCCAGGGCAGGGGGCAGCCGGGTCGAGTTTGAGTGAGGGAGGATCGATCATGAGGCTTCTGGATGCATGTGCGAAAGGAGGAGAGACGCAGAAGCTCAAGAGAGAAAGGGTTCAAACAGAGAATGAGGCGCTTTCGCCCGATTCGCGTCTGCGCCTGCGTCTATTGTCTGCGTCTGCGTCTGCGTGTTGCATGTGCAACCGGGTCTTGCCTTAATTCAAGGCACGGGCCGGCACGTGAAAGCGGTCTTTTGTTTTGGGCCGATACGGGCAGGTGTGTCGAGGGAGTGTGCATACTAGCGGGTGCGGGATTTGCATCTTGGGAGGAGGTTGGGAGCGCGTTGCTGTACATCATCGATATCTCTGTCCTGTGCAGAGGCCCTTCGGCATCGCCGTGCCAACGACGTCCGTTTCGAAGCCGCGCTTATCCTCCGTCACGATAGCCGTTTTCGCTTGATTATCTTCCCACGAACGGGGCCGGATGGCGCACACTCAGGGCATCTGCAGTCCGAGTGCGCCCTCCCCCCTCCGAGTCTCCGACGTGCGCTCTCCGACTCGCAGAGCCGGCCTGGTCCAAGAGCGGCGGCGCTGGTGGCCCAAACTGTGACCGCGCACATCGCACGCTACGGCGTTCGCGCATGGCGCGACACTGCACGCAGGCGCGAGCCACCGGACTGTGACATCTCGCGCGATGGTGAGCGGCCAGATGAAGACAAATGCTGAGCGCGAAAGCAAGCCACAGGGATGGAAAATTGTAATCACTGTCGGGTTTCTTGACTACTGACGTATATCCAAACCTACCTAGGGCTAAGCATGTAAGGTGCTACACACAGAACCGGTCCGTGATGGTCGAGTCGCGATGCCATTGGTCAACGCGGCGACAATTCCTGAAACTGAGAACAGAAGAGGATGATTGGGAGGAAAAGAAAGAGAGAGACGAAAGAGAAATAGACGACGCAGCGGAAAAAGAACTCCGGAAGCCCAACGAGGGTGGCATGAACGGCCATGGCGAGAGAAAGCAGCCATCTTCAGCCCATGAGATATACGAACAGGAAGGAGGCTACACAGGAAGTTCAACTTGCTTGTCTCGTGTCCGGCAATCCTGCCGCGCTAAGCCCTGGCGGGCGATCCCGCTAGCCTGAAACCAGCATCCGGAGAGCCTCCTTTACAGTAATTGAGACCACGAAACACACACAGCCTGCTACAAGTCGTGTACTGGCCGAGCCAATTATAGCGAGCGGCTCTGCCATGTCCAGCTCAAGTCTCTGCCTACGCACTACGCATAGAGGTGGGAGGAGGAATGGAGCATCTCCTCCATCCGGTCCTGCTCGCGCCTCCGCATCCGCAGCGGTCTTTGCGAGCCGCAGGAGCAGGAGGGAGGAGTGAGGATGGGGGCACAAGAGGCCCGAATGCGTAAGTCGAGACGAATATTCTAAAAAAAAATCATGATCTGATAACACAGAGTATACACGGTACTGTATATAGCATGAAATGTGCAAATCTATATTGATATCAAAAAGGAACATGAGGCGCAACGAGAACACGCAATGATCACCTACATACTGCGCTCACTCGGTGACGAGCGACGAGTAGACGAGCAGCGCAGGCTTGGCAGAAGGCCTGAATCAACAATATTCCAGAAGCCGCGAGAAAAACCTCTGCCGGGTCTTCCAGAAGGGCAGGTGCAGATCACCGCTTCAGATGCTTGGCTGCGAGGATTGAGCGAGCGAGCCTCGCTCGAACGTGCGTCGGTCGTGGCTGGTCCTTCACAGTTCTATCTCTGACCCTCCACCTGGGATTCGTCCAGCGCCGTGGTAGGGCGACGCTTCTACCCGGCCCAAGACCACGGGCAGAGACGTGTGTCTTTTGCGTCGTGCTATTATCAGCCACCACGTCGACATCCACAGCAAGCCCCCCTCCTGCGTTCCGATGCGTAAGCAAATTGACGACGCCGCCGCCGCCCGTTCCATGTCCTTGTCATCTCTTTCTCCTGCGGCAGTGTTTCTCCTAGGCTTTTGCGCGCAAGAGGAGGGCAGAAGGAGCAAAGGAGAAGAAAAAAACGATGTCCGCGCGACATTTTTCAGGGCCCTTTGGCCTGCTTTGGATTAGGCTAGTCCTGCCCTTGCACCCCCTCTGCCGAATGGTGTGGCAGGAGAGGAACAGACTCTCTTGGGTCAAGGACCGAGGCTGTGATGTGTGGGAAGCGCAACCGATCCGATGCTCTCTGTCTGATATGACGCGAGAACAGCCGGCTGGGAGGGCGAGCCCTGAACACCACAACAAATGCCGTCCGCTGCCTTGATAATGATGTCCGTTCCCTCGCTACCGGAACCTCCTCATGAGGAGAGTGCTTTCTGGCAACAAGGATCATACCTTGCGATTTCACATGAGCTAACATGCCCGAGTCATCTTCGAGCCCTGCGAAGCGGGCTTGCGATAGGTTGGTGATATCTTCCCGCTCGCCGCATTTTTTATATCGCCAACGTCACTGACCGATTGCTTGCCGCCTCAAGCTGTCACCGCCGGAAGGTGAGATGTATCGGCGACGGAGTCAAGCCGTGCCGGAACTGCCTGAACTCCCAGCTGGAATGCACGTACAACGCGGTGCCGCAGAAGAAGGGCCCGAAGGGCCACAAGGCCAAGGTCCTGTCGGAGATCCGCCATACCCAGCAGCATGCTCACACGCGCTCGCCGTCCGTCTCGCAGCCGGAGAACCCGCTCGCGAGCCCGCCCGCGCTGGTCCGGACGGCCGGGCTCGTCTCGCTCGAGACCATCAACGACTGCGTCGACTACTTCTTCCGCTACATGTATCCGACCCAGCCGATCCTGTACCGGAGACGGGTTCTGGAGCTCATCGGCGGCATGGACGACTCGGCAGAGGCCTACTGCCTGATCACGTCCCTCTGCGCGTACATGATGATCCAGCCGCGGACGTCGCTGCAGCAGAACGCGGCGGTCGAAGGCAGCGGCGAGCGGCGGTGGAGCGCTTACTGGGGATTGCAGTTGCTCGACGAATCTCTCCGTGTTCGGAAAAGTTACAGCTATGCTGAAACCCCGAATTCGACGTCCATCACCACCTCCTTTTTCTATTTTGCTAGCTACTTCAGTCTCGAGAGGCACAATGTTGCTTGGTACCACCTGCGAGAAGCTACGACGCTAGCGCTCGTCATTGAGATGAATAGCGAAGCGAGCTACGCAAACTGGGACGCGATCGAGTCTTCGGGCGCCAGACGACTTTACTGGCTCCTTTTTGTAACGGAGAGGTATGGACTTGTCGTCAAGTGCCGAAATGGTTGCTGAACGTCGAACAGAGCATTTGCACTGCACAGGCATCGTCCCATCAGCCTGCAGGCGTCGATTCAACCCCCAAAGGTGGACGAAGATCCCGCTGAATCGGTGCCAATCACCGGCTTCATCCACATGGTGAACCTCTTCAAACCATTCGATGACAACTTCTTCAGCCTGTGGAACGGACCGCGAACCCACTCCACCGTCGGTTGGCTGAGCAAGCTGCAGGAGCAGCTGTCCGAGGCGCTGCCGCTGTATCTGGACGGCACCGAGACCCAGGCGTTCGACCTGCGCATCTCGCAGCAGTGGCTCCGGACCATGGTGTGGGTGCTGACGAACAGCTACTACGGCTTCCTCTCGCTGGCAGCGGCAGCGGACAGCTCGCTCAGCTTCTACTTTCCCATCGCCGTGTCAAGAGAGACGATCGCCATCTCGACGCAGTTCTTACAGACGGCCACGGAAGTTCATGGGATTGGATTTGTCAGTTAACACCGAATCTCCGTCCGTGACGAGAGAAAGACCTAACGTTGCAGCCGCGCAGATTGAAAAGCTGTTCGACATCGCCTGCTCGCTGACCGACGTCATGGCGTGCGTGCCCATCGAGCAGACGACGCTCGAGTCGGGCCCGCGCGAGTACCTGCGCAACTTCCTCACCCTGCTCTCCACCCTCCGCGGCGGCCAGTCGCGCTACCTGCCCCTGCTGCTCTCCAAGATCAACGAGACGCTGCCCGGCATGCACTCGACCGTGGCGCCCTTTGCGAGCGCCGCCGCGGCCGCCGGCAAGAGGCATGCGGACGAGTACCCGGCCAGCCAGCCCTCGAGCGCCGGCTCCACGACCGACGCCACCTTCGCAGGCTCCTCGATAGGGAGCTCGCCGATGATGGCGCCGGGCCCGTCGTTCGACTACCGCGACGTCGGCCGCTCGGCGTCGTACGGCGTGCCCTATCCCGTCATGGCCACGGGCGTCAGCCAGGCCGACATCGCGGCGCAGGAGACCATGGCGGCGATGTTTAGGAGCTCGAGCGGTCAACACACGTATCGGGATTAGAGGAGAACGCCTCCCACCCCCTCCCGGACGAGGAGTTGAAGCACCTCGTGCTTCTTCAGGTGCTTCTACGAAGGAGCATGTGGTGTTTCTCTACTCCCAAACACACGCATCCCACACCCATCACAGAACCCGCATATCACATTCGCCGAGCCTGCAGCGCGGTCGACGCTGCAAAAAGGGCGTTTCACCGATCATCAAGAAAAAAGAACGCGCGAGGCGCGTCCTCTCGTCAAACCCAGACAGCCGGAACTTCATCACTATCACGCAGATAAGCCTCGGAATTACACTACCGAGGCAGCTCGCATGCGCATCATGCAACAGCGTGAGATTGTATATCAACGCCTCTTTCGCGCTGTTTCGGTACCGTACACAGGGCCACGGGCGACAAGTGTTCCAAGGTTGTCTCCAACGGACAGTCCGAGGTTCAGCGCACCGCGGGCCACCCGCGCCGTTTGGAGAAGGCGCCAAGCCCGGCAAAGAAGATCGGCCTTCCGGTGTTCTAGCGCGCTTCTAGTGTGGGGACAGCGGCACGGTATCAGTACACATGCAAAGTGCCGATCACCCGATCCGACAATACAGTTGACGTTGATGACAACAGCACGCTACCTTCGCATGACGTGTGCACGGCGCTCATGACGGGGCTTGTCTGGGCTGCTTAGGCGCCGCGTGCGCGGGTCCATCACGGGGCGCGGGCGGGCTGCAGGCTTGGAGGAGTGACGGTCTTTGCTTTCAGAGTTTGTTGACAGTTGCATTTATGGGTAGGCGTTTGTTTGATGGGTTTGGGAGGGACGGAAAAGCAACATGTGCTGACTTTCACGGCTGTTATGACTTGGGATTTTCCATAGACGGTGCTGGCGATACGCGCTGGCGCATAGTAGACGATTCAATATCAACTTTTCATGATGAGGAAAGACATATACAGTACACATGACATCAGGCTGGAGGTCACTAGCGCATGCTCACCGGGTTGAACTTACAAGCAAATCGGTTCCTTGCACCATCAAGGGATGAATGATTTCTTATGAGAAATGCAGCTGTGCCTATCACCAGGCGCAAGGAGGGTGCCCGGTGTAATAGATCCCAGCAGCTCATCACACATTCGCAACCACATACTGACGACAGATCAGGTATTCGACGTTTTGCCACAGCCCGGATTGCAAGGATCCTGCCTGTAATCTGTTCGTACATAGGGCTGCAAGCGAGCCCTGGAGATGCAACTGCCGACCCATCCGACGGCCGAGCCCAGAATCCATCGAGCCGGTGCCAGATGTCATGTTTTCCTGGGTCGTCTCTTACTTCTCTCACGAAACGCACGTACACGTATCTCTACCCTGTGCGGCTGATGACATGTCTTTCCGTCCCGTCATGTCGTCTGCCAATTGTTGCAAGCCTACGTACCCAGCAGAACCGTACTGTGTCGCCTCCCTACTATGTATGATGCAAAGTCTCCCTTGATCATCCGGGACAGGCTGTGTCCGTGGATGATAATGGTGACGACAAGACGGGCCTGCTGGCCTCAAATAGGCACCGGCGGCCCATGTCTTGTGCTCGTCCTTTCAGCTTTTGTGCAACCGCATTCTCACAGGGTCCCGTCCATTGTATCTGATATAGCATTACGAATTAGCAGTATAATCATTGCATCTCTTCCATCGTGAGCTTGTCGACTCGTTCCGTCGGACTTTGCCCAAAACAGATAGTCCCGGCGGTCGACGTTCGTGTGTAACAAAACGGCCGTTCACCCGCCGGCGATACTCAAATTTGCGTACGCAAACCGACTCACGACAATGGCATCCTTCGCCGAGCTCCCGCCGGAGCTCGTGTTGCGCATCCTCAGCTATCTTCCTCTCCCTTCACTCCTTTCCTTTGCGCAGACATCCCGCTCCTCCATGACACTCGCCTCTGCGTCCGTCCACACGCTCTCTCTTGGAATTTACACGAGCCGCATCGCCAGCTTGATGGGCAAGCTGTCCCACTGCGGCACGACGACGACACCACCCTCGCGCAAGAATTCCTCAGCCTGTACGAAGGGCACAGCCGCCGACAGTGATCCGTTCGGCGACCCTGAAGACCCCTACGCGGTGTCGATCGTCATGCCTCCGGAGCTGACGCAGTCGCTCTCCATCATCACCAAGTTTCAGAACGGCCTGGCTTCCCTCGTCGTCTCCCGCCACGCGGCCGCGCTGCGCAACATCGACCTCTCGATCTGGTCCCTGGACGCATCAGCCGCAGAGGCACTGGCGAAATGCAAGAGACTCAGGACTTTGAGCCTGCGTCTGGATCACCCATACGTGCGCCACCGGGAGATCGACCGCCGTCATTGGGACCGCGCCGCGGGCGAGGGCAGCACCGTTTGGAACATCTTTGACGGCGCCTGGGGCAATCTCGAGGCCATCAGTCTCGAGGGAGCGGGTATCACCGACTGGCAGCTGCAAAGAATTCTGGAAGCGAATCCCAGTCTGAAAGAGGTTTCGGTGTCGAACTGTCAGCTGCTGGGCAAGGATATCTGGAGATTCCTTGCCAAGTCCTGGGAAGGACGGCAGCGACTCCGAGTTCTGAAGTTCATGGCAAGTGCCAGCAAAGAGGTGGATTCGAGCATCCTGGATTGTGTGAAGCATCTGACTGGGCTGGAGGTGAGTGATGCTTGCCGAAGACGGCGTGACACCGGGTAAACTGCGGCTAACCTTCAACTCCAGTTCTTGTCCTTCCAGGGATGTATACATCTTCACAACGACGACGTCGAGCGGATGAGCAAGGACACATGGCACATCGAGGTTGTTGTCATGCCGAAACCGCTCAGTAACCCGGCCGGCGTCATCGAAATAGACCCGGCCTTTCTCGGGACCCACTCCACTAGCATGGGGTCGGCGCTTGTCGAGGCTCAAGCGTAAATAAGCTACACGCACCTGCTGCCCTGAATGCTTGACGATGTTCTTCTCTACTCTGATAGAAGTCGTTCTCGGCTCTGTTACTGCCGGATGGACACTCTTCGAGCCGGGATCGGACGTCTCTTTCTTAACCACTTCTGATGGAAGTAGTCTTCAACGATGTCATCACGTTCCGACGTTACTTTCTTAACGTCAGGCCGTTGTCTTTCTAAGCGTTCACGTCGTACATCGAGAGCTTTCAGGAAGGATGTTCGAAGTGCGAGAAGTGGTCCAACTAGCTCAAGCAGAGTAAAGTCAGCTCGTTGATGCTCACATCATGTCAAGAGTCTTACGTTCAACCAACCCCAGAGGTGGTGTCTCTACTGTCCGATATCGTGAACAGCATCATGCTTGAGAAGCTGGTATAAAGATGGCCGGCGCGAGGTCTGCTGGCCGGCGCCGGCCGTCGCGAATGATGGGTCTGTAACTAGAGTATTGCTCTCGTGCCCTAGTTGGGAAGACGTTTGCACGACCGCATTCACTTTCACGTCTTGGAGCCCGCCGAGCTTAACCGCAACGGTTCGTGGGCGGGCGGCTGGTCTTTGAAACTGTCGTGTAGGTGTCTACGGTCTGCAGCGCCCACCCCCCACACTCTTGTTTTGATCTTTCCGACAAAACTGTCGTGCTCTCCGTCACTCACTCGCTCTCGCTCTTGAGTCAAGTCGCTCTTCTCTACGTTGCCGCTTGAGTCTTTCCACGTTACTGTCTTCTCTGGCTCTTGCCTCATGTCTTCCATGGAGCACTCCATCCCTGACGCCGCCGTCACCATGCCGGCCGAAGTTGCTCTGGCCATGGCGGATGCCACCGATTCCATCTGCCCGCCTGATCTTGATCTCTCAATCTCACCGGCCACCTGCACCGGTGACTCCTTCATGAACGAGTATATCGTCAAGGATACGATCCTCAACGTCGCTGCACTGGTGTACGAGCATGAAAAGAACACCCAGATGTGGGCCAAGCAAGTAAGCTCCTTCCTCCAGGGGTCTGAACGCGGAATGAGGTATGCTGACCCTGCCCAGTGCTCTGACGGCAACAACCAGCTGCTCTGGTTCATCAACCGCGTCTATGTGGGCGGAGATACCTCATTTGTCGAGGTTCAAACCTCTACTGTGGACGATCAGAACCTGCTGTGCTATCTGGGCCTGGAGGACTGGACGCAACAAAAAGTTTACATGGCGAGATACGTCGAACTCAGCATGTTCGAGGATCTTTACTACATGACCATCGCGAAGGTTCGCGAACTTTTCGAAAGTCTTCAGGTTCGATTGAAGAGCGGTTTTATTACCCACGACAATGTTCTGCTCGAACGGAGCTGGTTCGCCGACAGCTACGGCCCTGTCACGGTTGGAACCATGCTCATCTTCCTCAAGACTCAGTGGGGCATCCTGATGCAACCGGACTTGATGTTCACACTCGATCACGCGGTCCGCAACAGTAATGCCGTGATGTCGTACATGTTCAGCAACGATGAGGACTACGCTGCCCATCAGGCGCAGGCTGTCGGCCTGTGGGACTTTAACCGCATGTCCGTCGCGGAGCTGGCGATGCGTGTCTGGCGCAAGAACAGCGCGGTCGTCGAAGAGGAGCTGATACACGACGCAGCGAAAAAGAGGGATCTTGCCATCGAACGAGCTGAGTCGCGTTATCTCAAGACAGTTGAAACCATCAAGGGCCGAGCTATTCCTGGTTCGGAGGTCATGCAAGATGTCCAGCAGTCCCAGTGTCCGATGCAACAGGTGGATGAGAATACGCCTCCGCTCGCACCTCCGTTGCCCTGCGTATGCTTCGAGACGTGTTTCTGCAAGACCATCTGCATGGCCCAGCCCTTCGGGCATTGCATGTGCTACACGAACCAGCTCTTTACCGATATCATGATCCAGGCCGATACTGACATGGAAGCCCGCAACATGGTGGCCCAGGAACAGGGGCAGGTCGTTGGTCAAGACTACTTGTTCGGCGCTTCCACGAACGAGCTTGCACAGATGCAAGTCGCCACTGCGGCTTTTGACAACCATCCCATGATGACGAATGCCGTCGTCGCCATGCACCAGCAGAATGAGGAGGAGGAAGACAACCTGTTGGGAGAGCGCACGGCCAACGAGCATGGCGGAAGCATCGTGCCGCCGCAGCGGAAGCAGAAAGACAAGTATCCGCTGGACTTCTATGGCACGCTCAAAGCTCCTGCCATGCCGTGTGCCTCCGACCAAGACTATCGTGGGCGCTACGACTCGGTCCACCCTTCGGCGATGATGAACACGGGCGGCCATGGTGCTGGGCCTTCTGCCGTGATGAACAACTTTGGTGCTTTCGCTGGGCCGTCTAACGCGATGAATAACTTTGGCGCTTTCACTGGAGCTTCCAACGCGATGAACAACTTTGGAGCTCTCGCTGGACCTTCGAACGCGGTGACCAACTTTGGCGCTTTTGCTGGTTCTTCTACCGCGATGAACAACTACGCTGGACCTGCTACCGCGATGAACAACTACAATACTTTTGCCGGTCCTTCTACCGCGACAACCAACTACGATGTTTTTGCTGGTCCCTCTGCCGTGACGACCAACTTTGATGTTTTTGCTGGTCCCTCTGCCGCGACGACCAATTATGGTGTCTCTGATGTTGGACCTTCCACGCCACGTCAACTCTACATGACCGAGCATATCGGCAACTCGGCCAACAGCGCCAATCAACCAGCCACTTCGTCACTGTCTAACACTCTGCTTGCAAGCCCGTTCAGCCATGACGCCTACAGCTCCTCCCCGCCGGCTCCACTCAACCCGACGCCCTCCAGACGCTTTACGAGCAACCCCGTGGCCAACCTGGAATTGCTGAGCAGGCCGCTCCACGAGCGCCGCTACTACTCTGCGGGTGGCACCATGCCCCTCGAGCAGCGCCCAGAGGTCACTTGGCAGCTCCCCCCGCCCGCAGCCGAAACGTTCAACATGCCGGCCCGCGATCTCATGAGGGTCCTGCCTGCCGTGCCGCAGCTACCGAGGACGGAGCGGATCTCGAGCGACAGCAATGCCAAGAGCTCCGGCGGCGAGAGCTATGAGGCCAAGGAAGGGGATAGCGGCAAAAAGGGGTTTCGCAACGCCATTCGCGGCGGCGTTACCAAGCTGTTCCACAAAGGGGCGAATTAAAAAAGGATCGTGGATGAGCGAGCTTGTTTGCTCAGTACTTTGCGACGTTGGGGACATGCGCGTCTCCCAAACTGTCTTTGCTTCATTCTGGCTTTCTGTACATTAGAATCGAGGGGAGAACCCCATAATTGCTGAGCCGTAGCTCGCCAAAAAACTTGCCAAGAAGTTGTCTCGCGTGCCAATAGCTTCGATATGGTGAGGATTCACAAAGAAGAGTAAAGAGTAGTATCCATGGATGAGCAATGATCTCAAGCTTCTACCCTATCAACCCTGATCCAGGCTCTATAAGCTTAATGGATTCTCTCTATCAACCCTGATCCCATGGATCGCGTAGTCATCTAAATCTTTGGTGTTCATGCCCGATCCGAAAGTACAATCTCTTCAACGAATTCAAAAGAGAGAGAGGTTCACTCCTAAATGCCTGAGGCAAGAACCTCAGGTGCTTATCACCTGATTCCGATCACCTGATATACTCGCCCTCAGCACCAGCATCACTGAAGAAGCCTACATTGGGCCGCTCCTGCTTGTGTCTACGCAAGGAACCTAACACCTTTTTAAAAAATTGATGATGCCATCTTTCAGGTAAGGACCTGGACCTCGAAGGAGTGATGCCGGCCTCGGATTCTCCCGCCGTTTTAGTGGCCCGATTCTTGCAAGCAAACAACTATGCTAAGGTGCTCCTGACTCTTTCGTGTAACGATTGATCAAGTCATCTTAGCCTTGGAAACACATGTTAACTGACAGTTTTAGACACTTGAAGCATTTCTTCAAGAAGCCGGATTACCACCTGATGCCGCCGCTTCTCAAGCAAACGACTTGACGATAGAAAACGTGTTGCAGGAGAAAAAGATATTCGATCTCAGCATAAACTTCGAAAAGGTTGCGGTTGATGATGCTAAAGGATGGAGCACCCCTGGTGAGTACGGGATAGTGTCTCACAATCTTTTCTCATCCTATACCAGCGCCCTCGAAGGCCTCTATTGTCGAATCATTGCCATCGCAATCGAATCTCCTTCACGTCTCACTTGAGGATGTCATCATTCCTGGTCCAAGCATGGGTCTCCGGCACGCCATTGTCGCCAGCACTGCCGACAGGAAGTTGAGCATGGTCGCTACGAGCCCACCAGGCTTCGATCTTCTGCATTGTTGCGAGGACGTACAAGACTCGCCAATCCTCGCCTGTCGGGTCCTGAGACGGAGGTATTTGCTGTGTACCAGCATGTCCGGGAAGCTTGTGCTGTTCGACTGTCGGTCGAACTCCGTACTCGAGACTCGTCGCGACCACACCAAGTACGCCGTGAGCTTAGCAACTTGGGAAACCGAGGAAGAGGTTTGGATCGCTACGGCTGGGTGGGATGGCAAAGTCATGCTATATCGAGCTGTGGCTGCAGAAGCCCATCTCACGCTTGGGAAGCCTGCCGCGTGTCTAACATTGTCGTCAAATCCGGAGGCGCTCCAATTTGTGGCGCACCCAACCACGAAAGAACCGATCCTGATTGTCACTAGACGAGACAGTACATTTCTTTATTACTACACGGTACGGAGCTCTTTGAGTGACGAAGCAAACAGTGGTCTCCCACTCCTGGGAAAGCAGAACCTTGCTCCGCACTCAAATGCGTGGATAGCTTTCACGCCATCAGACATCTCTCAGAGTCCCGTAGACTGCTCGCTCCTTGCGGTGGCTACCTCCTCGGTCCCGCACATGAAGCTCATTGTTGTGCGCCTTCTCCTGCCGGATCTTCCTTACGGAGTTGCATCTGTGACGACGGCTTCAAACCCAGAAGCACACAACACACAAGCCTCGCAAGCGCGTGCTGCTCTTGCGCTCCAGGAAGTAGAGGCTTCAGCCATCCTCCTTCACTGCAACACGTTCGCGCCACAGACTGTGTACTCGACGCCTCGGTTGGCGTGGAGGCCCGACGGCAGTGGCATCTGGGTCAGCGGCGATGACGGAGTCGTCAGAGGACTGGATTCACGCTCTGGGCGCGTCGTTGAGACTCTGAAGGCTCATGAGCCGGGTTCCAAGATCCGATGCTTGTGGGCGGGACGCGTTGGCGTCGGGGAAGATGACTTGAAGGAGGAGCGGCTTGTCAGCGGAGGGTTTGACCAGAAACTGATCGTCTGGAGTCCTTGATGACCCGAGATTCCGAGAGATGTTCCATGTACGTGCATCAAGACAAATGGGAGAGCTGGCCTTCTGGTTCATCAAGAGTCTGCTTTCGCCGAAGGCCACAACAGGGGACTTGACCGGGTTCATCAAAGTGCTCGGGGACTGCCGGCGACTGACAGTTTCACCAGCTCTTGAAATGCCGCCGAATTGAACCGCTGTACATCCTCATGTTCGAGACCCTTAAGACTGAGGCAAATTGAACTTGTGAAGCAAACAAGTGATCCGTTAGTTGACCGCAACGAAGTGGACTGGTTGATGCTCTCGTTCTAGACCCGCTCCACGAAGAAGCCTTAGAGCTCAAGCTTCGCGAACTGGCATTTTCTCTTTTGGGTATCTCCGTTCGAGCAACTAGTCAAGACTCGACAGGTTAATGCGCTCCACGGAAGAATTTGCGATATTCGTTCTAGCTTATTGATCGATGGAAAGCTTGAGCCAGTGTCGAGAGAATCCAGGACGATGGCGGTAGCAACCCTCCATTGCGGTGGTGATGGCCTGCCGTCTAGGCCTCGCAACGAACTTCTCACCAAGGTCGTACACAATCAACCGCTTTGATTTGCGTACTGTCTGCTCTCTAACCAGGTTTTCATAAAACGCAATGCGAGTCGTGCCTTTGGGGAGTTTTGATTTGGTCAGGCCTTGATAGGACTCTTTTCTCTCTGGACGGACCTTGCCTGACAGAAATCTTCTTCCGACGCTCCCCCCGGCTGGGCCGTGGGATCATTTACGTTGTGCAACGGAAGGCGCCCTCGCCTCCCTATATACCTATAGTCTTTTACGCAGCCCCGACTTGTTCCCCCACCATGGCTACTCCCGGTCTCTCTGACCGCGTCCCCGTCCAACATGGCTGTCGTTTAGCTGCTTGTGTGCTATGCTAGGCTGAACATCATCAGCCTATCAGGAGCCACAACATGAGAGCGCTTGCGGGGTCAAGAGTCAACTGCATTGAGGAGATGCAGGCTAAGTTGATAGCGCGGAGAATGCCGCGGTCACAACGTGAGCTGTCATATTTCTAGTCGTTCTCGATGTCTCATTCTGCTCGCATCAACACTGCTCCCAGTCAATGCATGTTCCATATGTTTTACGAATGAGGTTCACGGGCCAAGCGTCTGAGCGTCATTCTTCGCCGAGTCTGCGCAAGAGCATATGCATTTCTCCTGCTACGTTGATTGCTCCGACCCTCCAAATCGACAGCAGTCATGTACAGGGTATTTAGGGGTCTCCTCTCTTTGCTATCACCTCTTTTTCCCACCTTTCAGCGTGGTCGCCCTTCGTCATTCACCAATGTCTCAAAAGTAAGCTTTCGAAAGCATACGGATATTGTCGAGACCGTTCTTTGTGCTCTTGCTTCTCCTCTTATCGTTCTGTTGAGTCGGTTTACTCCATTCCATCATGAACTCAGCGACTAGATCTCCTGTACAGGCAGAACGATTTTTCCACGTGTCAGGAGTACGTTCGAAACACCATCTCTGTGCTCCAGCAAATAGGAATCCTTATTCTGTCTGACGTGTCTAGCTACCTCTCAAGTTCCGCTGGCAGAACTTGAAGGACCTTGCCAAGCGGGCTTCCGGCGTCAACACCTGTGGATGGACTCAGATGGCTACGATTGGCCCTAACGGGCAAACTGGCTTGCGAGGGTACTTTGTTATCAAAGGAGAGAGCAATGCCGCTCAAGCATATGGTGAGTACCCATGACGGAACTTCGCTGTAGGATGCTCACAAGTCAGACTTTCTAGCACAACATACCATGGAAGGCAAACAGCTCTCAGTGCACCTCTGGGACGTCACAACCACCCCCGCAACTTTTCTGAAGTGCACTTGTCCACCCCTCCCACGATGTCCCCAGCGGCGCCCGAGTCTCTTCGGGAGCGACGCCGAGATTGCTCGTGTCTATGTGGAGCTTTGTGGGCAGACGCACGGCCATTCTAAGCCATTGCCAAAAGGGCTGCCCAGCCCTAACCCGGTCCCAATGCCCTCGTATGGCAGCAACGAGAAGCCGACCAACGAGAAGCCGGTCAACGTGACCCACGGAGCTGTCCTGACAGAGGCACGGGGAGTCTTTGTCAGCAATCTCAACTTCACGGTGAACTCTTCCGACCTCACGGCAACGATGCGCACCGCTGGCAATGTCGTCCAGTGCAAGCTGTTCAGAGACTCGAGGACGGGCAGATCGAAGGGCACCGGCACGGTGCTGTTTTCGAGGGCATTCGAGGCTCGAGCGGCCGTCTCCATGCTCAACAACACCGAGTTCATGGGACTGCGGATCCGAGTCAGGCTGGACAAGGAGCAGACGACAGTCGCCGAAGCATCGACCTACGTCAGCCAGGCGCAGCCCGTCATCGTCGACGGGTCGACCCCAGTCAGAACGCGTAGCCGCTTCTTATGGGAACATGCTTGCGACGCTCGATACCAACATGCTCTCATCGACGGAAGCCGTTAGATGAAGCTGCGTTGTCCGGACATGTAGTGTCCTGCTCATCAACTTGGAGGCGGCCTGAGATTTTTAGACCATTATATCCAGAAGCTTCATTGGTAAACCGAACGCAGATTAGAGATATAGCTTTTATTATTGTATGAGCATTTTACTAATATCACTTATCGCTGAGTATAAAGTATCTCTCCTCCACCCACTTCGAAATCCTGCATCATGGTGTGAAGAAAAGCCCGCACGGCAAGGGCCATCCCTGACCAAACGTGCTGCGAACGGTGGGTAATTACATATGGCGTTCTGTGCGTGCAGTTCGTGTCACCACTGCTCTTCGGCGTCGGGCAGCCTGGCTTGACGGCGATCTTCGGCTCCGTGTAACCGTTTAAGGCGCCTTGCGGTTGTTCTACCTCACATATGCAGGCGTGGCCCGGTTTTCGTTCAGGATCGCCGCCTGTGCTATCTTTAGCCTTGTGCTTTGTGTAGTCTCTTTAAGTTTGATAGTGCAGACCAACAGAGTGAGTGCTTTCATGAGCGCTGGGACAACGTGATGGGTTTCTCTGCCTTGCAATCGGCTCTGCATTTTTATCATACATCTTCGTCGCCACGTAGTAGTTACTCATTAGCTGTCTCATGAATCTCCGGAAATAGCCAGCCCAATTCCGGGGACGGGTGTCTGCATGAAGCACGTGGGTCGGACACCGGAAATCCGACACCGGAATCCGACAGGACTTCCGGCGCTCGCTGAGCCTTTCCCGATACTGATATAACTCGCGGTGTGCAGGCCGGCGCCACTTCTCTTGGCGGTGATGCCGTTGTGATATATCAACGACAACGGTGTCGTGCGTGGCAGTCGTGCGCGCAGACGTTATCAGTCCTGTCATTGCTCGTTGGAATCGGTACCCCGCGTCGTGCTATTGACTTCCGTATCCAATGTTATGTGCAGCAGTGCTGTGGTTCGGTGTCGGCGAAGTCTCTCGGCCGTTGACTCTGCCAGGTTAACGGTCCATAGTTTTCGATTGGTCATCCTGGTCTCGATTCAGATTCTCTGAACATAGCGACAGAGATCAGAGCGACAGAGATCTTAGCGACGAATTCGGTTCCCTGCCTCTTTCTCAGACTGCACCATCCCCATGCTAACACGGTCTCGTTCACGCAAGATGATTCCCTCTGGACTCGTACCTTGTTGCGTTGACCTGCTTGCAACAGTGGACTTCCAGAGGTAATCAAAGAACAAAACACCATAGATAGAACACATGCATCAAGATTGGCTCGAGCGATACTGAGAAAACATTGGAGGACGACCTCGGGAGCAAGATGGCATTGACACGAACTCTGCACATGCACAGCTAGCGCCGCTTGACGCAGCGGTACTGCACCGCGCATATCCCGCTACGCGGACTTGCTTGGCCAAGAAGCCGTACGGCCCAAGAACGACGCAGTGCTCGACGCTTCACCGTCAGAGGTTGAACGATATGCCGTCCAGTGAAGTCAACAACCTCGAACCTGAACGCCGATCACTGTAATGCACGCTCCGGCGGTCCCAAACGACTCCACAGGCATCTTCGCCGACTTGGCGTGGCTCTAAACCTGCAGCAAAGCCATCTGCTCGTGGCCGGAAACGGTGATAGGAGGTTTGACGCTACGCCTTACGTGCATTGCCTACTCCGTTAGCGATCGGCTGCACACAGATCTCACGCCGTCGCCGGTACCGCCAGCCTGGATGTCACAGGGAGCAACTTCCATGCCTGTGTTGCCTGCGTTCGGCTGGTTCTCTCTTCCGAAGGCATGTCGTCCGCATAAAGGCTTGGCGGTGGAGGTGATAGGTTGTCGAGGTACTCCGAGAGCTGGTAGATTATGTAGGTCCTGGGTTACGAGCTGGAATTGCGAATGAAATTGGATCGATGTGGTGCGTTCACCCGACCCAGATGGAGCCGCGACATTGCATTGTTAGGATGTGATGAGATGCAATGGAGTTTTGACAAGAGGTGTTGGAGTTATGAGGTTATGGCTCTTAATGAACCGGCGTGTCCGGGTCTGTCATGCGGCTAAACCTCGGCCGTAGTCAACGTCCAATGTCCCGAGAACGATAAGTCGAAGAATGACGGAACGGTGTACGAAATGTTTTATAGCATCAACTTTCATATATGTGCACCTGAGGAGATGGCCTCAGACCCCAAAGTCATTGCAGTGGTATCCAAAGTCAGTCTTGTCGAGAGCCCTGATGTGAGATATCACATGATATCCATTTCCCAGATGCTCGACCCCTCATAAAGCCAAAACGCCCCAGTCCCGGCAAACTCCCCAGTAACCCAGGCCAAGACTGCCCAATACATATCTAGACGGTCGCGCTCCTTCGGCTGCCTTGTGGAAATGCAAGATTTCAGTCAACTCGCGCCCTCCGTGCTCTGCCACTTTTTCGCAGCTCTGAAAGCGCGGCGCAAACCATGCCAACGGCCAGCAGGATACCATTGAACCCTGCAAGCATGAAGAAGGGCGCACCAGGCCCCGTTTCGTCGAACAGGGCTCCACCGACTTTCGTCAGTAGCAAGATTCCGACTCCGCCTGCGAGCGAGTACACGCCGGCAATGGAGCCTTTGAGCGGAGCGCGCGAGGAGTCTCCCGTGACGGTGCGAAGATGCGAAGGCAGCAGCGGCGAGGACTCGGCGTGAGGGTCCGCCACGAATGCTGGAGGTGATAGCCCGTCCGCGAAGGGGTCCCGCAAAGGTGCTTCGCTTGAGGGACCGTTTTCCGCAGGCGGGATGGATTCATCGTCCGTGTAATGCGACTGCTGGTATTGCTCAACGGACGTAGCTGAGCCGTTGGCGTGTGTGGTAGCCTGTGACGTGTTATCGTCTTCTTCCTCGCCGTCGTCGTTCTGAATGCCACGCGCAAGAAGCGAGAGACTGCAGACAATGGCTCCGATCTGGCTAACGCCAAGGAGCGCCACGATGAGAAAGATTGCCGGGCTGCCGCCGGGACTCGATGGGTCGGGATCCGAAACAAGTCCAAAGGCTACGTAGCCCACCATCCCGGCAAAAGCTGCGAGCAAGAGCGGAAGGTTGAAGCGACGGTACCGGCCAGCGAGGTAGCCGAAGAGCGGGGCGCATAGCAGGGCGACAAGCTGCGAGACGCCGGTCAGAGAGGCAGCGAGAGTATACGCGCGTCGGCAGTTGCGCTTCATTTCTTCCGTGCTCCCTTCCGGACCGGACTTGCATAGACCCGAAGAGATGAAGTATGCATTGACGAA
>QQTW01000674.1_pt1 | contig 22022 bp, 17 predicted proteins | sample 1904831 | NCBI WGS metagenome assembly QQTW01 (sample SAMN09435610, study PRJNA476489) | Subsurface metagenome, whole genome shotgun sequencing project. | reverse complement strand
GTGAGGGTATAGATCAGACATTTTTTTAGAATTCTGGATACGCCAGTCCTAACCGACAAAGTAGGGGTATGCCCGAGGTATTCGCCCTTTCCTTTTCCTTGATTTAATGTTACTGCCTTGGCGATCTCTAACCATCAAATGGATGCGCTTCAACCTTTTCATTAATATTACCTTACCCTCAGAATACTATAAGTATGCCCACAAAGCTCTAAATGTTTTATGGATCGGTGCTGCCAGTTTCCAGTTTGTCGTGCATCCTGCCATCTATCTGTGCGGTGGTGTACAGTGTACAGTAAGTGAGGTAAGGTAAGATAGGTACCGTATGTGCTACCTTACCTTATGCACTTCACTCTTACCTTACCTTACCTTACCTTAGGTACAGCATGTTGTGGATCCCCTAAACCCTGCCTGCATTGGCGAAGGAGGAGAGTGACGACCCACAACTCACAACCCACACCCCACACACTCACACCCACTCACACACACGCGGCAATTCGTTACTTTGGTTGGTAGGCCCGTTGGGTGATGCAGAAAGTTCAGGATTCATGTTTGGATCCTGACCTCGTACTGTACCTACGTAAAGGTTACCCTAATTGACCTCTCAGCGTGCTTCATTGTTCTCTTCCTTCTCCTGGAAGATAGAACATGAGAGAGAGAGACAGAGAATGAAGTTGTTGTTATTGATCGAATGTCATTCTTAATCAGTCTGCTGTTACACCTAGTAGTTAATTCTCCCCACACGCTAAAATAGATAAGGCATAACGTTATCCTTTTGAATCGAGAGAGCCGACTCCGCACCTCCAGTTCAATCTGGTATTTTCACTGTCGTTAATTCACCATCACCTTCGTGCATCTTGCAGGAATACTTCACTCCCCAACAACAATAGTCAAACACGAAGAAAAAAATTTGGCCCAAACATAGATAGCCATCTCCCCCACGCTTTGAGGCACTTCTACTCAGAAGGTTCGAATATTCGACAAAGCTCAGTCTTCAATTGCCACTCCAGTAAATCCTCGCCAAGGCCCATTGTGATACTCTGACGAATTAACATACTTCCGGTCTGCAACTTTCGAGACTGGTTCATGGTTTCGTCAATTGATCCCTCAGAGTGCATAAGGAAAGCACTGGGTGGATTCGGTGGAGGAGGAACTCTTGGTTACGGTGAAATCAATCTGCAGATCACCTAAACCCTCAGCTTCAACGGACGATCGAGCTCGTGCTTCGAAAGCACCAAAGTCGGAGGGAGGTGGAGATGACGGAGGTACTCTCGATACCCCATCGGCCAGATGCCGTGTCCCATTTCAACTCGAGTCCACTTCGCCGCTCGCCGCCGTCACAGAAATCCTTTTTGATAGGAAACCCTGCCTCATATTCCAGATCGTCTCCAGACCCAAAGCCGAATTATGCTCGTGCAGAGCTGGATCATCGATTATCGGCATCGTTCGACTCTGCCGAACCATCATCTCCTCATATCACTCAAGACGAGTTCTCGAACCAGTCGTCCTACGCATCAACACCGGCCAGTAGCCTATCCTTGGATACCAAGTACGAGGCCGACGAGGATGACATCGTTTTTCCCTCCTACGATGATGACAGCTATTTCAGCCAACCCGAAGAGCTGGATCCTCCGGCCAGTCCGCAAATGGGCAGCTCATACACCGTCTCACCTTCCACAAGTACCTGTCCAACCACGAATGCATCCAGACCAGATTCGCCTGAAACGACGATGACCACTGCTGTTGATGACACACAGATCCACAGTCAGCCTTCCAGGCATGTGGACTACCTATCTCACGATTGGAAGGAGGAAGACATATGGTCTTCATGGAGGCATATTGTGTCGAAACGGGGAGTCTACAGTAATAGTGCACGGTTGGAGAACGCATCCTGGCGGACTTGGACGAAAGCAAAGTACAGGCTGGAGACAGTTTCTCCGGAGGCACTCAATTGGTAAGCTCCGGCTTCCTATCAGCGTGCCAATGATATTTCATGTACGGCCTTGCTCAGAGCTAACCTCTACAAGGCTGAAGGATTGCGATGTCACTTGGCTGTATGGACCATTACAAACGGGGAACAATAGATCGTTCGCTACCGGCTCAACAATCACAACGACTGACCTTTCACGAAGTAATTCTTTCGTTAACAAGAAGCCAATCCTCAAGAAACGAAGCCTCTCGGAAGTGATGCTACAACGCTCCCTCTCATCATCATCATTGATGAAGCAAGCAACTGACGCCCTTCGCGCACAGCAGTGTGGTACTCGCAAGAATGGTCATTCTCGGCCATTGCTGGACCTGGAAGGCTCTGATCAGTCCACCTCTTCGATCCTGGACACACCTGGGACCGGTGCCCCACCCTCCGTGTCTTCGTCCGGAGTACAGTCTCCCAACGAGAGAAGGCACATTCACTTCAACAACAAGGTGGAGCAATGCATAGCGATAGATACCAAAGACGGAGATGAAGATCAGGAAGACTACTTTCATGCCATTCACGACGATGATTACTCGGACGAAGACGTGGTAATGATGAAGCGGGTGCCTCCCAAGGCAAGATTAAGCAATCGTAACACACCACGAAATAGCTTTAGCAACGAGAGCAAGACTATTGCCATGCTGCCGTCAACAACACTCAAATACCGCGGAGACACACCCGAACCGGCCAAACAAGATTCGAAGCTAGGAGGTGGCTTCTGGGGCTCGGGTGCAACATTGTCTCCCTCACCATCCCAGGAGACGTTACGACCATCGAAGCCGTCGGCCAACTTCCTCCTTGATGACGAGGATGAAGATGCCGACATGAACTGGCAACCATCGAAAGCATCCGCGGAGCGGAAACGGTCCGCCTTCACGAACCAAAACAAGCTACTAGATACAGACACGGCTCTAGAACACGAAGAAGCGGGTACGGGGATGAGACGTACACCGTCAGGAATGTTTATGCCTTACGAAGAGGACGAAGATGATGTCATGGCCGCCGGCTTGTTCGGTAAGGTGGTGGACACTGTAAATACAGCCAAAGATATCGCCCATGTGATTTGGAATGTTGGTTGGAGGAGGTAAGTATTCGGCGGTATTGGATCAACATTCAGGATGGGGCATGGAAAGTCGGAGCATGGACAGTCGAGGCACCAACAGCACTCGAGGGCATTGGTGCAACCAGTCTTTCATTCCACCATACTCCGGCATTGTCTGCTACGATATCTCTCGCAATCTACCTTAGCGATGGCATTGTGCCTCACGGCGTTGGCGTACTCAGTTTTCGCTATTTTCGGGTCTGACGCTTCACGAACAATTTTCTCTACCGCTCCCTTACCGGCTTGGCCATCTATCTGGCGTCATCTAAAGACGTGGCGCGGGGGGCAAAGGGGTGGATCCTTTGCCTTTTCTTCGCTGTATAGATCACTGCCTTTTTGTCGACCCGATCTACCATTGTATGTACTGTATATATGGCAAATGGCTTCGTGGCTGCATGGTACCTAGTAGACTTCACCTTGTGCCGTCGGTCTGATCGAGCGACAATTGAGGAAGCTAATTATCAGTCTCTCGTGATGACATTTGATTGGACCCTGAGATGTCAAGTATCTGTACATTGATGAACACGTGCTCGCTCGTGATCCCCAACAAAAAATCAATTTAGGTAATCCATGCTCAACCCCATGCACCCAAGCCCTAACCTTTTCACCAGACTATCCAACAAGACGACGGACGTACAGAAATGGCGTCTAATAAGGTACGTAAGCAAGCCCACATATCATCTTTTGCTATAGCGTCTATGTTTCCCAGCTATGACCTCCTTTCGTCCGCTTTTCCAGTTCAGTTGGCCAGTATCGAGCCTCTGTTTCAGTAAGAACTTTGCTCAGGAACATTATTGGTTCGATATCACGTCGTTCAATGTCTTTCGACTTTGCAGGGCCACCCCGCACGTGGTATATCTTCGCTCCAAATCCAAATTCCTTGGATGCGTCAATGTCGACATATAATTGCCGCCTATGGTCAAAGTGCTTTGGAACATAGCTCGTCCGGCTCTTGTTTTTGAAAGCCTCTCATACAGGCTCTCGCGAGGAGAGGACTGGTCAAGCAAAGCCGACAGTTATGATATTTCGATCATTTCCAGCTTTGATTTTCTTCGCATCAAACATTCTTCCCCGTCTTTCCTACCGATGTGTCCGTCGATGAGAGAGGCGAACGGCGACATCCAAGGTCGGTCTGAATGCGATCAGCCTTCTTGACCTCTCGTGCAATGGCATCATTGTGGCTTTGTTGGATCACGTCAACTCGCTCTGGCTGGAACTTCAACTAACAGACATGAAAGTCGTTGAAGGATATTGTCTCACATGAATGAAGTGATGTTTCCAATGCGTTTCGTTACCCAAGAGCCCGTCTAAATGCTGGCAAACTTCATTTGGCTTCCTTTGAGCTTCGTTCCGCATTACCGCAAGAGCCAATGTGCTCTATTACCCTAATGTGTCCAGATGGTAAGTAAAGATCAATGCTGAATGGTTGTGCTATGGTAATGAAATGAGGATCCAGACGGCATTGAGGGCTGCTTTGCGTCGCCTCGCTGATGGAGGCGCCACGGTTTTCCCGTTCTCGTTGATGTTTAATGGGACCGAGAACAAGGCAGAGATCGCAATCATGGAGTCTATCGGCCTGCGAAGTCAAGGTGGCACATGTGGTTCTTGAGGAGCGTCGCTTGAACACTCGGCCAGGCTTTTCGAAATAGAGTACCGAGGCCATGGAATCAGAGAGCCCTGGAAGCACGATTCGGAGTGTCTTTTGCCTTGTCCGGCAATCTGGTGATCATCCTATTGTGGAATTTGCTCGGATCACTCGATAGGTTCTCTCGGATTAGTTGTGACTATCCAGATGTTTTGTTTCGTACTATCGGCCAAGGTGGAAGATGTGGCTGATTTGATCACGAGTGAAGTGCAAAATTCGTAGCCGATGAAGAGTCTTCGTTATCATTGTTCTCTTGAGCGAGGGGTACAGGAAGTTCTAACGCTCCATCGAGAAGAAAAATTCTCTACCTCTGCCGCACCGCAGGGCAATTCTCTGTTGTCGTACCCGTTTGACAGCAGTGCAAGCTTTTTTCTCTCGGAATGCCCACGAGGTGCCAAGGTCGGCCGGTAAGATTTGCTGGACCCGTCTGAAGACATCTTGGCTTCTGGACTCGACGGGTGCAGTCTCCATACGAAAGATGACTGGTTCTGGAACGAGTGCAATGGCAAGTCTATCTTCAATTGACAGAGGTAACGGCATGCTTAGACAGGCACTCGAGATATAAGGAACTGTCTCGACGGTGGTTTGACCGGCCGTCCGGCAATGTAGAAAGTTGAGAAGTACCATTGTTGTCAAGAGTATGGATGGGAGAGACGAGTGTCTCCTGCTGACCTTGACGCACCTGGTGAAGGGTATTACCTTCAACGCATCCGGATTTGACTGATTTCAGATGTAATGGGGTCTCTTTATCCAAGATCTCAGTTCAGATAGAGACACATCATCATCTCACTGTCGCCGCTCTCAGCGCCGCAACAAGCTGTGCCAGTCCAGCTGCAGCATCATTCACATTGAACTTGGTCTACTTTAGACAGCGGAGGCTGCGTTTGACAACACTGTTGATATGGTCCCCACATCTTCTGACATAGGAGAGTAAAGGGCGATGTTAGCGCGACGGTTCTTGCTGATTATTTCCATTTTCAAATGTGGATATCTGTAGATGTACTGAATGACTGGTCGAGGAACCTGCTGCGTTAATCTCTGAAGCTCGGAAACACTTGCATAGACTTGTGCAGTCATCTCCTGTTGGGCTGCCATCGTTAAGTTAGTATTGGTAGATACAAAATTTTTTGCCATAATTATATTTGATCGTCCCTAAAGTGCAGGGCCGGGAGGAGCGAAGGCATTCGGCGCACTTCCCGGGTTTGGCGCCCTGTCAAATCATGGGTGGTGTATTCGACCAGTACTGTCGAAAGGAGAGGAAGGTTTAGCAGTCTGGATCTTCCTTCGCCCTTCGACCTCGAAACACCCTCCTTCTTTCATTCCGGCAATATGACTCTCGACGATGCTCAGTAATGCGGTGCCTGATGTTGATGGACTGACCAACATTATTCATCTGAGCCCGTGGAGAAACTGTAAGATCGCGCGTGGTCTCATTGCCCTGAGCATCACTCAAATGAACGTGAATCGTTCCCGATGCACATGACCAAGAGAGTGCGAGTATACTCAGCTGGATGGGACAACGTGAATGACCAACGAATCAGCTATCCCCGCAACGCCATCCTCTGGCCTCTCTCATATATGAGGCCAGCCTCCAACCTTTGGAGCCTCTGCTCCACATCGTCAACCCTCTGTCTCGCGGACACCCACGTCACAATGGCCTGTATGAGGCCAACCACCATCTGTCCAATACCCGTGATCCTTGGCCGGTATATGTATTGTCGTCTGTTTTTGAATTTCTCGCCAGTTTGTGATTGCCGGGTGATTTCCATCTTGCAGTTGTAAGCTCTCAACGCAATCCACAGCAGTCTCCCAGTCCCATAAAATCACCATTGCAAAGTGAGTCTGGCCTTGATCGCCTCTTAGAGTCATTTCAAGGTCTTGCAGGCATGACCGATTCCAGATCACTCGATCTACGTCTACCGAAAGTACACAGCTGTTCCCCAGTACTTGCTGATACAAATTTGGTGCGCATCACAAGGAACTCATCTTTCGAGCCTCTTCTTGATGCTCCAGAACTTGGTCCTTCTGGCTGGCTTTTATCGGGTCTACAGCACAAGCCAGCAACCTCAACTGAATCGTCGTAACTTCTGAGAAGAGGATGATGGAGGCTAGTGTAAGTGTTGCCTCTGACAGAAGACGGACAGGGCTGTTGTATTAAGAGTCTATTGGTTGTTTGTCCTCTGAGATTGCTGTTTGATACGACTTTCTTGGGTTGAGCTTGAGCTCCAGCTCAGCGAGTTCGAATCGGCAGCGCCCAGATCTTCTGGCCTTGCCGTCTTTCTTGCTCCTCTAATCACCCACACAGTGTCTTAGTTCCGTTCATATCTTATGGTCATTGATAGCGAGTTGTGTCTGACCATCAATTGGCTTGGCATTTCGTATTTGATATAGGGATGAGGTATCGAATGAGGGATGCTTTTCCATCGCAACCTGAGATTGCTCCGCTGATCTCCAGGAATTCTTCTTGGGCCCATCTACTGACCATAACGGAACAGAAACACCAACTTTGGAAAGAGCGAAGTGAAAACTCCTAATATTGGCTGGAGCATATTCCTGTCGCCCAGAGCTGATAACAGTACCTCGACTTGCAGCTCAAGAGACGTCTGTTTGAATGGATGCGCAGCTTGGGCGCAGCTTGGGTCGAGATTGGAGCAGTGAGAGCAGATCATCGAGTGTCCGGTGGTCATGACCAGCGCCAGTCCACATTCGAGGTCAGGCGTCCCAAGGACAATCTGTCAAAAGTCTGCAGAGAACGGAACAAAGCATACTCTTCTAACCCAATTTGTTCAATCTTTTAGCTCATTATCAATCTTTGCTCTTCCTGACGGTCACTGCCCTCATTGTTCACCCACCCAGTTCGGAATCTGAAACATCAATTGAGGGTGTTCTGCATACCGAGTGGTTGGTTTTAGGGGGATCAGAAGCGCCTTCCCAGAAGGAAAAAGGACGCCGATTTATGGTATTTGAGGGTCAATTTCGCGCGCCTTGCCCAACAATCCCTCATCATATCTTGACAAGTTTCCTTGCTTAATTCTCCTTTCTCATATGCTTGCTTCAATCCCTGACTGAGAAGCTCATACTGCGATTGATGATTGGCCAACTGCCCCTCTCTTATCATTCAAAGCAACAGCGTACATGATAATGAGGACTATCAGTCCAGATGTTCAGTTGTTGAATGCATAAGAACCTGTTCAAAAAGCCACACAACAATGACTGTATCTTCTGTTATGATGATCTTTTTCGACTTTGGAGTATTCAAGCATGATATGATGCAGTCACATACTTGTGAGAGTATATACTGAAGCTTTGAAGATCCAGCAACATACAGGGTATTCCTCAATCGGTCTGCCACGATACTACTGCGTAATCCCTTCCATCTTTGGTCATGAAGTCATATTCAAGGTGGTAAATCTGACGATCCTTGCCATGAGTATTCCCAAAGTAAAACTCAATAAACCCTTTGTGGACCTGCTTGGCTTCTTGTAGAATGATAAAGCGGATGCGAATGCAAAGTGGGAAACAAATCACATCACCAATACATCGAAGCATTACTATCCCTTACCAATGCAGCGTCAGCAAATCAAAGGCGTCATTTTGTGATAGAAACTGGCTCCATGGTCGTTATACGAGTCTTGCCATTGTTTATATGGAGCTTCCCCTGGAATCGTTGGAGGTGGCGTTAAGGGTCGCATGACAGAGCAGCCGGTGGATCGCCGGGTCAGGAGTGGGGGCTTGAATCTCATCGCTCCCATACCGTACGTCCACGAAACGCTCAAAATTGAGCGACATTTGAGTCGAGGGCACTCCCATATGCGCTCTTTCAGCAAGGTAAGACCACCAACGGATTATACTAGAGCTTGCTCTGTTGATCAAATCTCATTTGACTCATCCCAGACCCCTCAACTAATCGGGTGAGCATGTCAAGTCGACTATAAACATTATCCCAACTTGTTCTGTCGTTCCTGTCTTTGACTTGATCTTGTATAGCGTGCAACCTCAGGCCTTTCTGGCTTAAAGCAACCGTCCAGGAAGTAGTGATTGCACTTATCATCGCTCGCTTTTTCTATCCATCAGTTACTATGGGCTTATCAGCGGACATCTCTCTGCCTGAAAATCTTTGGCGACTCCTCTAATCTCTTGTGACATCGAGTCCTTGACGGGCCTCAACCGCTCTCTGGATGTCCAATTGTTGCTGATATGCGGCAGATTCAGGTCTGGTCCAGTTCGCTGTTTGTGTGGCCACCAAGAGCTTGATCTCTTTCCCTCCACTGGTGGGCGCTCAAGCTTGGCGACGCGAAAGATGCAATGCCAGTGGAGATTGCGGTCAGCACCTCAGCATCTTGACTCCTTTAGAAGGTCTCGCAGTGCCACACTTTCTAAATCAAATTGAATGGTGACGAAAGGCATCCCATATATCACCAAATGGAATTGGCTGTTGGTTCTTTCGATGACGGTGTTGCACAAACAGTTTTCGCTTCAGACATATTTGCTTCACTTCTTTCACAACGTCTCTGTACCGCAACCCCTATATTTGACCTTGCTCTTCATTCTTGATAAGTTCGACAGACTGATCGCCAGTAGACGTGCTACCAAATTATTAGAATCCATTCGATCTGTGAAGTGTGTAAAAAGCTAATGAGCTACCTTGGTGAAGACTCTGATTATACATGAACTGGCCATAAGCAAGGTGGGTCACAGCAACAGGCAAGGTAGGTGCGGCATTTAATGTGTCGGGCACAGCAAATCGGGGTAGGTGTGATGGCCATACCGGTATGAACACGGCCCATCCATAACATCTGCCCCCGACAAAAGAAGAAGCCGACGTCCTTGTCTTATAGTTGTGTAGGTTACGAGGAACCGACGCTCGACCCGTAGGCTACATTGGGTGCCGTTGTTCGTATTCGTCCACCAGTTCCTTTGTCTCTTGTAGATCTCTTACTCCATACCACGCATTGTGGCTATGGTTATGGATGAAACAGTATTGGAGGTCCGATAAGCTTCTACCACGCTTGGCTCTACCTTGCTTCAAGCGTGCTGCAATGTCTGAGAATGCTGGTATGAGCTCTTTCGGACGCTCCTCGAATCCTAAGATAACACCCGCAATGAAATCAATCCCATGGAGCTGAGAGAAGTATGCGACACCGCTTTCCCATCATATCAGTCATTGCCTCCTCTTCATAGTTCTATCATGTCATGATTGACTTAGCTTTTAAGTTCAGATTCTTGTTCTCTTTCCTCGGAAGAAGTCTCGTCGATCTGATACTGCATTTTATGATGATGAAAGCTGCAAAGTACAACGATGCCAATGAACTGTCAAAGACTGCCGAAATCAAGAACTTCTCGTGACGCTAATGTTTCTTCTGCTTGTTCAAAAGTATCGGTAATTGCATGCGTAAAGCTCACGACGTGTACAAAGCCAGACAGCCACAGCCTGAGATGTTGCTGATACTCCTCACCCCGCTAAGAAAACAGAAGAAAGACCTTTATCGGTGTTTCGAGTGAGCTGTGGATGATGGCGCGTGCTGTTGCTTGTAGAGGTTCAAAAATCACTATAAACGTCGCTCTAATCGTTGATTAGTATGCTGAAGGCCTCTGGAGACTCGAATAGCCCTTCGCACTCAACGGTCATCATCCTCCCAGGCGTTGGAGCGGTCGACGAGGAAGTTGGTATCGACACATGAGACAGTATCGTCTGTCACCGGGTGAAAAAGTCTGCCATATCAATCTCAGAATCACTAGCTTCAACTGTGTTTTTTTATGTAGTGAATTTAATTGTGAAAACATTTAATTTATTGTTGAGCTGGAGTGGAAATCAGGAGTAAGAAGTGTTCAAAGATGCAGGATGCGCAAGAGTAAAGCTCGAAAAGCGATCAGTGTTACAAGGTAGGGGTTGGGTAGATAGGAAGAAAGGAAGGTGTTCTCGGGGATTGGCGGGGTTTATAAAGACCAGAGCACGGGCGGTGAATGCAATTAACACATTGTCTTGGCGACTAGTGAAGGCAAGAAAGTGATATTGCTCTTGTGAGGTGAGAGGGGAGGTACCGAGAGGAGGTACTGAGACAGCGATAAGACGACATACCTGAGCCGTTATATGGAGCTCGACAGGAGATGAATGTATCTCGCCACATGTCCCCCAATGGATAATCTCTTGGGTCTCTATCTGCTTTGATTTCAATGCGCAGGTCTTTGCCAGCCCCTTTCACTCTCATGTCTTCAAAGGCGTTACGTCTGTTGTGGTCTATATTCGTAGAACCTTTATAGTAATCATTCTGACGCAGTGAGAAGACAAAATTGTAAACTGGCTTAATATTTTATAAATCGGGTAGGACAACGGTCTTCAGTTGCAAATCGACTTGTGCCATGAACTTGGCACGCATCTCCCTTGCGTGCTCCCAGCCGACTTGCTCTAGCCATTCTTTCGAAGCGTCCGGCCAGACCTTGTTCTTATCCTGCGCAGGTTCATCCTTCATGTCCTGTCTAGGTTTCTCGTCCTCCTCATCCTGAGATTGTTCGTCCTCAGCGTCCTCAGCGTCCTCTCTATCGTCTCTATCTTCCTCTTCCTCGTCCGTGTCTTCGTCCTCCTCCTCCTCCTCCTCCTCCTCCGTATATTCGTCCTTCTTCCCCCAAGCCCTGTCACGTCCAGACGAGAATTCCAAGTTGGTAACGTAGAAGTTATCAAGCACCTGGTGCTTCGCAGCAGGGGCGCTCTCATCATAGAAAAATTCTTCGATAATCCTACGTGCCTGGCGCAAGTGCTCGTGCAAACAGTAGACCACTTCAGCCCTCTGTTCTGGCTGATTAAACTGCCTTGAGGTGGGCTGCTGAAACGTTCTTGAAGCCCGCTGACCGGCACCTTGACCGAGGAATCGGATGCTCTCCCTCTCAGCGTTGTCTAGAAGCTCTCGATAGAGTGCTCCACTGCCAAGCCCAGTCTTCTGCCCGCGGTTGTTAACGGCCAGCCAGTCTAGCCAGATACTTCGGGCCAGAAACCGAGCGTTGTCTCGCCGAGTGTTGCCATGGACCCACGGACCTTTCCTGAAGAACGGCTTGTTGATATTAAAGTCTATGTTGGCAAGTGCTTGATCCAGTGACGTGATCCTCATTAGGAGCTCACTGTGTTTTACCGCGCACAGTGCCACAACGTCCACCGGGAGCACTGAACGCCTCAGAGGTGGGCTGCAGTCTAACCCCAGCCCTGTAGAATGTCTCAGGGCATCTTCAAATATCTCTCGAGAACGTATCATATAAGCCAGGCCGAGATAGAATGCTGAATGACGTGACACTGACTCCCAAAGCCCTTGATAGTCCCACAGAGCCGCTTCCAATACCGGTGCTATTGTCGGCATCATGCCGTAGTAATCCGCAAGCACCGCCACGTTGGCAAGGTGTGTCATCCATTCGCGTTCTGAAAAATCGCCCTGCCGTATAGGTCGATTGAAAAGAAGATTGAAGAGGATGATATGACCAGTGATCGATTCACGATGGCTTTCGGCAGGCGATATCACAACTCGATCATCGTAATCCGGAATCTTGTGGACGTACAGGTGGCTATAGAGCCGCCTTGAGCTTCCATGAAAGGGGACGGAATCCGAAGTCTGGAGATCATGTAAGAAGCGGAACAACTCATGTTAGATGTGTACACTTACGATGCGCTCCAAATGCCATTCCCTGGCTGGGATATATAAACGCAAGCCATAGCACCAAACAGACACTGAGGTACTCGGATGGAGAGACTTTGGCACAGACCACTGAGCATTCAGAGCCGCAGCGAAAAAGGATGATGTTCGCTTTAACTCTTCACTGGGCAGTAGAAGGCACTCGCTGTCCTTATCGGAAAGGACAACAAGCACGTCCCCACCTTCTATCTGAACAGAAGGTAGGGAGGACTCGCTAGCCTCCAAGTCAGCAGTCTTCGCGTCGTCCATCTGTATAAGGTGCTAGGTCTTAAAGTTAAAAATGGCGAAATGATATGTATAGTATGAATTGGCTTTGGCTAGCAGAAGAGCCGGGCAAATAGTTCCAAAAGCTGATGATAAACGGGGATTGCTCCCGGAGTATGTGTCGACTTGTGGAGAGAAGAGAAGACAAGTGGGATGACATCGAAAGAGTTTATATAGACAGCCGTGAAGATGAATCCATGAGCATTGAATTGCTACAGAGCCTCGATGTGAATAGCCTGTAGACCAAGTGACATTTTGAGGTAATCCTATGTCGATGAAATGAATAACACCTGCATTGCTGGGAACACATAACGGGCGAGAGAAGAATGCTCTGATTACCCTTGGAGATTCTGGACGGAATCCAAGGGTTGACATATAGTGAATAATCAAACACCGAAGTTCCAACAGCGAGGAGGAGGGCGAGAGTGAAGAACATAAAGTGTTCCAATGAAGTGTTACGTTGCTCCATCGACGAATGTTATACTGCCCGAGAGCCCATGCACGAAGGCGTCGGGCAAACGGGCAAGTAGCTTAAAATTCCAGCCTTAGATCAGTAACCGGATATCTATAAGTACTCGGTCAGTCATTTCTGCGTAACCTAATTTGTATCCGCAACAACAAGGCGCTGCAGGAACCCGAATCGATAGTAGTTGTCAGTTGCTATATGGGTATCGTAGCGAAAAACACTATCCCAAGACCCAAAAACCAAACACCAGTCCACGATCACCTTTGTCACCAGCCTGACAGTTACGACCCACCAAACACATCGTAATAATAATCCTCGTCCAGTCCTTCTCTACTCGGTATTTCCGGCTCTTCACCAGCAAACGCCGCGTCATCGAATCTCACGTTCAACAATCGAATCTTCAACCCATACCTGCTGATGAGTTGTATGAGCTTGTTTGTTTCGGCCGTGATGGGCTGCTGATTCAATAACATGAGCAAGCCGTCCAACCATTCGGATGCAAGGCTGTGGTTTTGCGGATGGAGAGTCAGGAGCACCACTTCCTTCTGATTGCTACTCGACTTGTTTGAATGAGAATGGCTGTGCGTATCGCGATAACCTTCCGAGGTGGAGCTCGAATGGTATCCGTGGATTGTGATCTTTGTGGTGGCTGAAGGGTGTGTCAAAGTCTTCAGCGTCGAGGTAGAGGAGGCGATAGAATCTGACGAGGGGGATACGTTGGAGACAACAGAAGAGATGATGGACAGGTCAACTGATAGCCTATATGTCAGCTCGCTGGTACTCGAGGTCAATACTCGCAACTTACTCTTGGTCGAGAGCTTATCTAACCCAGGCTCATCGGTTCCCTGAGCGTCGAAATCCGCGTAATGTAGGTACCGTCTATTATGGGACAGCCTGACATATCTATAAGTAGTTGGCACAGTCCGCTTCAGATCCTGTCGCGTGACAGGACCAGCCTCAGCTTTGTAAGCCATCTCATTCGGAAACCAAGCGCCCTGAAGCAAACATCTTATCCGCTGCTCTTTGACGAATTGGAGAGCTTCGTGGTTGAGTTCATCTCGAACTTGACGCAAATGATGGCCCCAGGCATCCTCGTATGTTAGCTCTAACAGCTCCATCTGCAGCTCCCGCAATCGCTGATACTCAAAGTCGGCAAGCTCGTCTTCTACCTCTTGGACGTCCTTCGTCCGGGAGGCGCCTCCGACAACAGACTCGATGAGAATGCGGATCAGCTCCACTATCTTCATGAAGTCCTCCAATTCCGCTTCCGTAGCCTTCCACAGCCGGAAAAAAGCCTGCAGACCTGCAGTGTGCAACCGTGACCACTGCAGCAGTAAAGGCTTGAACAGCTTGTCAAAATTCGATCTTGATTCGAGAGCGAGGTAGCTTTTGGCATCCTCCGTATCCGACTTGTCCACTTCGAAGTGTTCGTAGAGTATTGATGTCACAGCCAAACTGGATCTTGCTATAGGGCACCTTTCTTGCACTGGATTGGTCGCTTGTTCCAGCAGTATTTTCTGGAACCCATCCTCATGCTTCCTCACGTAGTCGGTCAGATCCATCATCCCCAAGAAACCAACTTCGTCAAACTCCCATGCTGGACTCTCCGTTTCGAACCCTAACCTCCTCCACTTCATTGGGTTGTGCTTCCTCTTGCCTTGCTCATCAACCCGGTCACCCCAATCCGTTGGTTTCTCCGGGTTACTGGCCAGATGCAACCCTTTCAGGGCTCTTCTATGCTCTGGCTTGTCCAGGTCTACCGCCACATCTCTCCACTTCCTCAACAGCACCTTCGTGAGAGCTTGGAATTCGAGCAGCGGATGCGCAAGGTCCTGCAACGCCGTACTTTGCATGAGCACATAGACGGCCTTGATAACTCCCAGATCCTGTAATCTTTTTATGAATTTGGGCCATTCGGTCTCAGTATCGTTGGTAATCGCATCGCGCATCAACGAGTTGATTAGTTGCAACGCATTGGCACACAATGCGTGGTCAGCCGATGATAGGCGGGCAACCAGCATCTCCAGGAATTGAGGATACACTGCGAGGGCAGGCTTCAGGGCGCGAAAGCCGAATGCGTTGGGCTGTGAGGTCTTGCCGTAGTTGGTATGTTGGTGAGACACGATGGCTACGAGGATTGACATTGCGCCGCGCAGAATGTTGACCAGAGGATGGTTTACCACGAGCGCAACCACCTAAGCTCACGCTTCGATCAGTGATGGTCTCCGCGCTATGGCTCAACGTATAAATGTGCGTACCCTCTCCACCAGGTCTTGGTTGACATACTCCCAGCCCTTATCGACCTCCAACAGCCTCGAAAACGAGGTGAGACTGTAAGCCAGAGTGTTGCCGGTTGCGTGCAGTGTGAGATATTGTAGCTTGGCCAAGCCGCCCTCTGAAATGAATATATCCGCGAACGAAGGGTCGCCGATGCTCGACTGGAGCTTGAAGACGGCCATCTTACGCACCGCATCTTCATTACTGCCGAGTCGGTCAACAAGTTCTGAGACATTGATACTCTCCATGGCAAATTCAGGAGTACAACTGGAATTTAGTCACGGTAGACTGATTTGGTTGAGCGTTGTCATCGATGCATGTTGCAATTTTTATGTGGTCTGCGAGTTCAATGCGGTGGTGGAGCTACCAACACGCAAAACAGTAATCTTCGGAGGTCATGGTTTATTTGCAGCAACATACGTAATTCTTAGCGTGGCTGCTACGGAACAATATCTCACTGAGGGATTGGTAGAGAAGCTAGCTCTGAAACCCTGATGTGTGATACTTACACGAAAGAGGCCGAGTTATTGGTATAAGAATAGAGAGCTATAACGACGGACTATATCTAGCACTACGAATCGCTGTCCTCGTGCAATGCATTGCCAACGCAGGTGAACGACAATAGCAAGCGAATGTTGGCTATTTGGATGCCACAAACGGATTGAAGAAGTATGTCTGTGCCTTGAGAAGACGAACTGAGAAAAGAACGACATTCGGAAACCAGCGGTTCGATAACCCTATGCATTTCGCCATGGCAAAGTAGAGCCCGTCCTACAATCTTTCAGCTTATCAACCAGCCATAATATGTACCTCCGTCTTCTTGGTAGTCGTGTCGCGCTTCTTGATAGCTACAAGATCAGGCCGCCCATCACGAGTCCAGTCTGCCACAGCAAACTCAAAATTCTTCTCGGTGCTGTGAAGAGCTGTCTCCGTCTTGAGAATGAGATCCTTGAACCCCGAAGACCCAGAGAGAACGTGCACTTCCGTAGGTTTCTTGCTGGTCCTGCTTTTTTTGACCGCCACCAAATCAAGCTTCTTATCCCCATTCCAGTCTGTGACTAGGAACTCGAAGGTACCGTCTGCACTGTTGAGAGTGGCAGTGCTTGTAGGGTCGAGGATGGCTTTCTGGAAGTCCGAAGCTCCAGAGAGAACCTGTACTTCGGCCTTGGATTTGCCGGATTTGGACATTTTGATAGAGAAGAGGTCTGGCTTGCCATCACCGTTCCAATCCCCGAGTGCAAAATCATAGGTATCATTCGTTTCCGGGAGAGAGGTAGGCTTCTTCTCTAAGATTGGCTCTTGGAATTGCGAGGACCCCGAAAGAATGGTCAGTTCGGTCTTTTTTGAGCCAGTTTGGTCTTTCTGAATAACAAAGAGGTCCAAGTGACCATCGCCATTCCAATCCGCCAGAGCATAGTCGAACGACGCAGCTGAAGCTGCTTTAAAACCCGTACTTTTGTCGAACAGAGCCTCCTGGAAGGTGCTGGCTCCTGACAATATCTGAACTGCAGCACCCACAGTCTCGCTGCCGCTGTTCTTGATGGCCACGAGATCTGGTTGTCCGTCCTTATTCCAGTCCGCCAATAGGAACTTGTAAGTATCGTCGGTTTCGGGGAGTGTCGTTCCTGTCTGGAGGACAAATTCAAAGAAATCCGAGCCTACCAGTGAAGCCCTAGGCCCAGTAAGAGCAGCGTCCATCCTAGTGACTTGCTCTTTGGTGAACATGAACATTTCTGCATCATTCGTGTAGTCCATGTAGTTCTGGAAGAGGTCACCGTTGGGCCCATTCCCGCATGAGATGCGAGGGAACGTGGGAACACCAAGGTTGCATCCAGACTGGTTCGGTGTGTCGTTGCAATGATCTGTACCAGAACAAGCCGTTCCGTCATCACCCCAAATGTGGAATACATCCAGCCAGTGACCGACCTCATGAGTCGCGGTACGGCCCAAGTCGAATGGGGGTATCGCGGTGCCCCCAACCCCAAAGCAGGTGTAGTTAAGAACCACACCGTCTTCCTTTGGGGGCCCGCCAGGAAATTGTGCGTATCCGAGCAATCTAGGGCCAAGCGGACAGACCCAGATATTGAGGTAGCGATCGGTTTTCCAGGCATCTATACCACCATCACTCGTGAACTTCATCCTCCGATCCAGTTTGTCTGAGGCGTCGAACGCTTCGATGGTCGTTTTGGTGCGAGTTATCCCAGTTGTTGGCTTACCTCGTGGATCTCGCGTTGCGCGGAAAAACGTTATGTTAGCATTGCCCACCAGATCCTTGAAGACTTTAGGCAGCTTGGTCAGGTCCGCATTCTTGGCATTGAAATCTTCGTTAAGGACCCTGATCTGACTATCAATCTGCTCCTCGCTAACGTTTTGTTTCTCGGTGTTGTACACGACATGGGTTACCACAGGAATCTGAACAGCTCCAGTCCGCAGAGATGGAGCTTCCCGAGCCACACGATTGAACTGTTCGATAGCTTGTCGGCGGGACTTGTAACCTTCGTCCGTGGCTACCAGATATTGATTGAGCTGAGGAGTCGCGCATAGGCAGACACGTGCCTCCGCATCTCCAATCAACACTGTCTGAAGATTCGACATATTGCAAATAGACTGGGAAAACGAGCTAATGCTTGCGTTGTAACGTAAAAATGGAGCGAATGTTATTGCTGTTGGATAAGCTGCTAGGAGATCATAGGAGGAGTTAAGTGGGAAATATAATTCGGACAGCTGGGCTGTCTTATATGGGCAGTGGAGGAGGGCATGAGAAAGGCTGAAATAAAGAGAGGGGAAGAGCGATCAGCTGAGGGAGCCCAGCTGCAGTTGTGCGTTGTGCAAGTGCCACTGCGATCCCCCAGTCTGTAAGTAGACACTAAGTACCATAGCTGATCAAGCTTTCCCCATTGAGAGAGCGAACAAACAATTTGAGATATCCAATATTTCTTGGGCTGAGATAGTCCTGGCGAGAGTTCCAACGAGATCCAGTGAGGGCTCGTCGAGATTGAGAAGATGCTCTGTACCTCAGCTTGGCTTGGCTTGGCTTCACACTAGAACAGAAACCAACCACTGTGTGGATAATTTTCAGAGGCACAATTCGTCGGGGGACCTGGCAAGGGCTAAGGTACCCAGGTAAGGTAAGGGGTTGAAAGCTGAATAAAGTACATGGTGCGGCCGAGGGCTGATGATCCCCGTATACGGCAGCCTATATCGTGCAATGTGGAAATAACAAAGTTCCGCGAACACAAAATGGAAAATCAAACATCAGAAAATGAGAATGAGCACAGCAGTATAAATATACGACATAGTGTTTCAATCTACGCATCAAAAACTTCAGGTGGCGCAACAGACGATCAACGAACTCTCCCTTTATCATTTCTATTTTGTGCTTCTTTGAAGGCCGAGGCGTCTTCTCTGGGGCAATCAATGTTCCTCTCTTTCATGGCGACTGAGAGCAACACTTATGCCGCTGAGGATGGAGGCTAGAAATAGAGGTGAATTGATTCTGTTGCCGAGCAAGCGATAGAGTCAGTCGTTCATGTAATGCAAGAAGAATCGCCAAATTCAGTTCGGGACGTATGCTTCTTGCTGGACAATCCAGATTTGAGTGACCTAGACTTTGATATTGATCATTCCACGTCAAACTGTAGGATAGGAAAGGCACCACATGATTCAATATGTCATATATGTTGTTGCTCATTTGCGCTTGCTTTGTTATGGTCACGGGTTCGATTTGCTGGAGAAGACGAAGCTGCTGCACCTCAGGAATGAGCCCGTCAACAAGCCCTAGCAGCAGAACTTGATTTACAGCGTGAAAAGGCTCAACATGACAAACAAACGGCCCGCGAAGGCCGTGAAAGAGCAGAACTAGAGAAAGAGATACAATAACTTCAACGGAAACGTCAATTTAGGGTTATGGGACCGTCAGATTCAGATTCCATCGGTCATCTTTATCGACAACTTGCCAAACAATGACGACAACTATAGGAGCTTGTGAGTCCCATACAGATTAGCACGGGTGAAATAGGTTTACATATCATTATTCATTCTCCAACAATCTGTCCCCTCGCCCAATCATCGGGATCTCCCTTCGAATATATAGGCGCCACCTGCATGCCTGAAGCGTCGTTCTTCCTTCTCGTCGCATTCACTATTCGCTATTGCAAAGGCCAGGAATTCTCCGAAGTCGGTATCGGAACTGTCACAATGCTGGTCTCAATGCCGTTGACACCAAGCTTTGAGCATCGACACAGTAAGCTCTACAGGACTGAGGTCCGGCGAAGACGGTGGTAGGAATTTGACGAGTCGGGCATAGTCCCTTATGAGCTGTACTACACGAACGTTGATGTGAGTACTCCCGGGGTACGGATTCCAATGGGGCAACAACTCGGTGGTAACCCTTCGGTATTATCCCTCGACATTGTACCACCCTCTACGGATGCCTGTACAAGGAAGGTAACCGTCGGTGGTGTAAGCCGGCAGAGTACACCACGTTTCGCCCTGTGTAATATCTTCATGATAGCGAGCAGGATGTCCGATCGGGGTATAGGTCATTGTCCTCTAACAAGACTGCTTTTGGAATAGGGAATTCGTCGATGATAATGATTTGTCCAGCATATCGCCACTCATTTCGGAGAAGCATACTCTGGGGTCACATTCATTGGCCGCGTTTGCAACTAATTTTTATAAGATCTTCGAAATAATTCGTCGGGGAATCTAAATATCCCATTCCCTTTACAAACTATAAACTCACTCGTCTTGATAGACCCACGGATGCTGCTCATGCTATCTCATCAAGGCTTGTTCGGGCCCCGGCCAAAGGAGTGGAGGACTTTCACGTCGACGTCAATGGGGGGGATGCAATTCAAATGATCCGTATACGTCCAGACCTTCTTCCCATTTATAGACCGTTCCCTGATCAATGTGTATATGGTTGGGGATGGCACGTAGATCCTTCTGTAAATGATCGAATGAAGTAAATTGAATGCTTTGGATTTAACGCGACTATTTGGTTATATAAAGTATACCTTAGGCAACTAATGAAGATTAGGATCTCTTCAACGTACATAGAAGACCTACTCCTCCAAGATACATTCCTCAACGAAATAACCGCTTCGCAATCCATAATACCCCGTAAACTGACCGGCCAACGAAAACATAAGACCTTGAGTCGCTCTTTGCTCAAAGGATCAAGCCAGTCCTCTCATGGTACAAAGTCCCTTGACTCGGGTGTTTGGACTGTTCTGATCATTTAGTGTGATACTAGTTAGCTTTTACCGCAATCGATATATCCTGATTCAGACGTCATTGAGGGAAAAGACCATTTGGCTGTATGGGACTCTTATGAAACCAACCTCCCTTATCGACCTAGCTCTCCTTTCCATTCCACTACCAGCCGCAGCCCCTTCAGAATCCTTTCCCACCCTTTGCCCATTTGCTTTCCTCCCTCCTCCCATTGACCCATGCGCCAAACTGCGCCCAGATCTCCTCTTTCTCCTTCAAGCTCAAAATAGCCGCCAACCCATTCGTGCTTGACGCCACAAAAACTCTTGCGCCGCCCACCCTTCAGCCCTGCGTCCCCTTCCCCGTCCTCCTCCTACCAGCCCACCACTCCTCCCCGTACCCTATTGCAGGTGTACCCAAAACCTAGGGTTTTGGCGAAGACGTCATGCCCAGGTAGCGGACCTCCGGCATCGGGGTTATGGTTCCGTTGAGAAGGTCGAGTGTCTTCTCCATCTTGTATTTCCTATGTATCAGTTGATATTTCATTAGGTTAAATCTCGAGCCGAGCGTGCGTGACCAATGTTCCGCCTTTTAATGCATCATTACCATTTCTCATAAAAATACTAGTTTGAACCAAATCACTGGGTATCTTCGCTGAACAATCGTGAAAATATCCTCCTGCCCAGTAACTCCCAGACGACCATTGTACACCCGCGTGTTCCACCATCAACTAGACATCATAGACATCATTTCTTCCTAGCAGCTTCCATATCCCGCCTCAGATGCCTAATGACCGCTCGATTCGTTTCCCGCTCTGCCTCCAAAGCCGCGATCCTACTTTGCAGTTCCGTTATCTTACTATCCTTGACCTTGATAGCAAGTCTGGAAATATCTCGTCCCTTAGCGATGCCTTGAGTCCTCAGTGCATGCTTGTTTAGGACCATCTTAACCGTTTCTAGCGCCTTTGCGTCGATGTTCACAGACATGTCGTGGAAAATGTTGATGACATCCTTGACAAGTTCCGGCTCATTACCGTTGCCACCAGCAATATCGTCCTTGAACCGATGCGGCGTGGGCGTCTCAGCCGGCGACGGCAAGCCTGCTGTAGAGAATAAGTCCCTACCCCGCATGCCTGTTGATGGAGTCATGAAGACATCGTCAGAAGCTGGCGTTGGCCATGCACCGTTGCCGTTGTCAAGCTCGTCATGGCTTCTCTTGCCTGGACTGCTGAAAATGTCTGTTTTGGTTGCTTTGCGGGGCGTTTCTGGCGGAGGCATCATAGTAGTAACAGTGTGATCCGCGACTTTTAAAAGCTCGTCCTCATCGCTAGGAGGCCATTCAAAGCTGTCTACCTCGTCTTCCAGTCCAGGTGTGCCTCTCTTCACGTTTGCGCCACGGTCCACCGA